>Ga0114971_10000661_pt1 | contig 22876 bp, 28 predicted proteins | sample M_140625_MF_Meta_FD_87320 | JGI IMG/M metagenome (GOLD analysis project Ga0114971, IMG submission 87320) | Freshwater microbial communities from Lake Montjoie, Canada to study carbon cycling - M_140625_MF_MetaG | ecosystem: Environmental > Aquatic > Freshwater > Lake | place: Lake Montjoie...
TCGAAAACAAGAGCGGAAAAAATAAAAAATAATTAAATCGAATTATCAATCATAAAAAAATCGAATTAAAAACACTTAAAGATTTAACAATATATATGATTATACAACAAGAAATGAACAACAACAACGAAAAAGCCGCAACAATCAAAAAACTTATTGACGAATTAGAAGACAAAAAAATGTTTATGCGTGTTTATCAGCTTTTACCAACGAAAAGACAGCGGAAATATAAATCGGCTAAAATCGATAAAACACTCAATCGGATTTGTGAATTAAAAGAAATGATTGAAAAATTGAACATCGAAAAGCCAATCGAAAAGCCAATCGAAAACACAATCGAATAATCAATCGAATAATCAATCGAATAAACAATCAATAAAAACAGAATAAACAATCGAAAAATCAATCGAAAAATCAATCGAAAAATCAATCGAAAACACAATCGAAAAAAAAACAATCAAAAATATGTTTTTGAGTGTTTTTTTTTCGATATTTTTTTTTCTTTAAGTCCCTCTACCCACTTAAAGACGACAACATTTTTTTTTAAAATTTTTTTTAGTGCTTTTTGAAAAATCCAAGGGGGGGGCACAGTAAAACATTCATGACCCTATCGAGGTTTTTTTTTCGATACTTTTTTCGATGCGTTTTTCGATACTTTTTTCGATGCGTTTTTCGATACTTTTTTCGATGCGTTTTTCGATACTTTTTTCGATGCGTTTTTTGATACTTTTTTCGATGCGTTTTTTGATACTTTTTTCGATGCTAATTTATACGATATATCCCTTTATCACATATTTGATAATATCCATCGGTAAGCCCGCTTTTTTCAGCGTTTCCCGTGCTATTTTGTAGGCCTGAACACTATATATATCTGCTAATATATGGTATTGATTGCAACGATGAGCCAGAACATTATTATATGTGGCGTGATTTTCCAACCAGAAAAACACCTCATCTGCCGGCGTTTCTCGGTTGTGCTTTTCGATTAGTGCTATAAATTGGCTAATGTGCTTGCTGGTTGTCGGGCTACGGGTTCCCAACGACACCGCCCCCTTTCGTCTCGGTGCTGCTCTGTGGTTGAATACGATAAAACCGCCTCGCCCTCGGCAATATCTGACAATCGGCAAATCATACGAATATAGGATATTCTGATAAAATGACACTGAACCCTTTATCGCTCCCGTCTGATGATTGCGGCCGTGATTTTGGCCCACTCCTGCACGGTTATAATTAATGTAATTATAAAATGTGTTTGCGGTTGTTTGGCTTTTTGCGGTAAATCTGATTTCGGCGCTCATTGTCGGTTATACTGTTATATAACATACTATATAGCCTAATCTTTAAGCCTTTTTACCCCCCGTTAATTAATTATAATTTAATTGTTTATTTTCGATGCGTTATTCTCGGTGCGTTATCCTCGATGCGTTATTCTCGATGCGTTATTCTCGGTGAAAGTCATGAATGTTTTACTGTGCCCCCCCCTTGGTTTTTTCATTTTCCGATAAAAAATATAAAAAACGGTTAAAAATGCCGTTATTTCTCGATGTTCGCCCCCGCTTGTCCCTATCGTGGGCCATTTAGCAGGCAGCGGCGGGCGTGTTCTCGGTTGTTTCTCATATTGTGCATCGGTAGAAAGTGGGGATATAAAGAACAATACAGACGAAAGGGGGGATATAAAGAACAATACAGACGAAAGGGGGGATATAAAGAACAATTCACAAAAAATTTCTTTAGGTAGGACATATATTTTGTCCTATTATTATGCACTTGGTTTTTTATAGAAAATTTATATGGCCCCCTATACTACGTATAGGGGGCCATATAAATTTTCTATAAAAAACTAAGAGCCCAATATATTACTGTCTATTGTATTAATCCATAAACAAATCACAGTCATCATCAGGGGCAATACCAAACATTTCTAATAAGGTATTATCAATCTTTAATAAGTTGTTGTCTCTATATCCATACAGTTCAATATCTTTTCTAATATTATCAATCTCAATATTATATGATGTTCTTAATCGCATACCATATTTAGTTATATCTATTGCATTGTTAGTAATAATAGATGGAGATAGATTAGCAATGCTTGCACCCAACATCTTATATAGTGCATAATAGTTATTGCTATACTTGCATCTACTATTAAATATATGTTTGTATAACTTATGGTCCGCTTCAGTCCAGCCAACTTCATCATTAACTCTCGAATAGTCTATTTCATTAATCTTATATCTATTAATCGATAATAGCTGCTCTATCTTTACAATCATAAATATCTTTGCTTCAGTTGTATCCATATGCTTAATATTAAAATCCTTACGATGTATGCCATTGAATGTATCAAATATTATTTTATCCTTGAATAATAACTTACAGGTCTTGAAATGTTCTGTCATTCTTTTATTATCAAATATATAATCTTTGTATCGTGCTAATATAAATTTCATATTATCAGCATAATCAACACATCCAATCCTATCATCATCGTTTGATAGTTTAAGCAGCTCATATATTCTTGTATTGATTGCTTTTAGATATTGTTCTCTATCTTCAATCTGTATATTATTGATAATCTTATTAATTAATTCATCTCGTTTAGCATCGACTAATGCATCTAATTCTTTCTTCTTCTCTTTTTCCATCATATGCACATTACCAACAGTAGAAAGCACAAATCCCTTCTTAATTAATATATTATCAAAGTGATATTTATAGTTAGATGTAATAATATCGTGTGTATAACAAGAATACAAATATAATTTATTGAATATGCACTCTCGAATAGTGTATTCAAGGTCATCATTTAAATAAACTCCTTCAAGTTTGTCCATAAATTGCTCTAAATTAGTCATAATGTATGATTTACATTCATCATATGACTGATATTTTGGAAATCTTGTTGGCACAATCATATTATAGTGCAGTTTTTTGATTTTTCTGCATCGGGTAGCTTGCTGTGCTATCTGCAATGGGTCAATTGAGCCACCACTACTGAATACAAACACATTAACACTCTGATTTACAGGCACATAATCAATACCATACACAATTTTTGGTGTAAAAAATACAAACTTGCCATCCCAATCAGTATTTTTAAAGTCATCATCTTCACTTGATATCTTAATAAACTTTTCTTTACATTCTTCTACATACAACATCTCAAATATTCTATTCATTAGCTTCAAACTGTCAAATGTTGCTACGAAACCTCTCTTATTCCTAATTATAATCTTTTTCATCTTACCAGCCATTTCATCAATATCATTATAATGTATCGCTGGTATGTTATTATAATTCTTAAAAATGTTGTCAATATATACTGTTTCTTCTGGCTTTCTGTAATTATTAACAAATTCAAACACAATATCAGAAATATCAGCATCACTGCATATTAATCGCTTACAGTTCTTAATTATATATGCAAATGTTTTGAAAACTTTATCACGACGGTTCATTAGTGTCGTGCTATTTAGTAAATAATTGATGGTGCTATTTACTTCATCAAGATAAACACAGTATTTGTCAATCTCTGATATGTTTAATTTAATAATACTGTCAATCTGGCAACATACTTTATTCTCTTTATAAATATTTTCGCTGGTATAATCGATAATCTTAACATCGACTTTTGCAAAAGATTGAATGTGTTGCGTGACTAAACTACATCTGCTCACAATCGAGAGTATTCTTTCTTCGTCTTTTAACATTTTACATACGGAAGTTGTTTTTCCTGTGCCTGTATCAGATTTTACAATAATTGTATCTTGTTTAATATCCTCAATATTTAAATATCTATTATTCTGTTCCATTCTAAACATATCTTTTGTGTCGGTTATCGGTGTATAATCATAAGTATATTTAAGTGGTTTGCTTTCGGTAAGATGACAAAGATAATTGATATCTGTATTCATTTTTAATGTATTCCAGAGTTTATTATTATTATTCTTGTCATAATTCTTTCCCTTCTTACACCACGAGCTCCAAACATCTTTCTTGTTATGGTTCTTACAAATTGCAGTAATCTGAAGCCATTTAGTATAATCATTAAGATATTCGACTGGTAATGCATCAATCATCGCTTTAAACTTTTCATCACTAATATCTTCAAATATTTTTGTTGTAGTTTGTTCAATGAGCGGTTTATCCTCTATATTTTTGACAACTTTTTTTACATTATGATTAGAAACAATTAATCCTAATAACCAATCAGGCATATCACATATCGGAGCATTTGTATGTAATTTATATTTACGGTTTGTTTTTGGATGCACTGAACCAACACCAACCGCAAATTTACCATCGGTCAATATGTCAATGCCAGTTGATATGCCATCTATTTTCAATTTAATAATGTTCTTAATCACATCATTGTAATTGAAATAATAATGAAACCCACCAGAACCAGTTTCGATAGTATATGTATCTGGTTCATCGTGAAGTTCAATTAATTCATTCCATTTTTCAAGACCATTATCTTTCACATCGATATCAACAATGATAATATTATTGATTTTACCAGCCAATACGCCATAATTACCTTTTGGTTTGACAGTCTGATACTTTTTAGCCCATTCTTTGTGCAGTGGGATTTTTGTCGATGCGTGCAATGGAATATAATTGAAATTCATTTATTGTATTATATAATATCTACTATATATTATTTCTTTAAGTGATTTTAATATGACTATTTAATTCAAATTAATTAAATCAAAATTAAATAGGATGATTGCAAGGACTAATAAAATATGGCTTCGATAAAATATCATCACACACCGAAATTCGACAAGTATATCCTTAATAATAACCAAAATTTCGGGGTATGACGAAGACACTCTAACGAATAAAAAAAGAGCCCTTAAATTTATGTCTGGCCGAGTTCCATCGAGAAATCTATCGAAAGTCCCCAAAATTACATAAATTATTGAGACCAATTACAGGACACATCAAAAATGTCTTGTAATTGGGACCATATTCAAATCATAGAAATATATATTTCAAAAGTAGTGGAGAATTCATATCATTTTTTTGGCTTTTTTTCAAAAAAAAAATTTCACTCATACCCCGAAATCCGACAAGTTATCCTTAATAATAACCAGAATTTCGGGGTATGACCGAAAAAAATTTTTAAAAAAAACTTAAAAAAAACCATATAAATTCCCCATACCATCTCAAATATATATTTCTATGGCTGCCAAATCGGGGCATTTTTGAGCAATTTTAAAATGCCTTGTAATAAGACCCATATTTGGCTGATTGATTTCGGGGTCCTATCATTCCTCTTCAGTTCCACTATCAGAACAATCATTATCAGCAATTTCATATTCCTTTTTCTTTTCAGCTATATCACCTACCATCTTCTGATTAATCATTTTCTTTACCTTCTTATCAATATCATCACCTTCAAGTCCCTCAAATTCAGACATATTATTTTTTATAATATCACTGGCCTTAATGCATAGTTCCTTGATGATTTCCCCTCGTGTGACCTTCCGTCTGCTCTCTATCAGAGTGTCATTCCTCTTGATAATCTTGATATTGTCATCACGGGGGACCATACACTTCTTTACATCATCAAGGTTCCCACCTTTATATATTACATTTTTCTTCCGACTGCCACCATCCATCTTCAAAATATTATCTTTTACCAGTGCATAATACTTCTTTGTTCCAATCTTTAATAATCTCCCAGTCTCAGGATTAATAATCCAGTCTGATAAATCCCCCATATTCTTAATTGTCTTGTGATTAGGCATATATTTTTTATATATAGTATATATATAAAAAATATAAAATGCCCAAGAAAGAAATCGAAGCAGATTTAGTAAGCGAAAGCGATTACGACGGCGAACCCTTAGACCAAGTAATTAGAGGCTGCATTTCTGATTTTCAAGCAGCTCTTAATAATATCCAGCAAGGATTATTGACATTAATTGACCACGATGAAATAACTGTAGAAGAATATGCACCGATTTGGGAACTTGCAAACGACCTTATTCATCTTTCAAAAGAAATGAAGGATATTATCAAGTCCTTTAAGCCAACTGGTTTCAAACTGGGTCTTCGGATAGAGAATATGGAGCATCTGCAATAATCTTTCTATATGAACTCCTTGCAGTTGAAATACTATGTCTCATATATTTTGCAATATTCTTCAATTCATTCTCAGTTAATCTTTTACTACTATCGTGCCAATAATTTATAAATGCCTTTCTAAATATATTTTGTTTTGCACCAGTATGCAATACCTGCTTAATAAGACTATTGTATGTTGGCATACCCAGAGCAATATCCTTGTTTTTGGGCGAACATAACAAATAATCTCTTGGATACAATTCAAGTGATTTCTTAACCATATCTTTTATCGCACGGCCATTTATATAGACCAAATGTGAGTGCTTACTTACAAAATCCTCAATTGGCAATATTGCACTTCCAACCTTATCGTGGTTCAATACAATATACATATTATCATTTTTATCATCTATCCACCAATAATTAGTTTTATCTTTTTCATCCAATTGAGGTGCAGTTTCTTCATATACAACTTTCATCCCTAAATAATCTAATCGTATCGGTGGAATAAAAGTATTCAATGATAATATTAAATGTATTATGTTATCTTTCAATGATATTGTTGAATGTATTGAGTTTCTGATATTAACAATCTCATCATATGATACATAATTCTTATTTTCACTTTCACTCATATCATTATCTCCACTTGGTATATTCTGCTGGATTACAATACCAACTGTATATAAGTTCTTAACAAACTTCTTAAATCTATTCTTATCAATTGCCAACAAAACATTTGCCAATGCTTCATAATGTATTCTTTTGCTCGCAGGTTTGATATTTGATTTATTAATTAGGTCCAAAATACGATGAGGGTCATCACCAACCCATTTAATATTATCACCACCTTCATCTAATTTATTGGCCCAAGTGCGGAAAGTCTTTCTAACAATAGGAGGTAGTTCATTAATATCTTCAATGTTTGTTTTAATAGCACCGAATATATTATCATTTGATAGTTTCTTAATATCCATTTTTATATTTATATTCATATAAATATAAAAAAAGACAATTACACGGTCAATGTCGCAACAGCAATACTTGATACAATTTTCCGTAATTTGTTCTTGTTAAAGGGCAAAATAATTTTATTATAAGTTGGATTACTGTAATATTTCATTAACATATATAAGATTACATTATACGAATATAAGTTTTTTCTCATATTATGCTTAAGAAAATACCTTTCTATCTTTATAAATTGCTGACAATATAAATTAGCTTCTCGTTGTGAGATTGTAACTAACTTAATTCCAGTAATTGCATAATAAATAGAATAAATGTATTTGTAATAAATATTCAAATTAGCCTGTTTCATCAACTTCTTCAGTCTATTTATGCTTCTGAACTGTTTTCCCTTATTACACTCAATAAAATATAATATTTTTGGGTTATTGGGATAGAATGTGACCGAATTTATCATATTTATCTTTTGTTTGAAATATACACATCTCTTATATGGCTGAATATACTTAACAACACCACGACCATCAAATATATCAGTAAAAAAATACTCTTTATCCATATTAACAATACCACACGACATACAAGTTAGATGACCACCATCAATCATCTTTAAGTCCATATCATCACAACATAACTCATCTTTTTTACTAATAGGCTCATCAAAGATGTTAGAAAATATTTTAAAATCTAATTCAAAATCAATTACAAAATCCATTTCTATAATATACTATATATTTATTTCTTTAAACCTTTTTAATTATTTTTTATAAGTATCTTTTGCAATTTTCATAGCATCTTTATAGCTCATTCCCTCATTAGCAGCTCGTGTCTCAAGAACGTGGGTCACCCAAGCATTCTCTTTCTTACCTGCTTTAGGAGAGGCAACCGGAGAAGATACTGGTGCAACTGAGACTACATCCGCTTTAACACGCTTGGTCCTCTTTAGTTTAGGTGCTTCTACAGGCAATGTTTCAGTTTCGGCTACTGGTTCCTCAACTTTGGCCTCAACAACTGGTTCAATCGATTTCTTTACTCGTGGCATTTTTATTTATAACATAATAATAGAAAATATTTTCTATAAACAATCAGCATTTTTTTCAGAAATTCGTGTAAATAGGTTCTTTCTAAGACGACAAGGTGAATTTTCTGTCAAATCTATCATTAAAGTATCCCTATTTTTTGGTAATAATCTATCAAATATATCAAACATCTCTTCTTTTTTCATCCCAACACGCCGTGCAATACAGGCCAATTCATCATCATTTGTTGGCCGATATATAATATACACATTCAAACATTTTCTCACAATTGGCGGAACATCAAAGAAACTCTGATAGCAAACCATAATTGAAATATTATGATGAGAACTCACGAACCGAAACAATGATGATAAATTTCTCAAACTGTCTTTAGAAAGCTTTGTCATTTCAAAATCATCAATAATTATCAATGTTTTTACATCATTAGTTGTTAAATCTTCTGGTTCTGGTATCTCATTCAATATCATTGTCGGTTCTAATTCATCATATTCTTTAGTATCTTTAGAACCGTGTATAATAATTAATTCATCAAAAGGATAATCACCTGCTTGGCATCGAAGAAAAATATTCTTACATAGGGTTGATTTACCTTTTCCTACTTGTCCCAAGCAAGCCATACGAAATGGATGTGGGATATCGCACATATTTCGATTATCGTCCCAGCTTTCGTGAAACTTCTTGTCAGCATTTTCGATGTGAATAATCTCATCCGGCAATGTTCTGTCTAACTTAATCTTTTTCCCTTGTTTTTTTATCATTATAATGTATATATATTAATAAAATGATAAAAAATTTGAGACCCCCCTCAACTCAAAGTTTTATGGCAAGAACAAGTGTCTTCAAAGAAGCGTCTGTATATGAAAAATTTGTGCCAGTTTCAAATGCTTCATTGCTAAAAAATCCAGCAAATAATCAAACAGAACCAGTGCCAGAATATGGATTACGACCATTGAGGAGAGTTGGTGATGTATATGGTAATTACATAGTAAAAACTGAATTAAAAGCAGTCCCAGTATCAAATGCCACACTACTCCAATCAAAGCGTGCAGACCCCATCACCGGAACATTTCGAATGAGACATAGCGAGCCAATGCCAGTCCCATCAGGTATTTCAAAAGAATATCGTAAATTACTCAATCTTAATGTATTGCCTGCTGGATATGCACTTAATAAAGGACCAAGAAAAATTGAATTAGCATTTTTAGAGAAACTAACAAATGATAATGCAAAGAGAATTGTTTTAGAATTTATGAAAAATAGTGTGGCTGGGTCAATATATCAACCACTAAAATTATTTTTTGGTGATGCTGATACAAGTGCTGCCGCAAAAGAAGCATATGATAGTTCAGTGCAAGAATTATTGGAATTATATCAACGAGGACTAACACAGGGAACATCTACTGATGCAGTAATTGCAAGATTTATGTCTAAATTAAGACATATATATAATACACCATCATTTTCAATTGATGCATATGTAAGTCCAGAAGACCTCGAACAAAGTATTGCAGCAATTAAGGAAGCATCATACGAACACGGAAACTTACTAAGGGCTGATAGAAGCGACCCTAATGGACAAGCATCGCAAGAACAAACAAATTTAATTCTAAATAATATATTACTTGCTCTCAAAAGTGGCGGAAAACCTGATAATGATGATATAGAAGAAATAGTTGGAGAAAGAAATAATGTATCTGGTGTGTTTAGTCCAGCCGCACCGCAACTTAACGACCCGCAGGATGCAGAAGCAGCTAAACAAGCAGCCGCAGCATTGGCTGCTAAAAATCAGGCACAACAAGCAACACCGAAACTGCCATCACCACAACTACCAGTTGGACCTGATATCGATGGAATTGCTCTCAAAATATATTATGATATTCAAGATATAAAAGATGATGCAGACATCGAAACATTTGTAAGAGAAATTGTTAAAGACATAAAAGACCATACTATTATAGACCAAATAGCAAAATCACTTTCATTAGATGTCGATTTGAATGACCCTAAGGAAGTAAATACTAAAGTAGCACTTAATATATTAGAAATTATATCTGATGAATTAAAGAAAGCCAAATCACCATCATCAGCAAAACCTCCAAAACCTCCACAACCACCACCATCCCCAGGAGCACAACCACCAAAAGCACCATCCCCGGGGCAACAACCGCCTCCACAACCGTCACCATCTCAAGGAGCACCACCTCAAAAACAACCAACACCGCAACCACCACAACCTCCACCATCTAAATTAAATAAAATGGATGCATCACAGAAAAAAATATATAAAGATGCAATGATGGGAATAAATGATGTATTAACAAGATTTGCCCCAACAGGAGACCCAACTGGAACTTATGAAGTAGCTGCCAATTCGTATATCAACCCAATTAATGATGAATTAGTTGTTCAGCACTTAATTGAAAAAGTAAATACATTATCAGCAGCGAACCAAGATGCATCAATTAAAGATAGATACGATACAATGAAATTGATGCTATCCCAAAGATTAATTGATATATCAGCAAAAGCTCAACCTCCACAAAAACAGCAGGCATTAGAGCAAATTAGCGACCCAGCTTTAGATGCTTTTACAAATTTAACAGCAACTGCTATAGTTACTTTTACGAATTTAAACAAACCATTAACATATGAAGCAGCAACTGCACCAATAATATATACCATTAATGAAGTTGTGCCGAAAGATACTTATGAAGTTATAGTAAAGAGAATGCTTGATTTATTTGATAAAGCTTCTATAAAAAAAACAAAAAAAATAAAGAAAGCACTCAATGAATTGGCAAAAATGCCACCTGCTGACTTAAAACTTGTGATAGATGATGGAGCACCACATAAAATATTCCCATCGGCCACAAAAGCAAATGCTGATAGCAGAACATTATTAAATGCATATAGGGCAGAAATTGTTAAACTTAATCCAGCAAAACAGCCATCACCAGTAAAACCACAAGCTGGACCACCATCACAACAGCCATCACCAGCAAAGCCACAAGCTGGACCACCATCACAACAGCCATCACCAGCAAAGCCACAAGCTGACCTACCTCTCGACCCCGATACTTTTTTTGCTGGTATGTCAATTACGATACAGCAAGCTATTGATGAAAAAGCCAATGTCGAGAATGAAATAAAGGAAGAGCTGGAAGGACCCCATACTGATGCTGAAATAGAATTATATAAATCAATAATAAAAATGATTAAAACAAAGAAAGTTAAATTATCATCTAAAGATAAACCACTTAAAAACAATCTTGAATTTATCTATAATGAATTAGTTAAAATAGTAGATGAGGCCGAAGCCGCAAAAGCACCAAAACCACCAAAACCACCAAAACCAAGTGCTGCAGTAGAAGAAGAAAAAAAAGATGAAGTTGTATTATCGAAAGAAGGAAAAGAATTTATGGAAGCACGATACAATTCATCTGGTAGAGTAAAATATAAAGGGAACCCAGAGAGATGGGCGAAATTATTAGAAAATGCCAAAATGCCTATGTCTCCAGAATTACAACAGAGAGCAATTTCATTAATAAATATGCGTGATACTGATTTATCTGATAAACATATCGAACTGGCAAGAAATCTTAGGTCTGAAATAAGTAATGAATTCAATATAGCAAATAGCAAAAGTGTTGATGCTAAGGGTAATGCATCAAAAGCTAAAACATATAAAGAGGTTACAGTTATAAATAGCCAAGGAATACCAGAAACCTTGGCTTTTGGAGCTATTCGTAAAAGTCTTCTCGGAATATATCCAGATGGTAGATTAGGACCAGCAGAGCGTCTTAACTACTATTTGAAAGACATTATATATTATGCAAAAAAATCGGGCGAAAAAAATCAAGGAGGGTTTGGTAGAGGGAGAAAGAAATTACCATCTCCATCAACAAAATTTAACAAAACAGCAAAAATAACAAGAGGTGCAACAACATTCTCGAATGACGAATTAAATCGTATCATTGAAGCTATTCTATCAGACCGCCTCTAATCGAAGCCTTTATAGATGAAATAATTCTTTTCATTTTATCTTTATCTTTGTCTTCTTTTGTCTTATCAACTCGTGTAAGTTTTTTTAATAGCCTCTCACCCGGTCTTACTTTCTTCTTAACTTCAGGTTCTTCTTCTTTCTCAATCTTTGGATTAACCTTTTGTTGTTTTCCTTCCTTGTCTTTATATTGAACCACGGTTGAAGGGTCGGGTTGAACCGCTAATGGTTTTCGTAATGGTCCTATAACTACACTGGCAAAATGTTTTGGTGATTTATGGTTAAACATCTTATATTTTATAATCAATATATATAGTTGTATAAAATATAAAATGGAAATACTAAATGATACTATACCTGAATTTGACATTGTTCTCGATGGAACATTTTATATTTTCAAGTGCCCACATTGCGAAGTTAATGTAGTTGTCAGCCAAAATGAAACAAATTGTTTAATTTTTCGTTGTGGTATCTTTAACGACACTTATGAACAAATTAATCCACATCTATCTAAAGAGCAATGTGATACACTATTCGAAAGCAATCGAATATATGGATGCGGAAAACCATACAAGATTGATATTGAACGATTAAAAGTATTTAAATGTGATTATATCTGAAATTTTATAATTAATATATATAATGAATAATATTCCATATCAACGAATTCTCGGTGACATCAAGTATCAAATTATCAAAGACCTTCCTAATATAGATGATAATAATTACATAGTATATTATATTGATGTAGCACATACAACTAATAGAAAACATTATTTAAATCTTGAAATACTACAAAAAGCAAGAGGTCATTTGTAATGTATCCTGACTGGCATTTGTTTAAATGGCCTTCTTCCAACACCAGTTCTAAGAATATTCAATCGTGATGCCAAATCAGTAGCACCTTTTGCAACCTTCTTCATAAATGGACTTACTAAATTTGCAACTGGTTGATTAACAAATTTATTAGCTTCATTATCAAATAATCCCAATGTGTTCAATACTATAGATGCAAAATTCTGACAGTTAGCACTAAATGCATTATATTGATTTATATTCGGATGGTTCTTTATAATTGTATCAAATAATTCACCAACTGTAATGTCATTCTTAGGATTACCAAGAAACATTACTTCTGACCCTTCACGAGGAACATCTTGTTTAACTTGTATATCTTCATTCTTTTCAACAAAATATTCAACACCATTTATAGTAAAAACAACATACAAATGCCTTAATTTATCAATATTCAACTGTCTCATTTTATTTACCAATTGTCCTCTTGTAATCAAATTACCAGCAGTCATAATTGCACTTGCAATCGGAACTCTCTTAACTTTCACATTAGTTATTTTATCATTATTATGTTTCGCAATGAAATGTCGCACATTTGGTGGAAACATACCAATCGGACGGCCATATATAACACCTTTCACTCGCTTAGCAATTTCAGCCATTATATAAATATCCAAGAAAATATTATATAGACCAGCCAGACATATTCCTAAATTGGGATTTTTAATTTAAGGTTATTTCACTCATACCCCGAAATTTTGGTTATTATTAAGGATATACTTGTCGGATTTCGGTGTATGACCATTTTATCGAAAATAAGAGCATTACCATAAATATTTCATACTAAAGTAGCCCGGGCTGAACTTACCAGCAACTATATCTTTCGAATGGCGTAAATGGTAAAGCCTCCTCCGTTCTGGGTCTTTATGTGTCTGCATTGGATACATATTTAAGCCAGTCTTGTCTTGATAATGTTCCATTCTATTATCCCCAAACGGGACAATATATATTTTTCCCGTTGCTTTCTTAAATAATAATGCATTATATTTTTTATTCTTCCTATTTGACTTCTCAAATCCTCTTAATATATAATCATTCATATCATAAAACATTTTATATTTATATTAATATAAATATAAAATGTTGCAACTTTTAGTAATCAAACATTACCAAACTTCTTCATTGGGCTTTGTTTATGATGACAATGTGACAACTTTCTTAAGGAATTACTGCATAACTCATCAATTAATATATGAAACTGAAAAATATCCTAAGAAAGACGGCAAATATTTAATCGATACAGGTTCCCAGTCTGATAAAGAAATTATTCAAATCGTTAATGGCGATTTTAAATTACTATATAAAATTGCTGTCATCTAACCTTTTGCCATAATCGCCTTAACTTCATTGTATCCTTTACTGCCTTTCTTAGGAATTTCATACTTACCACCTTTTCTCTTGTTCCACTCTTTCAATGCTTCAAACCACTTCATTTTATAATATTATATATATAATATTATAAAATATGTTAGATTTACAATACTTTCTTTACTTCTTTATGGTTGGACTTGGCGAGAATAAACCAACAATGCCAGAAATTAATGAGAAATATACCTCACAATTCCTACCATTATTGGTAATTATCATTATCATACACATTACCAAAACAGTAAAAATAATTAATAATTGGGCAACATACTTAACAAAGTGGCTGTCTGACTTACTACAACAACCACGCCATTCTTCATTAGGGTCCTCTCGTGCTGGTGGTAAAGGAGGAGGTAATTCACTCATTATTGATTATTACACATAAAAAACACTTAAAAGGTGTAGTCTGCAACAAATAAAAGGTGTTATGGTTATGTATGGTAAAGTATAGTATGCAGTTATATTATATGGATAAATTTTCTATTACCGACTGAGCATCAATAGAAGTATATAAATTAAATGGTTTTATTGATATCCAATTCAAAGCATATTGAAAATCACTTATAAATATACCACTCTCTTTATCAAAATAATTTACATATACTTTAAAAATATCTCCATCTTCTCTAACACAGAACATTCCAGTCAATTCTGGAATATTACTTACAAGTGCAATTTTGTTTCTCAATAAATAATTAATTAGTGTTGGCAAACTATCTTCTTTATTAGAATAAGCAATTATAAACATCTTGTCAGTATAATTATATTGTATAAGTCCTAACGAAGCACTTTGCGAATATAATTGTTTTGTATCGGGATTAATAACTGGCAATACTACTTCCATTTTAATTTATATAATATAATAATATAAAATATTAGTAGATTTTTTGAAGAACACCAAAATTTGAAGTAATTGTATTGTTAGCAGATGCAGCTCCCCATTGAACTGTGAAATTTAATGTGTTGGGTATAGTAGTGTTCAAAGTGTTATTAGTATTTTGTGATGTAAAACCTCGGGCATCGCTACCATTATTATATTGAAAATTAAAATTGGTGATTATTGTAGTTCCACCAACATAACTAAATGTCACATCAATATTCCACGCCGATACCACAGTAATTAATGGTAAAGTTAAATTTCCACTATCAAATAATATACCACCATTTCTTAATCTAAATCTAAATGTTGTATTATTCGCATTATCTCTAAATGTTCCACCAGTATTATATCTAAATGCCATACCAGTGGTAAAATAATTTGCTGGAACTGACAAAGAACCAACACCAGAACCAATAAGCGTAGTCTCAACCGTAGTATTAGCAACGGTGGTAGTTCCTGTTTGTGAATATAACCCATATAATTGCGGTGTTTGCCATATTGATGATGAACCACTATTTCTCGTTAAAACTTGACCTGTAGTTCCAGTAGTAGTTGGTAATGTAAATAAACTATCAATACTCGTTGTTCCTTTTAGTGTTGTTGTTATTGCTGCTTTACCAATATTAACAGATGTTGCCGACAATCCACCGATAGTTAAAGTTGTTAAGGCGTCAATCTTTGAAGTAGTAACAGTATTAAATGATACATCGTCAGTTGTATTCAATGTTTGGTTGAATGGATTTGCTGCCACTGGTGTTTGCCACGATGTTATACCAGCACCACTGGTTGTTAAAACTTGATTTGCCAAACCATCCAGTAAAGGTAATGCATATTCACCATTGATAGCTACTCCATTATTATCAATCCTTATTCGTTCTGCCAGATTTCCATCTTTAAATACTTGACTTGTCGCATCCATTATTTCTCTATCTGCTCTATAACTTCCATTAAATAGTGATGTTGTTATAGTTGCGTCAGTTAAAACGAATGATGATTTTGCCTGAGGACCAACCAATGCCAACGAATTAGTTGAACATTCTACCGAACCATTGCCTGCGAAATAAGAACCGAGAGAAAATGAACTATCATCATTTAAATTAAGGTATGAACCCGATGGACCGGTTTGAACTGATTTAGAATATAATTTTGTGCCAGCATTATCAACTACTATTCTTTGTATAGCAGCGTTATTTTGTATTACTAAATATTCGTCTGGTAAATATATTGATATGGTATTTTGAGTATTTCCAATATTAGATGCACCAATATATGTAACGGTGTCTGCACTTAGTCCATCGCTTACAGCTGCTAATTGTAAAGATGATACGCCGCATTCTAATTTAGTTTTTATTGCGTTCTGTGTTATTCGTGGCAAACTATCAATATTAATATTTAATTCACTTAATCCATTAACAATTTGTGTTGTTCCAGTAGTTATATTGCAATTATCCAACGCATTTATATTACCACAGTTATTAATTGAACCATTATTAATATTATAATCACCATAACTAATAATACCACTTAATTCAGAACATTCAATAACAGAATTACTATTATCGCTTGTAATTTGATTTGATATGACACTACGCCACACTAATTCACCAGTAGCATTTAAATATAATGGGGCATCAGGACCATAAACTATTCCAGGAGCAGCGGGAGTAACAAGGGCATTACCAGTCGTTAAACCGAATACATCATTATTATTTGTTCCATTTACATATATTTGCCAAATCATTGATGTAAAATCCACTGAACCTGGCGATAATCTCATACCATACCTCTGGATTAATGGGTCAAATCCAATAAATATATTGGCGATTACATTATTTGCTGCGAGATTATCTCTTAAAGCGACAGAAATTATATTAGTCAAATCGTCTGGTATATAATCTCCAGCAAGTATAGGTATATTTATTGTTGCTAATCTAAGCGGATTAGAATATGTGGCAAAGAATTGACAATCAATAGTAGCTGGTATATTAACTACAAATCCCTGCGTTCCATTATTTCCCAATATGGTGTCAATAGGCGGTGGATATTGAGGAAATGTATAATTTTTAGACAATCCATTTGGACCCTGTGATAATTCATCAACCACAAGAGTATTTAAGAATGTTGGGATAGTTGTAGCATTATTAGCCCATTCTAATACATTACCAGCAGCTGGAACTTGTAGCACTTGCTGAGGAACACCTATAGCAGCTGGTAATGTATAATTAGTTGCTGGAACATTATTACCAACTGTAACTGTTCCTCCAACACTTAAATTATCAGAGTTATCAATCACAACATTAGTTGCTTTTACTAATTGTGGATTTTGGAATGATGGAACTTGTCCGCCAGTCCCATTTATAGTAGTATTCTGAACACAGAACTTAATTTCATCAGTAACGATGGCAGTAATTGCTTCAACATATCCAGCAGGCAATCCTAATGTATTACCAAAATTTGTCACCTGAACACCAGACATTATTTATTATATAATATAAATGTATAAAATATATTATATATTAAATAAGATTTCCTTTTTGAATTCCAAACCTATTTGTGAGGATAGCCCAACTCAATGACCTCAACCCACAATCATCTTGGTCATTTCCTTGGTCGCCTTCAACATTACTACTAATTACTTTGTATCCTAATTTCTCAGCACTATCAGTAAATTTCTTTAATAAGTTATTCACATTCCGTGCAAAACTATCATATACATATAATTTATTACCATCTTTATATAATCCAACCCAATGGACACCAGCCTTATTATCAGTGTTTAATATTGCAAATGTTTTATTTGGTGCATTTAACGGATATTCATCATATGCAAATGTTCCCATATATTTCTTACCAAGATAGTGTTTCCCAAGTTCATCTAACTCGTCGGTATTTTTAGCCCCTTTACCATATTGGTATCTAAATACTTTCATCATTGACATATATTTTTTACGAATACTCATTTATAATATATCTATAAAATATCATAATTAAAATGCTCTGTTCAATCGAGAAATTCTACGATTGGGTTGGCTAATTCCCATCATTGGTGCAATCATAAAATGCCTTCGACCACCCAGTGCAACTCGTTTGGGTGCTCGTCGGCGGCGTCTTCGGCCATAACCCAAAGAACCAGCAATACCTCCTACAGCAGAGCCAAGACCAGGGCGCCCCGTTAGAGTGCCAAGCATTGGTGCTGCTCGTGATATTATTTTTGATTTCTTAAAAAAATCACCAACTTTGTTAATAAAACTCATAAATCCAGAACCTCGCAGTTTTCGTCGTCCGCCACAGCTTCGAACCATTCTAATACTAAACCATTATAAAAAACAATATATTTTTAAAATTAATACATCATTGGTGCTGGTCTCAAACGAGCCATTCTACTAACAATGCCAGAATGGGATACCGAATGGCGAGCACCTCCCATAACCCGACGGCGACGACGACCACCGGCCATCGATAGCCCCTGTCCAGCAAGTTTGAGACCCTGACCCATCCGTGGATGTTTTGCTCGGCGACCACGACGCCGACGACCATATCCCAACGAACCAATTGCACCACTAATATTAGGATGCCCAAATTGTGATGCAAGTTTTGAAATTACCTGTGTGCGTTTCAGAAAGTTATTAACATTCTGTCCTAAACTCTTTATGCCTAAACCTCTCTGCAAGTATCGTGCAGTAGCCATTATATATCAGTATATTAGAAAAAACAATATATTTAACGATTTACGCTCACAACAGATGTCACTACACCACTCTCAAACGCAATCTCTACTTGACGAGAATACCAAGCACAAATATATAAGTTAGTTCCAGCTGGCAAGTCTTCATTATATTGTATTTGAACATTTACATACGAAGATGTGTCTGCTTTGTCTCTCGAAAAATCGAAGTGGTAATATGGTCCCATATTCAAAAAATCCAGATATCCTTCCGTGCCACCGTCATTACCGAGTTTTCCTGCATTCTGTTGAGATTGTATCCATCGCTGTTGCATTTCACTTGATACGACAGGTGGATATGCAACAGTAGATGCTGCTTGACCAGTCCAAGTAAGGTCGTAAGTAGTTCCAGATGAAATATTATATTCCGATAAATATAATGTAGATGGTTTAGTTGATGAACCATATGTTACTTGGATAGATTGTAAATTTTCATCTGGCGTATTAGTTCCTTGTGCCACTTTAAATTTAGAAGGAGGTAATGATGATACGCTTCCAGTTTGGGGTGATTGAACCCATACTGTTAATGCTAATGTTGATGGCGGCACAGTAAAATCAAGTTGATTTGAACTTGGTGCTGTTGTGGAAGTCATTGTCTTCTGCATAATTTGGGTCTCCATTAAAGATAGAGGAAGAATTCCAGACATTGGCATTGGTTGTTTAATTGTAGCAATATATAGCAATACATTATTAATTAGAAGATTATATCCAACAACGCCCGTCACACCACCTCCAGTTACAACCCCTGGGGTTGCAGGTCTTAATGGCACTACTTCATATTGACCCCTATAGTTTGCTGCAACTGCCTGTTTAACTGGGCTCAAATAACCGACTGTTTCGATACACGATGTTTGATAATTAGTATTAGGGTTCAATTGGAACTTAAATGCTCCAGAACCAATTCCCTGATGAAGGTCGAAAATACCGAGAGATGGTTGAAAATTCATAAATATTTTATTCTTTCCACAACGAGGGCTTGGTATAACTTGTTTCTGTAATGAACCACTTTGTATTCCTGGTCTATACGCTGTGAATGATGTATTTGCAATATCAGCAAATCCAGCACCTAATATTTGTGGCGTAACAGTTGCTTCAGTATCATTTTCAACAGAAACAACATTATAAGCACGAAAATCCCCAGCTGTTACATCATTACCTGGTGTAACCTGTGCAATTATTACATCTCCAGCAATAAGACCAGAGCTATTAAGACTAACAGTTCCAGCAAAAGTCGCCTTATATAATCCACTGCCACCAGGTGCTATATATGTAGTGCGGTCAAATACGGATGCAATTGCTGCAATTGCAACTTTACCCGTAGCGACATCAAGAGCAACGCCGTCAGTTTTGCGAATAGTAATTGGTTTAGCAATATTACTGTTCTGTAATGCTTTAAATAAATTATCTTGTTTCTCATTAGTAGCGTTAAGATAATTTGGAACTGTTAAGTCTTGAAGACCATCTTCATTATAATATCCATCTAAACTAACAGAATGGCATCGGCGAGTAAAATCTGGGTCAGAATATGCAGCATTGCGTCCAACTTTAGAAATCCAAGCACCAGATTTACCAATGCGTTCTCGAAGAGCACCTGACTGAGAAATGAAAGAAGTCATAGTTGATACATCTTGACCACCGCATCGGAAGTAGCAGTTAGAATACAGACCGTGTGGAGAAGACAATGCAAACGCTGTTCTGTCTGCTAAAGTAGGGGCACGAGTAGAACCATCAGCCATAACCATTTGCAATGTTGCTTCCACACGAAAATATGAATACGCTGGTATCCACGCATTGGTAGAACCACTCACCGAGAAATCAAAATCCTGAATACCGAGAGGGAAGTTACCACCATTTACTGCACGCTGACAAGTTACTTCACGCCAGTTTAGTTCTAAATATTTTTCTAAATCGATATTCATTTTATATATATTATATAAAATATAAAAAATTATATAAACTTTTATAATTATAATATATATATTAGATATAAAGATGATGAGAAGTTTTCCAATAATTCTTAGTAGCGACCCGAACAATGGTGCGTTAAATGTATCAAACGATGGTTCTACTTTTAATGTTATTCTATATGCACCAATATCATTTCCAATTAATACGCAATATATTACTTGCGAAGTGCAAGGTGCAAATATATGGAATACTTCTCCAAATATTTCAGTAGCATTAAATAATGATACATTTCAATTTAATGATGGCGTATTAACATATACAATACAAATACCAAAAGGATTATATGACTTAGGTGGATTACAAAGCCAAATATATACACTAATAAATAATATTCCTGCGGCACAACCAGCGAAGGACTTATTTTTCTTTTCAGGTAATGCTGCAACTCAAAAAGTAGTAGTAACATTTGTTGCTGCTGGTGTAAATATATTCTGGGCGAATTCAACTGTTAGAAGTATATTAGGGTTCGATGCGACATCACCAACAACAGCACCAGCCGGACAAAGTATCACTGCACCAAATGTAGCAGGCTTCAATCAGACAACAAGTTTCTTTATAAAAGCAGATATTGTTCGTAATGGTATTCCACTAAATCAGAACTCTTCGAGCATTGCTGCAAATGTATTTATAGATGTGCTTCCAGGGTCTCTTATTAATTATCAACCACAGTCTCCAGTTGCTATCGATTGTTCGCATTTGATTGGAGCATCGATATCGCAAATCAATTGTCAGCTTACAAATCAAGAGAATGTATTGAGTGATACAAATGGGGAAACATATAGTTTCTGTTTAGTATTTCGATATGGTTAGACCAGCAAGTCAATTTCTTAATTGATTTAGTATTGGTTTTCGAGAGTTCCATCTTACCCCGAAATTCTGGTTATTATTAAGGATATCTTGTCGAATTTCGGTGTATGAGCATTCTATCGAATAAGGTGAGTGATTTTGATATTCTGACTTTAAATAATATTTCTCTTCGTGAGTTCGGTGAAATGAATATTTGCGTGGATGGAAGAACATTAAATGTAATTCTCTTAATATATATTCTTCACCTCTCCCAATCCATTTAATAATACATTGCATAAAATCATACTTGCTATCTATTATTACTTTCTTATAGAATTCGTGATAAGGTTTTCTTTTGAACTTTATATAATAGAATAGTTTCAACAGCCATTTAAGTCTTAGACCATTTACAGTAAAGACAAATAGTATTTTATATTGGCACGAAAAATTAATTTCTTTTATTACTTCACTATACATTTGTCGATAAACCATCTTAGATATAATTGTTGATATATCATTGGGAAAATATTTATTGAGTTCCGATTGCATTTATAATAGTGATATAAAATATTAGACCAGCCAAGCATTTTCTTTTATACTTATTTTCTTTTCTTCATACCCCGAAATTTTGGTTATTATTAAGGATATACTTGTCGAATTTCGGTGTATGAACATTTATCGAGAAACAAGAGCAGTATTGAATTGAACTCGTCATATAAAAAACACTTAAAGTTTTGTTGCATATATATAATTATAAAATGGTGAAGAATAATAAATCGAAAAGAATGACAAAAAAGTTTATTAAGAAACAAGAAGATGAATGCGAATTTATGTTTGATACTTTTAAATATTATTGGTTTAACAAACAATATTTAGAAGAATTTGAAAAGAACTTAATTAGTATGAAAAGCCAAATCGATGTTGAATATTTGTAATTCAGTATTATCAATAATTTCATCAGCATCGATAATTTCGAAAGCAATATAATTTTTATCAAGTGCTCTTAAAGTGAATACGACTTTGTTTGAGAACTTATCGATTTCAGAATTGCATAATCTTTTGTCTTTGTAAAAGAATTCTAAATTATAACCTGACATTTATATATAATAATATAATATAAAAAAATCATCTCATAATTTTATATTATATTATTATAATTGTTTCCCAATTCAGAATGCCGAATTGGAATTGCCAAATTGGAATTGCCA
>Ga0114971_10000662_pt1 | contig 22872 bp, 22 predicted proteins | sample M_140625_MF_Meta_FD_87320 | JGI IMG/M metagenome (GOLD analysis project Ga0114971, IMG submission 87320) | Freshwater microbial communities from Lake Montjoie, Canada to study carbon cycling - M_140625_MF_MetaG | ecosystem: Environmental > Aquatic > Freshwater > Lake | place: Lake Montjoie...
AAGCACCCTTTCTCTTGCGGGCCTTGAAGCCGCGCGCGGCGGTCTGGCGCATTTGCCCGACCGCGACGCGCGTCTTTCACAATTTCTTGATCGCGTGGCGGATCGCTTTGATTGGTGCGTGATTGATTGTCCGCCAACGATCGGCTTGCTCACGTTCAACGCGTTGCGCGCCGCGGATGAGGCGATTATTCCAGTGGAAACTGGCTTCTTTTCCCTCAAAGGCAGTGAGCGTCAAGCGGCCGCGATTCAAGCCATGTCGGCGCGTTTAGAGCGTGATTTGCCTTTGCGCATTTTGCCCACGCTACATCGACCAAACGCAAAGTTGGCAACTGATTTGTTGGCGGCTATTGAGCGGCGCCAAGGCATGCTCACCATGCCACTTGTGATTCGCGAGCATGAATCATTGCGCGAGGCCGCTGGATTTGGTCAACCCATTACTGAATATGCGCCAGGCTCGGAGGCGTGCCGTGATTTTATTGTGCTTGTGGATTGGCTTGACGCGAATCCAGTTGCATGCACGCGTAAAAAATTAAACGCGGTCATCGCCGCGCGTGGTGAATTGGCTCTTGATGATTCCGCGCCAGTAAGCGCGCCCGCGGCTTCGGGTGAGCGCATGGCGGATTTGTTGTCGCGCATGCGTCAACACGTCTCGGTTCAAATCACAGGCGAAGTTTCTGGCGCGGTTGCGCCTCCTATTTCATCTTCAACAGATGGAGACTTGCCATGAGTGAAATAGACGGTCGATTTGATCGACTCACTTCGCTATTTCTAGGCGACACGCATCCAATTGAAGCGGGAGAGACCCGCTACGAAGCCGCCGTGAAAAAACCGTTGAGCGAAAGTTTGATCACGCCACTGATCGCCGGAAATTTGCCAGTGATGGCGCATCCGTGGCTCACCCATGTGGCGGCCCGATTGCGAGAGGGTCCAGCCGCCTTGCTTCGCATAAGCGCCGATGGAATTCAGTGCTCGCTTTTGGAGACCAAAGGTCCAGCGGAAAGTGAGGACAAGGATTTTGCCGCGTGGTTGCTTCGCGCCGCCGCCATGGTGCGCCATTGGTTTGTTACGCCCGCGACCAACCAAGCGCCTGAGGAAATCGCCGTGATGGATGTGCAAGAGGTGGTCATTGCAACTGGGGGTGACGAGGCCGCCACCGTGGCCGCGTATCAATTGGTGCGCAGGATTGTGGAATGCGCGCGAAATAATAATCGCGTTCCACCACTTACACCCATCGCCATGGTGGGTTGCACCAACGAATCCGCCCAAGATGCAATCTCAACTATTTCCACGGCGGCGCAAGCTTTTTTGCAACAGCCAGTTCCATTGGCCGGAACATATCAACGGCTTGAGCGAACCAATGTGGCGCAACAAGCTTTTTTCCCAATTTGCTTTTCTTTGGCGGAAATTTTTCAGGCCATTCGCGCCGCCGAGCAAACTGTGGATGGAAGTCGACGAGCGCAAGCGAGCAGAAGTGTGTCGCCCACCAACTCCACACAACCACCGCCGACACAATCATCGGCGCAATCATCGGTGCAATCATCTGCGCAATCATCTGCGCAATCATCTGCGCATTCGGGCGCCTCAACAAAGCAACCGCTTCAAGTACAAATGCGACCCGGCTCATATGCCGCGATCATTTCTGGTTTGTGGCCTGTTGCCCTTCGCTATCCCAACAACGCGGAGATTGAATTTGCCACCGACAACGCGGGTCGCTTGCATGTCATTGCGCCAGTTGAGCAAGCGGCATTCATTCGCCAAGCCGCCGCGTGGGCGCAACGCAACGCATCATTGATTCGCCTTGGATTTCCTGGTTTAGCATCCGATCCACTGCCGATCGTGGAGCGCATTGTGTTCACCGACGCCACTCAAGCCGTGGAGTGGCATCATTGCGGAGTGCGCTTGGACTTGGTGATTCGCGTGCAAGAAAAGTTTGTGCACGTGTCACTGAATGATGATCGCACCCTGAAGCCATAAGCGCGAATTGCATTTCAAGAAGCGCATGCATGCCAACGCAAATATTATTTTAATTTTTTGGAAGCGAAGCCCGCAACACACGCAACCAGTTTTCACTTCGAAATCCCGCGAGTTCTTCAGAAGTGAGTCCGGCTTGGGCTAGCGCCTGTTCAATGTGTGGCGCATCTTCTGGTCGTTGCGCGCGCGCTGGACAATCGCTTGGCGTGAAACCGCCATCAAAGTCGCTTCCAAAAGCAAGACATTTGGCTCCGCCCACTTCGCGCACATGTTTGACATGGCGCACAACATCATCCATGGTGGCCACGCGGTCATTGGCCAGAAATTTGCCGTACAAATTCAAACCGCACACTCCTGCGCGCGCCGAGATGGCTCGAATTGTTTCGTCGGTGAGATGCCGCTCATTGCCGGGCACAAGACTTCTGCAGTTTGAATGGCTGGACACGATCGCGCCCTTGGACAGCGCGATCACTTGCGCGCAGGCTTGATCGGACAAATGCGAAAGATCATGGATGATTCCCAAGGCATCAAGTGATTGAACCATGTCGCGGCCCGCGGCGGTTAAAGCGCCGGGCGCCGCGTTACCTCCGGCGTAGCGCGAACCCTTGGCCCACGTCAGGCCAACCATGCGAACGCCTTGTTCAAACCACCACTTGGCGCGCTCGGGTGACTCGATCGGATCCGCGCCCTCCATTAAAATCACCACGCGAATTGGCCCTGGAGAATTCCAACCATTCAGATCCGCTTGCGTGCGGACAATGCGAATCACTCCGCGGGATTCAAGCCCTTGATACAAGCGCAACTGCAATCGAGCGGCGCGGGCCGCCGCATCAACGTCCATGTGGTTGGCGTAACCCCATGGTTCGTCGCAACCAACTTCCGTGAACAGCGTGGCGAAAATAATTTTGAACTCGCCTGTCACAAGGGCCGGAAAATTCACGCCGTAGCGCGCGCGATCAATGGAGTTGGACTCAAGATCGATCCCTTGCATCGCCAGATAGGCAAGATCAAGATGTCCATCAATGCGGGCGTGGTTTAGGGAGTTGGTCATGGTCGCATTCTGACCACCTGAATAGGGAGTGTCTAGCCCTTTGAAACAGCAGTTACACTCTTGCGTCATGTCCGAAGTATCAATTATTAATCCAACCACCCGCGGACTGGTTCTGCTTTTGGCTGGCGCATTGTTGGCGCCTTTGGTGATCGCGGCCACGCTCACTCCGGACGCGCGCGGAATTGGCACGCACGAGCAAATTGGTTTACCCATGTGTTCTTGGCCCGCGGCGCTGGGCATTCCATGTCCAAGTTGCGGCATGACAACGGCGTTCGCGTATGTCGCGCGCGCGCAATTCATGCAGGCATTCTCGGCGCAATTCATGGGCGCATTGTTGGCCATCGCCTGCGCGATCGGTTGCGTGGTGGCGCTGGGCGTGTCGCTCACTGGCTATCAATTGCAAAGGTTGTTTGATCCGCTACTCAATCGATGGGGATTCACGGCCGCGGTGTCGTTGTTTCTGGGCGCTTGGTTGTGGAAATTAGTTTGTATGAAAGGGGCGACCCAATGAGGCGCGTGAATCGCAATCGCGCCGTTGTGTTGGCACAGATCACTCTTGGCGCGGCGCTTGCCATTGGCGCGCTCGCCAGTTGCCAAGTGTTTGGCATCGCATCCGCGATTGGACAGAATATTGAGCGCGAGAAAAAAATCGAAGTGTTGGCCAAGTACGCGGGCTTGGACAACAAGCGCGTGGCCATTCTTGTGAAGGCCGACATGGGCACGGTGTATGAACACCCAACCGCGGTTCCAAATATTTCTTTCAATTTGGCCCAGCGGTTGCAAGAAAATATTCCTGGAATCAAAGTGATGGATCCACGAGTGAGCATGAATTTCCAACATCAAACGCCAAATTGGTCTGCCCAACCGCTTGGACAAGTCGCCGAGGAGTTAGACGTGGACCGACTTGTGATTATTGATTTGTATGAATATCGCTTAACTCCCCCTGGAAATCGCTATTTATGGGAGGGCGTGGCGGCGGGCAATATTGGCGTGGCGGAGCGTGATGGCATTGATCCGGATCAAACAGTGGATCAATGGAATGTGTCGGCGCAGTTTCCGCTTGACGCCGGAGTGACCCGCGAGTCCATGCCCCTTTCCTCGGTGCAGACTGGTTTGTTGGCCACGTTTATTCGCAACTCTGCCTGGGTTTTTTATGATCACATTGAAGAGAAATATCCCGATACCAAAAAATGAAAGACATACTTCTAAAAATTAAATTTCACGCGCCACGCATTGCCTGCGTATTGGCATGGATCGCAGGAATACTTCTGGTGTCATGCAACTATCTTGTTCCAGCCTCTTACATCATCGACGGTCCGCCATCCATCGACGCGCAGTACACGTTGCCCGACCGCAAGACCGTGGTGTTTGTGGATGATCGAACCAATATCCTGAGTCGAACCCAACTGCGCGCCGTGATTGGTGACAAAGTGTCCACCGATCTCATGAAAAAAGGTTTGGTCTCGGACACCATCGCCACCCGCGACGCCATCGCGATCGCGCGTAAGGATGAAACCGCTGATAAGCCGATTCCAATCAGCGAGATTGGTCAACGCGTTGGCGCGGACACAATCATCTATGTTCAAATCGAGGACTTCGTGCTTTCCGCTCCTGGTGGAATGGCGCGACCCTCGGCGCAGGCCACTGTGAAGGTCATCGATGTTTCTGGTCGATCGCGTCTGTATCCAGCGCCAAGCGAATTGAAGGGGCAACCCGTGGCCACATCCATGCGCGAAGTCAGCGAAGATTTGTATCAAAGCACAGCGGGACGCAGGCAAATTGAGGATATTCTTGCGGCCGAAATTGGCGCCGAAGTTGCCAAGTTGTTTTACAAGCATGAAGTCACCGAACTCGGCAAAAATCTAGGTATTCGTAAGTGAGTTCTTCGCGGCGGATTGTGTGCGTGGTGGATCCATTCGGTCCAGGCGCTGGAGCCGCAACGTTGTCGGCGTGCGCCGTCGCGGTTCGTGCGTTGCGACAATCTTTGGGTGTTGGCCGCGTTGAAGTAGGAGTGCTTGGAACGCCCGACGCGCATCAACTTGCTGTTGAGTGCGGTCTTTCTCCAGCGTGGCGAATTCCAATCTTAGGCAAATTCACGCGGATCGCGGCGCAGACTTTGTCGCGTTTGGCGCAACGTGATCATCCCACAGTGGTCGTGGCGTGGGGTTCGCGCGCGGCCATCTTGGCTTCGCACGCGTTGCAAGATACGCCGTTGGTTGTTGCGCTTGACGCGCCATGCGAATCCAAACATGTGCGCAACGCGGAATTCGCCGAGGTGCTTTGCATGGGAGACGCCCTGGCCGATCATGCGTGCCGATCTGGGTGGCTACCAATTCGAATTCGCTCGGTGCTTGCGCCAATGCCCGAGTGGTCGCAAGTTCCTTCGCTGGATCGCAATTCACTGCGGCGCAATTGGAACGCCACGGATACCGATTGGGTGGTTGGCGTGTTGCCGCCAAGCGGTCAATTCAGCGACGCGTTGTTTGCGTTTCACGCCATGGGGCGCTTTGCCTTGGCTGGACATGGCGCGCACTTGGTGCTTGATCCAACTATGCGCAACGCTGGTGAGGTTCGATCCATCGCCCGCAAACTGAAATTGAACGAACGGGTGCACTTTGATTCCAGATTGAAGTGCCCTTGGAAGATCTCGCCTGCGGTTGATGTATGGATGTCACTTGCGGATTTACATCATGATGAAAGCGCCTTGCATCCATGCATGGCCGCGGCGCTTGGCGTTCCACTGATAACCGCTACCGGAAGTTTCGCGGCCAGCGGCATTGAACATCAAGTGGATGGAATAATTGCGCGGCCAGGAATCAACGCCTTCGCATTTGAGATGATTCAGGCCGCCAAAAATCCATCGCTGTTGGCGAGCATGGCGAGCGCGGCACGAGTGAGGTACGGATCGCAAAGCGTGCGTCAGGGATTTTCCATCGCGATACAAGAATGCGTGGCGCGCGCGTGTCCCGGTATTTTTTCTCAAACTGCTGGCTTGCCGGCTGATTCAAAATTGGCCGCGGCGTCCACATAGATTGATTTGAGCAAATGCGTCGGTAATTTTTGACCGCAAAGCCGCGGCGCGTCCATGGCGCCAAAGCGCGAGGCATCAACCATGGCGAGATCGGGGTCCGCGATTGGACTCTCCAAGTTCATGTCGCTTTCCCACAACGTGCGCAAGGCCCAATACCGACTCGCGTACAAATCAAACGCGTCTTCCGGTCGATTTGCCTTGGCCGCCATTTCACTTTTGGCTTCACCCGCGGCCAGATGCTCGTCGGTTGTGACAATGTCGCTTCCAAAAAGAATGCGTCCACGAAAGCGTTCTAAAAATGTTTCAACAGCGCCGCGCGGATGTTTGGAAATTTCACGCACGATCCATTTGGTGGCGCTGGTGTCCAAAAATAAGTTGGGATGGCGATCCAACAGCCCCGTGAGAAAATGTAAATCCTCCGGCCAACCGCCCATGTGGGCCGCGAGCCACGGCACGGTGAATCGATCAAGCAAGCGCTCAAGCGGAAGATATTGCTCCAGCTTTGTGCCATAAAGATTGGCGTCTTTGTAGCGGGTTTGAAACCACGTGTCGGGATCGGCGATATGCACCATGAGCGACATTCCCAAGCGTGTCGCCAATTCCATGGCTCTCACTCGCAGTGGCGCGTCCAATCGAAACATGGTCGGATCGCCCGCGGCGATTGCATAGTCAACGCTTCGCGGTGCCGCCCATATTTTGCACAGCCTTGATCCAAGCTCGTGGTACTTGCCGATGCGTTCTAGAAATCCGTCCCCCAAGGCGTGCTTGCGATCTTGGGATGCGAAGTCAGGAACCGCGATCAAGCGCAAGCGCTCACCAAGTTCGCATCGCACCGCCTCCACTTGTTCAAGATATGTCATGGACCAAATCGACCCAACACCATAGAGGTCCATTGCTTCGCGCAGAATTTTACAGGCGCGCGCGCCGTTGACATGTGAATGCGCGTCGGTGATGGCAAAGGGCAGGGCCGGCAATTTTTGCGAAAGAGCGCGGTAATTCCAGCCAAATCTATTGGAGGGGTTCACGCTTTGTGGCGACTGTGGGTCTGTGAAATTCGTCACGCGATTGATCGTAGCGCGGGTTTCAAGCGTGAGTATTTTTACCGCGCGTTGCGTGGACGCGATTTGCTTCGAGAAGCGAGCCGCGAGCCCGCCGCTTTTATTTTAGGAGTTTGGGTTACGCGCTTTTTAGAAACGCGTTGACTTGCGCTGGGCAGGGCCTGATTGCGACCCGCATGATGAATGCACCCGATATACACCTCGTGATCAGCTTCGATATCAAAGTGGCGCATGATTTCACAATCAAACCACGCGGTGGCGCGAAGTGGAACCGGCGCTCCTGAAGGTGCTTTCATGCACGGAATAGAAATCATCGGATCCTGCGTGTGTTCTGGAACTTGCCGAAACAATCGCGTGCACACTGGATCATTTGCGTCGATTAAACACAGCGCGAATCCACGTGAATCTCGGATGATTGGGCTAAGTGGTAAACCTTTTTCAATCGCAATCACAAGCATTGGTGGGTTTGACGCGACTTGTTGCACCCATCGCACCAACGTCGCGCCACGCATGTCGCCAAAGGCACCGGTTAAAAGAAAAACACCACTTGGAATGTGATCCAAAAGATCGCTAATTCCAGATCGCTCAATTGGGGTCCAATCTGATCGAGATGTCATATGGCTTACAATACCCCAAGATAAATGTATTTCTAGTGTAAATCTATTATTTACAAGCATTTGTGTAAATATAGGACGTTATTTGGTGGGTTTAAAATTTGTTCTAAGACTAAAAATTTCAAGAAATTTGATAAGAAGTGGGGCAAAGTGTTGCAAAGTGGGGAAATGAATGTATTCTCAGCACAGGTGCATAATGCTCTTCCTAGGCGAATTCGAACATTCTCTCGATGCGAAACAGCGACTCGCTGTTCCATCGGAAATTCGCAACTGTTTGCCCAGCGATGGCGTCGATGCGGTGTTTGTATCAGCGCCAGGCCCCAACGGATTTCTGTGGTTGTGGCCAGAAAAAACATTCGAGGATTTGTCCAACGCCCTGGGCGGTTCGTTGTTGGGCGACGAGGGAGTTCAGAATTTCGAGCGCCTGATCTTCAGTCAATCTTCGCGTTGTCCACTGGACAAAGCGGGGCGCGTGCGCATTCCAGACCGAATGCTGACTCGCTACGGATTGTCGGGCAACATAATGATTCTTGGTGTTCGAGATCATTTGGAGTTGTGCACCACGGACAAGTGGAAGGAAGAACGTGAATTACTTGAGCCCGCCGCCGCGGATATTTGGCGACGTGCTCGCGAGGCAATTCGAAACAGAACTTCGAGTTGATCTTTGGAAAAACTTTTAACCCGTCGCAATGCGCGACGGTTTGATTCAAGACTTGCGTTGATGCCAAGGATGGCCCAGCGCGGGAGAGCAACGAATGGCAATCTCACTGCGCCAAGGACGGCGAAGTGGGACCCATTCGAATAGAACAAACGAGCCAGGGACGGCTCGTTGAGAAGGGTTTGATCCGCCAAGGATGGCGGTTAGGACTCTGGAACCCTGTTTTTGGGGTTCTATCCGTCGTCGCCCCCGTACCGTGACTCGGTACGGGGGCGTTTTTATGGGGATTGAGCGCGTGATTTTGTATTGGGGTTTGGGTAGAGCTTGGGGTAGACTCAACATTGGAATATTCTGTAACGGCAGACTTGATCGCATGGATTCGTGGAGGCTTGGAGCACCGCGGCGAAAGAGTCTTGACAATGAGGTCTACGCAATGTTGGTGATTACCCGCAAAGAAGGTGAAGAAGTTGTGATTGGTGACCCGGCCGCCCCGCTGGGCATTGTTCGTATCGCAAGTATCAAAGGGGACAGGGTAAAAATCGCCTTTGATTTTCCACACGAAGTGAAACTTCTTCGGCGTGAACTTGCGGACAAGCACAACGCTTCTGAAAAAGACGGCGACCCAATCGCTGGCAAAATTCGTCCTGCTTCTGGTGGCGAAGCTCAGCAGTAAATAAAATTTTGGTGCGCAAGCCGCAAGCGTAAGCCGCGCCATGTTGATGCCAAGTGTTCGGCGTTAGACTTGCGCCATGCAATTGCGTCCACACGGTAGAGCTTGGATTGCGCGTGATGATGTCCCTGGGATGTTCGCCATTGGTGTGGCTCGTGCTATTTTTAATTTGAATCGCGTCATACGGATTCAGCGGGTCGCGCCAATGATGTGTGCGCTGTCCATGATGGTGTTCATGGGAGCGCTACATGCGTGCGCCGTTTCCGCGGGGAAAGATCCAATGAAATCGCTCTCCAATCCAGAGTCCTTGCCTGTTGTGCAGGTGGCGGCCATGGAAGTACTAGACCAGACGCCAACGCCGCAATACATATCCGCATTAAAGCGCATGATGTGGCAACCAGGCTTCGCCGAGTCCACGAGATTGGAGGCGTTTGTTCGATTGGTGAAACTGGACGAGCCAGGACTGAAAGAAATTTTACGGCTTCAATTGCCAAAGTTGATGGCGCTGGCTTGGCGGCAAAAATTGTGTGAACTGATTGTCGAGCATCAGTGGGTTGACATGACTCCAACGCTTGTTCGTGCTTGGAGCGTTCCAATGGCGGCATGGATAGAGCATGACAAGGATCGGCCTGAGCGAATTGCCATTGAGCAACTGAACGGCAAAGAAAAACTGACTGATCTATTGGTGAAGATGTTGGTGGATTCAAATCCAATCACGGAGGCCAACCTGCGTTTGCGCTGTTGGGAAATGTTGCAGAAACTTGGTGAGCGCGAGCGGCTTGTGCAGTTGCTTGCCGACGCGTCGGTGAAGCCCGACGATCGCTTGCTTGACAATTTGCGTAGTTGCGCGGGTGAACTGGGAATTGTTCCAACCACCAAGGAGGAAATTTTGTGGTTGCAAGCGTTGCTGGAAACAAAAAACATGGTTTTTTGGGGGCAAGCCAAGGAAGCCACCATGCAACTGCCGCAGGAGGTGCGCGTGAAATTGGAAATCCGCGAGTTGCCCGTTGCGGTGGCGGTTTCAAAACTGAAACCAGAATTATTGAAACTCACTCCACTGCAGTTGTATCAAATTGTGGAGGAGCGGCGTCAAGCCAATGGCTCACGCATTGTCAGCCCCAGTTTTGAGGGCTACGGCGGGGACCATACGGAAAATTTGTATGAGATGCGCAACAAACTTTCGTGGGGTGATCTGGCGTCCATGGTGATCGCCATGGAGATGTTCGACTCCGCAAGTCTGCGCCAGCAAATGTTCGATCTTGCCGATCGGGACATGGCCGATCGCGACACGGAATTTGGCGGCGTGATTCGAATTGGCGCGGCCGGAAAGCCTGAGATCCTGGAGATGACTCCGCGCGTTCGCGGAAATGATTTGCGCTATGAATCGTCGCAGAAAATGTTTGACAACGCCTACACGGGATTGTTTCATTTTCATTTGCATTGCCAGAGTTACGACAACATGCAATACGCGGGGCCGCACTTGGGGGACTTTGCCTACGCCGATAGCACGCGCGCAAATTGCCTGGTTTTTAGCTTTGTTTCACGCAAAGAATTGAATGTGGATTTTTACCGACATGGTCCGATGGTGGTTGATTTGGGTTGCATTTCGCGCCCAAAGAAAGACGCGTGACCATGGAATTCACCAAGATGCACGGGCTTGCAAATGATTACATCTACATCGACACATTTCAAGAACGGGTTTCCAACCCGGCCCAATTGGCGCGCGCGGTGAGCGATCGCCACACTGGCATTGGAAGCGATGGGCTGATTTTGGTGGGCGCCGCGGACGTGGGTGCGCAGGCCGACGTGCGCATGCGCATCTTCAACGCCGATGGAAGCGAGGCGCAAATGTGCGGCAATGGAATTCGCTGTGTGGCCAAGTTTGTTGTGGAGCGCGGGCGAAGCCAGAACAATCCACTGCGCATTCAAACGCAACGTGGAACGCTAGCGTTGTCGTGGCGCTTGGATGCCAACGCCAAGGTGCAAGAAGTTTCCGTTGACATGGGCGAGCCTATTTTACAAATGCAGAAAATTCCCGCGATTATAAGCGGTATTTCAGCGGACGCGCACGTTGTGGGCGTGCAGTTGCCCGAGTCATGGTGGGACAGTGTGGCGCAATCAGATTGGAAAAAGTTATGCGGCTACAACTTCAAGATTTCGCTGGTCAGCATGGGAAACCCACACGCTATTTTTTGGTGCGATGATATTTCAAAAGTTCCGCTTGAGATTGTTGGACCATTGATTGAACATCACGGCGCGTTTCCGCAAAGGATCAACGCGCACTTTGCGCAACGTGAAAGCGACTCGTGTGTCAGAGTGCGAACTTGGGAGCGCGGCAGTGGAATCACGCAAGCCTGCGGAACCGGCGCGTGCGCGGTGGTGGTGGCCGGAGTGCTCGAAGAAAAGTTGTCCCACGAATGTCAAGTGCTACTGCCGGGCGGCGCCCTGCAAGTGCAGTGGGCAGGCGCGGGGCGCGCCGTCATCATGACGGGACCAGCCGTTGAAGTGTGCCGCGGAACCTTGTCCAACGCACTTGCCCAGAAAGCCAATTAAATGAGCTTGCATCAAACCGAAAAACAAATCGCCCAGCACATTCAATCACAGCAATCCGCAATGGAAAACCGATTGGCCGACACGGTCGCCATTCCCACCGGACATGATTTTTCGCGGGGTTTGAATTCCATGCGCTTGGTTCTTGCCGAGCGACTGCGTTGCATGGGCGCGCAAGTTGTGGAGATGTCGGCGGCGCAAAGGCCAGCATGGATCACTCCCAACGACCACGGTGAAGTTGGTTCGCCAACGTTGGTGGCACGAAACTTGCAAGGGCGCGGCGGACCCACGCTGTTGATCGCTGGCCACATGGACACGGTGCATGATCCCGCCGGTCAATTTCAAAAACTATCGCCACTGGATCGACGGCGCGCCACGGGTCCAGGCGCGGCGGACATGAAGGGTGGACTTGAAGTGGCGCTGAGCGCCTTGGAGGCGTTGGAAAAATTCTCTCCCACTGTGCGCTGGATTTTTATCATCAACGCCGATGAGGAGGCTGGAAGTTTTCGATCCAGCGAGCATTTGGCCAGCGTGGCCAAGGAATGCGACGCGGGATTTGTTTTGGAGCCCGCGTTGCCCAACGGCGGATTGGTGGTTGAGCGACTTGGCAGTGGTCAATTTATGATCGATGTGCGGGGACGCGCCGCGCATTCTGGCCGTGACTTTGCCAACGGAATCAGCGCCGTGAACGCGCTTGCTCAATGCATTCTTCAGGTGGCTGGTCTTTGCGATCTCAAGCGAAATCGCATCGTGAATATTGGTCCACTGCAAGGCGGAGCGGCCACCAATATTGTGGCTGACCACGCGCGCGCGTGGGGAAACATTCGATTTGCCAACGCCGATGATGGCCAGAAATTCAGCCAGGAAATTCAAGCGATGGCTTCTGGCGACGCCACGCATTTGCCGCGGATCACAATAGAAATGGCGGTGAATCGCCCCGCCAAACCATGCACGCAAGACGTGTTGGCTTTGGCGTTGTTGGCGCAGGTTGTTGCAAAGGATCTTGGATTTGATCTTGCCACAGGAAGCACCGGGGGCGTAAGCGACGCCAATTTAATCCAGGCCGCCGGCATCCCATGCCTGGACGGCTTGGGAGTGCGCGGCGGAAATTTGCATCGCGGTGACGAGTTTGTGGAGCTGGATAGTTTGTCCGAGCGCGCCACGTTGCTGGCATTGTTGTTGTTGCGAGTTTCATCCGACGACACAAAAAAAATCTCGCGCGGCTGATCCGCGCGCAACGCGTGGTCGTAGCAGGAAGCCGCGCGCTGAAATAATTCTTATCCACGCGCCCTGTGCGCTGAACGTGATCCATGAAGGCATGGATTGGAATTAACCGATATCTTTTTTCTCTTCTCGGTTGGCGCCTATGCGATTCATGAGCGTCTTTAACGTCTGGCAAACATCATCAATTTCACGCTCGGAAATTGTCTCGTAAAATGGAAGCGCAATGGTTCTATGGCTCAGTCGCTCGGACAGCGGGAAATCTCCAGCTTGATGACCGGTTATTTTTCGCACGTGCGGCAAGAGAGCGGCGCACGGCCACCAATCGGCGGCGCCAATATCCAATCGATGCATGCCATCGATAATTTGATCGCGGTCATCCTTGGTGAACCGATCCGATAGGCGAATCACAAAATTAGACCAGCTCATTTTGCAATCTAGCGGCGGATTCAGCAGTACAATATCGGATTCGCCACCAAGTTTGCGTGTGTAGCTCTGCGCCACTTCAGCGCGGCGCGCGATGGTTTCATCTAGCCGCAAAAGTTGACTTAATCCCAACGCGGCGTTCATCTCTGGAAGTCGTCCGTCATATCCATCGGATACGTGCTCCATTTTCATTCCCAATTCGCTGGATTGATTGGGGTACGAAAAACGATCCATGCGGCCTTGATGGCGAATCGCGCGGCACGCCGCGGCAAGATGATCGTCATGGGTGACAATCATTCCGCCCTCGCCCGTGGTGATTGGACGGCTGGCGAAAAATCCAAAGCAGGCGATGCGCCCAAAGCGACCGACATTGTCCACACCGTAGGAGGCACCCAGGGCCTCGGTTCCATTTTCAATCATTGGAATTTCCAAGCGAGTGCACAAGGCGATCAAGTCGCGGAAGCCCGCGGGGTTGCCGAATGTTTCCGCCACAAGCATGGCGCGTGTCTTGGGCGTGGACTTGATCTCGGCGGCCAGCGGATCCATGTTCATGGTGCGCGGATCAATATCCACAAAAACTGGCGTGGCGCCAACATGCAAAATAGAATTCACATTGGCGCTGTAGCCGAAGGCGCTCACAAGCACCTCGTCGCCAACGCCGATGCCCAAAGCGCGCAGGGAAATTTCAATCGCCAACGAACCAGAATTCACGCCAATCGCGTGCGTTCGGCGGGTTTGGTGGCTCATTTGCCGCTCAAATTCCAGCAGTTGCGGCCCCATCGTTCCGCAACCAGAGCGCAGTGAATTCATCACTGCATCAAAGTCTTTTTGGTGGAAGGCTGGTTTGTAAAGTGGGATCAAGAGACGTGCTCCATGTGGAAGGGGTTCATTGTGATGAAGTTGTAGAGATGCATAATAAATTATCGAGTGAGTTGCGAGATGGCGTCATTTTCGCGTTTGCAATATTTCAGGTACAGCCACGCCGCTTGGATTTGAGATGAATCATCCACGTTGCCACCGCCCGAGGCGATGGAGCCAAGTTCCTGCACCTCGGCCGCGGTGAGTGGGGTGGAGGCCTTGGCCAAAGCCAACAGCGCCAACGAATCACCATGTCGGGGAAGCTTGGTTCGAATCATGCGGGCGAATTGCGCGGCTTCCTGATTGGAGGAGTCCCCAACCACCGACATGATGGTCTCGAGTAGCTCAAGATTGTTGCTGATATTTTGCAGTGTGAGGTTGAGTAATTCTTCGTGGGCTTGCGGCATGCGCAGTAATTGCTGAACCGCAAGCAACGCGGAAATTTGATCCTCGTTGCGGATTCCCTTGGCTTGCGTGAGGCGCTTGAGCAGAGTCAGCAAGAGTTGCTTGGCAAGAGCTGGAGGTAGGGTGGGCGTGATGCTCAGCACATATTCGGTGGTGTATCTATTTCCATTTTCAAGCAATCCAAGCAAGGCCACCAATGGGTCGGCGTTTGCAGTTCGCATGGCCACGCCCGCGGTGGCCATGGCCTCAAGCAGTGGATCACCGTTTCGCAATTGCGCAAAATCATCCGCCTGAAATCCCTCTTGGCTCGACAACATCAACAAGCCCATCTGCGCCAGATTTTTTTGCGAGCGATCGCTTTTGATTCTCTCAAGCAGTGCCAGGCGGCCCACGACTTTTGGCGAGAGCGCCATGGCCGTGGTGATCGCGGCGATTCGATCGGCGCCCGTGGAATCTTTTGTTATTTCAAGAAGAGGCTCCACCGCCGCCACGATGCGATATTGCCGCGCCGCATTTGAAAGTTGGCGCAACAGATCGGCTTGATCGGGTTCGGGAAGGGATTTTATTTTGCCCTGTAGGTTTTTCCAAGCGTTTTGATCGCCACGTTCAAGTAGCAACATGCACGCCAAACCCGCGACCTCGGCGCCGTCATCAGCGGGCGCGCTCCCCAGCAAGGATGGATCCCAAGGTTGTCCTTGGCGGTTTAATTCCGCGACCAGAAGCGTGCGTTCATAATTGGGTAGATCCGACGATTGCAGAAATTCATTCAGCGCCACGGGTTTAATCAGTTCAAGACCCAACGCCTCGGTCAGCAAAAGAGTTCGAAGCGATGGATCTTTCAGCTGATTCACGCGCGCGGCGTCAATACTTTTTTCGGCGCTCACCAAGGCGACTCCCATGAATCCATCAATGCGAAGCGCGACATCGGTATGCGTGGTTAAGTATTCAAACAAAGGATTCATCGCGGGATCCGCCAACAGGCGAAGCGATACCCAGCGAAAATGTTGCACCCCATTTGAATTGGGCGACATGGCTTTTCTGATTTGCGTGACCGCGGTTTCATAGGGATCCGCGCGCGCGTATTGCGCCTGGGCTGGCAACGTGAAAAGCATGAATGTGGCAAGAATCACAGCGGCCGCGGATTTCATTCGGCGAGTGTAGCCGTTGCGCTTTCAGTTTGGTGGACGCGTCGCCACAGCGCTTGGCGTGGGCGCTTGTTCAACGACGATTCACGCCGGCCGCGTTGCGCTTGGCGGCATTTGGGCACTGGCTTGCGTTGTTGCGCAGGGAGTGGCTCAGGCGAGAAGTGAATTCAACAACCAAGCATGTGCCGACGGCGCCAGCGTCCACGCTTTCATTGGCTTGGATCATGCAATCTATTTTTGCAACGCTCGCGTGAACGGATGAATGTGAATTTCGCCGAAGCGTGCGCGCGATTTCTGGAAAACTCATCGAAGTGTGTTGGCGAGCAAGCCACGCCACCAACGCCCGCGCCAATGCGACGCGTCGATGCTTGCCCTGTCCCACAAGTTCCTCCGCCAGCACGCCGGTGCTCGCGCATACCGCATCCATGATGGCGCCGATTCGAATGGGCATGCCGCCACTTGCCGCTTGTTCGTGGCGCAAGAGCGCATCCACCATGGCGCGGGAAATTTCACCGGTGTGCTGTTGCGTGGATTGCACGGCCTGCAAACTGGAAACAGCGCCCAAGATTTCGCGCGCGCCGCCAACGCAACGCAACGCGATGGCTTCAATGGCTTCGGGCGCGAGCGCGATGGATTGCCGCAACGCGATCGACTTCACCAGCGCGTTTCGCAGGCAAAGATCCGGCGCGTCCACGCGCACCACCATGCCAGCCAGCATGCGGCTGACAAGCGATTGACTCAGTCGACGCACCAAGTGTGGGTGCTCATCCGTGGCAAGCACCACTTGCGAACCGGAAAGTTGCACCGCATCAAGCGTGTGTAGAAATTCATTTTGCGTGGCGGTCTTGCCGGCGAGAAAATGCACGTCGTCAATGGCAAGCACATCCACCCTGCGAACGCGGGCGCGGAAGGCGTCAATGGTTCCATTGCGAACCGATTGAATATATTCGTTTGTGAATTGCTCGGCCGTGACGTAGCGAACACGCTGTTGCGTGCGCGACTCGCGCCTTCGTCGACAAAGCCCTTGAAGAAGATGTGTTTTTCCCACGCCGCAACTTCCATGGATCACAAGGCAATTTCCAATTGAATGCGTGGTGGCGAAATTCAGCGCCGATTCAAAGGCCATCTTGTTGCTTGGACCCACCACAAAATCATCAAGGCGGCGCCACGCCTCGGTGGTGCGGTGGCGCGTGTGTAAGGGCGCTCGTAGTGGAGGATTGTCCGACGGGTCGGAGGTGGCGGTGGAGCGCGGGGGAGCATCGATGATGTTGCTGGCGGGAGTTTCTTTCACGCGCAGTTCAAAGTCGTCGCGACCCAACGCCTCTTGGGACACGGCGCGCAAATCGCCGCCAAAGTTCTTGCGAATCCAATCCGCGGCGTAGGAACTTTCAGCTTCCACCGCCAACTTTCCACCCTCCACGCTCACCGTGGACGCGGAATCAAACCACATGTCGGCGCGGCGGCTTCCCAAACGCTCACCCAACAAGCTTCGTATCCGACTTGGTAGTTCCAAAGCGCGTTCTGTGACCATTGAGCAAGCGACTCCAAGAGTTTTGAAACAAATTGACGGATACTGCAACCACAAATCCAGACGTTGCCACACCAGCAAACTGGACAAAGCCAGGCAACCAAACGCACCAGATCGATTCAAGTGGAACCACGCGCGCATAGAACAACCACACCGAGTCAAACTCAGTTGATCCCCATCGCGCATGGCGTCATCCGTTCCTAGGGTTGCGACCAACTAAAGTTGGCCTCAAACTGTTCCGCGTCCTGCGAAGTCAAGGGAGAATAGGGCGAGTTTTTTGTTGTGCAAGCGCTTATTTACAAGAAAAAAATCTGGCGCGCACAAAGGCTTGCATTTGTTGGAGTTCACGACAAAATTAAACTTGTGCACTGCATTTTTGCGCCAACTGTCAACATCATGTGGAAGATTTCAAACTTGACAAAGCCAACGCCACTCTTCGAGTGACCACGCGAAATCCCCGCGAGGCGTACAAGCGTAATGCGGGGATATTTCGCTCATCCACGGCAAGCAGGATACTGCGTTGAGCATATTTTGCGGCAAGAAACAAAGCGTGGTCCAGCAAATGCGCGCCCAGTCCCTTGTGGCGCGCTACTTTTGCCAAACCAAAGTACGCAACCTCCATGCAATCCGCGGCGGGAGTGCAATTCACAATTGAAACCCCCGCATTCACGCCGTTGATTTGCAAAACTGTCCACAGTCGCGGATCAAAATTTCCGCCGCGGCGATGGCCATCTAAAATATCTTTGGCGTGGCGCAACTTGGACAAGCCAGGACAATCAAGCGAATCTTCGTACGTGTCCTCCAGCAACTCCATCATGGCTTGATCGGTGATGGGCTGTGATGTCAACACAACATTCTCCAGCGCAAGTGGTTGCTTGGCGCCGCGGCTATTGGATCGCTCCATGGAGACCAACAGGGCAAGATCAATAAATCCCGCGTCTTTGAGAACACTCAACTCCAAATCATCGCCAGGCTCCGCCAGGTATTGAATTAAATCTATTTTCCCATCCGCAATGGCGTGTTCAACCATGCTCTGGATCAACACAGTTGTTTCGGCGGCCTGTGCGCGGTTGAGAATTGGCGAAATCAACAACGACGCCGTTCGCCCTGGATTTTCCGACAATAAAGCCGCCGCAACCAACGTGCCGCGGGAGTCCACGCGTTGCCATAAGTCCTTCAGGGATATGCCCTCACGATCGGCGGCTTGTAAAAAACGACTGCTTTCAGCGCGGCGTTTGCCCAGCAATTTCTCAAGGGCGGGCAACCTTCTAGAGGGCTCCACGGGCTCAGAACGGTTATCCATAGTGGCATCCATATTGACATACATGTTGGATTGTGAGGGTCACAAAAATAGCGTAGCACCGATTCAGGGTTTCTTGCGTATTGGTTACCATGACCCCGATGATTTCCTTCGTTGTAATGTTGATGGTTGCCATTGATGCCACCACTCCGCCCGTCGCAGATCCTGTCGTGCCGGCGGCGCGTATTCGCAACGCCGACGAGTGGATGATGGATTATCAAGGTGGACCATTGCGTCTGTTTAAAGATGCCGAGACGGGCGAGCAATTTTGGTACGCCACATACACCATTATCAATCGCACTAAGCGTGAGCGAAGCATCGCTCCGCAGTGGGAACTACTTGATGAGGAGGGGCGTCTCTTTAGCGCCGGCGAAGGAGTTCCTAGGCGTGTTCAGCGCGCGATTCAATCTCTGTTGGCCAATCCATTGCATGAAGATCAATCATCGTTGATTGGCGACATCATGACTGGCGAGGAAAATGCAAAGAGCGGCGTTGCGATTTGGAAAGCTGGACCAGATGTCAAGCGATTTTCAATTTTGATCACGGGGCTTTCCAATATTAAAAAACCGTTCGTCGATCCATTGACCAAAAAAGCAATCATTCTGAAGAAGACTTGGCGGCTGGATTATCAAATGAATTGCGATCGAGTGGCGTTGATTGGCGCGGTGCCGTTGGCGGCATCCAGTGACGAGCCAAATCCACGTTGGACCATGCGCTAATTACTTCAGCCGTTTTGCGTGGCTTTTTGTGTAGCTTTTTTGGGGGGGTGGTCGCATAGGCGCTCCGTTTAAAAAACCTACAAAGACCCGCCTGAAAGGCTTGGCGAAATTGAAATTATTCGCTAGACTGTCCGACTCAGAATTTCTGGCAACGCTTTTGAAGGAATCAAACTATGGCACACAAAAAAGGTCAAGGCTCAACGGAAAACGGTCGCGACTCCAACGCGCAACATTTGGGCATCAAACTTTACGGCGGCCAAGTCGCTCGAACTGGTTGCATTATTTTGCATCAGCGCGGCACCAAGTGGAAGCCAGGCAAGAACGCGTTCCGCGCCAAGGACGACGCCATCATGGCGGGCGCCGATGGCAAGGTGGCTTTCCGCGGACGCTTTGTCGACATTCTTCCTGTAAACTAATTCGCACGCGTTGCAATTCATCCAACACAGTTGAAGCGACATATTGACCCTTAGGGTCGGATCGATGAAATATGCTTGTTGATCGTGCGCAAATCATGGTGCGATCTGGCAAGGGCGGTGATGGCGCAAGCCACATGCGCCACGAGAAATCCAATCCCAAGGCTGGTCCCGACGGCGGCGACGGTGGTGACGGTGGTTCCGTAACAATTCTGACCGACGCGCACTCGGACACTCTGCTTGCGTTTCGTTATCAACGACATTTTTTCGCAACCGATGGAGCGAAAGGCTTGTCCAAAAGTTGTCATGGCGCCAATGGAAATTCCGTGATTGTGCGAGTGCCGTGTGGAACGCTGGTGTTTGACGACACCACTGGCGAGTTGTTGTGCGACATGGTGCAACCGGATCAAGAATTGGTCGTGGCCAAAGGTGGCAAGGGCGGGTTGGGCAATGAGAATTTTAAGACCAGCACGCATCAATCACCGGCGGAGTTCACGCCAGGCGAGCCCTCCATTGAGCGCATGTTGCGCTTTGAATTGAAATTGATCGCCGATGTTGGTTTGGTTGGATTGCCCAACGCAGGCAAAAGCACCATGCTTTGCGCGTTAACCCGCGCCGAGGCCAAGATTGGCGCCTATCCATTTACCACGCTTTCGCCGCAACTTGGCATTGCGGAATTACCGGGTGATCGCCGCTTGGTGTTCGCGGATTTGCCTGGATTGATCGAGGGCGCATCCGAAGGCGCCGGTTTGGGATATGAATTTCTGCGCCACATTGAGCGCACGCGCGTGATCTTGCATTTGGTGGACATGGTTCCAGATGATGGTTCTGATCCGATCGCCAATGTGGAGTTGATCCGCAACGAGCTCGCGGTGTTCAGCGCGGAATTGGGCGCTAAGCCGGAACTGTTGGTGTTGAACAAGGTGGATTTAATTCCGGAGTCCGAGCGCGCCAAGAAAGTCATGAAGATGTGCAACGCGTTGCGCGTGCCCGCGGCGCGGCGCATTGTGGTGAGCGGCGCCACGGGCGAGGGCTTGCGCGACATGCTTGAGGCGTGTTGGAAATTGGCCGAGCATGATGTCGCGGCGCCATGGCGCGCGATTTCTTAAATTAAATTGTGGAATTTTTTGGGCGCATACAAACGCGATCAACAGCGCGGCGAGATATGTATTTGAATTTGCAAGCGGCATTGAAACACGGGCGCGGGAATCAATCGCGGTGTTTTGACGGCGTGACAATCAGCGGTGTCAATCAATCGCCGTGTTTTTGGTGGCGTGACAATCAGCGATGTCAATCAATCGCCGTGTTTTTGGCGCAATCGACCTGAAAGCCGTAGCAGAAGTTGCACGCGCTCAAATTCATTCAGCCACTCTTGCAGGGCTTGCGCGCCTTCATCCGCGGGAAGAGCAACGCCTGGAATGGGGCACGAGGGACCAAGTTGCTTGCGCGCGGAGGCGCGGTAGCCGCTTAATGTGCGATCGCCAAACATGGAGACAAATGCAAAATCTTCCGCCATCCACACCACTACGGGAACGCGCGCGCCACCGCACACTTTGGTGTGCTCAGTTAGATCAGGGCGCGCGTCGCGGTCGATCCAGCGCAAATCAATCTGCGGACACGCCTTGGCGATGGCGTGCAACATGGGGCCTTGTTGCGCGCAGTCGCCGCACCACACTCCACTGACAACAAGCACGGGCATGTGGCGCACGAAAGATTTGAGAAGTGTCTCTTGCGCGCTGGTGATGTGCACGCTTTTTTCCACAGTACGCCAAGCGCCGGCGCGGCCAGGATCGGTTTCTAAATAGCGGTCGTAGGCAAGTGACTGTTCAAATGCGCTTTGCAGAAGGGTGGCGTTCATGGCTAAAGAGTACGCAACCACCCAAAAATAATCGAACGTGAAATAGCGGGGGATCTATTTGAAGCGCTCAGGCGCGATGAACCACAATATAATTTTGTGTAAACGGATTCTGCAAATGGCAAGCGAAACTTACTCGCTTGGCGGGGTGGATGCAGATTTGGAAGCGACATTGGATTTGCGGGTCCAACGCGATGTGTCCTCTGGTGAGCCCACGGCAAAAGCAAGTTTGGCCGCCGATGCCAACAACTCCGCGCGCGTTCGAATGAGAGTGGAGCGCGCGGTGAACAGCGCGGATTCCGCGGTAAGCACATTGTTGATATTGCTTAAGCCATTCACATAGGACTCAAACACGGAGTCGTAGGAATCTTGGCTGGCTTTAAGCAGAGATTCACCGAACGCGAATTGCTTGATGGCGGCCAGATGCACGAAGTATGAGTCCCAGACTTCGCTCGTAGCTTCAAGGCGCATCTTTTCAAGATCGGCCGCGGCCACGGCGCGGTCGGCGCGCGCTTGACGTACGGCGTTGGTGCGCTCAAAACCATCAAATAGTAGCCAAGAACCGTTCAAACCAGCGGAGTACTCGGGGCCCCAGAAATTTTGATTGGTGGTCGGATCGCCCAAAGATGTGTTGCCGTCGTACCAAAATCGAGTTTGTCCAACCATGCCGCCAACGTTCACGATGGGCAAAAATTGAGCCTCGGCAAGTTTAATTTCGGCGTCGGCGCCACGCACGCGTTCCACGGCGGCAAGCAAATCAGGACGGCCACGAATGGAGGTGCGAATCAACTCATCCACTTGCGCGCTCATATCTTCGGGAAGGGCGAGGCGTTGCAAGCTTGTGATTTTGATTTCTGTTTCTGCGGACAAGCCCACGCGGCGCGCCAAAGTGGATTGCGCGTCAAAGGTTGCGCTACTTGAGGCTTCAAGAGCGAATTGAGCTTGCGTAAATTGTTGTTTGGCCAACAGCATTTCGGGGCGCGTGGCCAATCCAACAATCAGGCGATCTTCAACGGCTTCTAGTTGCACGCGTGCGGTCTCTAGATTTTGCTCGGCGGTTTCTTGCAACGCAATTTTTGCGTCCACGCTGAAGTAGGCGTCTTGCACTTCAAAGATGACTCTTTGAATGCCGCGGTTGAACGAATAGTTGGACGCCATCAAGGCGCGGCGCGCGGTTTCAGTTTTTGCGTCGCGGCGGCCAAAATCCACCAAAATCCAAGCCAGATTTAATGAGCCTTGCACCAATGGGCCGGTGTTTCTAAAGCGTTCAGTGTTGATGTAGCCGATCTGTTGCACATAGCCGCCAAAGCCAGAGGCGGAAAGCGTTGGCAGATATAAACTTTCAATGCGACCAAGTTGCGCCGCGCGCGATTTGGCTTTCTGCCATTCGCCGCGGGTG
>Ga0114971_10000663_pt1 | contig 22866 bp, 17 predicted proteins | sample M_140625_MF_Meta_FD_87320 | JGI IMG/M metagenome (GOLD analysis project Ga0114971, IMG submission 87320) | Freshwater microbial communities from Lake Montjoie, Canada to study carbon cycling - M_140625_MF_MetaG | ecosystem: Environmental > Aquatic > Freshwater > Lake | place: Lake Montjoie...
GATTATTTTTCAAGGCGGCACGCTCAGCACCGTGCTCGTCGGCACGGCGGTCCGTCCTGTCGCCGACCGGCAAAAGGTGAGCCACGAGGAGCTCTCTTTCATCGTCGATGCGACCGCCTCACCCATTGCGGTGCTGCTTCCCTTCAATGCGTGGCCGATCTATGTGCAGGCCTTCATTTTCGTCGGCGGCGTCCCCTGGCTCGCCACGGAGACCCAGCGCATCTCGTTCTTTTTCCAGTGCATCCCGCTCTACTTCTACGCGGCACTCACCGTGTTCTTCACCCTCCTGACCAGCTTCGACAAATGCCCCTTCCTCGGCAAATCGATGCGCGCCGCGGTGGAACGCGCGCGGACCACGGGGGAACTCGACGCCCCGGGGGCCGAACCCCTCCTGTCCTATGAGGTCGAGATTCCCGATGTCCCCGCCGGCTACCGCCCCAGCGTGATCGAGTTCATCGTGCCCATCGTCCTCATTGTCGGCCTCGCGGTCGGAACGTTTTTCGTGATGGGGTCGCCACAAGTCCTCTGGGCCTTCGGCGCGGCTCTCGTTTTATCCATGGTCATCTGCTTGCTGCGGGGCATGTCGCTGCGCGATCTGATGGAAGGCGTCACCACCGGACTCAAAGGCGTCGTCTACGGTTCGGTCATCCTGCTGCTCGCGGTGGTCATCGGAGCGGTGAGCCAGAAGGCCGGCGGCGGACCCTACCTCGTCGGCTTGCTCAGCGGCCAGTTGGCGCCGTGGTTCCTGCCGGTCGCCCTCGCCCTGCTGACCATGGTCATTTCATTCTCCACCGGCACCAGCTGGGGAACATTCGCCGTGGCTCTCCCGCTGGCCATGCCCCTCGCCTGGGGTGTGGCGCAGGCCTGCGGCGCGCAGCACCCGTGGCTCTACATGGCGGTCTGCTTCTCCGCGGTGATCAACGGCAGCGTCTTCGGCGACCAATGCTCGCCCATCTCCGACACCTGCGTGCTCAGCGCCGTTACCACGGGATGCGATCTCATGGACCATGTCCGCACCCAACTGCTGCCCTGCGTCGTCGCCGCCAGCATCTCCGTCGTCCTCTGGGCCGCCATCGCGGCATGGTGCGTGTGAACTTTTTGCCGCTGCTTGCGGTTGTTTTAACGGTCGCGGCTGAAGCCGCCGCAGATCAACACACGCTCCGCGTAGCAGTGGAACGCAAAGAACGGGCCAAAGTCATCGGCCTGACGCAGCAACTCGAGACGATGCGGCTGACCGGGGGCGGATTGCGCATCGGCGGCGGCGAACTCGGGGGCAATGCGGACGACTGGCAGATCGCTTTCCGCTGGGCTCAATCTCCGAAAGAAAAGGAGCCTTCTGCGGAAGGAGAAAAGACCAACCCCGATCCCTGGCCTCGCGTTTCGTCCTCCGCTGCGGACGCGGAGAAAGTCCGCGCAGCTCTGCTCGAGGCGGCCGGAGATTCTTTCGGCGACCAACCCGGGGCGGATTGGCATATCGGCACGTTGCCCGGCGGGACGAAGCAGGTTGCGGAAATCGTGTTCCCGGACCCGCAGACCGGAATTTCGAAGGCACGGCAGTTCCGCGTGGCCCGGCGCTTTGTCGCGCTGTTGATGCGCAAACTCGGAATGCGGCCGGCGGACGAAAAAACATTCCACGCAGGGATCTTCGAGGGCCGCGTTCTCGGTAACTATGACGCCGAGGGGGTCGGCTACGGAGGGAGCACGCTTCTCGACCGCGCGGTGGACGACACGTCTCTCGACGCGCGGGTGCTCCCCCTATGTCCGGAAGACATCCGGGAAGGCGCGCTGGATGGCGCGGCCGGCGTGATGTTTCCCGGAGGAAGCGGCAAAGCGATCGCCAAGGCGCTGCGTCCCGAAGGTGTGGAAAAAGTCCGTGAGTTCGTCGCCGCAGGCGGCGGCTATTATGGGGTTTGCGCAGGCGCGTATTTCGCCAACAGTGGTCTGCCCGAATACGCCGCTTTGCTGCCTTTGAAACACCACCAACCTTGGCGCAAGGGCAAGGGAATGCTCAAAGTCGTGCTGACCGAGGAGGGCAAAAAACTCCTCGGCAGCGAGTTTGCGGAATTCGAAACGCGCTACAACTGCGGTCCGGTCTTTACCGAAATGCTGGAACCTCCCGCCGACTCCCCAGAAAACAAAGTGACGGTTCTGGCCAACTTCGCCAGCGCCGTTTCCGACAAGGAAGGAACGCTCCACAACGAGATGGTGGGCACGCCGGCCATTCTTTCCGGCCGCTGGGGCAACGGCCGCGTCATCACGGTCAGCCCTCATCCCGAAAGTCACACCGAGTTGTCTCCGTTGGTCGCCCGTGCCATCGCCCTGAGCCTCGGACTCGATCCGGCTTCCATCAGAATCAAGGACGGAACGAAGCAGGCCAAACCGGAACCTTGAATGACTCAAGCCAATGATCGGCAGCTTCTTGAGTTCACGCTTGTTGTTGAGCAAGCCTTCCTGTGCTAATCATGAACGTGCTGGACTGTCGGTCTATTGGAAGGCGGGGCGAGGTGGCGAATGGTTCTGTCCCGCGAGTCTTCCGGCGTATTTCCCGGGCAGGGGCGGTCCTTTTGGTTCTTGCCTCCGCAACGACGGTGTTCGCCCAGACAAATCTGACCAACTACATGCCCGGCACGACTTACTGGGGACGGAGCAACTACACGGAATATATTGCCGGCAACCTTCCGCTGATCATTTCCGCACCGCACGGGGGAGACACCAATCCGTACGAGCTGCCAAACAGGACCAACACATCGACCTACACGGTAACGACCGATCCCGATCTCTGGACAGCCAATCTCGCGCGAGCCATCCGCACGGCCGCATTCAACCGCTATGGTCGCTATCCCCACGTGGTGATCTGCCGCGTCGACCGCGCCAAAGTGGATTGCAACCGCGAGATCGTCGAGGGGGCGCAAAACAATACCAACACCCAGACCCTTTGGCGGGAGTTCCACGAGTTCATCCAGATCGCCCGCCGCTCGGTGAGCAACAACTACGGCCGAGGGCTCTACCTCGACCTGCACGGCCACGGCCACGAAATTCAGCGCAACGAGATCGGATACGACCTGTCGGATTCCGACCTGTTCAAAACGACTTTTTCCAGCACGGATGAAGATCAATCCACCGTCCGAGCCATGAGCAAACGTTCGCGGGAGACTTTCACCGAGTTGGTGCGGAGTAATCTCAGCTTGGGTGCGCTCCTCGAAAAACGCGGCTATCCGTGCGTTCCCAGCCCCTCGAACCCGAATCCGGGCACGAACGTCGCCGGGGTGACGAATACCTACTTCAACGGGGGCTACAACGGGCAGATCTACGGCACGAGCACGAACAATTATGGCACGATCGACGCCATCCAGATCGAGTGCAACTACACGAACGTCCGGGCCAAATCAGCCAGCTCGACCTATGATCAAGACGTGGCCGTGCGGGCCACCTTCGCCTCCAACCTCATCGCCTCGCTGGATGAATTCTTCAAATACCACCTCGAGATGGCGATGAATACGGAAGCCATCCCTCCGGCCTCGGTCAATTCTTTCAGCGACAAAACCATCGCGGAAGACACCCAAACATCCACATCCAGCATCACGTTGGCCAGTGCCAACAGCATTTTTTGGGGCGAGTCGTCGAACACCAACATCGTGGAATCTTCGTCCGCCAAATCCTCGAACACGAATGCGGTCGACTCGTCGGGCTTCATTTTCAGTGGTTCCGACACGAGTCGCAAACTCGTCGTGCGTCCCCGTCCCAACGCCTTCGGCAGCAATGTCATCGTGATGGTCTACCAGCAAGCGACCAACGGCGGTGTCGGTACCGATTGGTATTACCTCACCGTCACCCCGGTCAACGACCCACCCATCTTCGGACCCGTGACGAATATCGTCATCAACCCGGGCCTCAACCTCGCCTGGTCAAACCCCGCGACGGATGTGGAGAGCAATGCGCTGGCTTACCAACTGCTGACCGGTCCGTCCGGCGCGTCCATCGATGCAGGCAGCGGAACCCTCACTTGGCGCCCCACCATCGCCCAAGCCAGTCAATCCTACACCGCCGTGACCGCAGTCACCGACAACGGCACCAACGCCCTTTCGGCGACCAACACCAACTTCATCTCGGTCAATGCGGTGCAGATGCCCAAGGTTGCGCTATGGTGGTCGAACTCCGAGACCGGCTCCGGTAACGCTCCCCAAGCCAACCTCTCGGTCGTCGAGGGGCAAGCCGGCCCTGACTATATTCTCCAAGCCTCCACCGACTTACAGCAGTGGTCGACCATCCTGACTAACACACCAGCGTCATTCCCTTGGCTTTGGAACGACACCAACGCCCACATGTTCGAACGGCGCTTTTACCGGGTCAGACTCGGGCCTTGATGCGTCCGCACTGGGTCCAGCCCCTAGAAGCTGGACAGTCTTGAGCGGGCCCCTTGAGATCGATGGCGTATTAATAACGCCCCTAGTTTCACCTCACAGAAAACCACTTCGGCTAATCGACGCGCGAGTCCTTTCGACCTGAATCAGCTCACCTTCGGCACCCGGGTCCGCTGGTGCAGGCCCAAGGCGGTCACTTTGCGGAAGAACTGCGAGCGATCCATACCCGCCTGACGGGCCGCGGCGGCGAGGTTTGGACCGGAGGCCGCGAGCAGTCCATGGAAGTAGGCGCGCTCGAACGCTTGGAACGCCTCCTGGTAGCCGGGCGGAACCAACCCGCCCGTGCCGAGATCCGCCCCGCCATCGCGAAGGTGCACCGGCAGGTCGGACAAACGAACCTCGACGCCGTCGACGAGGACCGACAATCGTTCGACCAGATGCTCCAGTTCGCGGACATTACCCGGCCACGGGTGGCGGCATAAACGGGCCAGCACCTCGGGACCGAAACGCAAGGGCGCACGCCGACGCGATGCGAGCCGCCCGGCAAAAAAATCGACCAGCAGCGGGATGTCATCCACCCTCTCGCGCAACGGCGGGACTTCCAGCGCGACGACGTTGAGACGGTAAAAAAGGTCCGCGCGAAATCGGCCTGCCGAAACTTCGCGCATGAGGTCGCGGTTGGTGGCGGCGATGACCCGCGCCGTTGACTTGAGCGTGCGCGAACTGCCCACGCGGCTGAACTCGCCGGTCTGCAGCACGTGGAGCAGCTTGGCCTGCAAGCCACGGCCGAGTTCGCCGATCTCATCGAGAAAAATGGTCCCCGCGCCCGCCTCCTCAAACCTGCCGATACGCCTCTCGGTCGCCCCGGTGAACGCACCACGCTCGTGGCCGAACAATTCGCTCTCGATGAGGCTGGCGGGGATGGCCGCGCAGTTCACTTCGATGAAAGGTTCGCTGCGCCTTGCGCTGAGCGCATGGATGCTCTTGGCAACCAGTTCCTTGCCCGTGCCAGTCTCGCCGGTGATGAGCACCCTGCTGTCATAACCCGCCACCCTCGCGGCGAGATGCAGGACGCGGCGCATCTGCGGGTCGCCGGTGACAATGGGCGGAGCGCCCATCGACGATGGAGGCGAGGCGGTGTGCAGTACACGGCGAATGCGCGAGATCAACTCCTGCGGTTCAAACGGCTTGTCGAGGTAGTCGTCGGCACCAAGCCGCATCGCCTCGATCACCGAATTCTCGTCGCCGAAACCGGTGATCATGATGATCGGCAACCGAAGCCCGGCCCCGCGGATTCGGCGAATGACCTCGAAGCCATCCAACTCGCGCATAACCAAGGTGGTCACGACCAGATCGACTCCGCCCCGTTTGACCAACCGAACCGCGCGCAGAGGACTCGAGCAAGTTGTCGGATGGAAATGCGGGCGAAGGAGGGCAGCCGTCTCGCTGAGGAACACCTTCTGGTCATCGACGACCAAAATGTTGGCGACGGAATCCTTCACAAATGTTGACTATACGTCATGCTTGTTGCCCCACAACCTACAAACGGTGGCATCCGAGAGAACAGTCTGCAATGGGTGTTGATAGCTTATGGTTGAGCGCCGGAGCGACCAATTGAGAGGTTGAAAGGCAACGACTTGTCGATCCGGGCTCAGTCACCCCAAGAGTGAGGCAAGCCGATATCGTGAATCGCTCATGCTCGGTTCCTCAACGCAAATCCCTCAACGATCCACTATGGTTCTAGGATTAGGGTATGCCTCGCCCGCCATGTTCGGGTAAAGCTACCACTCATCTTCGACACCGCATGGATCTGCAAGCCAACACCTTTTCTCTCCAAGACCTCCGCGCTAGGGCCGAAGGACTCGGAATCATTCCCCCCGAGGTGCGCCTCGCTGTTCTGGGTTCGCCCGTGACCCACTCGCTCTCACCCGCGATGCACAACGCCGGGCTCGAGGCGCTGGGTGAATCTTTCCGCTACGCCAAAATCGACTGCCCGCCGGAATGCCTGGCCGAAGCCGTGGAGCTGGCCCGAAAAGCGAATTTTCTCGGACTCAACCTCACCATCCCGCACAAGTTCGAGGCCCTCGGCCTCTGCACCGAACTCGATGACACCTCGCGCCAACTTGGGGCGGTGAACACATTGCTTTTCGACGGACGGCGCGTGGTAGGATTCAACACCGACGGCCCGGGCTTGGTCCGCGCCATCCGCGAGGTTTTCTCCATCGATCTGCGCGACCTGCGCGTGATGATTCTCGGGGCGGGAGGCGGGGCAGGCTCGGCCGCGGTTCTGCAATGCGCGCTGGAGAAATGTCCGCATCTCGTGCTCGTCAACCGCACGGAGGCCAAGGCCCGCGATTTGGCAAAAAAAGCGTCCGAACTGCTGCGCAGCGACCGGTTGGAGGGGCCGGAGGACCGGGTGCAGGTCATACCCTACACCGAGTCCGCCTTGCGCGAGCAACTCGCGCGGACCGATCTCGTCATCAATGCCACCTCGATGGGAATGAAGAGCGCCGATCCGCGCCTCGTTCCCGCACAGCTCCTCACGCCCGACCTGATGGTCTTCGATATGATTTACCGTCCGCCCCTGACCCATCTGCTCGAAGATGCTCAAAATGCCGGCGCGCGCACGGCCAACGGACTCTCCATGCTCCTGCACCAAGGTGCGCTCTCGCTGGAAATCTGGCTCAACCGCCCCGCCCCGCTCGACGCCATGCGCAGCGCGCTGGCCAAACTCGCCTGATCCTTCAGCCGGGCGGGAATTTTTTCAGCTGCCGCAAGCGAAGCTGGGCAGCACTGCGGTGGTTGAAGTCAGGCTTGGAGCGATCCCTGCATCTCCGCGGCAATGGCCACAAAGGCCTCTGCAGGATCGGCCGCGCGTGTGATCGGACGGCCGATGACAAGATGGGTGGCCCCACCTCGAGCCACCTCCGCCGGTGTCGCCACGCGCTTTTGATCGCCGACCGCAGAGCCCGCAGGACGCACGCCGGGAATAACCAGCAGCACATCATCCCCGAGTTCCTTGCGTAAAATCGGCAACTCCAAAGCGCTGGCCACAAAACCGCGCACCCCTGCCCCGCAACCCATCTTCGCTAAACGCATCACCTGGTCATCCACACGCCCGGCGACCCCGCAGGCATGCAGCGTCTCCTCGCTCGAACTCGTCAGCACGGTGACACCGAGAATGACCAGACCGTCGCCTGCTGCCTCGACGGCGGCCGCGGACATTTCGGGACCGCCGCCCAAGTGGATCGTGCAGAGATCGACCCCCAGCGCACGGGCCGACCTCACCGCAGAGGCCACGGTATTCGGGATGTCGTGGAACTTCAGGTCGAGAAACACGCGGGCGCCACGCTCTTTGACCGCTTGCACGGCCGCTGGGCCCGCGGCGGTGAAAAGCTGCAGCCCGACCTTGAAAAACAACGCGTGCCCGTTCAGGCGATCCATCAGGCGCATAGCCTCGTCGAGTGAGGGCTCATCCAAAGCGACAATAATTTCCGCTTTGCCGGCGGTCGGGGATCGGTGAATCATGAGGCTTCATGCAAGTCGCCGCCCCCGCAAAAATCAACCTCAACCTGCGCGTTCTGGGCAAAAACGAAGCGACCGGTTATCACGGTATCGAGAGCTGGATGGTGCCGCTCACCCTGGCCGACGAGCTGCGGGTGGAACTCACCGCCACACCCGGTATTCGGCTCACCTGCAGCGACCCCGAGCTTGATGCCGGATCGGACAACCTGGCATGGCGCGCGGCCGAACTTTTTCTGCGCGCCACCAACCATGTTGGCGGCGCGTCCATTGAGTTGCACAAGCGCATCCCCCACGGCGCGGGGCTCGGGGGCGGCAGCAGCGATGCCGCCGCCGTGCTCAAGGCACTCGCCGATCAATCCGGACATCCGCTCGACGCAACAGCACTCGAGACACTCGGCGCAAAGCTGGGCTCGGATGTTCCTTTCTTCATCCGCGGGCAGGCGGCGATCGCTCGCGGGCGCGGCGAGATCATCGAACCACGCCCGCTCGACGCCCCGCTCGATCTGCTGCTGCTCAAACCGCCGTTTCCTGTGCCCACCGCATGGGCTTACCAAGCGTATGCAGGAAAGCAATTTTGTCCCCCAAGCTGGACCGCGCCGCAACTCCACGAAGGACTGGAGATCTTCAATGATCTGGAGCGTGCAGTTTTCGCCTAGTACGTCCTCCTCCCGGCGATGAAGCAATGGCTTCTCGAACATTCGCTCGTCGCCGCCGCGTCCATGACCGGTTCCGGCTCGTGCCTCTTCGCCATCCTTCGCGATCCGCGCGGGACAGACCAGCTCGCGACCGAGGCTAAAGCCGTGTTCGGCGAGACCCTGTGGACAAAATCATGCCGCACGGCGTGATACTTCCTTCGTCCCATCTTCGGGGTTGACCCTCTACTCCCGGCTGACAAGTCTTGCCCGTCTCGTTTCCCATGGACAACGCCCCCTACCCACCAGGTTTCCGTGCACGCCGCGGCCTGAACTGGAGTTCCCGCGGGCTCATGTATGCGGCCTACTACATGTGCCGCTACAACTTCCGCTTCGCCACGCCCGGCATGCAGGAGGAGTTTGGATTCACCACGACGCAGATCGCCGACATGCTGGCCATCTGGTCGCTGACCTACGGCACCGGCCAGCTGGTCAATGGCCTCCTCACCGACCGCATCGGCGGGAAGCGATCGATGCAGATCGGCGCCTTAGGCACGATCGTTGTGAACCTTCTCATGGGCGTGCTCCCGCTGCTCGTCATCGGAGGCGCCTTGGCCGGAGCAGCCAAGTTTGTTTTTCGCTCCGCTGTTGTCGACCCGGCTTTTATCGCAATCTCCGTGGTCTGGCTGGTCAACGGGTGGTTCCAGTCGTTCGGCGCACCGGGCATGATCAAAATCAACGCTGCGTGGTTCCGCCGCAACGAGCGCGGGACGTTCTCCGGCATCTTCGGCTTCATGGTCCAACTCGGGCAGGTCGCCAGCTCGAAGCTGTCATCCGTCATCCTCAACGGCATCTCGATCGGCATCCTCGTCGTCGCCCCGGGACAGTGGCGCTGGCTTTTTATCATCCCACCCGCCGCATCCTTTGTCGCCGCGATCTTCATGACCCTCGCCGCGAAAGCCACGCCCGAGGAGGCCGGCTTTCCAGGGGTGATCGTTGACGAGATCGACAATTCGGCCGGTGTGACCGTTTCGATCAAGGAATCTTTCCGGACCATCTTCACCCATCCGCTCATCTGGTTCTACGCCTGCGCCTATGCGTGCACCGGAGCGGTCCGCACCAGCTCTGACCAGCTGTCCATCCTCTACTTTCAGGAGCAGCTGGGCATGAACATGAAGGCAAACATTCCCGCCACCGTTGCCTGGACACTTGCCGCCATGCCGATGGCCGCGGTAGCCGGTTCGCTCGCCTCGGGATGGTTCTCCGACAAATTTTGCAGCGGCCACCGCTCCCCCGTCGCCATGTGCCTGTATTTTCTGGAGGCCTCTGTGATCAGTTTCGCCGCCTTCCTGCTGACCAAGGGTCTGGTCGGACCGACCCCGGCCGGCATCCTCACCGGCTGCGCGATCCTCATTGTCATTTCCCTCACAGCCAACTCGACCCACTCGATTGTCGGTGGCGCTGCGCCGATGGATATCGGTGGCAAGAAAATGTCCGGCTTCGCCGCCGGTGTCATTGATTCCTTCCAATACTACGGCGCCGCCCTCTCGCTTTTCATCACCGGACGCGTGCTCGACGCAACCAAGGCGGAATACGGCTGGCTCTTTTGGTATGTCATCATGGCGGGATTCGGCGTGCTCGGAGGAATTTCCATGCTGCTCGTCATGCGCAAACACAACCGCATGCAGGCAGCGGACAAACCATCCTCATGAAACTCCATCCGCACCCCCTCCTCCTCCTGCTCCTCTCGCTCGCCAGCGCCGTGGCGCAGCCAAACGCCCTGCGTATCGAGGGCTCAAACACGTTCGGGGAAAAACTCGGCCCCCGTCTGGTTGGCGCGTTTGAAAAAACCAATCCCGGCATCGATGTGACCCTCAAACGCCCCGGTTCGGGTCCCGGCCTCGCCGCGCTCATCGCCGGGCGCACAGACATCGCGCCGATGTCGCGCCCGGCCAACGAACAGGAGATCGCAGCGGCGAAAGCCGCCGGTTATCGCCTGCGCTCGCAGTCGATTGGCAGCTATGGAGTGGCCGTGGTGGTGAATGAACAGAATCCGCTCACCAACCTGAAACCGGCGCAGGTCCGAGGTATTTTCAGTGGCCGGATCACCAACTGGAAGCAGGTTGGCGGACCCGATCGGCGCATCCGCCCGTTCGTCCTCGACCGCACCACCGGAGCGCGCGCTGGATTCCAGGACCTCGCCATGCGGGGTGAAGATTACGCGGCTTCAGCCAAGGCTCTCCCCAATTACGCTTCGATCGTCGCGGGCGTGGCTGGCAACGCGGATGCCATCGGCTACGCCGACATGGGGCCACTGCCTCCGGGCGCGCGCGCATTGCTGATCAACGGCCAACCCGCCAACAGCGCTGCAATTTACGAAGCGGTCTATCCCTACGCGAGCACGCTCTATTTTTACACCATCGCCCGCCGCGAAACCAAAGCGGCGCGGAGCTTCACCCGCTTTGTCCTCTCCCGCGAGGGGCAGCGAGTCCTCCAATCTGCCGGGTATGTTCCGCGCTTGCCCATACCAGCATCGGTCGAGCGCAACATTGCTCCCTGACCAAGACTAAACCTAAAACCGATTTGAATGTTGAAAGTTGAGTGATGAGCGTTGAGGAGCTGGGCATGGGCGATTTATGGCATCGGCCCGCCTCACTCTTGGGGTGCCTGCGCGCGGATCGACAAGTCGTTGGCTTGAAAAACCTCTCAACCATCAACCATAAACTCTCAACACTCTTTCCGGACTAGAGAAGTCCGGTCGCCAGACCGATGACTATTGCGACCGGCAGGATTCCATCGGTTTGCCAGAGCCGTTCGCCGGATGGATAGCGCATCAGATACTGGCCATCGTAGCGGAACAAGCGCTCGCCGGAGGGATGACGGCAGATGTATTCACCATCCCACTTGTAGAGCCGCTGGCCAGAGGGATATTGCATAAGATAACTGGCCTCGAAGTGGTAAAGCCGTTCGCCGGAAGGATGACGGGTGATGTATTCGCCGTCCCATTTGTCGAGCCTCTGCCCCGAAGGATGGCTGCAAAGAAAACTCTCTTGATACTGGTATAGTCTGCGGCCCGACGGATATTCCGCGACGTAGCTCTGCGCCTGCACCGCAGGCGCAACCAACATGGAGGCGACAACCAAGGCTAGCCAACGCATGGCGCCACTTTAACCCAAACCGGCGATTGCGCCACCAGCTTCGAGTGCTTGAGTCCCGGTTTCGTCCCAATGGGGGACAAACCTCACTCCGGCCGGACCTTGTGCCGGCTGGCATTTCCCTCTACGTTGGTCCGTTTACTCGCATGCTCACCGTTTCCCAAGTCGGCAAATCCTACGGCGGACGCACTCTTTTTGAAGACGCGTCACTGCAGATCAACACCGGCGACCGCATCGGACTGATCGGGTCGAACGGCGCGGGCAAGTCCACGCTCTTCTCCCTCATTCTCGGCGACAACCAGCCCGACGAGGGCTCGGTGAGCCTCCAGCGCGGGAGGACAGTCGGCTTTCTCCCGCAGGAAAGCGCCCCCTCCGGCGAGGAGACCGTCCTGCAATTGGCGACGAGTGTCTCCCCGGCCATGGCCGCCGCTTATGCGAAGATGCGCGCGTTCCCGGACGAGCATTCGGCGGAACATCATGAAGCGGCGTCAACCTTCATCGAACTGGATGGCTACAACCTCGCCGCGCGAGCGAAGAGCATCCTAGCCGGGCTCGCTTTCCGCGAAACCGATTTCGACCGTCCGGCACGAACCATGAGCGGCGGATGGATCATGCGCGCCCATCTGGCGCGCCTGCTTGTCATGGAACCCGACCTGCTCATGCTCGACGAACCGACCAACCATCTCGACCTCGAGACGTTGGGTTGGTTCCAAAGTAACCTCGCCGGATATGCAGGGGCGCTCCTCGTCATCTCGCACGACCGCTCATTTCTCAACACGATCTGCGACGGCATCGTGGAAATTTCCCGCCAGCGCCTGCACCGCTACAATGGCAACTACGACAGCTATCTCGTGGAGAAGAAAGCCCGCGACGAACAATATCTCGCCGCCTACAAAAATCAGCAGCGCGAGATCGCCCACCTCGAGGATTTCATCAACCGCTTCCGGGCCAAGGCGAGCAAGGCCGCGCAAGCCCAGGAGCGTATCAAGCGCCTGGCCAAGATCGAGCGCCTCGCGCCGCCGGACAACGCCGAGGCTACGGTCAAATTCCGCTTCCCCCAACCACCGCGCGGCGGTCAACGCACCATGGTCCTCGCCAATGTGCGGCAGGCCTACGGCGAGCATGTGGTCTACGAAGACCTGAACCTCACCGTCGAGCGCGGACAGCGCACCGTCTTGGTCGGACCCAATGGCGCGGGCAAATCGACCCTGCTCAAAATTCTCGCTGGCATGCTGCCGCTCGAAGCCGGCGCACGCACCGAAGGCCACAATGTGAGCGTGGGCTACTTCGCCCAGCATCGCACGGACTCGCTCGACATCACCCGCACCGTGCTGGAGGAGGCGATGGACGGCGCACCGGGCGTCAGCGAGCAGGCGGTGCGCACCGTGCTCGGTTCATTCCTTTTCAGCGGGGAGGCTGTCTTCAAAAACGTCGGCGTGCTCAGCGGCGGGGAAAAAAGCCGTCTTGCCTTGGTAAAACTCCTTCTCCGGCCGCCCAACCTGCTTCTGCTCGACGAACCAACGACCCACCTCGACATGGCCAGCATCAACGCGCTGGTCGGAGCGCTCGCGCCTTATGAGGGGACGCTGCTTTTCGTCAGCCACGATGTGCACTTCATCCGTTCGCTGGCCAAGACGGTGCTGCACATCAACGCCGGCCGCCTCACGGCGTATGCTGGCGATTACGATTACTATCTGGAGAAATCCGGCGCGACCTGCGACCGCCGTGCCCTGGTCGCGAATCTGGGGAACCACCGTCCGGTTGAAAAACCCAAGCCTGCGGCCGACAAACCAAAGCTAGGCCTCAAGGAAATCAAACAACAGCGCCGCGCCGAAGCCGAGGCGCGCAAGGCCGCGGCAGCAGTACGGCGCCAGGCCGAATCCCGCCACAAGGAACTTGAGGATCGCATCGTCTCGCTGGAGACTCGCCAACGCGAACTGGCCTCCATCCTCGAGTCTTCGCCCAACGATTCTTCCGCCTTCCCCTTGCATCGCGAGCTGGCCGACCTCACCGACGAACTGGAAAAAGCCAACAGCGAATGGGACAGGCTGTCGGGGAACCTGACGGTCGCCGTCTGAGCATGGACGAAGCCGCGTTAGGCCACCGGCGCCGACCACGCTATCCCGGCAAAAACCCGCGCCATTTCGCCCACAAATACAAGGAACTCGACCCGGCCCGCCATCCCGACACGGTGGCCAAAGTCCTCGCCTCCGGCAAAACGCCCGCGGGTTCGCACGTGCCCATCATGGTGGGCGAGATTCTTGATGTCTTGCGTCCCGTTCGCGGCGAATTCGCAATCGACTGCACCCTCGGCCATGGCGGTCATAGCCGCGCCCTCTTGGAACGGATCGCTCCCGACGGACATCTCCTCGCACTCGATATCGATCCGCTGGAACTCGCGGGCACCGAACAGCGCTTGTGCGCGGAGGGATTTGCGCCCAGCGTACTCACGCTCAGAAGATCCAATTTCGCAGGTCTACCCGCCGCACTGGCAACTCTTGGACGAAGCGGTGCTGATATGATTCTGGCTGACCTCGGCGTGTCTTCGATGCAGTTGGACAATCCCGCGCGCGGGTTCTCCACCAAAGCCGCCGGCCCGCTTGATATGCGGATGAACCCATCGCGCGGGCTCTCCGCCGCTGGGTGGCTGGAAAAAGTCTCGGCTGAAGCACTCAGATCGATCCTTGATGATCATGCCGACGAACCCCACGCCGAACGGATCTCCCGCGCGATTGCCGGACGATCATTCGCCCTGACGACAGACCTCGCTGCAGCTATCCGCGCCACCATGCCTGATATTGGGAGCGACCAGCGCGAACTCTCGGTGCGCCGCGTGTTTCAAGCCATCCGCATCGAGGTGAACGACGAGTTTTCCGCGCTCGATTCCCTCCTGCGGTCCCTTCCACATTGTCTGGCTCCCGGCGGACGCGTCGCCATCCTGACCTTCCATTCTGGAGAGGACCGGCGTGTGAAGAAGGCATTCCGATCCGCACACCGCGAAGGTATGTATCGTGAAATTGCCCGCGATGTCATTCGTGCCTTGCCCGAGGAGCGGCGTGCCAACCCGCGCTCCACGTCGGCGAAGCTGCGCTGGGCTGTCCTCTGAACCTCAGTGCTTGCCGGCGAGAAAATCGGCTGCCACTTTAGAGCTACGGTGGCCGAAGCCAGAAAAGGCAACACTTGGGAAAGTTCCAGTTTCGGCTTTTCGGCGGCAACGGCATTTTCTCCATCGACCTTCATCACGGCAATGGCATCAGCCATTACTACGATCCCCTTCTTGATGCCCTGCAAATCGTCGTCCTTCCCAGTGAGTGCCAGCAACAGAAAGAAATCCGTCATGGACCGCACCGCGACCTCGCTCTGACCCATCCCGACGGTTTCGATCAGCATCAGATCATCCGAATCGAGTGGTCACGGTGCGGCAGCGGCAACTGCATCAACTCCGCCGACTCCCCCGCATGATGCGGCGCCGTGCTCTCCACCAAAGTGATGGCCTTCGCCAACATGGTGGTATTGCATGCCCTTGCACCAGCGGCGCAATCCGAGACTGGCAGTGCAACAGTGCTCGTAGCGGACTGTATAGGCGGAAATTGAACCACTCACAAAACCGGGCCGGGTGGAAGATCGGCGGACGGTTCCGCGTTTGACACAACTGGTCGGTTGAGTAGGCTAGTTGCATGAAGCTCACTCCGAGCCTGCAGCAAATAGGAGCTTACGAGGCCAAGACCAACCTTTCCCGTCTCCTCCGCCAGACCCGCGCCGGCAAATCATTCATCATCACGCAGCGCGGCAAGCCCGTGGCCGAACTCAAACCCGCACCGGTCAAACGCGGCAAGGCTGGGCGCGGTGACATGAAGGGCAAGATCTGGGTCGCCGACGACTTCTGCGAACCTATAGGGGAGATGCGCGAATACATGGAGTAGCGCATGCGCTACCTGCTCGACACCCACGTGCTTCTTTGGTGGCGCGCCGACGACTCGCGCTTGCCGCACCGCTGGGACCCCATCCTCGGCAACACCGACATCCACGACATCGTCTTCAGCGTGGCTTCACTCTGGGAGATCGCCATCAAACGAGCCCTCGGAAAACTGGACTTGGGCATTGATGTGTCCGATTTTTCCCGGCAACTGCAAGAGGACCACGGTTTCCGCGTGATCGGCATCGAAACCGCGGCACTGGATCTGCTGTCCACACTTCCCCATCACCATGGCGATCCCTTCGACCGCCTGCTTATTGCCCAAGCTCTGGAAAGTGGAGCCATCGCCGTGACCAACGACCGAAACTGGAAACAATACCGCTGCAAGGTGCGGTGGTGAACTAGCTTAGAGCAGCAACGCTCAGTAACCGTCGCGACTTTCACCGGAATGATGCTCACGCGGAAACAGACGGCATCTACAGTTTTGTTCCAAGGTCGGCCACGATACGCATCGAGGCCTCGGGCGGGTAGATGTAAGTGTTCCTCACCATGTAATCCTTGAGGATGTCGTTCTGGATGGTGCTGGTCAATTTTTCGGAGGCGTATCCTCGGTGCGCGGCGAGCTCGAAGGCCACACTCAAACCCATCTTCCCAGCCGCCAGATTGCGACGGTAAAAGGCGTTGCCGTCGCGCGCGGTAGAGAATCCGGCATATTCGCGGATGGTCCACGGGCGCGGGACATCCATCGTGGCGTGCGGTCCGCGCAGGTAGGGCGATAGACCCGCGGCGAACCCGAGATGGGAGCATGTGGCGAGACCGGTGATGCGATAGAGCGGCTTTATCCCGATCTTCTCCATCGTCTGCTCCGGCGGTCCGGCGGACGTCGCAACCGCTGGAAACTCGGCATCGGCCAGCGCGCCGAGCGCGGGACGGGCACGCTCACAAGCGGACTCATCGAGCTGCATGGTCAGGCCTTCGACCAACCAAGCGCCGCCAGCCGCATCGGCAAAGTGGTATTCCTCACGCAGGATCCGCTGGGTATTGAGGGCTACTCGCCGCGCCAACTCTCCGGACTCGCCCTCGCGCTCCTCGAAGGGCAGAACCTCCAGGCTGTCGCACCCGCCAAGAACGCGCCGCAAGATAACACGGCCTTTCGCACGATGTTAGCGTCGATCGCGTAGCACCATTTCGGTGAACTCGCCGCGCCTCATAGCTACCGAAAAACCTATGCCCGATCCGGGCATGCCGCAGCGAAAAGCCGGCCCGGCTACTTGAGCACCGCGCCAGTCAGAGCAGGCAGGGTCAGTTCGACCTCATCTCCACTTTGTTCGGCTTTGATACCCATACCGTCGCCAGTATCGAAGAGAAGTTCCGACGCGGACGATTTGAATTTCACGGTCTGAGGCTCACCCGAGCGGTTGAGCGCAACAACACGGAGATCCGTGCCGGTCCCGCGGCTGTAGATGAACACATTCTTCTCGTCGTCCGCTGCGAGAATTTGAAAGTCCGGAGTTTGGAAGGCGGGATTGGCCTTGTGCATGGCCAGCACCCGGCGGACAGAGGCGTGCAGCGCTTGGTCGACATTCGGGTCGTCCTCCGGACGCGGGCGTCCGCGCGGATCGATTTTTTCTATGTCCATCTTGAGATCATCCCAGGGCATCGGTTTGCGACAATCCGGGTCATCGCCTCCCCACATTCCTGCCTCCACGCCGTAATAAAACATGGGCGCGCCGACATAGCTGGCCTGGAACAGGATGATGAGTCGCTGGATCGCCCTTTCCTCCGCGTTCGGTTCGCGCAGTAGGTAGGCCGGATTGCTGCGCGCGGAGTTGCCGGATTCGTCGTAATCGAACTTTTCCGCATTGGTATAGCGGCCGGTGGTGTTGCGATTGACGATCATCTGGGCCATGCGGTCCGTGTCATGCGAGTCGGTCAAGTTCCACATAGCCAGTTGCACAGGAACGGGCAGCTGCCCTCGCCGCTCATCGAGCATCGCGCCGAACTGCGAAGCCTTGATGCTGTTGTCGATCAGGTAGGCCTTCACCGGCACGGCGAAGGCGTAGTAGTTCATCGTAGCGGAAAAGCCCGTCTCCTGCAGGTAGTGTGCCGCGTTGGTCCAGACCTCTGCTACGGTGATCGCCTGCGGGTTGGTCTGGAAAACAAAGCTGTTCCAATCGCGCCAGAATTTGTCCGGAAGTTCTTCGGACACGTCGAGCCGCCAACCGTCGATGCCATCATCCGCGCGTCCGTTCCCATCCGGATCCATCCAGCGCTTGGTCGCATCGAAGATGTATTTTTTTGGTCCGGGATGCAGGTCGGTGCCATCCTCGTTATTGCGGAACTCGGGAAGGGTGAAGAACCCGGCCCATCCCTTGTAACGCAGCTCGTTGCGGCGGGTCTGCGGGTTGTCGCACGAGGTGAGGTAATACCAGTCGACGTAGGGAGAGCGGTCGCCGTTCATGCGGATGTCGCGGAAGGCAAAGAAATCGCGACCACTGTGGTTGAAGACGCCATCGATGACCACGCGCATGCCGCGCCCGTGCGCCTGCTTGACCAGGTCGAGGAAGAGTTTGTCTGCGGCGGTCCACTTCCACGTGGTGGGGTCGGCCGTCTCTCCTCCCGCGCGGATGATGGCAAAGTCGCCCTTGGGGTCGGGTCCGAAGTTCGGGTCGATGTGGTGGAAGGTGTTGCCGTCGTATTTGTGGACGGAGCGTCCGTAGAAGACGGGATTGAAGTAGATCGTGTTGACGCCGAGGTCTTGCAGGTAATCCAGCTTGTCGATCACCCCCTGCAAGTCGCCGCCGAAGCGCCGGTGGAAAACGCCGTTCTCGTAAAAGTCGCCCCCGATGTCTTTTTCCCACGGGCTGCGGTCATAGAAATCGCGGGTCCATGGCGTGACCTCCCAATTCTTGCCCGGCAGAAACGGAATCTCGAGGTCCTCGCGGGTCGGGTCATTCGATGGATCGCCGTTGCGGAAGCGCTCGGGAAAAATCTGATACCAGACGGCGGACCCGGCCCAGGCGGGCACGTGCGAGAGTTGCACCCCCGCATTGTCGGCCAGCGCGGAGGAAACAAAAAAGGCGAGCAAGAAAATGGTCTTTTTCATGGGTTTTTAGTCTGGACAGGGCCTTCAGCATCGGACTTGGGCGACCGATGATCAAGGCGCAAACCATTGCCGCAGGATGCCTGCAATGACATAATTCCCCTTTCTCGCCGTGAGCATCTTCGAGACATGATCGCCTTCGCCTTTGCCGTTGTATTTACACTCGGCCTCTCGTTTTGCTGCTCGCTTCTAGAGGCCATGTTTCTGAGCACCACGGCTGCGGAAGTGGAGGTGCTGAAGGAACGCAACCCGCGGCGCGGAAAGCTGTTCGAGGATTCCCGCGACCACATGGAGGAGACCATTTCTTCCATCCTCACCGTCAACACCATCGCCAATACCCTCGGTGCGGTGATGGTCGGCGGCATGGCGACAAAGATTTTCGGTGAAGCGGCTCTCGGGGTCGTTTCCGCCATCATGACGCTAGCCATCCTGGTTTTTTCGGAGGTTGTCCCGAAGAATCTGGGCGTCGCCTACCGCAAGGTTTTGCAGAAGCACGCAGCCCTCCCGCTTTACTGGATGCGGCGCCTGCTGCGCCCGCTCACCCATGCCTGCAACATGGTCGTCCGCGCCTTCATTCGCCGCAAGCCCGAGGAGGGCACCTCGGATCGAGAGATCGTGCTCCTCGCCGAGAAGGGGGCGCGCGATGGAACGCTCACTGGCGGGGAGCGCGACCTCATCCAAAACGCACTCAGTCTTTCCGCCACCCGCGTGGCCAAAATCCTGACCCCGCGGAACGTGGTGGTGACGATCGAGGAAAATCTGACCGCCGCGGACGTTCTCGCCGAGCACCCGAGCATCCGCTTCAGCCGCATGCCGGTGCACGACGGCAACCTCGACGAGATCGGCGGATTGGTCCGCCGCCGCGATATCCTGCAGAGCATCGCCACCGGACAAGGGGCGCGGACGGTGAAGGAGTTGAAGCAACCTGTGTCCTTCGTGCCCGAGATGGCCACCGCGACCAGCGCGCTGCAGACGTTGCTCTCGGCCAACCAGCAGATGGCGGTGGTGGTCGACGAATACGGCGGGTTTGTTGGCGTGGTCTCCATCGAAGACATCGTCGAGCACCTAATCGGCCGCGAAATTTACGAGAAGGACGATGTCGCCGTCGATATGCGCGCCCTCGCGCGAAGCCGCGGACGCCTCCGCCGCAGCAATCCTGTTTCCGCCAACACCTGAAACCATGAAAACTACCATCCTCATACTCCTCGCCGCGTGCGCCGCGCCGTCGGTCCGCGCCCAATCCGGTCCGCAAAACAACGACCTACCGCCTTTTCTCACTGTGCAAGGACGGGGCGAGGTACGCGTGGCCAACACCCGCGCCGTGATCCAACTGGGGTTCGACGCGGCAGGCCAGGAGGAGGCTGGTGTGCGCGAGGACGTGACACGTCGCTCGCAGGCGGTCACCGGCGCCCTCAAGGAGCAGCAAGTCGAAGGTTTGCAAACCACCGCGGTGAGCATCCGTCCGGAGTTCAGCCATGAGCCCTTGGTTCCGGGCAAACGCCCCCTTCCACCGAAGATCACGGGCTACTTCGGTCAGGTCGCGATAAATTTCAGGGCACCGGTCGAAGACGCGGGACGCATTATTTCATCGATGATGGGCCTCGGGGCGAATTCAGTTTCCGGCATGTCCACCGAGCCTTCCGACGAAGAGCGGCGCAAGGCGGAGAATGAAGCGCTGGCCGCCGCCGCGAAGGACGCCGAGGCGCAAGCGCGCAATTTGCTGGCGGCACTCAACTTGGACTGGACAGGCATCCGCGCCATCGACGCCACAGGCCAAAGCGGCGGCCCCGTTCCCATGCCCCGCATGCAGGCCATGATGGCAGAGGCGGCAGCCCCTCCGCCGGAACTCGATATCCAAGGCGGCGAGACAGTGATCTCCCGGGAGGTCACGATGCAGGTCACTTTCGGACCGCGTTAGGCGGCCGCCTCCGGTTTTATACTCCTCATCCCATGGCCGCCGACAAACCCACGCCGATGATGCGGCAATACCAGGAGATCCGGCGGGAACTTCCGCCGAACACCCTGCTGCTATTCCGCCTCGGCGATTTTTACGAAATGTTTTTTGACGATGCGAAAGAGGTGTCGGCTCTGCTCAACGTGGCGCTGACCAAACGCGGTGACACGCCGATGTGCGGCGTGCCCTACCACAGCGCGCGGACGTACGTGGCCAGACTGGTCGAAGCGGGAAAGCGCGTTGCGATTTGCGATCAGGTCGGAGAGGTCACCCCGGGCAAACTCGTGCGGCGGGAAATTTCCCGCATCCTCAGCGCGGGAACGCTCGATGACTTCGGGCTCGAGGAAGGGCGGCACAACTTCATCGCCGCGGTCTGCCCGGGCAAAACTTTCGGACTGTCATGGCTTGATCTCAGCACCGGCGAGTTCCGTTTGGCGGAGATGGAGACAGCGCAACTTCTCGGCGATCAGCTGGCCCGGCTCCAAGCGAGCGAGATTCTGGTCCCGGAAGGCGCCGAGGACACGCTGGCTTCTGCCTCCACCGCGCACGAAGCATTTGCCTTCGACCCTGTCCAAGCCGGCGAGCTGCTGCGCGACCACTTCCGCGTGCAATCGCTCGACGGTTTCGGTTGCACCGCGCTGCCGCAAGGAGTGCGGGCCGCCGGTGCGCTGCTTCACTACGTCACGCGCAGTCTCCGGCGCAACGCGCAACATATCGCGCCGCCCAAGCCGTGGCACGCCGAGGAATTCCTTCTTCTCGATACCGTCACGCAAACCAATCTCGAGCTGGTCGAGGCACGGGGGACGGACGGGACCAGCCTGCGCGAAGCTGTCGACCGCACCCTCACCCCGATGGGAGCCCGCCTGCTGCGAGAGTGGATCCTGCAGCCGCTCCGCCAGCTCGAGGCGATCATCGCACGGCAGGATCTGGTGGAGGCCTTCTGCCGCGACGAAACGCGTCTGGCGGCGGTCCGCGATATCCTGCGCGAGATCCGCGACATGGAGCGTGCAGTCTCGCGCCTCAGTCTGGCCTCCGGCAATGCGCGGGATCTCGTCGCCCTGCGCGCATCGCTGGCCCTGCTGCCCTCGCTGCGCGGCGCCTTGATCGAAGGGCCCGATTCGCCTCTTCTCTCGCTCGCCGCGCCCATCGTCACCTTCGATGAGCTGGTCGAACTTCTCGCCGCTGCGCTCGTCGATGATCCGCCCCCCTCGGTCCGCGACGGCGGAATGATCCGCGAGGGATACGATGCGGATCTCGACAATTTGCGCCGCGCCGGCACGGAGGGACGTCGGTGGATTGCGGAGATGCAGGACCGCGAAATCGCGCGAACCGGAATCAAGTCGCTGAAAATCCGCTACAACTCCGTTTTTGGTTACTACATCGAGGTGACGAAGACCAACCTAGCGGCGGTACCTGCGGACTACACCCGCAAGCAAACCACCGCCAATGCGGAGCGTTTCATCACGCCCGAGCTAAAGGAGATGGAGGGTCGCATTCTCGGCGGGGAGGAAAGGGCCCGTGCGCTCGAAGGCGAGATTTTCGCGCGCCTGCGCACCGCTGTTCTGGAGCAAATGGCAGCCCTGCAAAACACCGCGCGGGCAGTGGCGCGCATCGACAGCCTCGCCGGTCTGGCCGAGACCGCGCGGACCTTCCGCTATGTCAGGCCGAAGTTGAGCACCGCGGGAACCATCCAAATCACGGACGGCCGCCATCCGGTGCTCGATCAGACCATGTCAGCCGGGCGTTTCGTGCCGAACGACACCGAGATCGGCACGGAACACCACCGCCTGGTCATTCTCACCGGACCGAACATGGCCGGCAAAAGCACCTACATCAGGCAGGTGGCGCTGCTCGTGCTGCTAGCGCAGACGGGAAGTTTCATTCCCGCCGGAGCGGCTGAGATCGGCATCGTCGACCGGATCTTCACGCGGGTGGGCGCCACCGACGACCTCGCGCGCGGACAATCCACCTTCATGGTGGAAATGAGCGAGACGGCGAATATCCTCAACAATGCGACCGACCGCAGCCTCGTCATTCTCGACGAGATCGGACGGGGAACCTCGACCTTCGACGGCTTGTCGATCGCCTGGAGCGTGGCTGAGTTCTTACATGACAACATCGGGTGCCGGACAATGTTCGCCACGCACTATCACGAACTGACCGACCTGGCTCGCACCCGCAGCGGGGTGGCTAACTACAATGTCGCCGTGCGCGAATGGA
>Ga0114971_10000667_pt1 | contig 22834 bp, 19 predicted proteins | sample M_140625_MF_Meta_FD_87320 | JGI IMG/M metagenome (GOLD analysis project Ga0114971, IMG submission 87320) | Freshwater microbial communities from Lake Montjoie, Canada to study carbon cycling - M_140625_MF_MetaG | ecosystem: Environmental > Aquatic > Freshwater > Lake | place: Lake Montjoie...
CACGGGCGGGATATAGTAGTTCAGCGAATTGTGCATCTCTCGGTCCAATTTGACCGAATTGCTGTACACGAAGAAGTTTTACGTGTCCTTGTCAACCACCCAATCTTCACTCTTAAGCCAATCGGTTGAAAATTCAACCGCTGCGGAGTTGGCTGATGCCATTTCTGTTGGAGCTGCCCCTCGAATTCGGCCTTCTACATGCGGGTCAACCAGTCGGCCAGTCATTCGAGATATTGACGGCGAACTATGCAATTTTGGGAATGAGTCGGCGATCGACCTGAAAAGCAAGTTTCGCCCCCAGATTCGTCTACGAAGTTCTGTTGGTTCGAAGACTCTCTGAATCTAGAGCCAAGTTCTTTGCGACTGCTCAAACAGCAGCGCATCCAATTGACTGCAGGAATTTCACCGCGGCTTGAGATGTAACACAATTTGGATTTGCGTTCAGTTGCGTTCCAAGATCGTCGTGTGCAGAATCCGGATCATTGGTGAGCGGGACGCCCGCTTGATTTGCCATGCGCCGCACATGATCGAGCGAAACAGTTTGATCAAGCTGAGCACCGACAATTAATACAGGAACATTCTGTTTATGAATTTGCTTGAGTGCCGCAGTCGTGCTTGATTCTTTTCCGTTGATCACATGCAGGCAGATCTCTGAAGCTTTTGCAAACGGAAACACTGGCAATGCTCTTGCTTTCAATCGATTTCCAAGAGGTTCTTTCAACGATTCAAATGGCGCAAATGCAACAACACCTGCGAGTGAAGTCACAGGCAGCAGTCGAGCAACACGCAGGGCAATACTCGCGCCGAGTGAATGACCAACCAACAAAATGCGCTTGGGTGAATGCGAAGCGTTCGTTGCGCAGGCGAGCAGGTCGTGAATAAATGTGACAAGTGCAGGGGCATCAGCCGCTCCAAGAGTCGTTGGCCCCGCGGGAGATTCTCCATGGCCATCGAGATCGATCAGCCAAACTTCAGAACTTGCCTTCAACCACGGATCCAAGCGACGAAGCGAGTCGATGCGGGATCTCCGCCATCCATGAATGATGATGGTGATGACGCCATCAGAATTCCCGCCATTGAGACGCCATGCCAATTGACTGCTTCTCCATTTCACTTCTGTGGATTGCAAATCCATCGCTGATGGATCAACTGGTATCCCACGCCCAAGAGCCCATCCCATCGTCGCACGAGATGGAAATCGAGCGTCGTGGACAATTCCAAGAAGAAAAATCACTGCCGCAAGGAATCCGCCGACGAAAAATAGAAGTGCAAGCCCCACGTGTGATCTTTATGAATGCGTGCTTGACAACGAAACGAATCGAGCGCCTTCGCTGCGGCGAGCAGTCAGAAATGTCTCGCCTGCTATGCGTGCGGCGGTGTCGCTGACTTGTGGAAGATTGACTTGAACATTCAAGAGAGCGCTCTCCATTGCCGTGTGCGCAAAGAGTTGGGCGATGCGCAGATCGCTTGCAAGTTGTGCAGATGTGATCTTGGACATTGTTGCAAGTGCAGCGAGAACAGCCACGGATAAATCAGCAATTGCACTGGGAGCAGCGATCGCTTCGCTCACAGCGGCGTGCCATTCTGGAAGCGTACTGCGTTGATCTGCTGGGATTTTCCAAAGTGAATTTAATTTCAGATATGCGTTTGCGTCGCGATCTGCGAGATCGAGGGCATCGATGCGCGCGCCAATAAAAATCATGTCGAGATTTTCCAGGCGACTTTGGTGTTGTGCAAATTTCGGTTTTCCAAGGGTGTATGCGATGACCATTGATCCCAGCGCAGACGCTTGCGCAAGTATGCACGCCGCCGCCGCGCCTCCGCCTGGAACAGGTTGCTTTGCGGCAAGAGCCGTGACGAACTCATCGACTGTCATCTTTGCAATTTGGGCCTGCGTCATACTCGGATTTCTCCGCTCAGTTGCGTGGTGAGAATTGTGACAAGTCGGGCTACATGAGGATCGATTTCTTCACGGCGAAGTGTTCGGTCCGCTGCGCGAAAGTCCATTCGGAAGGTGACTGATTTACGGTCATCGCCAATCTTTTTTCCACGCCAATTCCCGACGAATGAAATCGATTCGAGGTGTGGCAATTCTGCAGCGCGCACTGTGGCTTCGAGTTGCGCCCATGTGACCGTATTGGCAAGAATCACTGAAAGATCTCGATCGAGAGTTGGGCTGTTTGCAAGTGGTTGAGCACGCGGAGTGGGTGGATATCCCTGCGCAAGAAGCGACCAGTCAAGTTCTGCTGCGGCGATTGGTGCATCCAATCCTGCAGCGGAAAGTGCTTTCGCATTGACCAACCCCAACACGCCAACCACGTTCTCGTCGATGACCAAATATCCAACGGGATCAAGTGCATTCACTGCAACTGATTCGAAGCCGCCGATTGGGGCGGCACGCACTTCGATACGCGCGTGCGCTCCACACAATTCGCGTGCGACTCGTTCGGCTGATCCGCGCACGAGTCGATAGAGCAATTCTGCATCTCCAGTTTCGCCGACAACCATTCCCATCATTCGCCGTTCGTGATGACTTTGTGATGCAAGCCAGAAAGTCGCTGCATATTCGAAGAGTCGGACATTCGAGTTGCCTCGATCTCGATTCAATTTGAGAGATTGCAAGAGACTCGCAAGTAAAGATGGACGCAGGATGGGTTCGCCCAGTGCGCGTTCGTCTTCTATTCGAAGAGTTGCGATCGCACTCGTAGTGAATGCGCTCGCGGCGCGCTCTGAAATGAGCGTTGGCGAAACGGTTTCAACATAGCCAAGTCCTGCGAGGCAATTTTTCGCCGCTCGGACTGCATCGACCGCAGGTTGAGGTCCAACTGGTCGAATGCTGACACGATCATTCATCGGCACTCGGTCAAGTCCAACAAGTCGAACGACTTCTTCGATCAGGTCGATTTCGCGGGTGATATCGATTCGCCTTGGAGGAATCTTGCAGGCAATAATTTTTCCAGCGACGCTGGGCACAAAGCCAAGCACACTCAGAATCCTCACGATTTCACTTTGTGCAATGTCAAAGCCTGCGATTGAAAGAAGTCTTTCAATGCGCAAACTGACTGTGTTGATCGCAGGGAGCGGCGATCCAGCTGCAACGGATTCGCCGAGTGCGGTGCCGCCGGCAGTTTCGAGAATCAAAGAAACCAAACGCTCCGCAGCTTCGTCGACTTCGGATGGATGAACCCCGCGCTCGAAGCGATAACTGGAATCACTTGAGATTCGAGTACTTCGACCCGTGCGACGAACTGCAACTGGATCGAATGATGCCGCTTCGATGACTACGTCCGTCGTCTTGTCCGTGACGGCTGTGAGCGCTCCGCCTTTCACTCCAGCAAGCGCAACAGGTCGCTCGCCGTCGGCGATCACTAATTCACCGCCGAGAAGTTTTATTGACTTCGCACCATCTCCGATCGGCAAAAACTCTTCACCCGCATTCGCACTGCGGATATGGATTGCACTACCACGCAAAGTCGCAAGATCGAAGACGTGAGAAGGCTGTCCATATTCAAAGAGCACAAAGTTGGTGCAGTCCACCACATTATTGCGTGGAATTTGACCGATGGCGATGAGCCGTTGTTGAAGCCACGCAGGGCTTGGGCCAATCTTCACTCCGCGAATGACACGCGCCGTATATCGCGGACAGCGAAGTGGATCATGATTCTCGACCGTGATTGCGCTGGACGTCGATTCATTCGAGCGAGGTGCGTTCACACGAGGAAGTTGAATGGTCCGATTCGTTGCTGCGGCAATTTCGCGCGCAAGGCCAAGATGCGAGAGGCAATCACCACGGTTGCTGGTGGTCTCGACCTCCTGAGCGATGTCTTCTCCCGCAACTGGCTCGGAAGATTCACAAGGAAACCCGACCGCCGTGAGAACATCTGCTTGCTCCTGCGCCGAGGCGGGGGAGGACAAATATTCGTTGATCCATTTCACGCTTGTTCGCATGTGAGGGGCAAGAGTACCGAATGCTTCGTCCTATTACTCACTCGCCTGAAAGAGATTCTTTGGTCGATGAGTGATGTTCATAGTGATAACTCAGACCGAAATCTGCGGTTCAGACTAAATGCCCTGAGACGTTTTGGGTTTTGCTCACTCAGTTAGGATCGTCTTCGGTTTTCACTACTGCCAGATCTGCGTCGGTCGGATACAAGATTTTGTGCCTCACTTTATAGATCTGCCGAAACACCTTGTTATAGAACCGCCCCCAAAGAAAATTCAACTGCTTATTGTCTTCTGTAACCTCATATGAAGGGACTTTCTCAACTGGATTTATGCCAGCCTTCTGGCAAAGTTTTGGGAAAATTTCGCTTAAAGCGAAGTCGTACAATTCAAGATCTAATCGGTTGTGATTTCGTGCCAATTCGACCATTCGGGGATCGGAGTTCAACTCTGTTTGGATTTGGTTGTTCTTCGCTGAATTCAGGCGTTTGTAGTTTAAGTTGAGTGGGCAAGGAGCGAGTTTTTCAAAAAGTTTTAATGACAGATTGAATTTTTCGGTAAAGCCGATGAAATGGCAACGTTCGAGAAAACGCTTTGCTTTATCGAGATTTGCCTCACCAGCCATAAACTGTACTTGATGATTATTCAGTCCTTTGTTGCTCTTGAGGCTGTCTTCAAAGCTTGCTCGGTTTGTTCCTAGAAGAACGGAAGCCTGATAAGCCGAAATCGTCCGTGCAATTGGTTCGCGTAAAAACGTACCGTAAAATGGGTCGGGTATGGAATACTGAAGGGGATCATTGATGTTGTGTCCAGTGATAGCGCAAAGTCTTGGGTAAAACTTTTTGACAAACTTCAGATCCGCATGGCTGAACAATTCTCGTCGGGTTTGATCCGAATGGCAGCAAGACGCACCAAAATTTCCCTGCAAAATCGACTGAAAAGTTGTTCCACCGGTTTTCTGGATGTGCAAAAAAACGATCATAAACTCCTTATCAATTGAGAAAATTCATAAACGCAGCACGTCTTTTAATTATAGGGATGAATTGACTCGTTGCGTGCCGTTCTAAAGATTCACAAGGAAAACAGATCGCCGTAAGAACGTCTGCTTGCTCCAACACCGAGGCGGGGGAGGACAAATATTCGTTGATCGATTTCACGCTGGTTCGCATCTGCAGTGCAAGACTACCGAATGCGTCGGCGTGTTACTCTCTCGCCATGACGAGATGGTTTGGTCGATCTGCGGTGTTCATCATGTTGTTCACTTTCGCATTGCTCCCTTGTGGATTCGTGGGGTGCACCGATGTGCGTACCACGCGCGTCGATTCCCCAAAGACACCTGAAGATCTATCAGTCGACGTCACGATTCTGACTGGAATCTCTGCAAAGGATTTGCCGCAAGCGCATCTTCGTCAGGGAAAGTTCACGGTTCTATCTGATGGAAGTTTGCACAGCGATTATGGCGACAGTCTGAACTTCTTGACTCGCCCAGCCCCGACGCGCTGGTTGTATCGAAGTCAAATTGATGGACTTTGGAAATTAGCAGGAGATGAAGGGTGGCTCGAGACATCTGCATCAACTATTGACGTCTGGCCGGGGTCGTTGCGACCGGCAAAGAATGAAATTATTTACATCCTCTTCTTTCATGCAGAGGGAATTGATTGGTGGTTCGTTCGACGATTCCAAACTTCAGATATCCCTGATCCACACGCGGTCAAATTCGTTCGAAGCCTTTGTGCTTTGGCGTGGTCGACGGATCGCAGTCCCGATCGAAACCTTCCGCATCGATATGACTTTGGTCCAAATCCATATGAAGGATTTACGAAGGCGCCGCCCTGGACATTTGCAAAGTCAACACCTGTGAATCCTTGATTGGTTGAACTTGATGATCCGTCGAAAGAATTTCTCCCGAAATTTTACAAGCATCATACTGATTGCAGCAATTGTGTTGACGTCGTGCAACACACTACCGACGCAAGACCGCAATTTTGGAAAGTGTGGCATTGGCTTGGTCATTTGGTTGCGCCAGCCAAAGACTTCGCAGTATCAATATTTTACAATTGACGGCGGGGTTTTCGCATACGGAGCGGGGGTGACTGCGCTGAACATGAAAACGTTTTGGCAGACGGACCTCAGTGTCGAGCAATGCCAAAAGATTCGCCAGTGCGCGCAAGATGGTGGTTGGTTCAGCGAATCTCCGCCGTCGAGTTCGCCAGAAAAAGGTGATCTTGTGGCAGATATTGCGGTGAATTGGGATGGTGGACGACAGCAGTTCACTGCCAGCGGAGATCAGCCTTCAGTCAAATTTTTGACTGATTTTCTAACCCAGATATCAGATGGTCGATTTCAGCGCGCGCTTGATCGTTTGCCGACAGCAGGCGAGCAGCCGAAGTAGGGCGCTGTGCTCAAGCGGTGGATTCTTGGGGGATAAGTGTAAAATAAAAAAAGGCTTTCTTTTTGATTCCTTATGAATGGCGCCTTACGCTTTCTCGGGCGCCAAAGAAAGTATTTCGATGATCGATCAAAACGAAACTCTCCTAGCAGAGCAGTGGGGAACCCGAGTCGAGTCTGCATATCTTGAACACAGAGAACGCATTGTGGATCTCTTGCGTGCAAAGCATCCATTGTCAACAGTCGAAGACGCAATGCAAGAAATTTTTTTGCAGTTGCTTTGCAGAATGCCGAAATCGCCACTCGCCCGAGAAGTGGCTCTCGGCGCTGCATATCTCTTCGAGTGCGTTCGTCGGCGACTTCTGCGCACGCTTGGAAATGACCAACGCAAACTCGAATCCACTCGAAATGCGTGTCGCAGAGGAGCGATTGACTCATCGCACTCCACCAATCAAAAGAGCGATCCAGTTCATTCTGGCGATCCAGATTTTGACGAAGATCAACTCGCTTCTGCGCTTGAGCAGTTGTCACCGAAGCAACAAGAGGTGCTGCGGTTGATTTGTGCAGAAAATGTGCGGCGACACGATGGCTCAAAGTCGCTTGGATGTGAAGAAAACTGCTTCGGAGTTCGTAGACATCGTGCGTTAAATGCGCTGCGCGAAATCTTGATTCGTGGCGACGAACGGGTTGGGCGATCTGATCCTCGCAAGAGGTTGTCCGATGCGCCGACTTCTCCACGTCATACAGACGACACGGCGAGGGAAATATCGACCTAGAATCGTCAGCGAATGCCAGAAGCTGCGCAAATATCAGATCCGATCGTTGGTATCGATTTAGGAACAACACATTCGCTTGTTGCATTTTGCGATGCTGCTGGCCCACGTATTCTTTCTAATGAAGCTGGTGATCGCATGCTGGCATCTGCGGTGAGATATCGAGCGGGCTTTGCGGTGGAAGTAGGCGCAGAAGCTCGAAGAAACGCTGTGGAATTCCCGCTCGACACGGTCCTGAGTGCGAAGCGATTGATGGGACGATCCTTCGATGAGTCAAAGTCGATGCGCAGTGGTTTTGAATTTGAAGTTGTAGAGGCAACACGGGGACTTGCCGCGATTTCTGCAGGTGGCGCGCATGTACTGCCGCAAGAAGTCGCAGCAGTCATCTTGAGCGAGTTGCGCCGAACCGCAGAGTTGCAATTGGGTTGCGAAGTTCGGCGTGCAGTCATAACCGTGCCCGCATATTTTGATGATGGTCAAAGACAAGCAACGCGCGATGCTGCAAGATTGGCAGGAATCGATGCGGTGCGCATTGTGAACGAACCAACTGCAGCGGCACTGGCATACGGCATCGGTCGAAGCGGTCATGCGCAGACGATTGCGGTCTATGACTTCGGCGGCGGAACATTCGACATCTCCATATTGCAGGTCTTTCCACAAAGCGTTTCAGGAGATGGAGATTTGTTTCGAGTGATTGCAACTGCGGGGGATACACAGTTGGGTGGAGATGATTTAGATCACGCACTTGCACAGCAACTGCTGAAAGATGCTGGAATGGCGTCGTCGGCCAAGGGGAATGTCAAAATTGCGGCAGGAGCTCGACAAGCGCTTCGCGAGTTTGCAGAGTCAACGAAGATCGCTTTGTCACAGCGCGAGAGCGCCCAGATTGACATCGATCTCGGCAGTGAAGTGCGACTGCAAAGAACACTTTCTCGTGTTGAATTCGAAGCGTTGGCAAGCCCGTTCATTGAACGAACGATTCTCGCTTGCGAACGTGCGTTGCTGGATGCGGGTGGAATCGCCATTGACCGTGTCATTCTCGTAGGAGGTTCGACCAGAATTCCACTTGTTCGCAAGCGCGTTGGCGAGTTTTTTGGGTTGGAACCATACACGGCGTTGGATCCTGATTGCGTCGTTGCGCTCGGTGCTGCAGCGCAGGCGTCAGTTTTGCAAGGAACGCGCAGCGATGTCTTGCTGCTTGATGTGATTCCACTTTCTTTGGGTATCGAAACCGTCGGTGGAGCAGTCGCGAAATTGCTGACACGCAATGCGACCATCCCCGCGCGCGCCAAAGAAATGTTTTCCACAAGCGTTGATAATCAAAGTCATGTGCAATTGCATGTTCTGCAAGGTGAACGCGAGATGGTGAGTGATTGCCGTTCTTTGGCCCGCTTTGAATTGCGTGATATTCCACCGATGCCAGCGGGGATCCCTCAGATTGAAGTGGAATTCTTGGTCGATGCCAACGGTGTCTTGCACGTGACGGCGGGAGAACGACGCAGCGGACGGCGCGCGACTGTTCAAGTTGTTCCGAGTTTTGGTTTGACCAATGAAGAGATCGAACGAATCGAACACGAGAGTATCGTTCATGCGCGATCTGATATGCATCACCACCGAGTCGTTGATCTTGCGGTCAATTCGACGCTAGATATTAAATGGATCGGTGACGCTTTGTTGAGAACTCGCGATGATCTTCCGAGGGAGTATGTCGATTCGTTGGAAGCGCTCATCACCCGCCTGAAAGGTTTCATTTCGCTTGCGCATACTTCGCCGCATGATGTCGATGCAAATGCGTTTCAACAAGCAAAGGAAGAACTCGACCGAGCGAGCGTTGCGATGCACGAAAAATCGATCTCGAAGAGTTTGGGTTCGATGTCCACTTCTCTTTCCGCCCCAATTTCCACACCAAATACCAAGAGTAAAACATGAGTGATTTGAAAGTAGCCGTCATCATTCCCGCCGCCGGTCAAGGAACGCGCTTCGGAGGAGACAAACTTGGGCAAGACCTTGGTGGTCGGCCACTTCTTTTGCGAACTGTCGAATTATTCACAAAGCGCGATGAAGTCAGTGCGATCGTGGTCGCTGCTCCACCAGAATCGATAGATGATTTTCGCAGTCGTTATGGCGCGCAACTTGGTTTTCATGGCGTCATCATTGTTGCTGGTGGACGAACCGAACGCTGGGAAAGTGTGCGAAATGCATTGGCTGTTGTGCCAAATGACTGCACGCATATCGCAGTGCATGATGCAGCTCGTCCTGGAGCAAATGACGCGCTGCTCACTCGGATATTTGATGCAGCTCGCGTTGCCGCGGCGGTGGTTCCTGGTGATCCAGTCAGTTCGACTCTCAAGCGTGTCACTGTAGAAACATTTGCCGCTGCCCCAGATGAAGCAGTTGCAGATGCAATTCTCGGTGATGCTGGACGCGAGTCCGTGCGAGGCCGGCGTGTGGAATCGACTGTGGACCGAACTCGATTGATGGCAATTCAAACTCCGCAAATTTTTACCGCAGATGTGATGCGGCGCGCGTATGCACAGTCAGATCTTGCTGGCGCAACTGATGACGCGATGTTGGTCGAGCGCCTCGGTGAAAATGTTCTGGTTGTCGAAGGGGATCCTCGCAACATCAAGGTGACGACAACTGCTGATTTAGCGATTGTTCGCGCAATTCTCGGGCATCGCGCGCCTGAAGAAAGACCTGCACATAAGCGCTTTTGATAGAGATTCGTGGCAGGGATTCGTGACAGGGATTCGTGACAGGGATTCGTGGCAGGGATTCGTGACAGGGATTCGTGACAGGGATTCGTAACAGAGATTCGTGTTAGGACCGTGTACGAATCTTCGTTCCTTCCATTGTCAATTCAGTTCGCTTTGGCTCGGGCTGACCTTGCGCAGAATTCGATGGACAATTTGGACATGCAGGACTTTTTCCGCGACGCGGCAAAAGCGGTCGAATCACGAATGTCAGAGCGACGATCACGACAACTGTCGCAATCCAGAACTGCCAGTCGTTGATTGGGAAGGCGCTCATGACATCAAACGATAGGCGAAGAACGCAGCGGTGTATGCAATGAAGGTCATGTAACAAAATTGCAGGAGTGGCCAACGCCACGATCCTGTTTCTTTTGCGACAACGACCAGAGTCGGCAGGCACTGCATTGCAAGCACGAAGAAGATCAGCAGCGACGCCGATGTAGCCATTGTAAAGAGCGGCAGTCCATCATCACGCGTTGCGCTGCGTACAGTCGCAAGAGTTCCTTGATCTTCGCCGTCAGCATCAGAGCCTGCACCAGCCAAGACGAAGACTGTTGTCGTGAAAACTTCGCGAGCCAGAAAACTTGTCAGAACTGCGACAGTCAATTGACGATCGAGGCCGATGGGGGCGAATGCAGGCTGAAAGATTGCGCCAAGTTGGCCCGCAAATGAGCCACTTTGCTGCGTGCGCTCGTTCAATCGCTCGGCCTGAGAACGCAGGTTTTCGGCTGCCGTTGGATCAGTTTGCGCTACTTCGACAGCACGCAATTCGATTGCAACACTTTCTGGATTCGGTGGTGACTTTGGATATGCGCTCAACCACCACATCACGATTGCGATGGAAAGAATCACGCTGCCTGCGTTTTTAAGAAAGAGCATTCCACGATCCATTGCGATTGTCAGAGCATTGCGAATGCTTGGCAGGCGATAGTCAGGAAGTTCGAGCATCATCGGAGTGCTCGGTCCGCGCAAGATCGTCTTTCGCAGCAGCGCGGCGGTTGCTAATCCAACAACTCCACCAAGGACATAGCAGCCAGTGAATGCGAATCCTGCAGCAAGCGGTCGCCCCGCAAAGAGCACGCCGGTCAGTAGCGCATAGACGGGAACGCGGGCGCTACAACTCATGAATGGAGCGACAAGGATTGTCGCGAGTCGATCTCGATGATTTGGGATCAGTCGAGTTGCCATAATTCCAGGAAGAGCGCATGCATGCGATGAGAGCAAAGGCATGAACGCTTGGCCCGGCAATCCAAATCTTCGCATTGTTCGATCGACTGCAAATGCTGCTCGTGCGAGATATCCAGAATCTTCCAAGAGCGCGAGCAGAAAAAAGAGCAACAGAATCTGTGGCAGAAAGACGACGGTCGCTGAAACGCCACCAACGATTCCGTTGACCGTTAGATCACGCAATGTTCCCGCAGGCATCATCGATTCAACGCCGTGACCGAGCCAGCCGAAAATACCGTCGACTGCTTCCATCGGAAATTGCGCAAGCCAATAAATTGATGCGAACAGCAGCGACATCATCAGCACAAAGAAAACGATTCCCAGCAGTGGGTGCGTAAACGCAGCATCAAGTCGATCATGGATCGTCATTCGGTCATCGTTTTTTTCGTCAGGATGCGCTGCGATTTGAGCAAAAACGTCTGCGGCCCATACTGCGCTTGCCGTCGAACCAGGTTCGGTGGTTGGGAAGGCTTTGTCCGGATTCGGCGTTGCACTGCTCATCGCAGTTCGAGTGAGTTGTTCAATCAATCGATCAATCCCTTGACCGCTGCGCGCAGAAACTGCAACAACAGGAACGCCGAGAGCTTGCGATGCGGCGCGTTCATCGATGATCAGTCCTCGGCGTTCTGCAAGATCGACCATGTTGATTGCAACGACACTTGGAAGTCCACGGCGTAGTGCGCTTGCAGCAAATTGCAAATTGCGCGAAAGATTATTTGCGTCAAGCACTAAAAGCGCAGCATCAGGTCGACCGTCGCCCACTCGTCCATCAAGACAATCGGCGCAGAGTCTGCTTTCTGGCATTTCCAGCATTAAGCTGTAAATCCCAGGTAAATCTATCAAATCCATTTCCTGCCCAGACTTCGTGACGCATCTTCCAACTTGATGCTCGACTGTGCTGCCAGGAAAATTTGCAGTCTTGGATCGCAGACCACAGAGTCGATTGAAGAGTGTGCTCTTTCCTGTATTGGGATTTCCAAGCAGTGCGATGCGTGGGATCACGGTGATGTCGACTCGATCGGCGTCACCATAATTCGATCGGCAATCCCGTGCGGAAGTCCCAATCGAGTACGATCAATTTGCACGATGCATGGCGTTCCTGGTCGGCAAACTCGCACTTCACATTGTTCACCCATTCCCATTGCTGCAAGCAAGCAACGATGTTCGTTGGGCAATGAATCCAGCGCAGAACATTCCACCGTCGCACGTTGTCCGCGTGCGAGTTGACTGAGTGGAATTCTGATCGGAGGTTGAGCCATCAAGAAATGGTATTGAGACTCAGTCTCAATATCAACTCGGTGGTGCGGAGGGTGGTGAAAAAGGGGATTTCTAGTCAACGAGAGGGGCTGATTGTCTCTGCCGAGATTTGTCGCAGAAGTCACTTTTTCTCGTCGCGATAGATCTTGCGGCGAGCAGCATAATCTTCAGGAGATTCGTTCAGGCTTGGCGCCTGTCCATCTTGCCATTGCTGATGCAATTTATTGAGAAATGGCACGCACCAATGGCAACCAGTTCCCGCTCCAAAGCACTCCGAAAGTTGGCTCGCCACGCGAGGCTTCTCACATTCAAGAAATGTATTGAGTTTGCGCAGGCTCACTCGAAAACACAAACAGACATGATCGTCAGGATCCATTACTCAACGCTTGGAGCCGTGTTCGATGTGAGTTCTTTACCAATGACAACCCAATGCGAAACGCAATATGGTGCGACGAAAGTTCCCGAACGATTCCAGGAGCCGTCTGTCTCGTGCTCAGCAGAAAAATCGATGCGTGGATCAATGGCACCAATAAGCTGAAAAATAGTTCCCTTTGGACTCGATCGAACAAGTTCTAAAGTAGGCGACCGATCCATTTCCGCGTGGAATGAATCACCGACATTCGATCCATTGGCATCAACAGCTTGGCAAGTGAGGATTATTTTGTCAGATGCTTTCTGTGAGGGTTCTGTTCGCAAGACGGTGACTGGCCAGTTGATGGTTTGGCAGAGAATTCGATTTTGTCCCACAGCCCATTTGCGAAGAGTGATCGAAAAGTCGTCGAAGTCCAAAGTGCGATCAGGCGTCAATGTTGGAGTCGTTCCAAAGCGCTCTGCATAGCGTTGACTCATTTCGAGAAGCAGTGTGTTTGGGTTTTGAAAGGGATCTGAAGTAATCGCAGAATTGGTTTGAGTTTCTGTATGAGTCGCATTCGTATCGTTGCTGATAGGAGAATCCTTTGACACAACGGCAGGTTGGTGAATGACTGCAGGTTGGTCAACGACTGCAGGTTGGTCAGTCAGTGAGGGTTCGCTGGTTGGTACTACTGTTGGATGTGTCGTTGTTACTGACTTCTGTGAGCGCGCTTTCGCCAATTCAATTTTCTGCTTTTCCACTAGAGCTTCGAGTCCCTTCACTCGATCTTCGAGCGCCTTTGATTGCGCCTTAATTTCTGCAAGCATTTGTTCCTGCTCGGTCATACCAGGGTTTTCATCAGCTGCAGGCGCGGGCTCTACATTTGGCGCGGGATCAGCAGCAGGTTCTGTTGCAGGTTCTGCTGCAGGCGCGGGCTCTACATTTGGTGCGGGATCAGCCGCAGGTTCTGCTGCAGGTTCTGCTGCAGGCGCGGGCTCTACATTTGGCGCGGGATCAGCCGCAGGTTCTGTTGAAGGTTCTGCTGCAGGCGCGGGCTCGTCAGTTGCCGCAGGTTCTGTTGCAGGCGCGGGCTCTACATTTGGCGCGGGCTCAGCCGCAGGTTCTGTTGCAGGCGCCGGTTGCTTAGGTGCGATTGGTTTCGAATCAGGAATCTCCCTTGATTCCTTTGCCTTTACCGCATCATCTTGCTGCTTCGCCTTTGTTGCTTGTAGTGCCTTGACATTTTCTTGCAACGCCTTAGATTGTTTCTTTAGTGTTGCAATACTTTCAGCGAGTGCCTGATCTTGTTGCGCCTTAGATGTTGAATCACTCGATTGCGCAGGTGGGTTGCCACCATCCTTTGAAGGTTCCTTTGAAGGCTCCTGCGCAAATGAGTGAGCCGCCATGAAAATCACGCCGCTAGCGCAAAGAACTCGCCACGAAAGAAAGGATGAAATGGACATTGTGACTAGCATAAACAAAGTCTGGGTCTCAGACCAACTATGGCAAACATCAATCCCATCCTGACAATTATCGCACGGGTTCGAAGGCGCATCCTTCTTGGTCAGTTTCTAGGGTCGATGGGTCGTGTCACGTTGTGGGCGGGCATCATTCTTCTTGCTGCTTCCGTGGGTTCAAAGTTGGTTGCAGGATGGTGGTCGCCTGCTGGCGAGCGAGGATTATGGTTCGTCATCCTCGGCGCCATCATTCTGAAAGCTCTTGGAGTCTGGGCATTTATTTCGCGGCCTCGATCCGAAGGTGATGTCGCAGTCGCATCGTTGATTGACGTGAAATTGAAACTACATGATCGTCTTTCCACTGCAGTCGCAGTTGCAGATCGAACTGATCCATTCGCACAAGCTGCCATTGAAGATGGATTGAAGATTGCTGGCGACAAGCGATTGATTGAATCACTCGGTCGAGCAATCCCAATCGTCGCGCCACGGAATTGGTGGGCAGGACCTTCATTCATTCTTATAGCGTGCGCAGTCTGGTGGTTTGTGCCGGGGCTTTCTCTTGGAAATGCGCAGTCAGCTGATGGGCTGAGCGAAATCCAATTGCAAGCGGCTCGCGATGCGGCGAAAGTTCAGATCGAAACGCTGCAAGCGAAGATTGAAACGAATTCAGAATTGAGTAAAGCGCTTGGAGAAAATGGAGAAGAGAAGAAACTTGCCGGCGATGCTTCCGACGAGAAGCTGCAAACTCCTGAATCTGTTCGACGCGAGACGACTCGTCAAGTGAATGATCTCTCTAAAAAACTGGACGAGCTTTTGACTGGCGAGAAGGCGCAACAACTCGAAGCGATGAAAGATGCTCTCAGTCGCATCGAGCCATCAAAGTCGGGTCCGCTTAAGGAACTTGGCGAAGCTCTCAAGCGCGGCGACGGAGCAGCAGCGAAGTCCGCGCTGGCCAAGCTTCAGGATCAGGTCAAAGACGGCAAGATGGATGAGAAGACCCGCGAAGAATTAGCCGCGAAACTGAGCGAAATGACTTCGCAATTGAAAGACGCTGCAAAGGCAAACGACACACTGAAAAAAGCACTCGAAAATGCTGGGCTTGATGGAGCGCTTGCAAAGAATCCACAGGCGGCGAAGGCAGCAATCGATGCGGCGAAGAATCTCAATGATGCACAGAAAAAGTCGTTGAAGGAGGCGATAGAGTCGCAGTCAAAGGCGGGGGAGAAGTTAGAAAAACTTGCCAAGATGTGCGACTCTATGTCCTCGCAGTGCAAGAACGGCAGCAAGAGCGGCGATAAGGACTCGAAAAGTTCTGAAGGCAAAGCATCCAAGAGCGGTGGTAAACCATCCAAGGATGGCGACCCATCGGAAGGATCAGGTCAATCTGCAAAGGAGGCAGCCGAAGTTCTGAGTGAAATGGAAATGCTCAGTGAAATGATGAAAGATGCCGAATCTGCTCGGAGTCAATGCCAAGGCGGATCGAGTCCTTCTGACAAGGCGGGAAAGTCGGCAATGAATGCTGGGGGTGGCAAAGGCATGCTGGGTGAGCGGACGAAAGAAAAAACTGAAACTGGAACGCGCACAAGAAAAGAAAAAGTAAAGTCGACTGGCGGAGATGTGATTGCGCGCCAATTGGTCGAAGCTCCGCCAGTTGTCGGCGAGAGCCGCGCGACTTTAAAACAGTTGTCTGGAGAAATCGGTCGGGGTTACGAAGAGGGCACTGATGAAGATCCTGTCCCTGCGAACTTGCGCGATTTACATAAGCATTACTTCGGCGATCTGAAGAAGAAGATTGATGCCAAGAGCGGGCAGGTCGCGCCAACGACACCAGTTCCACCAACTGAACCTGTGGCACCTCCAGCACCTGTTTCGCCTGCTGTGTCTCCGGCTCAAAAATGAGACAAGAAAATTGAACTCGACCATGAGGCAAATCATTCATTGTGCCTGCGCAACGGTCATTCTCTTTTCTGTGATCAGTTGCGATCGCGGTGCGCCATCAGAAGATTCGTCGGAACCTTTATCACCACCTCCTGCGCGGGAAGTGGTCGTTTATGTCAGCACTGACGAAGCGATCGCCAGACCAATTCTCGAAGCCTTTACGCAAGAAAGTGGCATCGCTGTCCGCGCTCGATACGACAGTGAAAATGCCAAGACAACTGCACTCGCCGCAATGTTGCGCACAGAACACGACGCGCCACGCGCAGATGTTTTCTGGTCGGGCGAATGCTTTGCTTCAACGGAACTCGGTCGCGAAGGCGTGATCGCGCCATGGCGTTGCATGCGAAGCGGTGAACTTCCAGATTCGTTGCGGGGTGAATCTGGATGGTGGCACGGTTTCGCGCCGCGCATGCGTGTGCTGGTATATGACCCCAGACGCACCACATTGGAGCAATTGCCGCAGTCAATGTTGGACTTGGCAACACCCGCGTTTGGCAAGAGGGTGGCGATGGCTGATCCAAGATTTGGAACAACGCGTTGTCACGTTGGTGCATTCGCTTCTCAAATGGAGTGGCGCGAAGTTGGTTCGTTTCAGAAATGGGTTGATGGATTTGCTTCGAACAAGCCACTCATGTTGGCTGGCGGCAATGCAGCAGTGGTTGATGCAGTCAACCATAAAGAAGTCGATTTCGGTCTCACGGATTCAGATGATGTCTATGCCGCTGTCGCCAATGGTGCGGTGTTGGCGATGATTCCACTTCGTCAATTTCCAAGCGGCGAATCTGGAGGTGGTCCAATGTTGATCCCCAACAGTGTTTCTCTCGTCAACGGTGCGCCGCATCCAGCCGAGGCAAATGCATTAATGATCTTTCTCTTGCAGCCCAAGGTGACAGAGTGGTTGCATGCATCGCGGTCAGGAAATTTCATCATTCAATTGAATCCGCCGACAAATGTCTCCAGAAAATCCATCCCAGACTCATCAAATTCTGCACTGCCCACTTCTGCGCTGCCGCCTTCTTCCCCACCAGATGGACTTGCGCTGATGCCGGAAAATGTGCAAAGGATTCGCATCCAAGTGGCGGAAGATCCGTTTCAGTTTGATCAGCAAGCGGCCATCTCTTCGATTGATGAATCCCTCGGCATTTTGCGCAAAGCCTGCACGAAAGATGGAACAAATTGAAGAGGATTGGGGTTCCTCGAGCCGCGCTTCTTGTCGCTGCGCCTGGAATTGCAGCGGTCATTCTGTTCGTGCTGGTCCCACTACTCATTCTGATTGTGCGCAGTCTCTGGGAACCTTCAATTGGAGTTGATGAAACAATTTTAAATCCAGCTTCGATCCTTGTTCGATCCATCGCATGGTCGATTGGAATTGGCGTGGCAGCCACAGCAATCGGCTGGATTCCAGGTCGCGCACTTCGCAACAGCGGTTGGTGGCTTCGTTGCTTCTGTTTCGCTGCTGCGTTGATCCCCGCATATGCAATCTTTTATTGTTGGTGGTGCATTCTTCGACCAGGTCATCCAATCGCCGATTATGCAATCATGCACGATTTGATTTCTCCACTTCGAGCCACGACGCTTGTGTTTGCGTTGCTCTCTTGGAATTGGCCAATCGCTGCGTGTCTTGTCGGACTGCGTACATCGGCGTCGGAGCGAATGACTGCAGTCATGTTGACGCTTGATGGAGGTTCGTGGCGCGATCGATTGGCAGCATGTTGGCGCGCGGACCGTGGTGCGTTGGCACTTTCGTCTGTTGCGATCTCGTTGATCACCTTTGGAGAAACAACAGCATTCGATGCGGCGCAGGTCGCTACATTCACATCTGAATTGCGCGCATTCGATGCTGCAGGAGCGACGCCACGACAAGTGCTCATTGCGGCGATTCCTGCGATGGTGGTTGCGATCCTTATGAGCGCTGTCGCAGCTTCTCTTCTCATTCGCGGTATCGCCAACGCGCGGGCAGTGGGCGGGGGAGACTTGGCGGATCTTGGCCCAGAGCAACGATCTTCGTTTCGATTCATTGGTCCAACTCTTGCAATTCTTTTCTTGATCATTGGCACTGCGCTGCCTATTGCACTGCTCGCGACGAAGGTGAATACGGTTGGAGCAAACGCAACCTTCACAACACTGCACGCTCGCGGTTCGGCCAATGCGCTGATGATGGCTTGCTTCAGCGGCATCGCGGGCGGATTCATCGCTCTTGCTGGCGCAAGCTTCATGATGTGCGATGCACGCTCGATTCTCTGCCGTGTGTTCAGCATCGCGCTTCTCGCGCTTTCTATGCCTGCAACTCTCTTGGCATTGGCAACTGCATCGCTGTGGAGATCGACGGTGCTGATGCGAACTGTGTATGACTCTGCAATTGTTGTCTCGTGCGCAGAAGCCGCAAGATTCAGTGCCGTTGCGCTGGTCATAGGCGTGTGGTGTGGCGCAGGATTTGCGCGCAGCGAGCGTGAAACTTGGATGGTGCACGGCAGAACGCTTAGGGATTTTCTGTGCATAGGTCGACCAATCTTTCTTACTTCATTTACGGGGGGTTTTCTGGTGATGGTTGCACTTGCTGCAACAGAAACTGCCGTGGCAGCGCGACTTGAACCACCGGGAATGGATTGGATCGCAACCACTCTCTTGAATGCGATTCACTATCAGGATCCTTCTGCGGTCAGCGCAGCACTTCCGTGGATGGCGCTGCTTGCTTTGAGTTGCGCTTGTGTCACGCTTGCGCTGCTTGCTGGAATTTCTCGAAATAGTTTGGCGAAAGCATTGATGATCGGTTTCGTTGCTTTAGTCTTTGTCGGATGCGGATCAAGCGAAGTAGAAGCAGAGAGTGATGATGGTGTTGATTCTGCAACGACGCGATTGCCGACGGATGTGATCATCGGAAGATTTGGCCGCACCGATGGTCGCTTTCAGATTCCTCGTGCAGTTGCCATCGAACGCTCGACGAGTGCGAACCCTGGATCACTCTTTGTCATCGACAAGAGCGGTCGAGTGCAACGATTTGCAAAGGATGGCACATTCGAATTGGCGTGGTCCATGCCAAAGTTTAATAATGGAAAACCCACTGGATTAACAATCGCCCCGAATGGTTTGATCTATGTTGCGGATACGCACGAGCATCAAGTGCTGATCTTCAATCGCGACGGGGGTATTGTTGGATCATTTGGTTCCTACGGATATGGGCCTGGACAATTCATCTTTCCATCGGACGTGGCATTCGCCCAAGATGGCCGAATATTTGTCAGCGAATACGGAGGAAACGACCGTGTTCAGATTTTCGACGCAGATGGAAAATTCATCAGCCAATTCGGCAAGCCAGGCGATCAACCTGGAATGTTCTCGCGACCGCAGTCCATCGCTTTTTCCAATGACGGATCTGAAATCTTCGTTGCTGATTCTTGCAATCACCGTATTCAAGTTTTTTCTCAAGCAGGGGAGTTGAAACGCGTTCTGTGTGCATCGGGTCGTGCTGCAGGCCAATTGGCATATCCATATGGAGTTTGCGTTCTCGAAGACGGAACTCTGCTCGTCGTCGAATTTGGAAATTGCCGATTACAGCAACTCGATTCGCTCACTGGCGCATCTCGTGGAATCTGGGGCGGCGGCGGTCATGCGAAAGGAAGATTGAATGCACCATGGTCCGTTGAGTGCGTCGACGGTCGCATCTATCTGATGGATACAGGAAATGGTCGCGTGCAATCGATGCCGCTCAAAACTCTCGTAGATACAAATTCTCTCATAGAATCGGTAAAAGCACCATGATCCCAATCGGATTTGAACGCCCAATTGCACTCTTCATACTGCTGATATTGCCGGCAATTTGGTGGATGAGTTGGAATCGCCGCCACGCCGTTGGGTCGAGGCGAACTTGGGTGAGTGCAATCACGCGCAGCATTCTGTTGACATTACTCGCGCTCAGTCTTGCTCAGCCGTCGATCGTTCGCAAGGGTGAGGGTGTGACAGTGCTTGTTGTCGCTGATGTCAGCCGATCGATTCCAAGCGACTTGCTGACTCGTGCAGAAATAGAATTGCAGAAGGCGACCAAGAATCCTACAAATTCAGAGAATCGTGTTGGAGTTGTAACCGTCGCCCGTGATGCAATCGTGGCACAGATTCCATCTTCCGTGGGGGAGATTTCCTTTGGTGGTCACGGCGGTGAATTAGACGGCTCGAATCTCGCGCTGGGAGTTCGTCGTGGACTCGCGCTCATGCCTGCGGACACAATGAATCGAATGCTGTTGGTTTCCGATGGCAATGAAACTTCTGGAAGTCTCCGTGAAGCTGCGGCGCTGGCCAAAGCAAATCGAATTCCCATTGACGTTTTTCCGATTGAATACAACAAGACTGGAATAACAATTTTCGAAGGAATTCGTGCGCCGACTCGTGCGCGGATTGGGCAAACTGCTGACTTAAAATTATTTATTCGTAGTCAAGGTGGCGCGACGGGGAAGATTTATGTAAAGGAAAATGGGAAGCCCGTTGATCTCGATTCGAAGAGTGAAGGCGATGGACTTTCTGTTGAACTCAAACCTGGGCCCAATACATTTGAAGTGCCAATGAGTTTGGATTCCAGCGGTGCGCAGCGATATGAGGCCGTCTTCGAACCTGACGCTGCAAGCGCAGATGGCGTGTCAGAGAACAAAAAGGGGGCTGCTTCTGTTTTTGTGTCTGGTGAAGGGCGCATTCTTGTTGTCGACCAAGGTGGGCTTGAAAGTGGAGGTCTCGTCAGCGCTCTCAAGAGTGGCGGTCTTGCTGTGGATGTTGTGAACCCAGATCGACTTGCTGAAGGCATGGCATTTCTCGCTGGATATGACGCAATTGTGCTGGTCAATATGTCGCGGGCGGAGATCGATAATGAAACGGATCGAATGCTCCACGCATATGTTCACGATCTCGGTGGTGGATTGATGATGATTGGCGGCGATAAATCTTTTGGTGCAGGTGGATGGATCGATAGTGAAACATCGAAGACATTGCCAGTGAAACTTGATCCTCCAGCAACACGAGAATTGCCGCGGGGCGCTCTTGCGCTCATCATGCATTCCTGCGAAATGCCGCAAGCAAATTATTGGAGCGAGCAAGTCGTCGTCAGCTCGATCGAAACGCTCTCACGACTTGATTATGTTGGAATTGTTGTCTTTGGATTTGGAGGAATTGGCGGCGTAAATGGTGCAGGATGGTATTTTCCGATGCAAATTGCTGGAGATAAAACCGCTGCGATTGCTGCTGCAAGATCGATGCCAATCGGAGATATGCCAGACTTTCAAGCGTCTATGACAGTCGGTCTGGATGGACTTGTCAAAGTAAAGGCCGGTCAGAAGCATGCGATCGTGATCTCTGATGGCGATCCAGCTCCGCCATCGAAGGCATTGCTCGATGGATACAAGGCGGCGAAGATCACAATCACCACGATCATGCTTGGAGGTCATGGAACTGCCGAACATTTTACGAGTATGAAAAATACTGCCGAATACACTGGTGGGAATTTTTATAATGTGACGAATCCGAAATTGCTTCCGAAGATTTTTATTAAGGAGGCGTCGATTGTTTCTCGAAACTTGATTGTCGAAGGAGATTTTCAGCCTGTTGTCAGCCCGTCGATTGGTGGACCTCTTGAAGGGCTTGTCGCGGTTCCGATGGTGAAGGGATATGTTCTGACAGTTCCGCGCGAAGGGCTGGCGCAGATTCCAATTCTCAATAAGACATCCGAAGGGAACGACCCCATCTTCGCATATTGGAATTATGGCCTTGGAAAATCTGCTGTTTTTACGAGTGATTTAAGCGGTCGATGGGGTGGAGCATGGCCAGCATGGGGTGGGTTCCAAGGGATGTGGGAGCGAACTGTTCGCTGGTTGATGCGTCCAGCCACACCATCGAATGTCACGCTCAAGACCACAATGGATGGCGAAGAGGCGACGGTCGAACTGGAAGCCCTTGGAGGCGACTCCGGCCTAATGAATTTCATGAGAACCGATGCAAAGGTTGTGCGCCCAGACGGATCGCTCGCGCCACTTTCTCTGGAGCAGGTTGCGCCTGGTCGATACCGCGGAAAGTTCTCGACATCCGATACTGGGTCTTATCTTGTCGATGTCGGTCTGATTGACGCGAATGGAAGTCGCTCTGCTGGATCGATACAAGGCGCGGTCTCGATGGCGTATCCTCGTGAGTTTAGAACAAGCAGAGACAATGCGGCGCTCATGCGCGAAATTGCGCAAGCAACAGGCGGGCGAGTGCTTTCTTCGAGAGACCTTGCCGTGACTGATCTCTTCGAACGCAAAGGTCTTTCACAACCTGAAAGCGTCCGCCGCATTTGGGACATCCTAGCGATCATCGCCGCTGCATTGTTAGTCATCGATGTCGCGGTGCGAAGATTGGTGTTTGACTCGGAGTCCGCTCGCGATATGGCACAACAAGCATTCGGAGGCGCACGCGGAACAGGTGGCGAAATGGTCGCGGCATGGAAAAAGGCTCGACAACGAACGGAAGTCGATGCACCCGATGCAGCAATCGATACTCCCTCAGCGAAAACAACTGGAATTCCACTGAAAATCGATCGGCTTTCTCCAAAGAACCCAACGGTCGCTGGGGGAAATGAAAGTACAAGTGGATCATCAGACGCACCATCATCGGATGTAGATCCTGAATCGCCGATGGAGAGGTTGCGCCGTGCAAAGAAGCGCGCTCAAGATGGACAACGAGAACAACAGCGCCAACATGGTGACGAAGAAAAGCCAACATGAGTCATTCGTC
>Ga0114971_10000671_pt1 | contig 22807 bp, 26 predicted proteins | sample M_140625_MF_Meta_FD_87320 | JGI IMG/M metagenome (GOLD analysis project Ga0114971, IMG submission 87320) | Freshwater microbial communities from Lake Montjoie, Canada to study carbon cycling - M_140625_MF_MetaG | ecosystem: Environmental > Aquatic > Freshwater > Lake | place: Lake Montjoie...
CTTCATCCTCAAACGCTTCGGATGTACGAGCGCCTTGGATTAGTCACCCCGCAGCGTGTTGGAAAGAATCGCTTGTACTCGGACTACGATGTCCAGCGTGTACGCCAGATACAGGCCCTGACAGACTTGGGAGTCAACCTTGCAGGGGTAGAGATTATCCTCGGTCTGAAGGAACGCCTTGAGAGCCTTGAAGCTGAGCGCGAGCACTTAGTGATTCGGCTTCGGCAATACGAGTAGCATCCGACACCGAACGATCGGTATGTATAAGGAGAACACAGAATGCTTGAAAACTACACCGATCGCGCAAAGGACCTCATGTCCGATGCACAAAATATTCTTAGGCGCTACAAACATTCCCAGCTTGATACCGAGCATTTGCTTGTGGCGATGCTCGAGGACACCGATGGGATTGTCACGAAGCTCCTTGGACATCTAAACACCGACGTCACCGCAGTAAAGCGAGTGATCGAAACCAATCTGGCGTCGACATCCCGTACGCAATCCAGCGGAGGGCGCGAACAACAGATTTACATCACTCCGCGGATGAAGCGTATTCTTGACATCGCTGAAAGCGAAGCACAACGCCTCCGCGATGAGTTTGTTGGTGTGGAGCACATCTTCATTGCGATCATCAAAGAAGGTGATTCCCCATCGTCGCGCGCATTAGTCGCCCAACGTGTAGATATTGAGCGGGTCTATCAGGCGCTTGCCCAGCTACGGAAAGGAACACGCGCTGACTCGCCCGCCGCCGACACAGGGAACTCCATTATCGGACGATACACCCGTGATCTAACTACCCTTGCAAAGGATGGGCGCATTGATCCTGTCATCGGGCGCAGCGAGGAAGTCGACCGAGTGATTCAGGTCCTCGCCCGGCGGAGCAAAAATAATCCCGTGCTGATTGGCGACCCTGGCGTAGGAAAAACCGCTATCGTGGAAGGACTTGCACAAAAGATTGTAGATGGCGCTGTTCCAGATGCCCTCCGTGGAAAGACGCTGCTCACGCTTGACCTAGGTGCCCTGATTGCGGGGGCAAAGTTTCGTGGAGAGTTTGAGGAGAGGTTGAAAGGCGTTGTGGATGCGGTCCGTGATGCAGCAGGACAGATTATCCTGTTTATCGATGAACTCCATACTGTTGTTGGCGCAGGAGCCGCTGAGGGATCACTGGATGCTTCCAATCTCCTAAAGCCAGCCCTGGCACGCGGAGAGCTTCAGTGCATCGGTGCGACGACCATAAACGAATACCGGAAGTACATCGAAAAGGATGCCGCTCTCGAGCGACGTTTCCAACCCGTGTATGTCGGCGAACCCACCATCGTTGACACCATCGCAATCATCGAAGGTCTCCGCCCAAAGTATGAGCAGCATCACCACGTAAAGATCACAGATGAGGCCATAAAGGCGGCCGTTCTCCTTTCAAGTCGCTACATAACCGACCGTTTTCTCCCAGACAAGGCGATTGACCTTGTGGATGAAGCGGCATCTAAAGTCAGGATGTCCCTTTCAGCCGTCCCGGTTGAGCTCCAACAAATGGAAAAGTCGTTGGAAGATTTGCTGAAACGCGGAAAGGACGCCGTCGACCGGATGGCCTATGAGGAGGCAGCCCAACTTCGTGATGAAGAGTCTGCTCTCCGAGAGACGTATTCCAAGCGCCGCCGCGAATGGGAGGACACCACGGGCCTTAACCGCATCGTTGGCGAAAATGATATCGCAGGCGTTGTCGCGCGTATCACAGGGGTTCCGATCCAGCGGATGCTTGAGGAGGAGGTAGCAAAGCTCCTTCATCTTGAGGATCGTCTTCATGAGCGCGTGATTGGTCAGGAACGGGCTATCACTGCTCTTGCTGAGGCCATCCGACGTTCACGTGTCGGACTTTCAGACCCAAAGCGTCCAATTGGATCGTTTCTCTTTCTCGGGCCCACGGGCGTCGGAAAGACAGAAGTTGCAAAGGGCCTTGCAGAGCTGCTCTTTGATGATGAGGGTGCTCTCGTCCGCGTTGACATGTCTGAATACATGGAAAAACACTCAGTTGCTCGGTTGATTGGTGCTCCGCCCGGCTATGTCGGTCATGAAGAAGGTGGTCAGCTGACCGAAGCGGTTCGGAAGCGTCCATATCGCGTTGTCCTCTTGGATGAGATTGAGAAAGCGCATCCAGATGTATGGAACGTCCTCCTCCAGGTCCTCGATGATGGACGATTGACCGATGGCCATGGCAGAGTTGTCAGCTTCAGAAACACCGTCATTTTAATGACGAGCAACATCGGCTCACAGGAAATACAGGATGCGATAAGAGCTGGTAGAGACCCAGAAAAGGCTGCACTGAGTGCGCTCACAGGAATCATCCGACCTGAGCTGATCAATCGGATTGATGAAATCATCCCGTTTGCGGGCTTAACTGAAAACGACTTGCTCAAAATTGTTGACCTCTTGTTGTTGAGGACAGTCGCGGCACTTGCTGAGCGCAGTATTACATTGTCCTTTACTGCAGAGGCAAAGCAATCACTGGTAACCCTTGGATTTGACCCGGTTTACGGTGCACGCCCGCTAAAGCGGACAATCCAGCGTCAGGTTGACAATGTTCTCAGTACAGCGATTCTGCGCGGGGATGTGAAACCGAACGATGTTATCGTATTCGATGTTGGTACAGACCGACCGTTTGACATACACATTCAGAATCGCTAGGAAGTGGCACAGAGTTCATACGTATCGATACTAAATCGGAGAATAGCGGGAGGGCACCTAGTCGCTTGCCCCTCCCGTTTTTTTGGCACATCCGTTTGTTTGGATTGCATGCGTTGCCACACCAGTCCAAAGTGGGGACCACGGTATCACCAAATTTAGTGTCAGTTAAAGAAACGAGGAAGGTTCCGAAGGAACCTTCCTCTGCGAGTCGAAGAAGCGAAGCGATTAACGCTTGCTGAACTGGAATCCACGACGTGCACGCTTCCGACCGTATTTCTTACGTTCTTTGACGCGCGGATCACGGGTCAGGAACCCGCCACGACGCAGCGGTGTACGCAGCTCAGGATCGGCTTCAACAAGTGCCTTGGAAATTCCGTGGCGAAGCGCTCCAGCCTGTCCGGAGATTCCACCACCGAGTGTCTTGGCCATCACACTGTAGCGGCCTTCGGTCTGTGTAACCTGGAATGGCTGATTGATCAAAGCTTCGAGAGTGCGGCGGCAGAAGTATTCAAGCACGCCTTTCTTGTTGACTTCGATGGAGCCATCGCCTTCAAACAACCAAACTCGGGCTATAGCGTTTTTACGCTTACCGGTACCGTAGTAGCGAACTGCATCTGCCATAATTATGCTCCTGCCTCAGCGGATTCACCGAGCTGGCCACGATGACGCGCCAACCCTTCATCGCCAGCGTAAACCTTGAGTTTGCGCATTTGCTGAGAACCCAGAGCGTTGTGAGGAAGCATGCCCTTCACAACGCGATAGATTGCCAACTCAGGGCGTCGTTCTAGCAACGTCCCACGCTCAACCTGTTTGATACCACCCGGATACAACGTGTGGTGATAGATAGGCTCATCAGCCTTGTTATTACCGGTCAAAACTGCACGTGCTGCATTGATGATGACCACGTGGTCACCACAATCCAAGTGTGGAGCAAAGTACGGCTTGTTCTTACCGCGAAGCAGCTTTGCTGCTTCGGCTGCCAATCGGCCGATAGGCACGCCAGTCGCATCGAGTACGACCCAATCGCGCTTGATGTCCGCTGGCTTCAGCGAATACGTCTTCATATCGTCTATTCCTTGTTCCTAAGGTCTATCCGCATGCCATCGTATGAGACATGCTTCAAGGTCAAACCATGTGGCGGTGCCACTCGCGGGCATATGCCCTTATTCTTCAGAGCCAACACTTCTTCAATCCTGCTAACGGATATGCGTCCCAGTCCAACTTCAACAAGCGATCCGACAAGGGCGCGAACCATATGTCTTAGAAAAGCATTTGCGGTGATATGAACCACAACAAGGTCGCCCCTCTTCCGCACATCGATTACATCGATTCGTCGAACCGTACTCTTGCCTTTCGCCGCATTACCGAATGATGCAAAGTCATGGACACCTGTCAGGCATCCCGCTGCGCATCTCATTGCGTCGATATCCAACAATCGTCCCACGTGCCAAGCACGATTTCCGACCACTGGACGCCGGAACTTACCGTTATCAATCAGGTACACATAAGTCCTTGAAGTGGCAGAACGTTGTGCGTGAAAGGTTTGATCGACCTCAACCACATCCCGAACCACCAAATCCCGCGGAAGATTAGCATTAAGCGCAACCTCTGCCTGCTCTGCAGTAAACCGCCAACAGACATCCGCATGGACTACCTGTCCCGTGGCATGAACTCCTTTGTCAGTTCGACCGGCTCCATGAACTCGAATCCGTGTCCCTGCCAAACGACTAAACGCCAATTCCAACTCACTCTGAACAGATCGCACATCCGGTCCCTGAAGCTGATAGCCCTCAAATCCAGAACCGTCATACTCAACTAGCATCCGGATGCGCTTTTCTGTCACGAATCAACACCACCCAACACTGGTTTGATTAACCGTCAACAAACTCCAAAATAACTATCGGAGCTCCGTCTCCACGACGAATACCCTTTTTAGCCATGCGAGTGTAACCACCATGACGCTCTACAAAAGCAGGAGCGATTACCGTAAAGAGTTCCTTTACAATGTCCTCGTCTTCGGCAGAACGACCACCAAACGTCGCACGCGCAATACGGCGGGAATGAACTGAGTCATCCTTGGCACGCGTTACGAGCTTCTCGATGAGGGGTTGAATCTCCTTTGCACGGGTTTCCGTGGTCTCGATGCGCTTGTAGATAATCATCGAGCGCAGAAGCCCCTTGAGCAGCGCCTTCCGCTGATCCGATGGTAGGCCGAACTGCCGGCCGCCAATCCTATGTCGCATTTATTTACTCCTCATCGAAGTCCGGGTACTCGCCGAGTCCCGAATCCTTAAGAGCAAGTCCCAGTTCCTGCAGTTTTTCCTTCACTTCCGTGAGGGACTTGCGTCCGAAGTTTCGGATGTTCAGCAAGTCAACTTCAGAGATCTGAGTCAAGTCATGTAGTGTCAGCAATTGCGCCTTCTTAAGGCAGTTGTATGTCCGAACGGAAAAGTCGAGCTCTTCAATTCGCTGTTGGTGTCCAGCAGGTATTGCAGCTTGGGCACTGGCAGTAAGAGCTGGAGCAGTTCTAAGCGGACGACCGGTCAAGGTCATAAATCGCTCGAAGTGCTCCGTTAATAGCTCCGCTGCCTGTGAAACTGCCACTGCCGGCTCAATCGTCCCGTTCGTTGTGACTTCAAGCGTCAAGCGCTCGTAGTCATTACGGTTGCCAACACGGGTTGGATCAACGGAGTAGTTGACTTTACGTACTGGACCAAACGCTGACGGGACTGGAATCTCACCGATGATGTCAGACCGACGGGATGTATCCGGCATGACATAGCCACGACCGGTACGAATCGTCAACTCAACATACAAACTCGCCGCTTCATCAGAAATGCGCGCCAGATAAACATCGGGATTGGCGATTTCGACATCGGTAGGACAGATAACATCTGCTCCACAGATAACTCCAGCGCCCTTCGTATCGATCTTCAACGTCCAGACATCCTCGCCACGTTCAATGGCATCGTCATGGACCTTGACACACAATTCTTTGAGGTTCAAGAAGAGCTCAGTAGCATCTTCCTTGAGACCCGCTATCGATTGGAACTCATGCTGTACACCTTCGATTTTCACGGATGTGACAGCAGCACCTTCCACCGACGAAAGCAGGACACGTCGCAACGAGTTACCAAGGGTGGGACCGTAACCAGGCTCAAGAGGCTCAACAACGAACTTGCCGTAGTTTCCCTCCGTCTCAAGGACGCTGATTTCTGGCTCTCTAGAATCGGAATGAACCATTCTTTCTCCTTTGACCACTTATGCAGTCGTGCAACGCATTAACGTGAGTAGAACTCGATAATGATCTGTTCCTTGACCGTCGTATCAACCTCATCTCGACGAGGAGCAGTGATCACCTTGCCTGAAAATTGGTTGACATCAAGTGACAACCACGACGGCACACGACCTGCTCCGGATGCCAGCGCATCCTGAATAAGCGGGTTGCGGCGCGCAGACTCAGCCAATGTAACAACATCACCTGGGCGAAGTTGAATCGATGGAATATCAACCGTACGGCCATTCACAAGGAAGTGACCATGGTTGACGAACTGTCGGGCTTGCGCACGAGATGTGGCAAAGCCAAGACGGAAAACTGCATTGTCAAGACGGAGCTCGAGAAGCTGCAGGAGGTTTTCACCGGTAATTCCACGCCGGCGCGTTGCTTCAGCAACGTATGCACGGAATGGACCTTCTAGTACACGGTAGACCTGACGCATCTTCTGCTTTTCACGAAGCTGGCTACCATAATCCGTAACCTTTGGCGGGCGGCCCGTATTGCCCTGCCAACCCGGAGCATAGTTTCGGCGCTCGATGGCGCACTTCTTCGAATAGCAGCGAGCCCCCTTAATATAGAGCTTCTCGCCTGCCCGTCGACATTGGCGGCAACGGGCATCCCCGCTAACCGCATTTTTAGATTTAGACATAAATCTCTTCCTCCTCCTTCACTGCTCAGCAGTGGGAGTTTACGAGTGCATCGTCAGACGCGACGACGCTTAGGTGGACGACATCCATTATGCGGCAATGGCGTTACATCACGGATAACCGTGATCTCAAGGCCAACCTGGGCGAGTGCACGCACTGCAGTCTCACGACCACTTCCAGGACCCTTGACATTAACCTCAACACGCTTCAAACCATGTTCCTGCGCCTTACGAGCGGCCTGCTCTGCAGCGAGCTGTGCCGCAAACGGCGTACCCTTACGGGATCCTTTGAAGCCAACCTGCCCAGCCGATGCCCATGAAATGGCATCACCCTTCGTGTCAGTCAAAGTAACAATGGTGTTATTGAAGGTGCTCTGAATGTGCGCGATACCAACGGCGATATTCTTCTTCGCCTTGGACTTGCCTCTGTTACCAGATGTAGATTTTCGTGCCATGATTCAGCCTTACTTCTTCTTCTTTTTCGCACCAACGGTACGCTTTGGCCCCTTGCGGGTACGAGCATTGGTAGACGTACGTTGCCCACGCACCGGAAGACCACGACGATGGCGGATGCCACGCGTGCATTGGATTTCCTGCAGGCGGCGGATGTTCATCTGGATCTGACGGCGAAGGTCGCCCTCAACACGCCATTCCTTCTCAATCACCTCGCGGAGCTTGGAAACATCCGATTCAGATATCTCTGCAACTTTAGTACGCGGGTCGATACCGACCTGCTCCAGAATCTTTCGTGCGCCGGAAAGGCCTACACCAAAAATATCTGGAAGTGCGTACTCGATGCTTTTATCGCGTGGGAGATCCACGCCAGCAATACGGGCCACTATAATTTCTCCTAGATAACCAAGTTAACCTTGGCGTTGCTTGTGCTTTGGGTTTTGGCAGATGACGCGAACTACGCCCTCACGCTTAATAACCTTGCACTTGTCGCAAATCTTCTTCACAGAAGCTCGGACTTTCATTGCATTCCCCTTCTCCGACCCCTACCGGTATCGATATAGAATCCGCCCACGCGTCAAGTCGTATGGCGTCAACTCCACCAAAACACGGTCTCCAGGGAGGATCTTGATGTAATGCATACGGATTTTCCCAGAAATGTGAGCCAGCAGCTCATGGCCGCTGTCAAGACGAATCTTGAACATGGTATTGGGTAGATTTTCTACAACAACCCCCTGAACCTCAATTCCAGATTCCTTTTCAGGCTGCTCGTCGTCGACTTTGCGCGCCGGTGATGGCCGTCCGCCGCCAACCCGCCCCTGTGCGGGACGAGAGCCTCCGCTCCGTTGTCCGCCGCCTGGGCGACCTGATGATGGGCGATATCCGCCTGGTTTACCAGCCATATTCTAAGCAGTTCTCCGTTCCATCTACGTGTGTGCCGATAGATAGACGCACACTAATACCCCACGTAACTACGCAGGGACACACACAAGTTCCAGTTATATCTGATTAGTAACGGAATCGCAAATGTCCTTGAAGACACCATCGGGAGATTGCGTGCCATCTATGGATAACAGCTGCCCACTCTTGATGTACTTTGCCAGCAAAGGTGCTGTCAAGTTTTCGTAAATCGCCAGTCGACGACTGATAGCTGTAGGCCGATCATCCTCACGACGATACAAATCCTCCCCGCAGCGCGGGCAAGGAATGCCGGTGTCCGCATCTTCTAAGCGAAGGCTGGCAATGTAACCGCAAGCCTTACATGTCCGCCGTGCGCCAAGCCGCTCGACAAGCTCATCGTTAGGAACATGCAGAAAAACCACTTTGTCAATCTGCCTACCTACGGACAACAACCAGCGGTCGAAGAGATCCGCTTGATGTGTAGTCCTCGGAAACCCATCGAGGACAACATTGAGATCGTACTCTGTAAGTACTTTAGCAACGACATCCATGACCACAGAATCTTCAACGAGACCGCCATTTGTAATGCCAGCCGCGGCCTTGGCGACATCAGATTCGGGGTCATTCTCAAGCGCTGCCCGAAACAATGCCCCTGTAGACAAATGCGGCACACGAAAGTGCTCAGCTATACGAGCACTCTGTGTGCCTTTACCTGAGCCCGGAGGGCCCATCATCACCAACAACACGCCGATTACCGGGCACGGCCCCGTAACATGTTGTCACTGTCATCACCACGCCGCTTGATAAAGCCATCGTAGCCCTTCATCGCTACCTGAGCTTCCATTGCCTGCATAGTTTCCATCACAACACCAACGACGATCAACAGTGATGTTCCACCAACGTACGAGAACGTTGGAACACCTGTCATGACTGGTGCCCAGTACTGAATCAGTGAAACACCTGCTAAGAATATGGCTCCCGCCAACGTGACCCGCGTCAAGACTTTGTCCAGATACTCTGCCGTCGGTTTACCAGGACGATACCCGGGTATGAACGAACCATACTTCTTCAGGTTGTCAGCGATGTCCGAAGTGTCGTACTGAATCGCAGTATAGAAGTACGTAAAGAAAAGCACCAGAACAGTGAATAGCAGCGAAGCGAGGACTCCCGGAAGGAATCCAAACCGCGGATCACGATAGCCTGGTGTCAGCCACTCTGTTGCGCTTTTAAGAATATCTCCCACCGGAGTTCCGCCGGGGAAGAACTGAGCAAGTGTCTGCGGAAAGAGCTGAAGAGACATAGCAAAGATGACAGGTATAACTCCCGCAGTATTTACCTTCAGGGGTAAAAACGACGAACCTCCGCTCGTCATCTGTTTTCCGACAACTTTACGCATATGTTGGACAGGAATTCGACGTACACCCTGCGTCATGTAAATAATGCCGACAATGGATGCGAGGAACAACGCGATTATCGCGATCACTCCGACGACTGGAACCGCACCATCACGCACAGCTACAGCCGTCTTCATCACTTGCGCAGGGATAGAAACCATAATCCCCACAAAAATAATCTGGCTTATTCCGTTTCCGATACCACGCTCTGTTATCTGCTCACCGAGCCATAACAGGAACATTGTGCCAGCAGTCAATGCTGTCACAGTGGTCGCAATGGATATTATTCCAGGTTGCAACGCTCCGTTCGAGACAAGCACATTACAAAGACCGACACCCTGAACCACTGCAAGTGCAACGGATGCATATCGGGTGTAACGGCTTATGACCTTACGTCCACTCTCACCCTCTTTTTGAAGGGCCTTGAGCTGTGGTATCGCGACCGTCATCAGCTGCATAAAAATAGACGCGTTGATGTACGGTGTGATCGAAAGTCCAATAATCGAGAACTTCTTTAGGGCACCGCCGGAAAACACATCCAATGCATTTAATAGACCAGACTGAAGCAGCCGATCCATCGCATCGTGGTTGATTCCAGCAGCAGGCACATGCAATGCCAGAATGTAAACTGCAAATATTATCAGAACATACTGAAGGCGCATCCGGATATCCGGTACCTGCACCGCAGCCTGCAACTTCTGTAGCATCGTTATCCTCAGAGTTGGACCAAAAATAACCGGTATGGCGTATCAACGACAGAACCTGCAATCAATACGCCACGTATTCCGGTGTTGTCGAAACCTTAAATGACTTCGACTGTTCCTCCAGCAGCAGTGATCGCAATCTGTGCGCCTGCGCTGAATTTATGAGCACGAACCGTTAGTACCTTGTCAACACCACCGCGTGACAGGATCTTTACCGGAAGCTCAAGGGAACTAATCAATCCGACAGCCTGGAGAGCCTCTGGCGACACTTCGCTTCCAGCTTCAAAGCGGAGAGCAATCATATCTAGATTGACAGCAGAGTAATGCGTCTTGTAGCGACCCGTGTTAAAGCCACGCGCCGTCAGACCTACACCGATACCACGCTGCTTAGGCAGACGTCGATGCAATGGAGTCTGTCCACCCTCGAATCCAGGACGCACAGAACCTCTGGCCTTGTCACCCTTGTGACCACGCGTACTGGTCTTACCATGGCCAGAACCTGGACCACGACCGATGCGCTTACGACGATGCGTTGATCCGTCAGCTGGACGGAGATCAGTTAGATTCATTCAGCAACCTCCACAACCTGTAGCATGTGGCGAATCTTGAAGATCATTCCACGGATGGAGTTGTTATCAGGCTGAATAACCGTACGCCCAACCTTGGTCAGACCAAGTGCACGTGCGGTCGCACCCTGCGAACCTTCAAACCCAATTGGGCTCTTCTTTAATGTGATCTCAAGCTTGGACATCACTTACCTCCGTATTCACGGCACCACGCCTGATCTCGGAGACCGACTTCCCACGAAGGGAAGCGACCAGTTCGAGAGAACGCAGCTGCTTCAAAGCATCAACACAGGCCCATGCGTTGTTCACTGGGTTGTTTGCACCAATGGACTTCGCCAGAACATTACGGACTCCAGCCAGCTCAAGCAATACACGTACTGCTCCACCAGCCACAACTCCAGTACCATCGGCAGCCGGCTTCAACAGAACTTCCGATGCACCGTGGTGCGCCAGAACTTCATGAGGAATCGAGCCATCTACCATAGGCACACGGAAAACAGCTTTCTTCGCAGCTTCGGTACCCTTGCGGATTGCATCAGGGATAGCACGGGCTTTGCCAATACCTACTCCGACATGACCTTGGCCATCACCTACAACAATGAGAATCGACCAAGACATGGTTCGTCCACCCTTATGGGTCTTCTGAACCTTGTTGGTACGTACAATTCGCTCTTCGAGGTCGAGCGCGTCGACATTAATGCGTGCCATTAGAAATCTAAGCCTCCCTCACGCGCCGCATCTGCAAGCGCCTTGATCCGACCGTGATAGAGATATCCGCCACGGTCGAATACGACCTTGCTAATACCTGCGGTGAGCGCACGCTCGGCAACAAGCTTGCCAACAGCAACTGCACCTGTGATGTTGCCACCACTTGTTTCGGCCCGGACACCTGCATCAAGGGATGTCGCACAAGCAAGGGTTCGCCCTGTCGTGTCATCAATCACCTGTGCATAGATATGAGCCGTTGAACGGTATACGTTCAAACGTGGCCGCTCTTGCGTACCAAACACACGCTTACGAATGCGACTATGACGTCGCGAACGGCTTGCGTTCTTGTTTACTTGCATAAAATAAAATCCTTTTCACAGAGCCTCGGAACTACCGGGACCCCTACCGGGTGCGGCTTACTTCTTCTTGCCGCCCTTACCGCCGCCCTTACCAGCCTTACCGGACTTACCAGCCTTACGCCGGACAATCTCAGTGCTGTAGCGGATGCCCTTGCCCTTGTATGGCTCTGGCGGACGGACCTTTCGGACCTCCGCTGCCGTCTGGCCAACAACTTCCTTGTCGATGCCTATTACCGTGATGATTGGCATACGCTGGTTATCCTGCTCCACCTTGAAACTGACACCAGCACGAGGTGTAACAGTCACTTGGTGTGAATAGCCAACACTCAACACAAGGTTTTGGCCTTCGATGACTGCACGGTAACCAACACCAGTTACATTAAGGACCTTCGCATATCCAGCGGACACACCGATGACCATGTTCGCAAGAAGCGTACGAGTCAAACCATGCATCGCACGATGGCGCTCAGAATCCGTCGGACGGGATACGACAGCGGTCGACCCATCGATTTGAACCAACATATCCGGATTCAACGTCCGAACAAGAACACCCTTAGGACCGGTGACCGTTGTCTGGCCATCCGCATCCGTAACGATGCTAACACCTGCAGGCAGCGTAATAGGCTGCTTTCCAATACGGGACATATCAGGTTACTCCCCCACCAAATCGATTGGTAGGTCTCGATCACCAACTGCATAGAATGCAGTTAACAACTTAGAAGATGGTCGCGACGACCTCACCACCGATGCCGAGGCGCTTTGCAGCACGACCGGTCATCAAGCCACGACTTGTGGACACGATGGAGATACCAAGACCACGCTTGACCATCGGGATTTCATCCGATGTCACATAAATGCGCAGACCAGGCTTGGAGATACGCTTGATTGTGTCGATGACTGGAGTGCGACGATGGCCAACACCCTGAGCGTACTTCAACGCAACCTTTATGTTGTTTTGAGGAGCAGCCTCAACGAGCTCGTAGGACTTGATGTAGCCCTCATCAAGCAAGATACGGAGAACTTCCATCTTCATCTTAGACGATGGAACTTCCAAAGAGTCATGATTTGCCGCCTGCGCATTACGAATGCGAGTCAGGAGGTCACCGATAGGATCAGAAACTACCATTACAGACCTCCAAAACTACCAAGACGACTTCGTTACACCAGGAATAAGTCCACGGTGAGCTAATTCACGGAATGTCTGACGTGACACGCCAAACTTACGCATGAAACCACTGGCGCGGCCAGTGATCGAACAGCGGTTCTTTACACGGGTACGGGACGAATCACGTGGGAGCAATGCAAGTTCCATCGTTGCATCAAAGTCGCCTTTGTCCGCACGAGCCTTCAGCTCTGCACGACGCTCAGCGAAACGGGCCACCGTAGCGATACGACGGGCTTCCCGGGTTTTCCAAGCTTCTCTAGCCATATTTCCTCCAGTTCCTGTACCTTGGCACAGGCTTTGGCGTAGTTAAACTACTTTTTCTATTACGCACCGGCAACGCCGACACGCAAGTTAATCTCAGTGGGTCACACTGAACCGTGGGATTCTACCACGCAAAGCGGTGTCTGCAAGATGATCAGTGGTCTGACGAGATGTAATCCTTGCTGTAACCCAACCCCTCCGGAGCATGTAGCCGAAGCATCTTTTCATCGACATCCTTTGGAATACTCCCGCGGGTGACCAATGACACCACGTACATCACTAGTAGTGACAGTGGCACTGTCCAGATTGCCGGTTGCTCACACAGCGACTTCACCAACGGATCTGCAATCGTTACAACTTTTCTGTCACTCAACATAAAGACGATGATTGCAGTTAAGCTTGACAGACCACCGACTAACATACCGCTCGCCGCACCTGTAGCCGTCAGTCCACGCCACCATGCTCCAAGGAGTAGCAATGGGAAGTAACTGGCTGCGGCGATCGCAAAAGCCCAACCAACAAGCATCGCGATGTCAAAGGTTTCAATAAACAACCCTAGGACCATCGAAATGAGACCGATAACAATGGCAGCGATTTTGAATGCAGAAATTCGCTGGATCGGACTTGACTCAGGTTTAAGAATACGTCCATAAATGTCGTGCGCCCAGGCACCGCTCATCGAGACAAGAAGTCCACTAAATGTCGACATAAATGCAGCAAAGGCACCGGCACTGGTTACGCCCTTAAGAACATCCCCCCAGATTCCAGGAACCTGCCCAGGAAGGTTAATCACAACATAATCGGTCTTGTTTGGTATGTAGAGTCCTGGAAGGAACTCACGTCCAACGGCACCCCAGATTGGGGTAAAGAAGTAAAACACACCGATTAGAACCATCACCCAGAATGTCGTCTTCTTTGCAGAACGGCCATCCGGGTTGGTATAGAACCGAACGAGGATGTGCGGCAATCCTGCGGTACCACAGATCAACGCGATGATGAGGCTGTACGTATACAGCAACGGATAACCGTGCTTACTTGTGAGTGTTCCGAATGGAGCAAGCCACTTGCTATTCTTCTGTGCATTTGGAACCGGCAAGCCCGTTGTGAGCGCCAGCTCGGCGGGCTCGTCAAATTCGAGCTTTACTCCCGTCAGGACAGCCTTGCCGTCCTTTTCAACAGCAACCCCACCCTTCGTCACAACGACAGGTACCAAATGGATTGTCGTACCGGATTGAATCGTCCCTGCCTTGATGATGGCATCAATAACCAATACATCCTCGCCAGCTTCAGGCTTTCTGCTTGGAGAGACCTTACCGATCACCGTGGATGACTTAAAGGTTACATCCGCCTCAACCGCCTGAAATGCAACGACATTGGTTGGGGCTTTTGCCTTGCCATTGATTTTGTACGTTCCATCGGTCGCCAGCACGGGAAATCCGGATGCGTTCGTGGCTGTCTTTGAAAGTGTTGATGTATACGATCCATAGATCGACATGATTACAAAAACAGGCACCGCTATCGCAAAGGCTTTGACCCAATACTGAAACGCCTGTACAAACGTAATCCCCTTCATCCCACCTAGCGCAACGTTAAACGTGATAACAGCCCCAACCACTACGATGCCGACCCAGTAGGGCCACTGCATGATGGAACCCATCGTCACGCCCGCCGCCTTCATTTGAGGCATCGTGTAAAAGAAACCGATAAACATCACGAAAGAAACAGCAATCTTGCGGAACAGCGGCGAATCAAAGCGACCTTCGGCAAAATCTGGAATCGTGTATGCTCCAAAGCGCCGAAGCGGTCCAGCAATAAACAGCAGTAAGAATAGGTAGCCGGCTGCGTATCCGACGGGGTACCACATCGCGTCATAGCCAAAGCGCATCACCAGACCCGCAACACCCATAAAGGATGCCGCTGATAGGTACTCACCAGAGATAGCCGATGCGTTCATAAAAACGCTGACTTGACGACCCGCGACGAAAAAGTCAGATGCAGATTGGGCGCGTTTTGTTGCGTAGATTCCAAGAAGCACTGTCGCGACAGTTACAAGGATGACAAAGAACAAAGGAATCAACGTGCCACCCCACTCTTCTCATCGCGCTCGATGGCATCTTCAAGCGCATTTGATTTACGGATAAAAATGGCGCTCAGCCCCCAAGTAATTGGATAAAAGAGCACACCTAAAATGAGCCATGTAAGCGTAAATCCGCCGATCTTCTGGGATGCCACCTCTGGAAAGTAAAGATTGAAAACAGGTAAAAGAAAGACGATTCCCAGAAAAACAGAGGCTACACCGAGAGACAAGCGAACCTGCCGGCGCATCACACGGCCCAGCAACGCACGATCACGTTCAGGATTCAACTCCTGATCAACATGGTTAGACATACTCGCAGGGTTCACCAAACCCGACCGATGTTCCTACTCAAGCGAGAATTAGATTAGGAATAGGCACATACATCGGACGTAAAAAAACAGGCAACAAATTCAATTGTCACCTGTTCTGAGTAAGCAGCCAACCAGATTCGAACTGGTGCATGGCAGATTTGCAATCTGATCCCTTACCGCTTGGGTATGGCTGCAATGTCCAAATATTATCACGGAGTCGATTTGATTTTCCAGTTTGATCGTCGACGGGAAATGACAAGGAACCCGTCAACATCCTGAACGATTGTCCGCTCACGCAATGTCTCAACGTTAATCTCAACCAAGCCTGTCTTCTGACCAGTCATCCCCTGTTTAATGGCCATCACTGACTTAGCACTATTCCAATGCGGGGCTACATAGGTTCCACTACCAACCTTACGACTTGTTCGACGGACCATGTCAATTGCATAGATGGCGCTGCCAGCCAGCACTGCGGCCACAATCTTGCCATCAGGGCTCACAGCCACCTCGCTGAATTTCCCAACGGCTCCCGCGGGAACACCAATAACCAACCTTGCATCCGGGTCCTTCGTCGTGACAACAAGAGGAACATTGATGGCATCCCTCTCCACAGACGCCATGACACCAGCCCGTTCGTCGATGTAAGTCGCGGTACCCATCCGTTTCCAGATTCCAACCTGCATGACGACAGCAGCGCATGTACGGGAATCGAGAGCACAAACGGCATTTCCATGGATCGGATGGCTTAGTGATATGTAGAGCACTCGCTCTCCAGGCAAAAGTCGCATACTGAGCAGCTGCCAATCGGCTAGTCCATTTCCAGTTGCACCTTCAATCTCTGTCACCGGTCGTCCAAGGTGATCACGCAATGTGCCATCGTTGAACAATAAACGTTGCCGGCCAGATGCAATATCCACAACACAAACGCGAATACCCGTTGACAAATAAACGGTGTTGTCCACGCCACCATCCACGAGAAAAAGTCGGTCACCATTTTCAGTTACGGACCAAAGTCCTGGTAAAGGTGAGATTAATGTAGGGACAACCAAGCGCTCGAGACGCTTACCATCGTCTCCAAGGAGCAACAGCCGACCGCCACGCTGTATCAATACACGTACCTTGTCAACACCTGGCATCAGACTGGCTGCTCCTCAGACTTGTTCTCGCGCTTTCGGCCATCGAGGATACACGCGATGTTAATGTCACCCATCACGTTGATGGCTGTGCGGCAGCGATCCAGGAACCAGTCAACAGAAAAGATCAAGGCAATGAATCCTGTGTCAAGTCCAACAGCATTGAAAACCAGTGCCATCGTGACAAGGCCAGCTTCCGGGATACCCGCGGCCCCGACAGATGCAACAATGCTGGTCAGGACAACCACCACCTGCGCCATCAGCGTCAGCTTAATCCCCAGCAACTGCGCAACGAACAACGCTGCAACTGCCTCGTAGAGTGCCGTTCCATCATTGTTGAAGTTCGATCCAACCAACGCACCAAGGGATGCCGACCGTTCCCGAAGACCAACCTTGTCGCGAAGGCATTGGTAGGTAACTGGCATCGTCGCCGTGGAAGATGCCGTCGAGAACGCCATCACTAATGCATCCCGACATCCAACAAGGACAAGCATTGGAGATGCCCAGCTGCTGAACTGAATACGGGTCACATACCAAATCGCTTGCAGTATCAATGCAACGATAACAGCAAGAATAAACCACCCGAGTGACAACAGTGGTGCCAGCCCCTTGTCGGCAACAATCGTCGCGACAACACCGCCAACACCCAGAGGCACCCACTGGAGTACACCCATCAAAACTGAAACCAATGTTGCAAATGCAACATCGATGACATCGACAACTGTTCTAACCGCTGTGTCTTTATGCTTTCGCAACGCAACACCGAACATCAGGGCAAGAACAATCACACCGATAACGTTATTCTCGTTAAGAGGAGCACCGATGCTCTTCGGAACATTGTCAATAAATGCTGCAAAGACATCCTTTTTAGGTTCAGGAGCTTTGTAACCGGCGGTCTCCATCGTTTCCAGAATAAGCTTCTTGTCCGGATCCGCTTCTTTCGATGCCAGTGTTGCTTTGGGAGCTGGTTTTTCCAGATTTGCGCCGGCACCCGGACGGAGGACGTTTGCGACAAACAGTCCAATCAGGATGGCAACAACGGTGTTCAACAGGAGAAGCCCGCCAAGGCGTCTTGCCACACCCGCTGGGATCTCAGTTTTCACCAACGCCTGGACCACTGCCACCAGAACCAATGGCGGGGCAAGCATCGACAACATTCTTAGAATCGTCTTCGATGGGAGCTCAAGATAAACAACCCAATCTGGTTTGCCAAAGGTATTCAGGATGTATCCAAAGACGGACCCTATCAACAAAGCGATTAGAATCCTGACGTACAAAGGCATCCGGTTCCAGTGCATCAGCAAAGCATTCATATTGTCTCTCCTCCGGCATCACCGCGGGCCGACCGCGCGTGGCCCTCAAGGCCTTCATAGGTGGCAATGGCCTCTGCCAGTGGTGCCAAATGTTGACTCACGCGTTCATCCAGCCAAAGAATACTGGACTTTTTTGTAAAGTCATCTACATTCAATGGGCTTGAAAATCTCGCGGCTCCAGCAGTCGGAAGTGTGTGGCTAGGACCAGCGACATAGTCTCCATGCGCAGCCGATGTATGTCTACCGACTAAAATGGCACCCGCATTACGTACAATGTGCGCAAGCTCCCATGCATCGGAAACATCAAGGTGAAGATGTTCAGGAGCAAACGTATCCACAATAGCAACCATTAGAGCACGGTCGGCGCAGACGACGGAGACACTTTGCTCAGAAAGCGATGACCGAACAATATCAGCACGTGGAAGTGTGCCCAGCTGATTTTCAAGTTCCGCATTGATTTGGTCGAGTAATGACTGACTCGACGCCACCAACAATGCCGCATTCATCGGATCGTGCTCAGTTTGCGCGATCAGCTCGCGTGCCGCACCTGCGACATCGGCTGTCTCATCTACCACAACTGCTACTTCACTCGGACCCGCAAGCATGTCGATACCGACATCCCCGTAGACCATCCGCTTCGCTGCATTGACATACGCATTTCCAGGGCCGACAATCTTGTCCACCTGAGGAACGGTTTCCGTCCCATATGCCATCGCGGCAATGGCTTGCGCACCGCCAACGGCGTAGACTTCATCCACGCCGGCGATATGCGCAGCAGCAAGTGTTCCATCCGGTGGAAGGCCAGTTTCCGCCTGCGGCGGCGTACACATCACAATTCGGCCAACGCCCGCGACACGTGCAGGCACAGCGGTCATCAGAACCGTACTTGGATAGGCAGCTCGCCCACCGGGAACATAGATGCCGACACATGCAAATGGGATGATCCGTTGACCAAGGCGCTCACCGGGAACGGTGTCATCCAGCCAGGAATAACGCCGATGGGCTTGATGAAACCTAGTAATGCGCTCTTTTGCGACAAGAAGAGCCGCTTCAAGGGGTGAGCCAGCGATACGTTCGCGTGCAGCCAAAATGGCATCGTAAGGCACGCGAATAGCCGTCATTTCTGGGCAATCAAACTGTCGCGTCAGCGACAGCAACGCAACATCTCCAGTCGTACGTACATCATTGACAATGGATGAAACTGTAGTATCAACACTTGCCCGTTGACCGGCACGCCGCGCAAGAAAGACATCCCGCAGCGCTGCGATGTCTCCCGAACTCGTTACCGTTGTGCTGAAAAACCAAGCCATATCTAGTTACCCGTTCCGTCCGGAAATCTTACTGGCAAGAACAAACAAGCCGGTCATTGCAGTCAGGACCATCGAGACGCCCCCAATCAAGTAAGCCGGATAACCCATCCGTACCGAAACAAACGCGCCGATTAGCGCCATCACGAATGTACCAATCAACCATTTATAAAAAATGGGTTGCCAGTTGAACTCATCGGGTTTCAATGTTCTTCTCCATTGCCAACGCCTTCAGCGCCCTACCATGACCATCGGCATCGAACAGCCGCGCTTGAACCCCCTGCAGAGGTTCAAGAACAGTGAGAGCATCTGGGTAGCGCTCTGCTTTGATAAAGGCATCGGCAAGCTTGAATCGCCACGCCCAGTTTCTCCCGATACTAGTCCAAAACGGCCAGAGAGCAAGCGAGCCAGCGACTGCATCCAGGATCATACTGAAAGTGCGGATACCCGGAATCGTGATACGAAGCACCGTTATCAGCATCGATAACAGAATCACCCGAACCGCTAGCATCCACAGCGCACGGATCTGTAAGCGGTAAAGCGACTTCAGTGCCGGTTCAAGGTCGGGAAGCGGTGAGGATTCTCCGGTTTCACGTTTCAACTTGTCTTTCAGCACAGAGCAATATACATCGTTGCAGCCACCCGCTGCCCATCCGGTCAACCAAGTGAACAGACATCCAGTGGTACACTTTCCATCAAGATTATCGATGTGATGCCACATCCGAGGAGCCTTTCAGTGAGAGCATCGACCTACTTCGCACCCACACTTCGCGAAGTTCCTGCAGAAGCAGAAATTCCAAGCCACAAGCTATTGTTACGCGCGGGCTATCTCCGCAAGTTGGGCGCTGGCGTCTACACCTACCTCCCTCTGGCCTGGAAGGTCATCCGCAAAATGGAGCAGGTTCTCCGCGAGGAGCAAGAGCTTATTAATAGCGCGGAAATGCGGATGCCAACATTGGTTCCTAAAGAGCTGATGGAAGAGACTGGCCGCTGGGGCCTCGATGTTGTCTACAAGCTGCAGGACCGCCGCAAGGCTGACTTTGCGCTTGGCTTCACGCACGAGGAAGTCATCACAGATCTGGCACGTCAGGAGCTGCGGTCGTGGCGAGACCTCCCGGTGATGCTCTACCAGGTGCAAACCAAGTTCCGGGATGAGCCCCGTCCACGCGGCGGTGTGATCCGAACACGCGAGTTTTTGATGTTCGATGCGTATTCCTTTGACAGGGATGTTGATGCGATGGACACCAGCTACAAAGCGCAGCGCACGGCTTACGAGCGCTTCTTTCAACGCATCGGGCTTCGCTACCTAATAGTCGATGCCGATGGTGGTGCGATTGGTGATTTGGACAACCAGGAGTTTATGTCGCTGGCGGATGCCGGTGAAGACACGGTGCTTAGCTGTGATTCCTGTTCCTATGCCGCAAATGCTGAGAAATGTCCTGTCAATCCGCCCACCGCAAGCGAGACAGCGCCATCCGTCAGCCTCGAAGAAGTGCATACACCCAATGCACGGACCATTGATGAAGTTGCTGCGGTCCTTGGAACTGCGTCATCGATGTTCATCAAGACCCTGATCTACTCGGCCGATGGTAAGCCGGTTGTCGTTTTGGTCCGCGGCGACCATTCGGTCAATGACATCAAACTAGCACGCCTCGTCGGCGCCGCTGAGCTTGTGCTTGCTCCTGAAGCCATGGTAACCGCCGTCACCGGTGCGCCAGTTGGCTTTGCGGGCCCGGTCGGCCTAACGGGTGTTCCTATTTATGCGGATCACGCAGTAACCGTACTGCAAAATGCAGTAACAGGCGCAAACAAGGCTGATTTCCACGTCACAGGTGTGACAGCTGGCCGGGACTTCACCTGGATGGTTGCCACTGATATCCGAGTTGCTGAAGATGGCGATAGTTGTCCGATGTGTACATCCGGGACGATGCGCACGACGCGCGGCATTGAGATCGGTCACATCTTCAAGCTGGGTGATAAATATTCAAAGGCTATGCAGCTTGATGTAACCGGCGAAGATGGCAAGCTCCAGGCAATCCAGATGGGCTGTTATGGCATTGGCATGAGCCGTTCCCTTGCTGCGATTGTCGAAGCGAGCCATGACAAGGATGGAATCATCTGGCCTATTTCAGTTGCCCCCTTCGAGGTCAGTATCGTGGTTGCTGCACGGCAGGATGACGCTCAGTACGCTGCAGCAGATGCCATCTATACAGATATGAAGGCTTCGGGCTTGGATGTCTACTTCGATGACCGTGATGAGCGGGCTGGCGTGAAGTTCAAGGATGCCGATCTGATGGGCTGTCCGATTCGGGTTGTCGTTGGCAAGGGCTTGGCAACAGGGGTTGTCGAGGTCAAACAACGCGGCACCGATGTCGTCGAGACGGTCGCCGTCGCGGATATCAACACACACGTCATCAAGCTAAAACAGCAGCTGCTCGATACGCTTAAGCCCGTGACAAATCACGCATAGTCACGGACATCGGTAAACGAAAACCCCGCCGCGGCAAGAAAGCCATGGCGGGGTTTTCGTTTTGTTGTCAAAGCAACTTGGATGATCCAATCCGCAAGGAAACTACTTCGGAGCGACCAGCTTCACAACGTCGTTCCACATTATTGTCAGGAACAGCATTCCCATAATGGCTGCGCCAGCGAGATATACGCGCTGCATATTGATGGCCGAGAGCTTCTTCCGGCGAATGGCCTCAATCGTCAAAAGGACTAGGTGACCACCATCGAGGATTGGGATTGGGAACATATTGAAGATGAACAACGACAAGGAAAGGCTTGCAAGGAGTTCGATGCGCGTTTGCGCCCCAGTTCCAGCGAGTGCATAGAACGTCTGGGCGATGCCAACGGGTCCGCCAACAGCATCCTTTGTCTTACCAGCCTTGACGATCGAAACGAGCTTTGAGCCGTACTGCGCCGTCGTAGATGCCGCTTCAATCCAAGCAGCGCCAAAGCTGCATGGCTCAAGCACAAATGTTGGCCGAACACCAATCCGGTAGACATCCTTGCCACCGGATGAGTCCTTTTCAGCCTTTACAACAACGTGGCGCTCCACCTTGCTGTTGTCAGCAACTAGGAAGTCCATGGGTGAGCCCTTGCTGGCATCGATTGTCGTGACCAGCGTCTCAATTGTAATTGGAGTTCCATCAATGGAAACAACTTTGTCTCCAGCACGCAAACCAGCTACTGCCGCAGGCTTTCCAGGCATCACCTGACCGATCTGCGCGGACATCGATGGCTTACCGTAAACAGCAAACAGCAAGACATAGCCCAGATAGCCCACGAGGAGCGATGCGAGTGGACCTGCAACAATGACTGCAAAGCGCTGATGTACCGGGCGCTTATTAAAGCTATCTTCATCGACAGGCGCTTTCTCTTCGGTATCGCCAGCTTCTTCTTCAATCTCCATCCCGCGAATCTTTACAAAACCGCCAAGAGGATAGAGACGCAGTGTGTATTCCAGAACACCTTGTCGCGCAATGGTTAGGATTTTTGGCCCAAACCCGACCGCAAACTCAAGGATCGGCATTTTGAATGCACGCGCA
>Ga0114971_10000672_pt1 | contig 22799 bp, 16 predicted proteins | sample M_140625_MF_Meta_FD_87320 | JGI IMG/M metagenome (GOLD analysis project Ga0114971, IMG submission 87320) | Freshwater microbial communities from Lake Montjoie, Canada to study carbon cycling - M_140625_MF_MetaG | ecosystem: Environmental > Aquatic > Freshwater > Lake | place: Lake Montjoie...
AGGCGATACGGATGATTTTTATTTGAAATTTTAGACCTAAATTATGAAGCATAAATTTATAATTATTTGTGGGAAATGGTATTATGCCATTTTCATAAATAAATCTAACACTTGCTAAATATTCTTAATTTTAAATTTAGTTTAAAACACCGATTTATCTGGATAAATCAAGGTTTTAAACTAAATTTAAAATTAATAAATATGACACAAGTGTTAGATTTATTTGTGGAAATGGTATTATAGAACGTATCCCAAAAACTGCACAAAAAATAATAAATCGGCGGCAATTGTCATAGCGATAGGATTCCATTTTGAAATTGGTTCTTGCAAAGTTAATTTGCGCCAGAATTTTCTAGGAGCGTTATTCCACGCCTCTGCTCGCAAACGCTTTTTTTCTTCTTTTGAAATTTTCGGTTTTTTTGGCGAACATTTTCTCATCGCATAAATATGCCATAAAAAATAGATCATGCCAACAGCAGAAAGCGCAACATCAACAATGCGAACATCTGTCATTTTAATTATTTTGTCGACAATGAAATAAAAAACAAAATATCCAACAAAACCCCACCACCAAATTAAATTATGAATTGTTTCTTCGCCCTTTAAAGACGCCTTAAACGACAATTCTATTTTATTTAATAATTCATTTAAATTTTGTAACATAAGTTTATTTTTTAGTTAAAATTATTGTTGTTGTGTTTCAAATTTTTCTTGAAGTGCTTCGATGCTTTTTTTGAAAGCGATTGATGGTCTTGGAAAACTAACTCTATCATATACAGGAGGGTTTTGATAGTGTTTAATTGCAAATTTAGAGGCATTCTCGCGATCTGACATAACTTCTTTTGCATCATCATCCATCGCTTTAGAAAAAGAAAATTCTTGCACGCGACACCTTAGGCCATTATCTTTATCAGTACCCAAAATTATTGGCGGAATAAGCACTGTAAAAACCTTGTCATTAAGTTTTCTTACAAAACTTTGTGGCGTTTTTACAGAACTCATTAAAACCTTATCGTTATCAACAACAATAAAATTTGAGCACAAACTTTTTCTTTCTTCTTTACTTATCAAAATAATATTTTCTTTGCCAAAAATTTCTGTCAATTGCATGCGAGATTGTTCGGTAATCAATTTGTCGCTTGGCAAAATTAAAACATTATCGACAATATTACAAAATACATCGAGGTGATAAACATCTTCATAATCAACGGTTTCTGAAAGCTTAACTCTATCAACAATCACAACTTCATCAACATATTTTCTAGCCCAAGGCTTCACAACTTCTTCACAAAATTCTTTATAGTTACGACTTACCGCATTTTCACCATTTTCATTAACATAAAAAGCAAGAAAATCACGCACATCAAACATCATGTCAGAAAGATTCATGTCAGAAAGATAGTCTTTTTTACAAAAATATTTTTCAGAGATTGCAATTAACATTATTTTTCTTTTATCTTGAAGATTACCAACGACAATGTTTCCGCCCTGAATTTCAAATGGAATATTTTCTAAAGACTCAATTCCGATTGCAGAAAAATCACTTTTTGCCGCCCTTCTATCACCTATGGTATCAACATCTATAATCTCTATTATATTTGGATGAACTTGCAAAAAATTGCCAGCAACAGAAACCCCGCTATCACGAAGATGAACACCTAAATCGCCACCCATGGTTCGCAGTTTTGCAGGAAGAATTTCGAAAATTTTATCAACACCTTTATCTTTTGTGGCAGCTTCAACCATTCTTTTTATAACGCCATTCATTATGACAGATTTAACTACTGCATAAAGTTTGTCAAATAAAGAAAGAAGCTCATCGCGATTTAATCTAAAATGCGAATAAGCATAATATTTTCTATCATCTTTTTCTGGATAAGCTTTGGCTAAATTAGCGGGTGGTTTTGAAATTTTAATGTCTTTAAACTGATTATATGTTTTTAATCTAAAAACATAAATCAACATAAAATTAAAAAGATGATTAAGGTAATCATAAAGCAATTTAAAGGCTTTGTGAAAATCTTCTCCTGTTTTAAAACCGAAATCTCTGAAATTTTCAGCAAGCTCTTTTTTATTCGCAATTTCGATTGAGCAATAAGAGGTTCCATCTGCTTTTTTTGCGTCAAAATCGCAATATAAACTTGCGCAACTAAATATTGAAATGTCTTGCGAGGTTATTGATTTATAGTTGGGATCAATACCTTTCATCCGTAAATATTTCAAAAAATTTATCTCAATCTCAGATTTTTCAGCAGAACTTTTTTCTAAATATTTAAAACTTCTAATCGCTGCACTTACAGGAGACAAAGGCCTTGCCATAATTTTTTATTTTTTGTCTTGCATTGCATATTGTGTGCCATCCCAAGGCATTTCAAAATCGAAATTACGAAATTCTTGCTGCAATTTTACTGGCTCGTAAATTACTTTTTTTGTTTCTTCGTCATAGCGCACTTCTTTATAACCCGTAAGCGGAAAATCTTTGCGCAAAGGATGACCTTCAAAGCCGTAATCTGTAAGGATTCTTCTTAGGTCAGGATGATTGGTAAATTTTATTCCATACATGTCAAAAGTCTCTCTTTCAAACCAATTTGCGGTGCTGAAAACGCTTGATACCGTAGGCACTTCTTCATTTTCATCAAGTGCAACTTTTACGGTAATGCGATTATTTAACTTTAAACTTAGCAAATTATAAATTACTTCAAACCTTGGCGCTCTAATTTCTAGCAGGTCTGCACCAAAAACATCAAGCAAAACTTTGAAAGATAATTGCTCGTCATCGCGTAAAAATTTTAAAAAATTTACGATTTTATCAGCGGCAACATAGATAATTAAATTATCATATTTTATTGGATTTTCGACCTTTGCATCAGAAAAATTTTCCGCGATATATTTTGCTTGAAGTTCTAAATTTTGAAACATTTTTTAGTAATTATAATTCATATGTTTTGCAGTGGCGATAATTATGGCTCTAGCCTTTCTGATGGTTTTTTAAAAAATTTATATCGATGTTTTATCTTCTAAATAATCCGCCAGTTCTTCTAATTTTTTTCTGCAACATTAAAATTCCGTAAAGCAATGCTTCCGCTGTTGGCGGGCATCCCGGAACATAAATATCGACTGGAACAATGCGATCACAACCGCGAACCACTGAATAAGAATAGTGGTAATAGCCGCCACCATTAGCGCAAGAGCCCATCGAAATAACATAACGCGGTTCGGCCATTTGGTCGTAAACTTTACGCAAAGCTGGCGCCATCTTGTTGGTTAATGTTCCTGCAACAATCATTACGTCAGATTGGCGTGGCGATGGACGAAACACCATGCCAAAGCGATCAAGATCATAACGACTTGCGGCGGTTTGCATCATTTCAACAGCGCAGCACGCCAAACCAAAAGTCATTGGCCACAGCGAACCAGTGCGCGCCCAATTAACAAGCTGGTCCATCTTGGCAATAACGAAGCCACGATTATTAATTTCGTCAGCAACTTGACCAAGCACCGCGTCTTGATTTAGCGGGCTTAGCGACACATTAAAAGATGGACTTTTAGGACTTACAGAAGGTTGTTTCATAAATTATTAGATTTTATCTCCACTCAAGCGCACCGCGCTTCCATTCATAAATAAAGCCGATGGTAAGCAATGTTAAAAACACCATCATCGACCAAAAACCAAATGGGCCTATAGTCTTTAAAGACACGGCCCACGGGAATAAAAATGCCACTTCAAGATCAAAAATTATGAATAAAATTGCCACCAAATAAAATTGCACGTCAAATTCGTTGCGCACAATGCCCTCGCCTTCAAATCCGCATTCGTAAGGTGAATTTTTTTCGGCGTCTGGGCGACTTTTCGATAAAATAAAAGGAATCACCGTAATTACAACCGAAAGGCCCACCGCGATAATAATAAAAAATAAAATTGGCAAATATTGCGCCGAAATTGCCGTTGCTTGCTCTGAAATAAAATTCATTTTACAGTCTCGTAAATTAAAATTTGTATATTAACATTTATAAAAATAGTTTTTAACCAAATAAAATCAAGACATGTTTACAGGATTATTCACAGCAATTGTCACGCCCTTTAAAAACGGCGCTTTGGACGAGCAAGCTTTAATTAATTTAGTTGAATTTCAAATTAAAAATGGCGTCGATGGAATTGTTCCTTGCGGCACAACTGGAGAGTCTCCGACCCTTTCTCATGAAGAGCATAATCGCGTTATTGAAATTTGTGTTAAAACCGCCAATAAACGCGTAAAAATTATGGCCGGCACTGGTTCTAACTCGACGGAAGAAGCAGTTACCTTGACAAATTATGCAAAAAAAGTTGGCGCAGATGCCTGTTTAATTGTTGCGCCATATTACAACAAACCTACTCCGGAAGGGGTTTATCAGCATTTTAAAGCGCTTAACGAATGTGAAATTCCGCTTTTTGTTTATAACATTCCCGGCCGCTCTGGCATTAATATTTCTGATGAAAATTTAGCAAGACTTGCACAATTAAAAAATGTTGTTGGCATTAAAGACGCTACGGGCGACTTGCTTCGCGTTGCAACATTGCGCTTATTAATTAAAAAAGAATTTTCTTATTTATCGGGCGAAGACGGCACCGCTGTTGGTTTTAACGCCATGGGTGGAAATGGCGTAATTTCGGTTACTGCAAATATTGCGCCAAAATTATGCAGCGACCTACAGCGCGCCTGCCAAAAAGGCGATTATAAAACTGCATTGGCTTTGCAAGATAAATTAACAGATTTGCACGAAGCAATGTTTTGCGAGACGAATCCAATTCCTGTGAAATATGCCGCGTCTTTGATGAAAATGTGTTCGATTGAAAATAGACTGCCACTGGTTTCGCCTTCGCAAACTTCAAAAGAAAGAATTGAAAAAGAGATGAAGAAAGTTGGGTTGATTTAGTTATATATTAAACCCAATTCAAAACACTGATCTTTTTCAGTTTTGTCATTGCGAGCGCTAGCGTGGCAATCCATCTCGTCGCGCCATAGATTGCCACGCTAGCGCTCGCAATGACGGAGTGTTTTTTAAGTTCGGTGTTTTGAATCAGGTTTGATATATACCATTTTCGACATAATAAAAAAATGACGCACTTTCACTTTGCGTCATTTTTAATTTTAATCGTAAAACTTTTCGCCACTTTTCGCCATTTCTAAAAGCAATTTACTAACTTCAAATCTTTTGCCAATTTTGCTTTCAAATTCTTGAAGTCTTGACACGACTTTGTCGATTCCAATTGAGTCGGCATAGCGTAAAACTCCGCCTCTGAAGGCTGGGAAGCCTGTTCCCATAATCATTGCCATGTCTAAATAACGAGCATTTTTAACGACGCCTTCTTCTAAACATTTTGCGGCTTCATTGACCATTGTTAAAATGCAGCGATCGATTATTTCATTGTCAGAAATGTAATAAGTGGCAATTTTTTTAGCTTGACGCAGATCTGTCAAAATTAATTCTATGTCTTTATTTACACATTGTTTTTTCTCGCCATTTGAGTATAAATAAAAACCTTTTCGCGATTTTTTTCCAAGCAATTCTTTGTGATTTTTATATAATTCGTCAAGAATGTCAGCAACGCGCATTCGGTCTTTGTAGGCTTCTTGAAGAGAGTTGGCAACTTTGCAGCCAATGTCAATTCCGACAATGTCGGCAAGAGAAAATGGCCCCATTGGCATGCCGAATTTTTCGATAAAATAATCAACGCGCGCAATTTGTGCACCTTCTTGCAATAAATATGCCGCTTCATTCATGTATGGAAGCAAGATTCTATTGACTAAAAAGCCTGCAACATCTTTTACGACGATTGGGGTTTTTCCTAATTTTTTTGCCATGCGCACAACTTCAACAATTGTTTCGTCAGAAGTTTCTTCGCCATAAATTACTTCGACAAGTGGCATGCGATTAACTGGATTAAAAAAATGCATACCCGCAAAAAGAGCAGGATTGCGTAGGGCGTGCGCCATTTCGGTAATTGAAAGCGATGAAGTATTGCTGACAATAATTGCGTCTTTTTTCACCTTAGTTTCAACTTCGGCAAGAAGATTTTTTTTCACGACAATGTTTTCTACAACCGCTTCAACGACAAAATCAACATTTTCAAAGCCAGCAAAATCAAGGCTTGAAGTAACATTTGCCATTTTAAGATTTACTTGTTCTGGCGTAAGTTTTCTGATTTTTTTTAGTTGATTGAAAATTTTTATAACTTGATTATATCCTAAAGCGATAGATTTTTGCGCAATATCTTTAACGCGAATGTTGATGTCATTATTTGCAAAAAGCCACGCAATTCCGCCACCCATAACGCCCGCGCCAAGCAATGCAACATTTTTAATTTTGCGCGCAGGAAAATAAGAATGTGCTTTAGAAACGCCATCTTCTTTTTTTAATTCTTCATTGATGAAAAATATTTCGATTAAATTTTTTGAAATTTCACCAATTGCTAATTCGCAAAAAGCTTCAAGTTCAACATTAAAACCGCGTTTGTTATAAGTTGATCCGTAAGTTCGGCGCACAACTTCAAGCGCATAAAATGGCGCAGGATATTGGCCCTTGGTTTTTTCGAATAAATCTTTTTTTGCTAAGTAAAAAATTAAATATTTTTGTAATAAAATTGATTCAACGAAGAACCTTTTATTTAAAGCTTTGCGACGCTTTTCAAGGTAAATATTGCCTTCGCTTTTTTGAATAATTTTTGTTACAAATTCGCTTAATTTTTCTTCTAAAAATTCTTCGCGAATAATGTCGTCAACAAGGCCAATTTTAAAGGCTTTTTGATAATCTATTGGTTTGCCAGAAAGAATTATTTTTAAAGATTCAACAAGTCCGATTAATTTTGGCAAGCGTTGCGTTCCGCCAAAACCGGGGATTATTCCAAGGTTTACTTCAGGAAGCCCAAGCAAGGTTTTTTTGTTAGAAATTGCAACGCGATATTTACATGCCAAAGCTAATTCTAAACCGCCGCCAAGACATGCGCCATTAATAACCGCAACGGTTGGAATTTTCAGTTCGGCAATTCTGCTAATTAAATTTTGTCCGCGAGAAACTTTTGCAAAAGCGTCTTCTTTGGTGCGAATGTCTTTGATTTCATTGATGTCGGCGCCTGCGATGAAGATATCTTTTTTATCGCTGGTAATAATTAAAACACGAATTGCGCGATTACCTTCAATGACGTTTAAGGCCATTTCAAGCTGCTCCATTACTGGTTTTGACAGTTTATTGACTTTTTCATCAACTAAGTCAAAAGCAAGATTCGCAACACCGCTTTTGTCGATTGTAAATTTAAGTGCGTTTGACATTTTTTAGTTTTTTGTGTTTTATTTAAGTCGTGTGAGCTGTTGCCGCAGCACGAAATCTTTCCTCTACCTCTCGCCTAATAGAATCTCGCATAGATTTCATATCTTTAAGTTGCACAAGAGCATTAGTTTCAAGTGGCAGCAATCCTTTTTTAACAGATTCCACTGATTGACTAGGCATTACTGAACCTAATCTTAATTCTTCATCTCTCTTTTTAAACCGCCCTCTTTGTTCTACAAATAACCTTGCTTCAGCTTCTTTAATCAATCGTTCAACATCAGGGGAAATATCTGAAGCCGCTCTAGCTGTTGGTTGACTTGTGGCAGAAGAAGGTGAAGCACCTGCTTGCGGTGATTGCAACATAACCTGTGCGCAAACCCCTGGTTTGCTTTGGTCAAATTGAAGTGCTTCTATCGTACTCGGGCTCCTTGTGGGATTAAAAAAATCTTCAGTAAAATACAGATGAGTAGTGGATTTTGTTCTGATCGCATTAGGTACCGAATCTCCGTTGCTATCGCGCAATACATCACTATATCTATTGAGGAGGAATTTACTTGCTCCATCTATTATAGTTTTGCATTGAAAAGCATTATCATCTGCTAACGATTCCATTTCTTTCAAACCAAGAATAGATAGAAATGCTTCAATATTTTTATCAGATCCTAAGAACACACCTTTTTCTGAATTTCCAGCAATATTAGAGGGAAAGAATATCGACAGATCGTCACTCATGTCTTCGATGATGCAAGGTGAGGTTCTAAGCACGTTATCTCTCGAAACATAATTCTCGCAATAATCAGGTATATATTCCAATGTAAACTTTTTCAAAGCCTCATCGCGCTGTTCTTTGCTAGTAAATTTAAGGCATAATCCGCGAGGGGTGTTGTATACAGATATTATTCTTTGCACTCTTCTTGCTGGGCCTGAAGGGTCATAATCAACAACCGCTTTGCTAGACTGCCGCGCATATTCTTCAATATAAAAACTTTTGATTTCTAATAATAATTGAGTTTGAGAACATGCGTCAGCTAATTTGAATTTATGAAATAACCGCTGTTCTTCTGGTGAATTAGAATGATTACCTGCGATAAAATCACTTACCGATTTATCATAAAATGTTAATTCAGTATATGGTTTATTAGTTTCAAACTCTCTGCCTTGAAAATCTTGATAACAACCTTTTACTCCTTGTCGATCAAGGCCGAAATGATAAAAATTTTCCGACACGCCCAATTCGGAGAAATATAACGTTTGAGAATCTTGAAATTTGCTACATATGGTTTTTCCTGCGATAGAACGATCACTACCATTTGCAGTTTTATCTAATCTAAGAATAGTGGTTGAAAAAGCCTCCATATTATCAGAACTTCCAAAATTAACCGCCATTTCCCCATTTGTAGCTTTATAAGTAGGGAAAAATATTGAAAAGCCATCGTCGTCTTTGCAATAAGGAACCGTTGCGTAACAATTATTTACTTTTGAATATTGTAATGGGTCTTTCCTATTAGCTATTGGCACAGAAGTTAATTTAAACTTTCTTAAAGCCTCATCGCGCTGTTCTTTGCTAGTAAATCTAAGACATAATTCATTGGTTAGGTTGCGAAATAATAAATAATTATATGCGGCTGGTGTTGCGGCGGCTGGTGCGGCAGATGAAGCACTGGCTGCTCTTGCAGTGGTTAAAGAAGCTGCTTTTTTGACAGCTATCATTAATTCTATTTTCGTAATGACTTCTTGAGTAAATAGCTTTTTATCAGCACCAATATTAAATTGACCTTTTTCATCTATATACAGAAAAATACTTCCTAGACGCGTTTGGTTTCCTTCTATTAAAAGACCAAGTTCTTCAATAAATGCTTTATTTTGCCTAGTCGTAACTTCATTCAATCTGGGACCTGTAAATGATTTAACGTTACCAACTACACTAATCTTATCACCTTTTATTTCTGGAGTTATATCCATTATGTTTAAGATTTTATTAAATATCGCAATAAAATCGTCATTTGCATTAGCATCTGCAGTGGCTGCCTTTGCGGGCGCTGCGGGCATTGGTGTCTTATCTGGCGCCGCCGGTTTAACGACACCACTTGAAAATGTCAGACCGCACCTCCCTAAATAATCTTTAACAGCATCATTTAAAACTGTATTCGAAACTTTAATGTTAATACTATTATCTTTTCTAGTAATGGTAACTCTGTCTTTCGCGGCAGGCAGATTGGCATTATGACTTAATCTTTCAAATAACTTGAGATCATCCTCTGAGGTAGCTTTTACTATTATCGCTATCTCATCTGACCCATCTATATATTTGAATAAATTACGACCAAGTAATGTTAGTATGTCATTACTAATATAATCAAGAGGCCTTACAATGGGAATAAGATCCTTTGAGGTTCTCATTTGCAATAAATGTTTGCGTGTTTCTGAATAAAGAATTTCTTGATTCGACGCAACATTGATAATCAATTCTCTCGGGTTGCCTTTTATGCTAATTCCACAATAATTCTGTTGTAATAATACATTTAACCGTTGACACAATGCATTTGCCTGACCAGTTCTTTCTTGATCAAGAGTTTTATCTGCTTTAAACTTTTCAACACTACCTTTTATAACGATAGCTCCATCAGATTCCATTTTAACAGTTAGTCCTGCTGATTCTAAATTATTAAGAACACTTAAGAGACTTTGATTCACATCTTCTTTTATTTTATCTGCAGGCTTATGTTTTAATATCGACACAACCTTACCGTCTCTTCGTAAAACATTAATTCTCTCTAAAAGTCCTGGGTTAAGTTCAGCACTTTGCGACACGGTAATAGCGCTGCAACAAGCTGCAGCTGGGTCTCCTGAGGCGACCAGTCTTCCGCGATAATCTAAGTCATGAAGTTCGTTTCCTGGACGGCAATTTGAGTCATAGGCAAAATTCACGAAAAGTTCGCGATTTACTTGTTCCTCTCTTGAATCTAATGAAGGCAATTTATTCGAAAAGACCCCTGTTTCATCTGTTAGCACTTTTATTCCAACATCTTCACCTTCACCGCCATATTCATTGAAAACTTTTTGATAACCTCCTTTACCGCCATAATCACAAAATTGCAGAGCATAAATGTGAGTTTTTTGCTCTGGGTTTAGTGAATTAATTACCTGTCTCACCGATTCACCTATCGCTCTTCCAACTTCAGAATCAAAGTCACCACTCCAAACTCCATCTCCAATGCCAACAATGCGAATAAAGGCCTTAGTGCCATTAGCCTTAGCATTATTAATTGCGTCATAAATAAATTTTACGTAAGACATGCGAAGGCGGCATCTTATAGCTGCTAAATCCATAGATCCATCTTTAAATCTCGAATCTTTTGTATAAAAACTATCATATATCTCTTTGTATCCTTTAACGAATTCTTTCGATACACCTTTTATTCTGCCTAAGCTTTGATTACCCGCAGATCCTTCAGCCATTTTTTCATACTCACCTTTTACAACATGAAGCCTTTCCATTGAAGGATCTCGAGTTTCAAGTCTTGCTCCAACAAGCGCATAAATATATCCACTTTTTTCATAAGTGCCTGCTTGTCCTAGTTTCCCCGAATTTACCCTGTTACCATTATTAATAAAATGCGTAGGTCCAGAAATTGCTAGCATTGCCGATAATTCAAGTTCGGAATAAAGCAGATAATCTTTAGCTTGAAGATGATCTTGATATAATGAAGCATCTAATGGAGCATCTTCTCTTGCACTAAATTTATCGTATACTCTATAAAAATATTTAGCTCTTTTTGTAAGAAATCTTTGATAAAGTTTTTTAACGTGCTCTGCTGTGATTCCTTGCTTTATTTCGTCTCTTGTCGCGCCAAGAGACGCTGAATTTTGCGGCAATATTCCAGCATTCTCATAAACACTTTTTTGCGATAAATGTCCTTTATCAAAATGTTGCCCACCAGTTTCGGCAATTAAAGCCAAGAAATTTCTTGCATGCTCGAATTCTTCTTCGGTAATTGTTACTACGGTCTCGTCAAGAATTTTTCTTTTTTGATCGCCAGGAAGGGTCCTAAAAACATCTGCTGCTGCGGGCGTAACACATTCCCTTATATGTCCAGTCATTTTTATAAAATCATGGGCAGGCGCGGCAGCTGGTGAAGGCGCTGCAACAGAAGGCTGCATTGCGGGTTGCGCGGCAGCTGGTGAAGTTTGCGATACTAGTGAAGCCGCAGCTTCTGCTGCAGCAGCTTCAAGTTTGCGTTGATTTTCCATCCATATTTTTTGCAAGATCGAAAGCGCTTCTGGTTTGATTTTATCAAATCCAGCAGCTATTTGCCAACTGAAGTCATTTAATTCATTTCGTTCTTGACTTATATGCGAAGAAAATTTTTCAGGTTCTTTAAGAATTAATCCAAGAAAAGTGATTTTTAGCTCCTTATCTTGCGCTTCCTGAGTTTTTGACAAAGAACTCGTATTATATATATTTATTACTTTAAGTTCATTTGCCGACACAGGATTTAGATAAAGTCCAAGATTTTCCGCAAAAAAATCATTAATTTTTTCCTCTAAAGTTTTAGGGGTGGCCGAAGGCGCAGATGGTGGTGTCGCTAAAGCTGAGGGTTTTGGCGCAACTAAACTTGGGTCATGCATCTTAACCGAATCTTCTTGAGTCGGATATTCTTCTTGTGGCAACACCCTTACTGACCTGTTCTGAGCTGGATACCTAGAACGCGCTTGTGCCGCCGATGCCGCTGCCGCTGGCGCTGATACTGTTGCCACCGAAGCTATCGATGCTGATGTTTTTGGCGATAACGGAGTTGGTGCCGAACTCGTTGATTGCGGTGCAGGCGGTGTAGGCTCTGCAAATACTGTTGGTAATACTTGAGGGGTTGGCACCGAGGGTTTTGGCGCCACAGCTCTTGATAACTCTAGCGCTGGCGCTGGTACTGGTACTGGTGCTGGTACTGGTGCTGGTGCTGGTGCTGAAGTTGAAGTAGAAGTCGCTGGCATTCTTGAAGCCGAAGTCACTCCTGAAGGCGGTACTGATGCCACTGGCAGTGGCGCCGAAGCTGCTGGCAATACCAAAGTTCGAGCCGCCGCCCTTAAAGATAATGAAGGTCGAACATCACCCGACAGTTCCGCCAATTTACCTTCAAAAAATTCTTTTACTGCGGTTTTTTGTAAACTTTTAACATCAACTCTCACAAAAACTTCACCCACAACGTTGGTTAGAACTTGCGCTTGCGCTTCGCCTCCGATATTCATTACAAGAGCTTTGCATAAGTTAATATTTCCCTCGCCTTGAAACCTTATATCTATACACGGCACCTTGTCACTTCTAAGAAACTTAGTGAACGAGTGCTGAGACGAAGAAAGTAAGTTTTTAATTATTCCAAGTTCGAATTCTCCCGTAGTATCGAAGGCTGGGGCTGGCGTTGAAGCTGGGGTTGAGGCCGCAGCCTTTGCTGAAACTGAAACTGAAACCGAAACTGGAACTTGAGCTGACGATGGAACTGAAACCGAAACCGGAACTTGAGCTGACGCTGGAACTGAAGCCGCCTCCCTTATTGTAGCTGCAGCTGGGACTGCTGTTGAAGTTGAAGTTGAAGTTGAAGTTGGGGCCGCAGCCTTTGCTGGGGCTGGAACTATGACCGGGGCCGTAACTGCAGCCCTTGTTGGGGCTGGTGCCGCAGCCGCAGCAGACTTTAATTGTTGAGCAGCAAAATATTCCTTCAAGTGATCAGCGTCCTCTAGCGCTGTTTTAGTAAAGAATGTTTTTAATCCTTCATCATTTAAAGATTTAGAAGAAAATTCTAGAAACAAGGCCTGCATTCTACTATTATATTTAACAGAACATTCCACCACTTCATCAGAAAAAGGAAGGATGGAATTGTTATAGAATTCTTTCAGCTGCTTATCTCTCCTCTTATCTTCCTTCTTATCAAATCCTCTATTTTGATCTAAAAAAACTATTCTAAAGAATCCATTTGTATTTTGAATGAGGGATTTATTCTCTTGCAAAAATGAACTAATTGCTTGAATTGCCAATGTGTCGCTAAGTGGTTGTGGCGACAAAGTCGCAGAAGCAGAAGCGGGAGCGGGAGCGACTCTTTTAGTCATTGCCTTTCCCGCTTCTGTAAGAAAACTAACCATTTCAGCATCAACCATTTCACGCACCTTTTGATCTCCGTAAGCGTCGGTTGTAGATAAATACCCTGCTTGCTGCTCACTATAAAATAATAATTCCTCTGTATCATCTAACTTTAGACCTATACGCCCTTTTTTTATCGAGAATCCACCGACTTCATCAATAACATCATAACCATTATCTCTTAGAGTTTGGTGCTTATCTTTTTGCTCCTTGACTTCCCTTATCGCTTTTTTATATCTTGTATTACCCAAAAGCCATTTTTCTGCTGCTAATCGTTCAGCAGCAGCCAGATCTACCGTAGCCGAATCTGCTGCACCACCAGTCCCCACTTTAGAAGTTGGCGCTAGTGACGCACTCGCTGGCGCTGCTGGTGCCAGCACTTTTGACGGTAACGATGACGATGACGGCCCACGTCGCACAGACGCTTGCCGAGAAGGTTTTAGGGCATCAATAAGACCTTTTATAAACACATCCTCACCAAATCCCTCCTTAATATATTCAGACCCCCTCTCACCTTTGACAGTACTATGACGCGTAAGCACCGGCACTTTTTCTTGTTGCGCGCCAGCAGAAATAGGTTCCCTTTTTTCCGTATAATTGATAGACGCATACGATCCTTCCTCCTCAGTAAGGGTTATGGTTGCTATACCGGGAACAATAATTTTACGAGATTTTGCGACACCCGTAGGCGCTGATATAGAAATGTGTAATGAATCACCATTAATAATTTTTGTAATTTTATAAGATTGTCCTGATCGGTCTATCGCATCTTTGTTTTCCAAAATAAGCTCGCGCAAACTAATCGTCAAACGCTCTATAAGTGAATCGCTATATTTTTTTTGCTCAGCATCAGCAGCAGTAGCACCATCCAAAAATCTCGACATAAACTTAACTATTTATTTTTAATAAAATGAAAAAATTACAATTGTTTAAAAACAACTAAAACAAGAAAAAAATATTTGTCAAATAAATTACGCTAGTCGCTTTAAGAAAAATCAATCTTGATTCTAAGTAATGCAATTTTTTACTAACAGAAGTGTTTTTTCATTTTAAAAAAACATTGCGAATCAATGCGCCAAAAATTTCTCAACTTCTAAAGCCGCCATACATCCGCTGCCAGCCGCCGTCACTGCTTGGCGATAAATTTTATCTTGAATGTCTCCGGCTGCAAAAACTCCGGCAATGTTTGTTGTTGTAGTGCCTTTTTTGGTAATTATGTATCCATCTTCGTCAATTTCTAAAGCGGTTTTTTTGAATAAATCAGAATTAGGTTTGTGACCAATTGCAATAAAAATTCCGTCAATTTTTAATTCGCGAACGGTGCCATCAATTACATTTTTTAAACGCGCCGCCGTCACTGATTTTGGATTTTCCGACCCAATAACTTCATCAAGCGCGCAATTCCAAATCACTTCAATTTTTGGATTTTTAAACAAGCGATCTTGTAAAATTTTTTCCGCTTTAAATTTATCTTTGCGGTGTACAACATAAACTTTTGCTGCGTGATTGGTTAAGTATAAAGCCTCTTCAACCGCGCTGTTACCGCCTCCAACCACTATGACATTTTTGTTTTTGAAGAAAAATCCATCGCAAGTTGCGCAACCAGAAACGCCAAATCCTTGGAATTTTTTTTCAGATTCAAGTCCAAGCCATTTTGCTTGCGCGCCCGTTGAAATAATGACCGAATCGGCCTCGTAAACATCGTCAGATTCTCCGATTAATTGAAAAGGACGCTTTGAAAAATCGACATTTTTAATGTGATCAGAAATTATTTTTGTGCCAACGTGTTCGGCTTGCTTGGCCATTTGCTCTACAAGCCAAGGGCCTTGAATTGCATCGGCAAATCCGGGATAATTTTCAACTTCGGTGGTAATTGTAAGTTGACCACCAGGTTGCATGCCACTAACCAAAATTGGCTGCAAATTGGCGCGCGCCGCATAAATTGCAGCGCTATATCCCGCGGGGCCTGATCCGATTATTATTACTTTCGATTTATGTAGAGTCATTTTATTTTGTAAAAATTTTTAAAACGTAATGTTGTTTTTATAACGGCGCCTAAAGCAATATTTACACCATTAACATTCCGCCATTCACGTGAATAGTTTGCCCTGTAATATAGCCCGCTTCTTCACTTGCTAAAAATGCTACGGCGCTGGCAATATCTTCGCTTGCGCCCATTTTTTGCATTGGAATTGATCCTAAAATTCCGGCGCGTTGCTGTTCGTTTAAAACATCAGTCATTGCAGTTTGAATGAAGCCTGGGGCCACGCAGTTAATGGTAATTCCGCGCGTTGCAACTTCTTGCGCAAAAGATTTACTCATGCCAATCATTCCTGCTTTTGACGCGACATAATTCGCCTGACCAGCGTTGCCACTGACCGCAACCACTGATGCAATATTAACAATGCGACCATTTTTGCGACGAATCATTTTTTTAATCGCCGTACGATTTAAAATAAAAGTAGATTTCAAATTAACATCAAGAACCTGATCCCAATCGTCATTTTTAATGCGCAAAGCAAGATTATCTTTGGTAATTCCTGCGTTACAAACTAAAATGTCAATCTGTCCTTCAGCCAATGTTTCTGCGGCGTCAAATAGTGCTTCAACTTGCGCAAAATCTGATAAATTACATGGCAAAATTTTACATTTATCTTCACCAATTTTTGTCGCCAATTCTTTAAGACGACCTTCTTTTGTGCCCGAAATTACAATTTTAGCACCTTGCTTTACAAGGCTTTCTGCAATTGCCGCGCCAATTCCGCCAGTTGCTCCGGTAACTAGGGCGTTTTTTCCTGTAAGTCTAAACATAAAAATAAAATTTAATTATTATTCAACAATCTCGATCAAACGATTCATTTTTTCGATTTCTTTTTTACTGTACCCCGTTTCATCATATTTTACATTAGATTTTTTAGAATCTTCATGAAGCGGAATTTCATCAGAGTTTTCTGTTATTTCATCAATTTTTTCATCTAAAGATTCTTCTTTAGAGTCGGCTTTAGAATTGCCTTCTGGTAAAATTTTTATCGCATCCTTAATTGATTTTTGCACCAAAGGATTCAACACCTTACCAGAAAAACTGATAATTGGTAAGAAGCGCGCCTGTTCTAGCCATTCTGGCAATTCGTCTTTTTTCTCATCTTTTTTTACCCCGCCAAGTAAGCTTCCATAAAAATTTGCCGTAAAAGAATAAACCAAACCGAAAATTAATATCGATTTAAAAAATCCATAAATTACGCCTAAAATTTGGTCTAAAGTTGACGGCATTTTGTCTTTTAAAAAATGAGATAATTTTTTTGTCGACAAGGCAACTAGAATAAAAATAACAATAAAAACCATTGACGAACTTGCAATTGCCGCAATGTTTTTATTATGAGAATAATGCTCGATAAACCGCGCCACATAAGGCGATATTAGATAAGTTAAAAGGATGGTGATAATCCAATTTATTAAAGAAAAAAGCTCTTTGACAAAGCCGCGAAAAAATGCGATGACGACAAAAATTAATGTCGCAAAAATAAAAATTAAATCAAACATATTAAAAGTCGCGGCCATAAATATTTTATTTAAATAAACGAATAAAAGGTAAATTACGCAAAATTTGTTTTGCGTTTTTTATTTGACAATTTTCATCGTGAAAAAAGTTATATGATTTTTCTTTTAAGTCAGCAGAAATATTTTTTATCTTCATTTTAAATTTTTCAAATTTCATCACTTTTTCAATTTCGACATCAATTTTTTCTTTAGTTTTTTGTAAATTGACAGAATCGTCTTTAATAAAAACTGCAAAAACTTGCAGAATTATTTTTGATAAAGTTAGTCTTTTTGTGTAATAGTTAAAATCTGTCGAACTGTCGCCAATTGCGGTCCAAATAAAGTCGGAAATTTTTGCAACATGTTTAAAAACATAAAATAACGGACGCGGCCCATATTGCATTGATGTGAAATTTTTTGGATCAAAATAAAAATTGCGCAAACGCATTAAAGCTAGTTTGTTTTCAGCTTCATTTTCAAATAAATTCACTAAGGCAAATTTAATTTTTTCACGAATTTTAAAATTTTTAAAATTAGCAGTTTCTTCAATAATTTGGCCTAATTTGTTATTTTTTTCATCAATATAAAATAAAATTATGTCAAAACAGCCATTTTCGAAAATTAGATTTTGATATTTTGTATCGATTTCGCATTTTTTAAAAGCTTTTTGCAAAGTTTCATCGCTAAAGCCGTCAAGCGGGCAAATTTCTAAGAAAGCAGCAAGTATTTTTCGCTTATTTTCAAGAGAATCTAAAATCATGTTTTGAAAAAATTAAATTTTTCTTTCATTTTAGTTGTGTTTTAACGATACTGCAAATTATTTTTTATTTATAATGTTTTACCAAAGAAATGATCACAAGCAATAAATTACTTCCTGTTCACAAGCGTTTTAATATCTCGTTTTCGCACGGGCTTGATGCCTATCTTTTTTCGGGCAATAAAAAATATCTCGATTTTGGCGCCGGCATTGCCGTAAACTGCCTTGGACACTGTCACCCACAAATGGTTGAAGCAATTACGAACCAAGCAAAAAAATTATGGCACGTTTCAAATATTTATAACGGAAATGAGCTTAATTTATACGCCGAAAAGCTAGTTGAAAATAGCAGTTTCGCCGATTATGTATTTTTCTGCAATTCAGGCGCCGAAGCCATTGAATGCGTAATAAAAATGATTCGTCGACATTTTTATGTAAAAAATCAAGCAGAAAAAAATCGCATCATAACCTTTACTGGCGCCTTTCACGGACGCACCATCGCAACAATTTCTGCCGCCGGAAAGCAACGCTACATTGAGGGCTTTGAACCTAGGCTTGAGGGATTTGACAACGTAGAATTTGGAAATATTGAGGCGGTAAAAAACGCAATTACCAAACACACTGCAGGCATTTTAATCGAGCCAATTCAAGGCGAGGAAGGCATTCGCGTTTGTGATAAAAAATTTCTTCATCAATTGCGAGAACTTGCGAATCAGCATCAATTATTGTTAGCATTTGATGAAGTTCAGTGTGGAATGGGTCGCACGGGGCGCCTGCACGCACACGAATATTTTGACGTAAAGCCCGACCTAATTGCCGTTGCCAAAGCAATAGCTGGCGGCTTTCCTTTGGGCGCGTGCCTTGCGTCGAAAGATGCGGCAAGCGGCATGGCAATTGGCGTTCATGGCACAACCTACGGCGGAAACCCTCTAGCAATGTCTGTTGCAAATGCAGTGCTTGACGTAATGCTGGCGCATGGCTTTCTTAAAAATGTTGCCGAAACTGGCTTTGAATTAAAAAATGTTTTGCAAGAAATTAAAGAAAAATATCCAGAAATAATCGATGAAGTTCGCGGCGTTGGATTAATGCTTGGAATAAAAATAAATACAAAAATTGAACATCTAAAAATAGTTGAAAAATTTATCGACAATGGCCTTTTAACTGTGCCAGCTGGCGATAACGTGATCAGAATTATTCCGCCTTTAATTATTAACTCTGATCACATTGAAGAAGCGCGACAAAAAATTGAATTAAGTTTGCACCAAACTTTTTAAGCAAATATGACAAAGCCAGAAATTTTGACAGAGCAACAATTATCAGCTCCAAGCCCTTTTGACCTTATAAGCAATAGCGAGGCCTTGGCTGATTTAAAAAAAATTGTTAATGAAAATCAGAATCCTTCTTTTTTATGCACTACGTTAAAATCGGATAATCCAAATTATCTGGCGATAATGCATGCCAATCAAAATTTTTGTACTGCTTTTGAAAGTGATGCAACTGACTTAATCGGAAAAAGCTACGATTTTTTATTTGACAATATTGACGTTAATTATTCGTCAGAAGATCAGTTGGAATATATTCGCTTAGTCAAGTCTATCAAAGACTTGCACGAATGTTCAATTGTAACAAAATTAACTCATCGCCACGAAGGAGAGCTGCAAAATACGCGATTTAAAATTAGCTTTAAGCCGTTTCTTGATAAAGAAAATCACGTTGAAAATAAAAAATATTACGCAGTATTTTCCTTCGAAAAACTTACGAATGACGTAGTTGAAGATAATATTATTAAAATACAAAATCAGCAATTAATCAAAAACTTAGAGCGCGCACTTCATAGTGAAAAATTACTACGCGAAATAAGCTATTTAATTATTTCTGATCAGCCTGTAAAAGACATAGCGCAAGCAATTTCAAAGTCTTTAGTGCAACATTTAAAAGTTGATCGCTGCGTTATTCATGATTATAAAAATAACTCGACATCTTTTATTGCCGAACACTGTAATTTAAAGGCGAAACCAATATTAAATGGCACTAAAGAAAATCTGCAAGAAGTAAATAATTACATTAATTTTCAAAATAATTTTTATAAAAAACTGCAAAATAGTCAAAAAAATAGCGATCTTTTTATTGTTGACGACATTCAATTAGATCAAAGTTTTGAAGAAATTCATGCCTTTTGTAACAAATTTTCAATCACTTCGCAAATTGCCGCAATAACTTCTTTTGACGATCAAATTAACGGCGGAATTTACATTCATCAATCAGAAAAAAGAACTTGGACAATCGACGAAATTGAATTAATCGAAATGATTACCGACCAATTGGCAATTGCAATTGACCGCTCTAATTCGATTGAAAAAGTAATGATTGCCAATCATAATTTGCTTGAAAAAACCCTCGAGCTAAAAGAGGCGGTGAAAAAAGAAAAAGCATTGCGCAAAATTCAAAGCGAGTTTGTGGCTTTGGTTTCGCACGAATTCAAAACTCCGCTGCAAATTATTGACAGCACGCGCGAATTAATTTTGCGCAAATTAAGACCACTGAAGCTTTCCGACGATTCATTTGAAAAATATCTTGAGCGCATTAAAAGTGGAATTCAGCGCATGAACGGCCTAATTACAAGCACATTGAATCTTGCAAAAATTGAAGCTGGCAATACCGACATTAAGGTTGAGAAACAAAATTTCGATTTACATAATTTAATCTTGGACATTATCGATAAAAACTCTAATCTTGCTGCTAATAAAAGCATAAAAATTGTTACTAAATTTTGCGACGAAGAGTTGCAAATTAATGGCGACCAAAAATTATTAGATCATTGTTTTACCAATATTATTTCTAATGCAATAAAATATTCGCGCGACGGCACTGGCGTAAACATTATAACCAAAGGCGTTGCTGATAAAATTGCCATAAGAGTCATTGATCACGGCATCGGAATTCCGGCGGATGATTTGCAAAATATTGGTAATAAATTTTTCCGCGCTAAAAATACACTTGCTGTTTCTGGCACCGGAATCGGAATTTATCTAACAAAATATTTTGTCGATTTACACAAGGGAAATGTTTTTATTAAAAGCAAAATAGACGTCGGAACATCTGTTACTGTAACATTGCCACGTTTTTAATTATTTGAGAAAATGAAAAAAATATTTATCACTTCTGTCATTAGCTTATTTTTTATTAACGAATTTGCTCTTGCAAAATCAGATGCGCAATATCCAAATACTTCTGGCCAAGTGCTGTTTGAATTTAAGCCAGATCACATACTTAAAGCCACCAAGGAAGGCGCTTCCTCTAGCAATGCTTACGTTAACATTGAACCCGATCTTGCATTAAATTTTAATAAAAATTGGTCAATTAAAACCGGCTGGAGAATTTTTCCTACAATGCAACAGCGCAACAGCGCCAACCCTGAAAGGTCGCGCACAATTCTTTCGGAAGATCGCGGAATTAATCAAGACGACACAACGCTTATCGTTGAAGAATTGAAAGCATTTTTTCAAAATGACGACATGAAATTTTTCGCCGGAAAATATGACGCGACTTTTGCAACCTTATATCGCAAAACAAAAAGAATCGGCGTATTTACAACCGATTTTACCGAAGATTACGAATTGCGCGAAAAAATTGGCTTTGGTGGCGCCGCGCTACTTGAAGACAGCGAAATTACTTTTAATACTTTTTTCAACGACACTTCTGCCTTAAGCAGCAGCGGATTTGGCAAAACTCGTCCGCGCGACTCTTCTAGAAGCGGACTTGCGGGCAATACACAAACTCTATCGTCTTACAGCATCACAATAGAGGGCGAAAAATTATTTGGCATTGAAAAATTATTTTATAACTTTGGATATCGCAGCCTTGGCGTCAACAGCGATGCCAATAACGCGCGCGAAACTGGTTATACTGCAAACTTTGAATATTTGCACAAGCTTAGTGAATATAGCTCGATTATGCCTGTAATTGAAATTGTAAAAATTAACAATTTCACCGGAAAAGCCAATCGCGACGCAAGGTACGTAACGGTTGCCGCAATTGGAAAATATAGCAATTGGACAGCAAGCGCAACTGAAGTTTATCGCGACATTGATGGCAATTATTACAATAATGCAAAAAATCACGATCGTCAATTTCAGCTAACTGCGGGATATAAATTTGCCAATAACATATCGGTTGACGTCAGCCGATTACGCCTTCGCGAAGATGGATACAGCTCTTCAATGATCGGCATTATGGCTAGCTATCTTTATAAATTTTAAGAATTTTCGTGGATTTCATAAGTCTTGCAAACATCAATACTATTAGTCTTGCTTCTTCTGGATTAATAAACTCGCCCTTAGCGCATCACTTGATTTCGCATGAAATTATGCATGTCTTTTTTAGCTTTGTGCGCGGCCCCAGAAAAGCAAGGTTGTCTCGCCTGCAAAAAAGAAAAATGGCGAATCGCAGAAGACGTTGGTTTACGGATAACATAATTATGCACCATAAAAGATTGCATGATCGCAATCGTGAAATTGTCGTCGCATCCGCTAAAACACGAGCTTTGGCAAAAAAATTAACCGCTGGTCAAAAAGCACCACAACCAGAATCTTCCAGAAAATGGCGAGACCGCGTCGACACCAAAGACCGCGGCCAAACTATTCGCGGAAGAATTGACGCCAGAAGATCAAGGGCCCGCAGCAGATGGCTTAGTGTTGCAGATATGTCGCGATGATTGATTTTTTGCCCGCCACTGTTAATAAAATCTCTCTTCAAGCCTTACATTGCTTCCTATCGCTTTTATTTTTTAAACCTGCGTAATTCCTGCGAAAGCAGGAATCTAGCTATAATGCCATTAAGGTTTAGGTCTCGGATTCAATAAATTTTTAGCATAATGCCCGCGATATAAGCAGATTCCTGCTTTCGCAGGAATGACGAATTGAGGAAGTAGAGTTCATAACCAATATTATACCATTTCCCACTAATAATTATAAATTTATGCTTCATAATTTAGGTCTAAAATTTCAAATAAAAATCATCCGTATCGCCTGATACGACTGATTTTTCTTTAAAATTTTATCCTCTAAATTA
>Ga0114971_10000673_pt1 | contig 22732 bp, 24 predicted proteins | sample M_140625_MF_Meta_FD_87320 | JGI IMG/M metagenome (GOLD analysis project Ga0114971, IMG submission 87320) | Freshwater microbial communities from Lake Montjoie, Canada to study carbon cycling - M_140625_MF_MetaG | ecosystem: Environmental > Aquatic > Freshwater > Lake | place: Lake Montjoie...
AAGCAAGGGATCAAAACCTTTCAGATGGTTTTGAATTTTTTCTAACTGCGCCAGCGCGATGGTTCGCTCGGCCAAACACTCAAAAACCAAATAATCGAGTTGGCCCTTTTCTGCCAAGGCAAGCGCAGGCGGAATGCGGTCACCTGCATACCCTGCACCAGCACCTATTTTTAGCGCTTTGTGAACCATGGCTTAAGCGTCAGCTTGAACCTTGGCTTCTTTCACAACCTTGGCCCACTTTTGAGTTTCATTTCGAATGAACTCGGCAAAGCGCTCAGGCGAACCACCACCATCTTCTGCACCATATTGTTCAAACTTCTCAATCACATCGGGCATGGCCATGACTTTGTTCATGTCCTCGTTGATGCGTTTCACAAAAGACGGATTCATGCGGCCAGGGCCGACCAAGCCGTACCAAGTGGTGGCGTCAAATCCTGGAAAGCCTTGCTCGTCCATGGTGGGCACATTGGGGTGTCCCTTGGCTCGCTTGGTGCGCGTCTGCGCCAGCGCAATGGCTTTGCCACTTTTTACATGCGGCGTGGCAGAGGTCATGGTTTCAAAACAATATTGAACTTGACCTCCAATCAAGTCTGTGAGCGCGGGGCCCGATCCTTTGTAGGGCACATGCAGCGCATCGATGCCTGCGCGCAACTTGAACATCTCCAATGCCAAGTGTTGAGCCGAACCACCACCTGCAGATGCAAAGCTAATTCGGCCAGGATTTTGTTTGCACAAAGCCACCAAATCTTTCACATTTTTAGCAGGCTGCGATTCATTGCAAATAAGTAAGTTGGGTGTGACTCCGACCAAACCAATGGGCGAGAAATCACGTTCCACGTTGTAGCCCAGCTTGGGTTGCAAACTGACCGCCAAGGCATGGCTGTTGATGTGTGCCATGAGCAAAGTGTTGCCGTCTGCGGGCTGCTTGGCCACAAAGTCGGCCGCAATAACACCTGCAGCGCCTGCCTTGTTGTCAATCACGATGGTGATGTTCCACATGGCTTGAAGTTTTTGAGCCAACACACGGGCCAACGCATCGGTACCACCTCCTGGTGGAAAACCCACCACAATTCGAATTGGCCCTGTTGGCAAAGTTTGAGCTTTGATCATCGGAGCGGCCATTAAAGTCGCAGATGCGGCCGTGGCTTGGAGAAGGGTTCTGCGTTTCATGAGGGCGTCCTTCAATTGTGAATGAGTGCTGGAACTGGGTTGGCTGAAAAATAATCCATGGCGGCTTGAACACCCGAGCCGTTCAGTTGAACGCCACTCAACTTCAAGCCCATCTCGCAAGCAGCAAGTGCGGCAATCAATGTCAGGTCATTGCAATCGCCTAAGTGTCCGATGCGGAACATCTTGCCTTTGACTTTGCCCAAGCCCGTTCCCAACGAACAATCAAATCGTTCATAGATGATTTTTCGAACGGCGTCTGCATCGATGCCTTCGGGCGTCATAACACCGGTCAAAATAGGCGAATACAAAGCTGGGTCGGCACATTGAATGGGCAAGCCCCATGCACGCACCCCTGCGCGAACGCCCTCACCCCATCGCACATGGCGTTTGAACACCACATCCAAACCTTGTCCCAAAATCATGTCGCAAGCTTCACTCAGGCCATACATCAAATTGGTATTGGGTGTGTAAGGGTAGTAGCCCGATTTGTTGATCTCCAGCATCTCATCCCAAGCCCAAAAAGATTTGGGCAAGGTCGACTTTTTGCTGGCTTCTATGGCCTTTGGCGACAGCGCGTTAAAGCTCATGCCTGGCGGCAGCATCAAGCCCTTTTGCGAGCCACTTACAGTGACATCTACGCCCCACTCGTCATGTTTGTAGTCGGCGCAAGCCAAACCTGAAATGGTGTCGACCAATAACAGAGCAGGATGTTTGGCGTTGTCAATTGCGCGTCGCACTGCGGCAATATCACTCGTCACACCCGTGGAGGTTTCGTTGTGCACCACACACACCGCCTTGATGCTGTGAGAGGTGTCATGCTTCAAACGTTCTTCTATTTTGTGAGCGTCTACACCCTGTCGCCAGCCCTCGGCACCGGGCAATCCCAAAAGTTCAGCCTTCACACCCAAACGGGCAGCCAGCTTAAACCACAAAGAAGCAAAGTGCCCTGTCTCATACATCAGTACATGGTCACCCGCACTTAAGGTATTGACCAATGCAGCCTCCCAAGCGCCCGTACCGGAGGCAGGGAAAATTATGATGGGGTGCTGGGTCTTGAAAATGGTCTTCATGTTGGCTATCAGCTTCAGGCCCAAAACCCCAAATTCTGGCCCTCGGTGGTCAATGGTGGGCAAGCTCATGGCACGCAAAATTCGATCAGGAACAGGCGATGGACCCGGAATTTGCAAGAAGTGGCGTCCCGTTGGGTGAAAATCAAGCTGAAGCATTTAAAACATTCCTAAGAATTAAATTGAATTTGACGACAGAATAGCGGGAATTCAGTTCTCCCTGATGTGGAAAAACCCGTATCTTTCGTTGAATCAGACTTACATGAACACAACTACAACCATGTCTGCAGCACCTGCCGAAGACTCAGCCCTTCATACGTACGAGCAAGTTGCAGCTGCCAGCAATGAGGTCGCCGGCCTTTTGGCCAAGCGTCTGAAAGCCGAAACGCAAGGGGAAGTTCTCTTTTCAGCCGCCGACCGGGGCCGCTACGCCACCGACGCTTCCATTTATCAAGTCACCCCTCTGGGTGTTTTTGTTCCTAGGCATCCCGAGGAAGTAGCCACTGCCATGGCCATCTGCCGTGATTTAAAGGTCCCTATCGTTCCAAGGGGGGGCGGCACCAGCCAATGCGGCCAAACCACAGGCGTAGGCTTGGTCATAGACCACAGCAAATATGTTCGAAATGTCCTCAACCTAGACCTCGATGCAGGCACGGTAGAGGTTCAACCCGGCATGGTCTTAGACACTCTCAATGCCTCGCTTAAAAAACACGGCGTGTGGTTTCCTGTCGATGTTTCAACCAGCGCGCAAGCCACATTAGGCGGCATGGCGGGTAACAACTCGTGTGGCAGCAGATCCATTGCCTATGGCAACATGGTTCACAACGTATTAGGTGCCAAAGCATGGCTGAGCAACGGCGAGTTGCTTGATTTTTCACAATTTGAAAAAAGCTCTGGGCGAGCCAAAGAAATTGGCGAGTTCGTCAAACATCTGGCCGTACACCATCAGGCAGAACTTCAAACGAATTGGCCCAAAGTTTTAAGGCGAGTGGCGGGCTACAACCTGGACATTTTTGACAACCAAAATGTGCGTCCCTACACCCACGATGGCAAAGTGAATTTGTCGCATTTGTTGGTGGGCAGCGAAGGCACCTTGGCCATGTCCCAATCGCTCACCTTGAAGCTCAGTGAGCTACCCACAAACAAGGTCTTGGGCGTGGTGAACTTCAACAGCTTTTACAAGGCCATGGATTCCGCGCAGCACATTGTGAAGCTGGGCAGCGGCTCACTGACCGCTGTGGAGTTGGTCGATCGAACCATGATTGACCTGTCTCTGAAAATTCCCGCTTTTGCAGCCACCATTCGCACGGCCATCATTGGCGATCCCGAGGCTATTTTGTTGGTCGAATTTGCGGGCAATGACAAAGAAAAGCTCAAACGTGAATTGAAACAATTGGTGGCACTCATGGGTGATATGGGCTTGCCCAACAGTGTGGTGGAAATGGTCGACGAAGCACCGCAGAAAAATTTATGGGAAGTTCGCAAAGCAGGCCTCAACATCATGATGAGCTTGAAGGGCGATGGCAAACCTGTGAGCTTCATTGAAGACTGTGCAGTGCCTTTGGAACACTTGGCTGAGTACACCGATGCGTTGACGCAAGTCTTTCAAAAACATGGCACCAAAGGCACTTGGTATGCCCATGCCTCCGTAGGCACATTGCATGTGCGGCCTATTTTGGACATGCGACGTGATGGCCCTCTCAAAATGCGTGCCATTGCCGAGGAAGCCAGTGCACTCGTGAGAAAGTTCAAAGGCGCCTACAGCGGTGAACATGGCGATGGTCTGTGCCGCGGCGAATGGATTGAGTGGCAGTTTGGCCCTGCCCTGCAGCAAGCCTTTGCACAAATCAAACAGAACCTCGACCCCTTGAACTTGCTCAGCCCCAACCGCATGGTGAATCCTCCCAAAATGGACGACACGTCGCTCATGCGCTTTGGCAACAACTACAAAATCATTCCCATTCAAACCGCACTGGATTGGAGTGCATGGAACGTTCACAACGACGCCGCAACAGAACAAACAAGCGCACCCGGTACGGGTCAAGACCCCTCGCAAGGCTTGGCCAAAGCAGTTGAAATGTGCAACAACAATGGCACTTGCAGAAAATTTGATGTGGGCACCATGTGCCCGAGTTTTAGAGTCACGCGCGATGAAGTTCATGCCACACGCGGCAGGGCCAATACACTCAGATTGGCATTGAGTGGTCAACTCAAAGGCGGCCTTGAAAGCGCCGAAGTCAAAGAAGCTCTAGACCTTTGTGTAGGTTGTAAAGGTTGCAAACGCGATTGCCCTACTGGTGTCGATATGGCCCGCATGAAAATTGAAGTTCAGCACCATTACAACCAAAAGCATGGCTTGTCATTGAAGGACAAACTCATATCTAACTTGCCGCGTTATGCGCACATTGCATCGCAATGGCCTGTTTTGATGAACTTGCGAAACCATTCAACTTTGTTGGCCACGCTGGCAGAGTCTCTAACTGGACTGGCAGCAGAACGCTCTTGGCCTGAATGGAAAAAGACGCATTTTTTCAACAGCCGTCGTTTAGGTGTTTCGGTAGAAGAAGTGCTAGTGGCCAGCAAGCCCGTGGTGTTGTTCATTGACACCTTCAATGGCTATTTTGAGTCTGAAAACGCCTGGGCCGCCTATGACGTTTTGTCTGCAGCAGGTTATCAAGTGCACATTGCCAGTCGCACCAAGCAAGACACATCAGGTCAGCACCTTTGCTGTGGCCGCACTTACTTGGCCAGCGGGCAAGTGAGCAAGGCCAAAGAACATGCAAAAGCTTTGCTAGAGGCTTTGATGCCGTTTGCTAAAAAGGGGATTGCCATCGTAGGCTTAGAGCCTTCGTGCCTTTTGACCCTTAGAGATGAGTCTTTGGTGATGGGATTGGGTGAAATGGCTGACACCGTGGCATCGCAAGCTATGTTGTTTGAAGAATTTTTAGACACAGAAAATAAAGCCGGCCAACTGGAATTACTCAAAACCAAATTAACACCCGCACAAAAACCAATTTTGCTGCACGGGCACTGCCATCAAAAAGCCTTCGGCATGATGCCTTCAGTGACACAAGTGATTCAACTCATCCCAGAATCAAAAGTAGATTTGATAGAAAGCAGTTGCTGCGGCATGGCGGGCTCATTTGGATATGAAGTCTCACATTTGGAAGTTTCCAAACAAATGGCAGAAGCCAATTTATTGCCTAGCATTCGTAAGCACAAAGATGCTTGTGTTGTGGCCGACGGCACCAGCTGTAGACATCAAATCATGGATGGCACAGACAGAAACGCCATCCATGTCGCTTTACTTCTGGCCCAGCATTTAAAAAAATGAGCATTGGATTTTGCTGATGAAGCCCACCACCTAAGGGTAAGCCTGAATCCATTTTCGATGGGCTGATGTAAAGTGTTTCAGTGCCCCAAGGCACTTCATTCAAGATCACTTAAAACGAAAATAACCTTACATTCAGGAGACATCAAAATGGTTCATGTATTTAAAGCTTTACTCAGCTTGGCTATCGGATTGACGTGCCTGCAAAGCAACGCTCAATTGATTCAAGAGCGTTTTAAGCGCATTCCAGTAACCGAAATGACGCCGCCGCAAAAGCAATACTTCGAAGCACTGATGTCTGGCCCCGTGTCAGGCACCGGCAGTGCCGCAGTTGTGCAAGGTGCCACGAGTGTCGGCGCACCATTCAATGTTTACATGCGAAGCCCAGTTTTGGCAGAGCAATTTCGCAAGACAGCGGAATACATCCGGTTCAATAGCACCATTCCAGCCAGACTTAATGAATTCGCTATCTTGATCACAGCACGCCAATGGACGGCTCAATACGAGTGGTTTGCGCATCACCGCTTGGCGCTCAGAGCGGGCTTAAGTCCTGAAGTAGCGGCCGACTTGGCTGTAGGCAAGCGTCCAGCTAATATGAAGCCCGACGAAGAAGCGGTCTACAACTTCTGCAGTGAACTTTATGCAACTCATGCAGTATCTGATGCGAACTACAAGGCTGTGCTTGATTTATATGGTGAGCAAGGCGTGGTAGACCTCATTGCCGTCAGTGGCTATTACGTGATGGTTGCCATGATTTTGAATGTCAATCGCACACCTTTGCCTGCTGGCAATGAATTTCCGCTAAAGCCTCTTGCACAAATGAAATAATTGGAAATAAAAAAAGCGGCCCTCAAATGAACTGCACCCTAAAAGTTGGACGCCAATCCAAGTTTTAGGGTATTTTTCATTACTGAGTGAAATCAACTCGAGTGGCCAATTTCTTGTTCATGGCAATTTCATCCGTCACAATTTTTTGAAACTCTAAAGAGCTTGAACCTACAACGGAAAAGCCTTGCTCAGCAAACAGGTGTTTGATGTCTGGCTCTTCAAGCAGTTTGGCCACCTCATTTCTCATGCGGGTGACTTGCTCAGCAGATACGCCAGCAGGAAACCAAAACCCATACCATGGCGTGTAGACAAATCCTTTAACAGCCGCCTCGTCAACGGTGGGAACATCAGGCAATTCACTCCATCGCTTTCGGGCCGTGATGGCCAAGGCCTTGAGCTTGCCAGCTCTGATTAGAGGTAAAACAGCAGTGGGGGCACCAATGACAAAATCAATCCGGCCTGCCACCAAATCATTGAGAGATTGACTGACGCCCTTGAAAGGAATGTGCGTCATTTTGACTTCTGCACTGCTACATAGAAACTCAGCAGCAAAGTGCATCACATTGCCGACACCACCAGAACCAAATGTGTATTTACCGGGATTGACTTTTGCATCTGCCAATAATTCTTTTAAATTTTTCACTGGCAAGTCGGGACGCGCAGCAAGCACAAACCCCACACTGTTTGCCACCAAGGTAATTGGCGCAAAGTCTTTGATTGGATCAAAAGGCAGACTGGCCGTGACCACAGGCAAGCTTGCATGGCTAGAAGAAGTGTTCAGCAAGGTATATCCGTCAGGGGCAGATTTAGCCACTAAATCGGTGCCAATAGCGCCGCCTGCACCAGCCCGGTTGTCAATCACAATGGGCTGGCCCATGCTTTGCGTAAGGCGAGGCCCGAGGGTGCGGCCGATGAAATCCATGGGCCCGCCAGCCGCGTAGGGTATGACCATTTTGATGGGCCGGTTGGGGTAATCGCGTGACGAGCTGGTTTGCGCCTGGCACATCATTGCTGAGAGACACATTACAAATGTAAGGAATTTGAAAATTGAACGCATGAGAACCTTTACTGAAGCAATTGGTCAGACATTGAAGCCACGAAACTCACAAGCGGGCAGTGCTATTGTGGATGAAAACTGGCGAATTTATGGAATTAAACTTGCGATACTATTTGCAATTTTTATGCTCTTTCCATATTGATTGGAATTAGCGCTAGACTTGTGATTTATCCTTGTTGCCATTCGGGTAAATCTGAATGTTTGCGTCACGTTAAGTAACAATATGAAACCAGTCCAACTAATAGTTTTGCTCGGCTCTTTAGCCTTTAGCGCAAACAATTTTGCTGCAGACACTTATTCTTTGAAGAAAAACATACTGACCATTCCTTTGGTTAAAGTAAACAGTCGTTATTACGCTAATGTTCAAATTAACGTAGAGAGCATTTTAAGCATTGGCACCAAAGACCCATCAGCACCTTCATACGACTCGTACAACCTTAACAACAACCAGCTAAGCATTCCTGAAGTACTTTTGGATGACACAAGTTATTACAACGTGGTCATTACTGTCGGAAATATTTTAGAAGTAGGCGCTGAATGCGCCACAGCTTCTGAATGTAGTGCTTCTAACGGCACAACAGAAGTTGTGTATTACGGGCCATCTAATTTCTTAAGCGCTATTCAAGCCAACTACTCGCCTAGCGCTATGTCGCTTGCTGGTACGCTAACCAATCGCAATCGATACTTAATTTCTGACTCAGCCGCACAAAGCACCAACGCCAACTTCATGCAAGTGGGGTCTACATACAGCGCCGCGAATGGTTATTCGGTAGAAGTGAGTACATTGGCTTCAAACAGCACTTACAGCAACTATTTACAAAAGCTCATTCAAGTGGTGGCAGATGGCTCAGGTTACTTCCGACTTGAGTCACACCTACATCCCAACAATGCCATTGATTTTGATGCAACAGATGGCAACAAACTCAAGTTCAGAAACAATTTTGGAAAAGCCGCCACAGTTTATGGTTATGTGACTTTTTCTTACGACACTGCCACCAAAAAATGGCAAGCTAAAAAACGCTACAAATACGCTTACACAACAGCGAACTCAGACAAAGGTGGCACTTCACATGCTGTCAGTTACACAGAAGACACTTCATTTTCTGCAGCCAATTATTATGTGAGCTTAAGCAATGGTGCTTTTCAATTGGTGGCTTCAGCGTCTATGGCAACGCCTTTGCATGTCTACAACTCTGCCATTGATTTTGGAATTCCTGAATTTTTAAACCCTCAAAAAGTCGCTTTTGTCACCAACGATCCTGCGCCATTTCTTTCCAAGAATTCAGTAGCTGCCACCGAAGGCATATCTGGCAACATCTACCGACAAGTTAACTCAACCTATCGAAATCAAGTATCAACGCCTGGCACTGATACATCCACCAAGGCAAGCGCAGACGCCATGCTGGCTGCCATTAAAGCTTCAATAGAAGCTTCGGGTGAAAAATTAAGATATTCAACCAACTTGTATTCAGCCTACCGAGAAGCCACATTGGCCCACAAATTAGTAAGTGACGCCATTGCAGATGGCACACCCGGACAAAATTTAGTGCCCTATGTTTACTTTACAAACGAGAAAGATACTGCCGGCAAATACCACCCCTTTATGGTGGTGGTGAATTATGGCAATCAAGCGTCACCCAATGGTCTTAAAGATATTCCGCATCCCCCAGGCGATGGCTCAGGTTCTTACCCAAGCTCCAAAGTCACTCGTTTTTCTAATTTAGAAAATTATGTTACTGCCATTCCAATGAAAAATTATGGTGTCGTTAAAGATGTCACTGAGAACACCTTTACCAAAAATTTGTGGACTGACAGAACCAACCCCACCGTGAAAGCAGATATGTATACCTATGCTGATGCTGCAGACAACGGCTTGCTCATCGACGGCTCTGTGATGTTTCCAGCCTACAACAACACCTTAGTGCCTTCTAACTTAATGGGTGAACTTTCAGCCAGCGGCTGTCATGTGGGTCAAGGGGGTGGTGGACCGCACTGCCACTTTGATGGCTACCAATCTGGATTCAGTTTAGGTGTTTATGGCGATGCTGATTACGCCAACAAAACCCACCCTCCCCTCATTGGTTTTGGCTATGACGGCATTGCCTTGTTTGGCAAATACAGAGGCTCGGACAAAAACATGCTGGGTTACAGCACGCCACTTGATAGCTTTGGCGCGCACGATCACGACAACATTGGCTATCACTACCATGCGCATCAGGTGGCTAACCACAAGGCCGAGTTGCTAACCTACACCACCACCATGGACGTTCTGATGAAGGGCGCTTACATCGGAAAGACCAATAGCATTCCTTTTTTCAGAACCAACAGCAATTTCAATAACAACAAATACTTGGGTGGTACGGTCAAGTAATTTATTTTCCAAAGGGGGAAACGCTTGCTTCCTTCGATTGTTGTTTCTGTTTGTCTAGAAATGCTTTAAACGGATCTGCGCCAGATTGATTTGCTGAGTTGGCATTGCCGGAATTATTTGTGCTTCCTACATTGCTTTGCAGATTGCTTGCTGGATTTGGCGCAGAGCTTGTCGCCAATCCATTTTTCTCAATGTGCGCTTTAAATGGGTCAACGCCAGGCATTTGAGCTGGCACTGTTGGCGTTGCAGGTCGCATTGATTCTGCTTGGTTTAAATTGATTTCTGACTTAGACGGTGCAGCTGGATTTTGCCCATTGCCCATCCATGCAAACAGGGTGGGCTGAAGAAGCCAAATCAAAAACAACAAGGTTGCTATGCTGATTGCCAGCTTGACATTGCCAAAGTGCTTGAAGTTGAGACGCATTTTTTTAATGATTCAAGTTCGATCGAATTTCATCTGAAATTCTTTCGCTTATGCCCAAAACTAAAGAAGCGGGTGAGGAGAAAGTTAATTGCTTTAAAAATGCTTTTCTGCCTTCTAAAGTTGACACTGTGGCGTGAGGTGAAAAATCAATCAACCGCCATTCATTCGCCAAGGCCTCCCCTAGCTCGGGGCCATATGTCGAAGATGCACTGGCCATCACATCTGCTTCGTTCAACAAAACACAAAGCCACTTTAAATCCCATTCAAAACTTTGACCTGCAACATTTGCATGGTTGTGTTGAACAATTGAAAAATCAGAACGGATAATGGCTGTTTCTATGACTGCTTGCCACTCATGTGGCACGTCATGCGATGACAGAATTGGCTTCAGCAACTGAACAGATTGCTTTTCAATTTCAGATTCCATTGAATTAATATTTCCTGGGTGTGCAAAATCATGTGCCAAACAAGTTAGCAAAGCACATAACATCCAATCCTGATTCACTTCTTTTTTTAATTCAACCAAGATAGCCAGTTGAATACTCATAGAAGTTAAGGCATCTGCAAAATGCAATCGATTATGGTATTTGGGCTCAGCAAATTTAGTGTTGCTTTGAGATTGATTCTCAATTTCAATTGCAAGCTTATTTGCCGCTCCCAACATGCATAGCCCTGCTTCAGACAAATTACTTTCCTGAAGATTTAAAAACTTAAGACATTCGTACAGCACTTTTGGCATTCCAAGCCATCCGTTCAGCCATGATGCTCTAAGAAAGCCATAAGATCTCTCTAGGCATTCATACCAAAGATCCCCTTTTAAGTTCAAATATTCAGGCGAAGACTTATCTGGCATGCTGAACTCAAGAGTGCTTAACAGCGTTGTTCATAGCCTGCTGAAGCAAAAGAGCTTCCATGATGACAACTAGCAATGGGGAATAGCTGGTTAAAAGGTCTGTAGCTTGATCATTGGAGATGACTTTGCAAACGACATCGCCGCTAGCGCGGATAGAGGCACCACGAATGCCACCTTTCAAGATAGCCGCTTCACCAAATGATTGTCCCTGCGGAATTCTGCCAAAAAATTGGCCTGTCTCACTTATCAATTCAACTTCGCCTTCTTGCAAAAAATAAAGGTGAGTGGCTGGGTCGCCTGATTTGCAAATGAATTGCCCATCCATAAATTTTTCTACTGTAAATTCACTCAATTGATACCTCTCGGTCTGTTAAGGCGCCAAATTGCGCTTGATGATTGTGATCAAAATTGCTCTTAGTTCTGGCGGAAGAACTTTGATAATTGCATCAACGCGATGAAACGGAATAATTTTGACTTTGACAGACGTCAAAGCAGTAGCTGTGAATTTAGAAGCCAGGCCTACCATTCCCTCAGACAATCCAATGACAGACCCAGCGCCTAATTTGTAAGATTTTTCTTTTTGTGCGATTTGAATTTCGCCGCTAAGAATTAGGTAAGCGTCATCAAATTGCTCACCAGATTCAATGATTTTTTTTCCAGGCAGTACCACAGTTGTATTAAGAAGCGTGCTTGAAGCCAATGCGATAAAAAGTCGATCTGGCCCTTTCAAACTTCCTGAAGAAATTGCATCTTGGCCTTCTTTAGACTGCAAAAAATATGTCCCTAATTTGCTTAGACGCTCTGCGTCTACAGAAAATTTAAGCGCATTGTCATTCATAAAAAACCTATCTAAATCATGATCAGTTGAATGATGCCGAAGCGTATTTTTGTTTTATGTAACGAACTACCCTTGGCGAGTTTGCCACTTAATAGGCCATGTAAGCAAGCTTAGATTCGACCTGATGTACGTTTTTAAGGCGAGACATTGCACAAACAATGCGCAACTGCTCCAAATGGCTGCTTCTTTTCAATGACCGCTTGCAGCCACATGAGGTCTTGACCCAAGGTATTCAATAACAAGACATCAGGGCCAGAATGACCTGATAACACACGCCAAGATGGAACAGCCATCGAGTCACTAGTAATCCATCCCATTTGACCCATGAATTTTTGAGCAAACCTTTCTAATGAAGAAGTTTTGGGTCCTACATATTTAATAGGAAGCTCTTTGTCGCTACTTTTGGCACCATCTAGTTTTGAGACAAGAGCTCTAGCCTCCTCAACAGCATCAGAAAAACTTCCTAGTCGATCAATCAACTTGTGATCAGCCGCTTGTGCTCCCGTCCAAATTCTGCCTTGCGCCAGATCATCGACCTTCGCAAGCTCGAGTTTGCGTGTCTGTGACACCTTGCCAATAAAATCGCCATAAATGTGTTCAATGCTAGATTGCACCAAAGATTGCATGCGAGGGTCAAGCGCTTTCCTAGGATCGTAAGCACCGGCCAGCCAGCTTGTTTGATACCCACCTGTATTGACACCAATTTTGCTCATTAAACCTTCACCCGTTGGCAACATGGCAAACACACCAATAGAACCCGTGATGGTGGCAGGGTCGGCAATGATTAAATCGGACGCCATTGAAATCCAATAGCCGCCGGATGCTGCCAAGTTACCCATGGAAACCACGATGGGTTTGCCTTTGTCTTTGGCAATTTGCAACTGATCGCGAATGAGCTCAGAGCCCAAAACACTGCCGCCCGGTGAGTTGACTCTGAGCACGATGGCTTTGACGTTCTTGTCTTCAGCCGCTTTTCGAATTTGCTCAGATGTAGAGATACCGCCAATTTTTCCAGCAGGTGCTCGGCCATCGCCGATCTCACCTTCCGCCACCACGATGGCAATGTGGTCACCCTTTACTTTTTTGACTTCTGAGATGAGGTAGTCTTTCCAGGAAACTTGACGGAAGGATTCAATGTCTTCATCTTTGCCGACATCTTTCATGAGTGTTTCACGCAAAGATTCAAAAGTCTGGACGCCATCTAACCACTTCCAATCTAGGGCCAACTGAGCAGCATTGCCTTTGGCACTGATCAACGCATCTGGCAACTTGTTCAAGTTTTGAACAATACTGCCGCTGGGTAAGTTGCGAGCTTTCTCAACGCCGCCGGTATACAAAGACCACAGGGCGTCGTATACATGCGCCTCTGCTTTTAAGGCTTGCTGCGATGGGGCATTCAAAACGAAAGGTTCACCTGCAGACTTGAATTGGCCAACTCGAATGAGATTGGCTTTGATACCTAGTTTGTCTAAAGCGTCTTTGTAGTAATTGCGGCTTCTGCCCAAGCCTTCAATCAAAACACCGCCCATGGGATGCGACAACACTTGAGTGGCATGAGCCGCCAAATAATATTGGCGTTGGTCGTAAACCGCAGACCATGCCACCACTTGCTTGCCCGATGCTTTGAATTTTTCAATGGCGCTTGCAGCTTCACGCAAAGAAACAAGGCCGCCACCCTGAAAGTCGTCCAATTTCAAAAGCACTTTGTCGATATGCTTGTCTTTTGCAGCCAACTCAAAGGTCATCACAACATCGCGCAAGCGAACAGTGTCTGATGCGTTGCCCTGAATTTCGCCAATCACTTTGTCTCGCAAGCCCCCAGGTGATTCTTCAACCAACACACCTTTTAAGTCCATGACCAAAACAGTGTGATCGTCGAGACTTACTTTGTCTGAATAAAAAACAAGCCATCCAATACCTACCGCATACAAAACAACACCGAAAACCAAAGCCACTCGAAAGCTTTGGAACATCCAATCGGACACTTTCAAAATGCCACGATTGATGAATGAAAAAAAGTTTTTGATTTTTAAGAAAGCAGCATTCATGGTGTTTCTATTGTCCTTGCATCAGCATACTGTGCCTACCGAGGTGAAAAGCAATATTACTTCAGCCCGAAACAGCCCTAGTAGTTTAGGCCACCTACAATAGAAGTGGCGCATCTTCCCACCCTTCCCTTTTTTGAAATTGGAATTTTGAACATGAACACATCACATTCATTGGGCTTTTGGTGGGCTTGGCCTTTAGCGCTTGCAGCATACGTCCTATTTCGAGCTTGGTATGACAACTTGCGAGGCCCCCTCAGCCCAGAGGAAATCGAGAAATTCATGAACATAACTGCTGATTTGCCTGGGCCTCACCATACAGACCGAGCAGTTTTGCGAGAGTTTCTGGAAGCTGACGACGGCAAAGAGTTTGTCATGTGCAACTTGGTCAAGCTTTTCCCACATCAAGTGGCCCACCCGTTCACTGGCGCACTGACACCTGCCCAAGACTTGCTGCAGGAATATGTCAAACAGTTTGTGGGGGTCTTGCTATCTGGGGGTGGGCACCCTGTAGTAGCCTCACGCAAGGTAGCGGGCTACATTGACGCTTGGAATGCACCACCTGATCCAGGCTGGTCTATTGCTGGAATGATGAGATACCGCAGCAGGCGCGACATGATGATTCTTGCAACCAATGAGAAATTTCTAAAGGCCCATCCGTTTAAGCACGCTGCGGTGCAGCAAACCTTTTCTTTTCCCACCCAGGTGGTAGCAGAAATGGTTTTGCGTCCGCGCAGTGCTGTCGGATTGGTGCTGTCCTTGGTTGCGGCTTTGGTTCACCTGGGCTCACTTCTATATGGATAGAAAGGTTAGCGTGCACTCGCTTTAGAAAAGAAAAAACACGCTTGATATCCGTTAAAAAAAATGACGGATTACGCTTATCGTTTATGACTCGTTTTTTTGAGAGAGACCCATTAACTGACTTTTTCAACTGAAAAGAACTGCACCTTGTCAGTTAGCACTTTAGGGCGATGCCTATGCTCTTCCCCTTCAGGCAACAAAATCACATCGCCTTTGGCATAAGAAAATACTTTTCCATCAACATCAATTTCCACTTCACCATCCAGCACAAAGCCAATGTGTCCTTTGAAGCACCAATCGGCATGAACCATGGCTCTGTCCCATTCCACCAAACGAAGCTGCAGTTCGCCTTGCTGAAAACGTTTGTAGCGCATACCGTCACCCGCTTCGAACCATGCCATTTGATCAAACTGAATTTTGTAAGCTTGAGACATATTCATCGGAGAGCTCCTAAGAGACATTGCAAAAGCAAAGCATATCCTCTTCCGCAGAATTAACAAAAAATCCAATAATTTACCCAAAAGTTCTAATAATCTAGCTAACTTGGCTAGTTGGACTAAATACAGAGCAAGCTTTAAGATAATGGTGGAACAAATGTAGTAGACCCTGTGTCTTATTGACGAAACAGGCTCTACTCACAACGTAGTTTTATTTTTTAGGCAAATTTTAATGACAACTGTAAAAAAAATCATAGATCAAAAATCAAACACAGTCTTCTCTGTTCGTACTTCTGACCCTATAGAGAATGTCTTGAAAATTATGCGTGATTTCCGCGTTAGAGCCGTCTTGGTGATAGACGACGGCGAATTGATGGGCATAGTTTCTCAGGGCGATTGCGCTATCAAAGTATTACTGCCTCACAACAATCCCTCTGAAGTTGTTGTTTCAAAAATCATGACACCAAAACCACTTACGGTGACACTCTCGAATTCCTTAGACGAGTGCATGGCCATCATGGTTCACAAGCACATTAGGCACTTACCTGTTCTAGAAAAAAGCAAAGTCGTTGGCGTTATTTCTATTGGTGACTTGGTTAAAAATATCATTGAACTTCAAGGCAATCAAATCAAGTTTCTAGAAACCTATATCAAAGGGCATGGTGCTTGAGCAAATTGAAAAGAAAATGAACATCACCTTTGAAACCATTTTTCACGCCAGCATCGACAAGGTCTGGCGAGCTTACACATCCCCTGAGCACATCATGCAATGAAACGCAGCCTCGGATGATTGACACACAGCCACAAATGAGCATTGATATTCGAATTGACGATCTATCAAGTGATGAGTCTCAATCTATCGTAAGAGAACACATGGCAGGAATGCTTGCCAACACCCCTATTGAAAGTGTTCACGCATTACCCTTGGACAAACTTCGCAAGCCATCCATCACCTTTTGGACTGCGTGGATGGGATCCGAGCTTTGCGGGTGTGGCGCTCTGCAAACGCTCGATACTCAACATGGTGAGATCAAATCAATGAGAACAAGAGCAAGTTTCTTGAGACAAGGGGTGGGTCAAACCGTTTTGTCGCACATCATCAAAGAAGCTGGAACCAGAGGTTTAAAGCGATTGAGTTTAGAGACAGGAACTACTGAAGTTTTTGTTGCCGCAAGGGCGATGTATTTGAGAAATGGTTTTGAAGTCTGTGGGCCATTTGGCACTTACCAACTTGATCCGCACAGCGTGTTCATGACCAAATACTTATTTCAGTAACGCACTCAAGACAAAAAGTCGCATGTGCAAAACTTGATATAAATTAAGTTTTCTTCTAAATTGAATTAGATATAAGTAAAAACCCTAGCTGCGTAAGTCTGATTTGATGCGACTTTCCATCAAACAGGATTTGAAGCTTTTCAAGTAAGTTTTTTGTAAATTGCTAATAATGGTTCTTCCGTCCACAATGTGGATGACATTGAAACACATCAACAACTCCACAATCTTGCATGACCCGAATTGAAGAACTGATTCTGCAGCGTAAAGCAATCGATTTAGAAATTGAAGCTGAGTACAAAAGGGAGCGTGACGCTGCTGCCAGGGGCGAGGCCGATGCACAATTCAACTTAGGGTTGATCTATTACAAGGGGCAAGGCGTACCTCAAAATTATGCAGAAGCATTTGGCGCGTTTAAATTAGCTTCTGAGCAAGGCAAAACACAAGCTCAGTTTTATCTTGGATTAATGTATGAGCAGGGACAGGGTACCCAACAGGATTATGCAGAAGCAGCTCACTGGCTTGAGTTATCTGCCAAAGAAGGCAATCCGGATGCCCTTAACAGACTAGGCGCTATGCTAGAAAACGGATTGGGCGTTAAGCAAGACTTTCAAGCTGCAATGAGATGTTACAAGTTGTCTGCTGAAAAGAAAAATCCCTCTGCACAATTTAGTATCGGTTCAATGTACGAACAACACCATGGCGTTGAGCAAGACGATATGGAAGCTATAAGTTGGTATAAATTGGCAGCAAGTCAAGGACATGTAGAAGCTCACTACAGAATTGGCTACCTGTATTTAATGGGTCACAGCGTTAAGCAGGACTTCAAAGAAGCCAAGCATTGGTTGGAGTTGCATGCCCAAAAAGGGCATATCAATTCACAAATCAGACTTGGAGAAATTTACGACAAAGGACTTGGCGTAGCTCAAAGTTATTCAGAAGCTATTAAATGGTTCAAATTGGCCGCCACCCATGGCAGTGCAGAAGCTCAGGCAAAAATGGGGTTTATCTACGGAAACGCTCATGGGGTTCCTCTCGACTTCCACGAGTCGCTGCGTTGGTACCTCATGGCAGCTGAGCAAGATTACCCAGCCGCTTTGTCAAATCTAGGCTTTATGTTCGACCACGGACAAGGCGTGCCAGTGGATTCACAAAAAGCCCTGATGTATTACAGCAAAGCCGCAAAAAAAGGTGATGTAAACGCAAGGAAAAATCGCGACATCATTGAGGCCCGAATTGCAAAACAGCAGTCAAACCATTAACCCCTAATTACTGCGTGCAAGTTCTGGTTCGGGTAACGCATCAAGGATGCAAATAGAAAACCTTGCTGACAATCTTCCAATGACCGTCGAACTTCACCAGATTGAAGAAATCCGTAAAGCGATGGCCCGTCCAGTTGTCTGAGTCGACGCGTACATTAGCGCAAGTTCCTACAACGTCAACAGAACTAATTTTTGTGTTGATGTCCTTGGCAGCACCATTCGTGTCATTCCAATCGAAAAGTCCTTGGATGGGCCCGCCAAACAAATCAGGACCAACATACCCATAGATGGTTGCACCTTCGTGAAAAGCTGGCTTCATCGCAGCGCCCTTTCCAGTTCGGGCTCCATCAATGTAGTGCTGGATAATATTCGTGATTGCATGGACTTCGTCGACATAAGTTGACTGAGACATAGTTGGTCCTTTGATAGATTGATAAGGGATATATTTGATTTTTTCCAATCACACCCTTATGCAAAGGGCGTGACTTAATTTACGCCAAAAAACTGAAAATCGACATGAATTAATACGGGCAAAATCCAGTGTTTACCCTAGTTCCGTGCCATTCAATAAAACCGTCTTGTAGTTGAAGAACATTTGTTAAGCTCACACTCATTTGGAGGCTTTTATGAAACACAAATTTGCCATCATCGGGCTCGGCATCATGGGCCGGCGTATGTTGGAAAGTGTGCTTCGGCACCCTGAATTTGAAGTGTGCGGCCTATGGGATCCTTCGGCTGACTCTGTTGCCAAAACACGCGCAATATTGCCCAGGGCGCCCATTGCGCAAAGTGCGCAAGCGGCCATGCACGAAGCGAATGTGGTGTACCTGGCCTGTCCCCCTGGGCCTCGCAAAACCTACGCCTTAGAGGCTGCTGCAAATGGACAGGGCGTATTCATGGAGAAGCCCTTGGGCACCGACAACGTGCAAAGCCGAGACCTCGTAGCCCAATTGGAGAAGGCTCGTTTGCCCAGTGTTGTCAATTTCACGCAAGCCGCCTCACGTGGCTTTGAAGAATTGTCTCGCTCTATTCATGCTGGAGAGGTAGGTGAGTTACTTGGCATCGACATTGTTGTGAATTATCCCGCTTGGCCCCGCGCTTGGCAAAAGGATGCCGATTGGCTGCGCTTTCGCCATGAAGGCGGCTACACCCGAGAGGTCATATCGCATTTCTTGTTTTTGGCAGGACGGTTTTTGGGTCCATTGACACTTCAGCATGCACTGCCAAGCTATCCACAAGACCCAGCCTTGTGTGAGTTAGACATGCTTGCCCGGCTTACAACAGCAAAAGGCCTTCCTGTCACCGTGATGGGCACTACCGGTGGTATGCAACCCGACAGGCAAGAGCTTACTGTGCGCGGCAGCAGCTTGAGCCATCAATTTAGAGAATTTTACCAACTTTGGCGCTCAGATGGCGGCGCATGGGAAGAGGCGCTTGACTGGTCTCAAGAAGACCCACGTACCAGCGCCTTACAGCGCCAGTTGAATGAAGTAGACCGATGGCTAAGAGGCCAAACTCACAAGCTTGCTACTGCCCAAGAAGCATTGGATGTGCAAGAACTTATAGAGGCCATGCTTGCGGGTCAACCTCGGCGATTAGGTTGACTCAAATTTGAATGACATTTATACATTGAGTCAGACTTATGCGTAAATGGCCATCAATATGGCAATCAGTGGCAAGCCCGTTGCGATCACCGCATAGATTTGGTAAATCGCCCAAGGCTCTTTCATTTCAAGTTGGACAGATTCCAATTTTTGCTCTTCGGGCGTGAGGTCTTTCAGTGACGCTTCTATTTGGCGCATGGCGCTTGAGACAACCAAATAGATCGTCATAGAACCAAAAATAGATACCGAAGCCACCATCAATTTGACTGACGCTTTTGCCATTGAAATGTCGCCAAAAATAATGATGGCCAACATGGCCGGTATGAAAATAGCATACATGTATTGACTCATTCGAAATTGCTCTCCTGCTTGTTCAGTAGCAGTTCTTTGATAAGACGTTGTCATATTCATCTTTCTGAAATGATTATTTAGAAAAGTTAAGTGGGTTTCTTGGCGGACACAGGCATCCAAATTACAGATAGAAGCAACATAGTTACAACCAACCAGAAAATGAGGTTTCCGGTATCGCTGAATAAGCTGAACTGCGCATTCGCAGTGGCTGAAGAAATTTGAGGAATAGTTAAGAAGGCCTCAGCTTGAGCACTTAATGTCTGTCCCGATGCTTTGATTGCTTTCAAGCCATTCGCCGCTGAAATAAAAGACAGATTTCTACTTGCGCCCACAAGCAGTCCACTCCAGATGATCATTAGTCCAAAAACTGTGGTCAATACTTTGCCCACCATAGTTGACTCACCTTCGCGCATCTTTGAAGCGAAACGAAACGCAACCCAAAGTATAAAAAATGTTGCAACGGTGAAAATGGCATTGGTATTGAGTGCCATTTGGAGATAACTTAAAGTTTGAAATTGATCCATGATGAAACCTCGATTTGTAATTTAAAGAGTAGGATTGATTTCCATGATTGGAAATTAAAACTTTTCACTTCTGAGAAACAAGACAAGAAGCCGCACATTCACAGCTTGATGTCTATCAAGTTGACGCCCGTAAATCAGATTAGATATAAGGCCAAACCCTCGCTTCAACTTTAGAAATTACAAACTGACACCAAGGCTGTAAGACGACCATTACACATAGTTGTCTTTCCATACGACACTTGCATACCAAAACTTCAGCAACACACGATGGCAGCCAAAGGCAAGCCTCGAGGATTTAAGGATAAATGAAACAGCACAACGATGGCCATGATGGGCATCAAAAGTGCCAAACCCAATGCTGGTGCCCGATTAGAAAGAAGGTGCTTGAGCGGATTGATTCACAAATCTAATTTTCAAGAAAGAACACAGACTATTCTTTCTCATCATTATTTTTTGTCAATACCAAACCGTACTGAATCACAAGGGTGGAAATTGCAAGCAACAAGACAGCACATCCTTCGTAAATCAGATCGATGGTACTGATGCCTTTACCCTGCAGAATCATGAGTCGACAAAGTGCCGTGATTGCGATAAAAATTGGCAAAGTGATTGGAATCTTTCTGTATCGATAGAAAGCTGCAACCATGCCCAAGACCTCGGCATAAATGAACATCAGCAGAAGGTCTGTTAAAGCAATTTTTCCATTTTGAATAACTGCAAACATTTCTGCGCCAACACTGAAGACTGTTAGAAGTGCGATGAAAAATAAAATACATTTTTCTGCAAAGATGATCAAGTTATAAACGCTCATTCAATTTGCCCCATTTACTCATTAGCCTAACGCTTCAACACCCAAAATAAATTAACCCAGAAACGCATCAAATTTTTATTTATTGATACGATTTGGGGGACAGGGATGTTAGGAATTAATATTTATAGTTCAAGAACCCGGCATAGCTTTAACAATAATTGCGCATGCCAAGCGAGGTCCTGCATTACCGGTGGGCTGGGTTTTATAGTCATCGGGGTCTCTGTGAACTATCAAACCGCGACCCACAATATCTGCTGAGCCAGAATCAACAGTGATTGCTGAGGTTTCAAAAGATAATTTTGCGTTACCGTTCATATCAGCAAATAAAGAGGGTAAATCTCCTGCGTGGTGAGCGCTACTGCCATGAGCGCCATGCGCCTTACCGTTAGGATTAAAGTGACCACCTGTACTCATGCCGTCTCCGCTTGAGCAGTCCCCTTTTTCATGAACGTGGAACCCATGCTCTGCGTTTGGCTTAAGACCTTGTATTTCTGCAGTGACTAAAACTTTAGACCCAATGGTTTTAAAAGTTACCACGCCAGTTGTGGTGCTGCCTTTGGTTGGACTTAAGCGAGCGTTTGCTGAAGGCCCGTCAATGTGTGTGGCACAACCTGACAGTAAGACTAAAGCGCAAGCAATGATTAGTTTATTCATATGGAGGTCTCAATTTAAAAAACCGAGTTTGTCACACTTCATACAAATTAAGTTCAACTGCGATTCAATAGCCACCAACGCGTCATGGAAACTAAATCGAGTGCGACGGACTCGCACAGTGGTGCAATTTAAATCGAGCGACGAATTTTCAGTCAACCACTACCCCCCCACATCCTTCTAGACCTCAAACTTTATTCAAAAGTTCTAAGAATCTTTAAATCCAAAGACCAAACTGGTTTGCCACGATTGCCAAGCAGAACAGCCAAATGACCAAAACAATGAGCAGACCAACATAGCTCTTTGGTTTAGATTGATTACTATTGATCCATTCAACAGCCTGCTCTCTTGCTTGATTCATCACATCAGTGGGGGTTAATTTCAAAGCAAGCAAGACCAAAACTGGAACAATGATTAAGTCATCCAAATACCCCAAGACAGGAATGAAGTCTGGGATCAAGTCAATGGGACTTAAGGCGTAGGCAACTGCGACAAAAGCTATTGCCTTTGCCCAACCAGATACGCTTGGCTGCTTTAGAGCAAACCACAGAGCAAGGACATCTAATTTGAGTGCTTTAGACCACGCTGAGATTTTTTGGAATGGTGTCATTTCAGCAGTCAATTATCCAAGTGGCATTCCCCCAATTTTGTAGACACTCTTCATAACGCTATCAATTACAAATAATTTGGACGCGCTTGATCTCGATGTAAATTATTGAGTGCAAGTTCTAGTTCGGGTAATGGTGCCATCTGGATTTTGGGTCTCAGTCCAAGGGCTGCATGATTGATTTTGAGGCTGAACCACCACAGGCTGTTGCTGCTGAATAATCACAGGCTGCTGAACATACACTGGCTGCTGTCGTGCTGCCTCATAAACGATTGCACCACCAATGATCGTCGGAACCATCCACTGCCAACCACCACCGTAGCCACGCCCCCAATAGCCGCCGCCATGGTGCCTTTGAGCCATTGCAGAGGCACAAAGTGTCATTAGTAAAATAACCAATAGCTTTTTCATATCGTTCCTTAAAGCAG
>Ga0114971_10000674_pt1 | contig 22720 bp, 3 predicted proteins | sample M_140625_MF_Meta_FD_87320 | JGI IMG/M metagenome (GOLD analysis project Ga0114971, IMG submission 87320) | Freshwater microbial communities from Lake Montjoie, Canada to study carbon cycling - M_140625_MF_MetaG | ecosystem: Environmental > Aquatic > Freshwater > Lake | place: Lake Montjoie...
GGCGGCGGCGCACTTGCGGATTCTTTTTCACGTAGGAACCAATGGTCAGGTGCGTCTTCTGAAAGGGGTTGCCATGGTAAACCGGTCTACTAACGGCAGCGCGGATATTGCCCTGATCTCCGATCCCACGCGCTACAGGCAGTATGGCACTAACACCGGCTCGCGCATCACGGCTGTGGGATTCGACTTTGGCGACACCAATGGCGTGGAGGCCTTGAATCAGATTGCGCTCGCGGCGGCGACAGCAGCGGCGAACGGCAGCCCAGCCCTTCCCGCCGCCACCCAAAAGCAGGTCTACAACCAAACTAATCCGCCTCCGGGTGCGACCTCTTATTACAAGGCGTTCCTCCAGTCGTCGATTTACAGTGAAAGCGCGGGGTTGGCGAGCGAAGCCGCCACCAACAGTCAGGCGGGATTGGATTCATTGTCGCTGACGAGAAAAATCCAGATAGCCAATGCCGCGGCCTTGAAAGCGCTGCTGGAAGCCAATATTTTCAAAGCGGCGGATGCGCTGAACCTCAACGAAATCCCCATGGCCGGGAGTATCGCCTCGGGCGGCACCCTGTCGGGCAGTATATATCTGGGCGCCGATCATCCCACGAATCCCTTCCGGCACAAGTGGAATCCCATACATCAGCATGGCTATGCCATCACCCGTAAATTGACGGTTCGGTTTGATTCTGGCACCAACGCGGTCGACCAGATCACCGGAACCTATTGCGAGGAAATTTTTGGCCTCCACAAGCCGCTGGGCACTGCCCAGGACATCGGTCTTAGAGCGGAGGGCCCCATTTCCCTGCAGCGCATCAGCCTGGTGTCTGATTTGAACCCGTGAACCCCGAATTGATTTCCATGAAACACAGATCCCGATCCCTCCTCACCCGGGTGTTTTCGCCGGGCCGTTTTTTGACGCTGCTGGCCGCCCTGAGCGCACTGGCGCACCGGGCCCCCGCCGATCCCGTGGCCGCGTCCGGCTCCATGGTGGACACAGTCATGAAACAAATCATCGACACCCGGGTGGATACCGTGTCCGGTGTGACTTATGTGTTGGGCTGGAATGATTCTATAACCAACGCCGTCCTTCATAAGTATGATGCCGGCGGGCTGCGGCTGACGATCAACGACATCGGTTTGATCATCAGAGGCATCACCAGTCGGCCCGCCGCTTTAGCGGTGCAGTCGGGCGGCACAAATTTGTATGTGGTCGGCGACAATACGGTTTATCGCATCAGCGCCGACACGGGGCAGGTGATGGAGCAGGGGAATGCCACGACGAATAATAGCGCCGCGATAAAAAGCGTCTATTGTGTGGGAACTAATCTGTACCTCTGCGGCAACCTGATCGCGTTACCTTTGTCACCGATATTATTGTTTAATAAACCCTTCACGACTCCCGCCTGCTCGGATCCCTGCTTTTTAGTTCACTTTCCCATGGGAGATCCTGGCACGACACTATCCAATAGCCCGGCGATGGAGGCAACCCTCTATGGTAACGAAGTCGGAAACAATGCGGCGAATTCCGTCGTGGTGGACGAAACGGGGGACATCTACGTGGGCGGCAAGCTGGGCAGCGGGGCATTTAAATCAGCATTTTTGGATAATGCGATACACATATCTTGGGGAACAGTGCAAGTGGCAGGAGGATCTTTAAGTTTTAACATCCCAGAATACACCACTTATAATGTCGGCGGATTATATGGAGGAGGTAAGATTTATGTGCCTATTTCTGGTGATGCCACCTTCAAAACAATTATCGATGACACCGGGGCTTTATATGTGGACAGCCAAACTCCTTTAATTAATCGCACGGAATGTTGTGGAGCAACGACAGGAACCATGTATCTGAGTGCAGGACTCCATAATTTTTATAGCTGGGCAAACAATGGCTATGGCGCTGGCTATAATAATATTTCTGTGAAGTATGGAGCCTGGGAGGGCGGCTTGTGTTCGGATACATACAAGGGGTATGTGATGAGGTTTTCGAGGGACCTGACAACTTTAAAAAAGTGTTATTTTTTCACTCCCAGCGGTAACGCCGACCCCTCCTCCGGCGACATCCGGGAGCTGTGTTATTCGGATGGCTTTGTCTACAGCGTTGGCACTTGGAATGGCGCTGCCCGATGCGTCAACCCAGTGGACAATTCTGTTTCGGGCTCCCAGGACATTGAAATCCTGAAGTTCGACAGCGATCTGCAGCTTAAGAAGCGGGCGGCGGTGAAAGGGGTGGCAGAAAATGCCGGGTTCAGCATTGCGGTGGACGGGGGCGGCAACGCGTACATCACCGGCAGTTATGGGTCGGGTTCAGCCGATTTTTACAGCGCCGGGAGCACCACCGCGTACGGCTCCATCGGCTCCTCCATTGCGAGCATCTTCCTAGCTAAGCTGGATTCGTCTTTGGCCTTCCAGTGGGTGAATAAACCCATAACGAAACCGGACTTCAACCTGACAGTCGCTCCCCCAAAAAGTCGCTGGAATCCTGTGGTCCAGGGTGTGTATTGGTCGGGTTACAAGAATTCCGGGCTGCTCACCATGGGCAATGCCGGGGCATACAAAAATATCGACGGCGGTGCCCCTGAAAGTTTTCTCGCCTTGTTGAAGGCGGATGGCCAATTTGCTGAGCGCGTCAACCTCACCATCATCTCGGAGTACGGCGAAAGCGGCACGCAGGTTCTCCCCTATGGAGGACCGGTCTCAGCTACAGCGGACAATACCCGAAGTGTTATCAAAGGAACGTTCCGCGTCATATCCGTCCCGCCGGCGATCTACTACGATACAAATGGCGTGGATATCACTACCGCCATTGAATTAGGGGTTAAGACGATAGCGGAGGATGCGGTCACGCGCATCCTGTGCACGGGTTATTCCGTGGGGGATAACGTGGCTAACGGGACCGCCAGCAGCTATTCGCTGACGGTCAACAGCGATACCACAGTGACATTTCACTGGCGGGTGGAGCACGCCCTGAACATCCAGTCTTTCGTAGCAGAAGAAACACGAGACCCAGGAAACACCAACGCGCCCGGTTATATTGCGGGGCTTTCCTCCCTCGCCGCGGGAGATCCGAGCCCGTCTGTACAGAAACACTGGATCCTTGAAAACGAACCGACGAGTGCCACCATCGCTTGTGGAGTGGATGACACCACCTGGACTTCGCAGGGATTATCGGTGCGCTATGCGGTTGCCGGTTACGATGCCGACGGGGCGGCGGCTCACGGTGAGAACGACTCTACGAATAAAACGTTGACATATTTCCCCCTCTCAACAGACGGAAATCCTCTGGTCCGGCAGCAGGTGCCGCCCTTTAACATGGCGGGCCCGGTGAATATCCGGTGGCATTGGAAAACAAAGCTCGGGGTGCAGGTCTACACCACCGGCTTGGCAAACCAGGCGCATCCTTATATTCATGTCGGCACGAATGACGCCACAGTCGCGCAGGACAAAAAAGGCTCGGGTACTTTCTTTTTTGACCGGGGCACGCGGGTTCAAATCGGTTCGCTTGATCATTCGAGAAGTCAGACCCTTCAGGGATGGATGAACGGCGCGGGAACCATTTCCCCCTCCATCGGTACACGGACAAATCTGCCTGGGACCTTTAGCAATGCACTCAGTGACTACTGCCTTTCGTTCGCGCCCACGAACCTGACCCGCCCCGGCCGGGTGCTATGGGATTACGGCGACCGGATTTTTAAAGAGACCAACTTCATTGGTAATCCCTTGACGTTTAATACCGTGAATGATCCCGCCGTGCGCGCCCTCTTAAAGACAGATGAGCCGCCGGATTCTCTGTCCGTGGGAGATGTCACTCTGAATGCTCCCGGCGCCCTGGCTGCGAACGTGGCGATGTGGGATCCGGTCGGGAAAAAATATTACGGGCTGATCCCCAGCAAACTGCTGACTCGCTGGAAAACAACGGATGCGAATTCGAGTGACCGCATCCTAATCGAGATCACCGTCCAGTATCCGGCAGCTCCTCATTACCGGCATATTGCCAACACCCGTCCGGTGACGCTGGACCCGGACCCCGCCGACCTGGTGTCTTTTCAGGGGATGAAGTACTCCACGTGCGGGTCGGTTCAGGACGGAAAATTCACGGCCACCAATGCGGGGATGTCGGTCCTGTTATTCAACCAGGCGAACAGCGCCGGGCGCGGGGCCGTGGTGACGACGCCCCGCATCCGGGTGGTCCAGACCACTAACGTAGAACAGGGGGGATTCGCCGCGGTGCTCAGCACGGTGAATACTGTCATCGGCAGAAAAATTACAAGCAGCTACGACACCGCCGGTTTGGGCACGGGATATCTTTATGATCTGATGCAGAACCATAACGCCTCCATTTACAACCGGGATCTCTTGCAAGGTCCGATTATCCCTGTGAACAATGTCGACAGCAGTGGCGGCCAGTATCCGGTGGTGGTCTGGTATGAGAATCGGGATAAGATTCTTTGGCCGTATCAAGCGGTGAAGTATCGACCACTGTGGCCTACGAACGCAGATCAAGGATTGAGCCGGATTGTTATCGCCAGCCGCTACGGCAGCGAGAGCGTGGATACCAATGGATTGGATCAGGCTGTGGTTCCGGCTCAAACCGTGGGCACTAATATCTATCCCGCCGAGACGACGTTGAATCCCGCCCGATTCACGCAGGTGAAAATTTACAACCAGCCGGACCCCGCGCAGCCCGGATACAATCCCAATGAAGAGCATGCGCTGCTGGCGCCCTCCCTGCGGTCGGCGGCCCTCTCTCCCCAGCCGACGGCGGTCTATGCCTTGCGCGACGGCGATCTGAATACCAACAACGGCGCCTTGTACACGTCTGATCCCTACGTGCTGGTGCAGTTCCTCGATTTGGTGGATGGCGAGTACAAGATGAAGGTCTATAACATCGTTCGCGCCGCAACCAACTCCAATCTGGGGGATTTGAGTTACAAATATAGCTTTGAGCAGGAGATGGTGGCCGGCGAGCCAGTCATCCCCTTTTATCCGCTGCCCTCTGTCATCGGAGCCACGCCCGGTCCCGGCGACTATGGCAAGGACGGACAGCCAACTGTCCAGCGTTGCTACTGGAAAGATCACAAGGGCACGGCATGGGCGGTGTCCGGGGATAGCTTCTTTGACGCCTATTATTTTTATCCCCTGTCCCCTGATTTCTGGTGGCCTACCAACAAAATGAGAAAGAATCCCGGCGACTTTGTCGCCTTCCTGCCGGACCAGGCAGGTTATACGAACAAATTTTTTGACATCAACAAGACCACCACGGCCGCATTTGATTACAGACAGAACGATCAAACGCCGACCGCCCAAGGGATCCATTACACGACGACCTGGCCGGACGCTGTGCCGATTCTCAAGGTGGGCGAAACCCTGACGTTTCCGGGCGGCGAATACCGGTCTGATCATCCAACCACGTATGTGATGAATGAGGACGGGGATTTGGTGGCAGAACCCACGCCTGGGCTGCCCGGCGTGGTGGGGTTTGCCGCCGGTCAGATTGTTTTTGATACCCTGAGCCCGGTCATGAACTTGCAGACAAACTTTGACCGTTACACTGTCCGGGTTTTCCCGGCGCTGGAGGAGCGCGCGGTCAGTCTGCCCGTCAGAGATTTTCCCGTCGCCCTCAATCCGGCCAACGGCCGGACCACCGTCAAAAACGGGGTCTATTATTTCAAGGAATTGTCCTCTTCCCTGCAAAAGCGGGTTTATTATGATCCCATCCGCGCCAAGCTGTGCATTCAGGGTTTCTTGAATGACAAGGACATTTCCGATCGCACCCTCACCGCGTCGCCTGCTGCCGTGTACGTGCTGGAACCGAACGTGCTGACGCTCGCTGAAAAAAATATTCTGAATGGGAGCGCCAAGGGGAGCCCGTTCGAAGACCTGAAATCCACGGCCTTTGCAACCGCGATGGATGCTCTCTATAATTTGACGCGGAATCCCAATCAGCTGGACAAGGGCGGTGATGGGGTTGATTCCGATTACCGTGTAGGGCTGGAGCAGAAAATCGACTATGACGCCAATGGAATACCGAAACTCGCTACCAACAATGGAATCCTCACCATAAATCGTATTCCCAGCAATGCGGTGCCGATGCAGGCGCTCGGGCCGGGTCTGGCGCTGGTGGCCAATCCGGCTTTTCTCGACCCCTACGATACGAACCAGATCAGCTTTGTGACCTTGGCGGAGAACAACAGCGACGCCTTGGGCGGCGCCCCCGTGTCGCTGCACATCATCAAGGTGGACAAGACGCAGCGCTACCGCGGTTCCATCAAGAGCATTTTTTCGGACAATGTGTTCGATGAGAACATCGTCCTGCGGCACACCGGCGATTTTGGAGGCAACGCGGAGAGCCTGGTCTTTGAATGGTGGTATCGGCCGGAGGATGGCACCGAGGCGCTGCCGCCGGACCGCGAACCTTCGCCGTCACCTTGGAAACTGTTCGGGGATCCCTCCGGCAATGCCGGGGTGGGCTTTCATCAGCTCACGCTAAAGGGGAATCCGAGCGCCCCGGAGGTGCTGCTTGGCGACACCCTCTTTTATTTGAGGTACCGGCACACAAATGAAGTGGTTTCCGGGGTGAACTGGGAGGTCCCGCAACCTAACAATGAAAAGCGCGTGGTGTTGGGCCGGCGGAAGGACGGCATCCCCTACGACTGGGCCGGGGCGGGCAATTCCTCGCCGCAGGATATCAATGGCGACGGCCAGCCCGACTACATTCCGCAACTGGCGGAGGGCTGGGTCAAGCGGGTGATGTCGCGGGTGAATCCCTACGAGGCGCGCATCAATGATTTTTCCGCTGACAATCCGGCGACCTACTCCAGCATCATTCAGCAGCTGGGGGCGGAATACAACGGCCCGGTCGCTCTGAATCCGGACAAAAATGTGATCGAGAATGTGGGGCTCATTGCGCTGTACACGACCCTTTTGGAGCGCGCCAAAAGCCTGAGCATCGACCTCTCCACGCCCCTTTGCACGCCCAGCATGGCCAATGCCCTGCAGCTGGCGTCCACCCGCATCAGCGACTTTTACCGGTTGCTGGGGAATGAGGCCTATTCCGACTCCCTGAATCCGACCATCGGGTACGGGAGCAGCAGCGTGGAATACGGCAATATGGCGCCCGCCGTGCTGGCATTCCAGAACCAGGTGGCCACCCGCTTGGATGAGGAGCTGGGATTGCTCCGCGGAGTGGCTGCCAATAACGGGTCGCCGGTCTACAACCGGTTGTACTGGAATTTCACCCACGCCGAGGGCGAGGCCGCCTACGCGATGAAATACAACCTCAGCGACATCACCCAGGACGGGTTCATTGATGCCAAAGATGCGATGGTTCTGTATCCGCAGGGCCACGGCGATGCCTGGGGCCATTATCTGACTTCTGAGACGCTTCAATACGACCTGCTGCGGCATCCCTATTTCAACTGGGTGTCGCGCTCTGAATTTATTAATTCCCAGGATGTGGTTATCCCGGTGGATTATCTGGATGAGCGGAAGTTTGCGCAGACCGCCGCCGCCAAGGCGCAGGCCGGGGTGCAGATTGTGAGCATGACCTATCGCCAGAAGTATGTGGCGGACCCGCGCGGCCAGTGGCAGGGCTATCTGGACACCGATCCCCAGCAGGCCTGGGGCGCGGACGAATGGGCGCGGCGGGCGGGGCAGGGCGCCTATTTTGATTGGGTCACCGCCAACGCCCTATTGCCGGCGGAGCATCCCAACACCAATTACACCGGCATCCAAAAGGTGGACCGGACAACCGTCACAGACATCGCCGGCATCAGCGGAGCCCTTTATCAGATTCAGCAGTCCATGGACCAGGTGGACAAAGGGAACAACCCGCTGGGGATACCGAGCGGGGCGCTCACCTTTGAGATCGACCCTAACTATGTGGTTCCGGGCTATGGGGGCGACACCTACAAGTTCTTTGACCAGACCTATGCCAAGGCCGTGGACGCATTAAACAACGCCAAGGCCACGTTCGACAACGCCAATGTGTTCGACAACCTGATCCGGCAGGTGGCCAACAACGAGACGGAATTTCGCAATCAGGTTTATGAGGAAGATCTGGGGTATCGCAATGAGCTGATTGAAATCTTCGGCACTCCCTACGAGGGGACCATTGGCTCGGGCAAATTGTATCCGGCGGGCTATCAGGGGCCGGACACCGCCCTCTATGCCTATGTGAAGGTGAACACCGTAAACGATGACACCGTTCCCCAACCCAGCGTGAAATTCGTCGGTGATTATCAAAATCAAATAGAAGGTGAGGCATTTAACTATAATGGAGCCATTGCAATCACAGTGGATAAGGTCGCTTTGACAAATTGGCAAAGTGAGTTTGGTTTTAATACAAACTCAAGCTCAACCCCATCCACAGGAGTTAATTATGCGGATTTCTCACGAGGCCTGAATGGCATGGTCTATTCAGACAGCAATTCGGTTTTGCAAAATTTAAATCTGCCGATCATGCCGGCCGGGTACAGCTACGTGGCGCCGCCGGAGTGGGGCAGCCGGTCCTCCGTCGGCCAGTTGCAGACCCTCATCAACCAGATGGTCCAAGCTCAGGCCGACTTGAATCGGGAGATGTTCGCCTGGGATACGGAACAGCAGGTGCTCCTCAACAAACTCCGGAAGCTGAATCAGGATCATAAATTCAACGACCAAATTCGCGGGATACAACTCGCCAAGGGAATAGCCGATAACGTGGCAGACTTATTAAAAATAGTTACAGCGCAAGGTGGAAACGTGGCTGAATACACTGCCGCCGCAGCTGGCATTGCCGCATTAACGGTGGTCAACAGTTTACCTACGGATTACCCTACGGCAGGAGTGGCCATCAACCCAGGGAACTTACCCACAACAATTGCGCAAGCAAGCGGCGATGCAGTATATGCCCAAACTGAGCTTTTAGCAGGAGGTATAAAAACAGGGTCCGAAACCGCTGGTAAAATTATAGATACTCTAAAGGGTTTGGCAGACTTATCTTTCGACCAGGGCGTTGCCGCCGTTGAGGATCGAAAAGCCCTCTTTGAGGAGCTGTTGGAGTTGCAGACCAACCTCACCAATGAAGCGGACAAGCGGGTGGGGGTATTTAAGCAGATCCAGGTGTTGCTGGAGCTGTCGGATAATTATCGGACGACGCTCGCCAACGGCGTGCGCAAGATCCAGCAGCGCTCCGCCTTTAACAAGCGGACGGCGGCGCAGACCCAGCAGAATCGCTATCAGGACATCTCGTTCCGCTTCGCCCGCAATGCGGCGCTGGAAAAATACCGGTCGGCGTTCGATCTCGCCTCCCGCTACGCCTATCTTGCCGCCGCTGCTTATGACTACGACTTGAATTTCAGCCTGGATGATGCCGGCTCGCCGGTGTCCATCATGTCGGACATCGTGAAGCAGCGTTCCGTCGGTCTGGTTCTGGAAAATTCCTCCGGCTTCTCGCCGCAAGTTGGCGCCGGCGGATTGGCGGAAGATCTCGCCCGGCTCCGGGCCAATTACAACACGCTGAGCGCGCGCATGGGCCTCATGACGCCGCAGTCCGAGATGAACACATTCTCATTGCGCTCGGAAGCCTTCCGTCTCTATGGCAACAATGCCACCAACGCGGATACCGCCGCCTGGCAGCGGCTGTTGAAGGACCCGCAATACCAGAAATCGGATTTGTGGCAGGTGCCGGAGTTCCGGCGCTACTGCCGCTCCTTTGCGCCAGAAAGCGCGGGGCCGCAGCCGGGACTGGTCATCCCCTTTCACACCGATATCACCTCGGGCAAAAATTTCTTCGGGTGGCCGCTGGGCGGGGGCGAAAGCGCCTACGATCCCTCGGTCTATGCCACGCGCGTTCTTTCCCTGGCGGTGGCGTTTTCCGGGTACGACACGGTCAACCTCAGCCGGACGCCCCGGGTGTATTTGATTCCCGCCGGAACGGATATCATGACCGTGCCCAACAGCCCCAGCCATGAAACGCGCGAGTGGAGTGTGCGGGATTATCTGGTTCCCGTTCCCTTCCCCGCCTCCACGGCCAGCCTGGGCAATCCGAACTGGAAGCCGGGTATAGATTCCATCACCGATTCCAGCGGGACCTTGGGGAACATTCGCCAGTTCTCCAGTTTCAAGGCCATGGGGTTTGCGAGTGCGGATCCGGCGGATGTGGACGCCTCGGCATTGACCTATGATTCCCGCCTGATCGGGCGATCGGTTTGGAATAGAAATTGGCTGCTGATCATTCCTGGAGCCACATTCCATGCGAACGCCCAAACGGGGCTGAACACCTTTATCAACAGTGTCAGCGACATCAGTCTGATCATCAACAGCTACAGCTATTCGGGCAACTGACCCTTCCAGGTTATGAAACAATCACTGAAAATTTTGTTGGCCGCCGCGCTGTTCGGCGCCGGGATGGCGCCGCTGGGGGCTCAGGCCCAAATCCCCGAGCCCTCCACGGTGTTTTATGGCCAGGTGCTCAACCGCACCAGCGGCCAGGCCAATCTCATCACCCAAGGCCGCCTCGTCTGGACCCTGATCCGGCCCGATGGCAAGGCCATCACCCTGACGGGCAATCTGCAGCCTCTCAATAATGGGCGGTATTCCTATCGCTTGGATGTGCCTCATCAGGCCCTCGCCTATGGCCTCACCGTCTCCGACGGGGTGGTGCCTCTGTCTGGCTCCCTGGCCGATTGCAGCCATCTGATCATCACCGTGGACGGCGCCGCCGCCGACATTCTGGCGCCCGGACCGGCATATTTCACCGTCTCTCAAGCCGCCCGAGCGGCGACTGTGCGCTTGGACTTGGAACTGACCGGTCCACTTGCCTCCACGAGCGGCGACGGCATCCCCGACTGGTGGAAGACCCTGTATGGAGTCACCGACCCGAATGCGGTGGGCGCCGACGGCTGGTCTAATCTGCAGAAATTCCGCAACGGGGGGACGCCCGGTCAGGACAACCGTTATCCGACACTGGGGACCACGGAATTCTGGGTATATGGCGACGGGCTCAGCCAGGTCCCGCTGGCGGCGGTGGACTCGGACAGCGCGGCCGACCGCATCCATTACACGCTCACCCGCCTGCCCGCGGGCGGGACTTTGTATCTGCACACCGCAGGAGCGGACGGCGGCATTCAGGATGTGGCGCTGGGCATCAACGGGTATTTTTCGCAGGAAGATGTCAATCGCGGCCGGCTGATCTTCGCGCAGACCCAGACCAACACGCCGACATCGACGACATTCAGTCTGAATCTGGCCGATGAAAACCCCGCGCACGGCACCAACTACACCGTTACTCTCAATGTGTATCGCTCGGCGTATCCTGATTCCGTGAATGCGCAGGCGCGCGCCCTGGCGAACGCGCCTGTGGGCGGCGCCGATCTGCCCGGGCTGGCCTTCGACGAGCAGCAGATGCTGGTTAATTATTATCTGGGCAGGGACCACGGCTATATTCTGGCGGACACCTCCCGGGCGACCCTGCCTCACACGGTGCAGGCCTCCAGTGCGGGCGCCGTCACCGGGTTGGACCGTTCCTATGTGCTTCAGGGCGGCGCGGGGGATGATCGTCTGGTGGGCGGCACGACGAATGATATTCTGGTTGCCGGGCGCGGCCGGGACATTTTGTGCGGCAACGGCGGCGCGGATCTCTTCCTGGTTTCAGGGACGGATTCGGGCAATGTCACCATCGAGGATTTCAATGTGGCCCAAGGCGATGTGCTGGATGTTTCGCGGCTGATGCAGGGCGCGTCCTCCCAGCTCACCAATTATCTCCGGCTTATCCCGGCGGGAACGAATTCCCAGCTCGCAGTGAATTTTGCCGGGACCGGCTCCGGCTTTACCAATCTGACGGTAACCCTGCTGGGCGTTCAGCTTGCCGCCGCCGACCTCCGCACCTTGACGGATAGTGGCGCTTTGATTACCGGTAGCAAGGCCTTTGCCCCGACGGTGTCCGTTGTAGCCACGGTGCCCGCCGCGAGCCAGAACGGGCCGGTGACGGGGCAGTTCACGCTGGTCCGCAGCGGCTCCATCGGCGTGCCGCTCAGCGTGGGTCTTACTCTCTCCGGTTCGGCAGTCAACGGCAGCAGCTATGAATTGATTCCCGGCACCGTTACCTTCGCCGTTGGACAGCGCTCGGTGGCCTTGCCGGTAAACCCCTATTTGAATGCTTTGACGGTGTCCACCGTGGCGCAGGTGGCCGTGGCAGCCGGAGCCGGTTATGAGATCGGGTCGCCGGCGTCGGCTCAGGTCTCCATTGAGCCGCTGCTGCCGCAAATCACCATCGAGGCGATCGAGCCGACCGCTCTCAGGTCCGATCTCACTCCGGGAACATTCCTCGTGACGCGCGCCGGCGTCTACGACCGGAGCGTGCTGGTGCGGCTGGCCATCGGGGGGACGGCCTCCACCGCCACTGATTACGCGGCAGTTTCGAGCTATCTGAATCTGTCGCCGTGGCAGACGACGGCGTTGATTTCCATTGCGCCCAAATCCTCGGCCGCTCTCACCAATACGGTCCGGTTTGTGCAAATCACCCTACAGACCAACGCGAGCTACAAGGTGATGACGCCGTCCGCAGACCGGGTGTACATCCTGGATCAGCTGTACACGGGGAGCACGTGGCAGGCGCGCTTTTTCCCGGGCGCCGCGGACGGATGGGCGAGCTTTGCCAATCTGGATACGGGGAACAAGGGCATCAAAAACCTGGCGCGCTACGCGTATGGCTTGAATGCGACGAATCCCATCGCCACCAACGGCGTGCCGTTCTACCGCATTATGAACGGGCATCTGGCGGTGACATTCCGCCGGCCCCGCGCCGTCACAGACATGGATTACGTGGTGCAGGTTTCCGACGACCTGATCCACTGGAGCTCTTTGTCCAACGACCTGGAAACGTTTGTGCCCACGGATGTGAGCACGAATGATGTGGAGCTTGCCTCCTACCGGGGCAAGGCGGCGGTGAGCGGCAAGCCCAAACAATTCATGCGCGTGGTGGTGCAGCCCCAATAAAACGGAACCCGCTATTCGGAGATGAAATTAATCGCACCAACATTCCGCGCCGGCATCGCGCTTGCGATGGCGGCGCTGCTTGCAGCGGGCTGCGGGAAAAAAGCCGCGCCCGATGTGCTGGCGCAGGTGGGCGGGCAGGTGATCACGGTGGCGGATTTCCAGGCGGAAATTGACTGGCGCATCCACAACCGGCAGTCGCTGCCGGAGCGCCAGGCATTGCTGGAGGAGATGGTGGACCGCCTGGCTCTGGTCCAGCGCTCCCGGGCGGCGGGTTTGGATCAATCGGCCGCTGTGCGGCGCGCGGTGGAGGGGGTGCTGATCTCGAAGCTTCAGGAGACTATTATGGAACCGCAGCAGGCGGCGGTTAAAGTGTCGCCGGAAGAAATCCGCGCCGCGTATGACCGGGAATTGTCCCGTTTCACCCAACCCGCCAAGGTCCGGCTGGCCTTTGTTTTTCTGGCAGCGGATGCCAAGGCCGGCACGAATCGTTTGGAAGAGATCCGGGCGCGCGCTGCCGAGGCGCGGCAACAGGCGCTGGCGCTGCCCGCAACGGAAAAAGGGTTTGGGGCCGTGGCGGCGGATTATTCCGAGGACCAGATCAGCCGCTACCGCGGGGGCGACGCCGGCTGGCTCGATGCGGGGAGCACTCTCGCTGGCCGCTGGCCGGAGACGGTGATTGCTGCCGGATTCGCCCTGCAAAATATCGGCGATATGAGCCAGGTCCTGCCGGCGGCGGACGGATTTTATCTGGTGAGAAAGATGGACGCGCGGCCGTCCGTGGTCGCCCCGCTGGCGTCGGTGCAAACGGCCCTGGAGCGCCGCTTGCTGGCCGAAAAACGTCAGGCCGCGGCGGCGGATTTCAAGCGGTCCACCCGCGCCGCCCTGGTCGTGTCGACGGATTTATCCCTGCTGTCCCGGGTCGCTTACCCGGACCGTCCGGGCGCGCCCTCCGGTGCGCCGCCGTCCCTGCCCCATTCACCCTGAAAATTTCCATGAAATCATCCTTCACATTGAATCGCTGTGCACGGTCTTCGTTTATGCTGTGCGCTTTCGCCCTGCTGTGCGCGCTGCCGCGGGTGCTCCAGGCAGCGCCCGCGCCCGCCACTAATAATTTTCCGGCGCCGTATACCCACAGCATACCCGATAACACCAACACGCCGGTTTTCACCAATGTGACCATTGGCGATGGAACTTCCTTTACCTTGTCGCTGTCGGGGACGAATCAGGGGACGTTTATATCCACCACGAATAATTCTGGCACAACCAACCAGTTGATATACACCGGGACCAATTACTTTTATAATGGAGAGTCGTCGTCCACCAATGTGACCATCCTCTTGCGGGGCCTTTTATTTGTTCCGACGCCCAATCATGTCCCCGTCGGTTCGAATGAGACGACCACTTTCACCTTGGCAGTGGGAAACGACACCGCCACGAACTATTCGGTCACGGCGATATCGGTGAATGACGAGACCGTGGTGACGGGCGTGAGCACGAATCCAGCGTCAGTGACGACCGGCAATATTTTGTCGCCCTTCGTGAATCTGACCCTGTCGGATCCGGATCAAAACCTGAATCCGGCCAATCGCAACGGGGAGGACCTCATCTGCCGGGTTACCCTGAGCGAGTCGGCGCCCATGGGCTGGCTTGAATTGAACGGGAATTATCTGGGGACCAATTATTTTCAAACCAATGATCCAGTGGCGTCCACACTCAGCTTGCGCGCGCTGATTTATAATGTGCCGTCCCAGTCTCTTTTCGTCACAAATTCAGCGACAACTACCCTGACCGTGACCGATGGCCACGGGAATGTTATTACCAATACGATTCCCATTGCCGTCTTTTCCCGAGCCCCCGCGTTCTCAGGGGTCCAATCGGGCCAAATCGTAAACGACAAAAGCACCCTTGCGCCTTTTTCCCAGATTGGGATTCAATCTTACAGCGGCAATGCGGTCACGGTGCAGATCACCCTGGGGGGCGGAGCCACGAACGACGCCCAGGGGACGCTGGTCAATCTGGGGCCCTTCGTAAAAACGACTTCAGCCGGAGCGCCGTCTGTCTATAGCTATTCTGCCGTCTCGGCAACCGTTGCCGCCGCCATGCGCATCATTAATTTTACACCTGCCCCCAATCGGATTCCGGGGGGCACCAATGACATCACCACCTTTCAGCTCAAGCTGATTGACGGCCCGTTTACCAACATCAACACAGCCACTACGGTGTCGGTGTCACCGGTGAATGATCAGCCCACTCTCGGCGGTTTTTCGTCCCTGTACTCCATGAATGACAACGACCCTCCCTACGGTCCGTTTCCGGCGGTGGGGATTCAAGATGTGGATGAGGGGGGTCAGCAGCGGGTTGTTGTCACTGTCAGCTTGGATAATGCCGCCAACGGTGTTTTCAGCGCTGCGAGTCTGGCGGATTCCGGTTTCGTCCAAAATGGCAACGTTTATAAGATCACGAATACGCCGCCGAACTGCCAGTCCGCAATCCGGCTTCTTCAATTCGTGCCCGCCCGCGGGCTTTTACCGGAGGGCTTGTCCACCAACATCACCTTTACAATCCGGGCGGATGACACCTACGGCTCACCCGTCGTGAATTCGGCCACGGTGGTGAAAGTCACCGCGACCGGAGGGAATGGCCCGTTCATCAATTTGCCGGCGCAGCCCGTTTCGCTCCGCGTCGCCCCGAACATCTATCCCTTCGCGGAGGTCACGGTGGCGGATGCCAACCCGCTGAAGCTGGGACTGCGCCTCAATAACCCTGCTCAGGGTGCGTTTACATCGGACAGCTTGGCGGCGTCCGGCTTCACCAACCAGGGCGGCGGGAATTATTACATCACCGGTACGGCGACCAATATTAACGCCGCACTGGCCCTGCTCGATTTTGCCCCAGCCACCAATCTGGTCACGGGCGTGGTCATTAATTTTACCCTCAATCTGACCAACACAGTGCCGAATTCATTGAACAGCCTCCATTCCATCGTCCTGCGCACGGCGCCCAATTCTTTCATCGTCACCCAGCTGACCGACTACGATCCAGCCGATAGCGGCGTTCCGGACAGCCAAAAATACGGGACCCTGCGGCGAGCGGTCGCTTTGGCTGGGGACAGTGATCATATCACGTTTGATATCCGTGCCGCTGATGTCAGCCAGCCGGATTATCCGGCGGTGATCCGCCTGGTGGCGCCACTGGACTTGGACAAAAATCTGACCTTTGACGGGCCGGGAGCGGAACGGCTGTCCCTCAGCGGGGATTCGGATGGCAACGGCACCGCCGATATTCCGCTATTTACGGTGAGCGCAGCAGTCACCATGAACCGGCTGACGTTCACCAAGGGGTACTCCCCCAATGCAGGCGGAGCGTTTGAGGTGTCGGCGTGGGGCGATCTGAAGCTGAGCTATTGCGCCGTGACCGATTCTCAGGCGGAGGAGTGGGGGGGCGGCATCGACGTGTATTACGGCCATCTCGCTCTGGACCACTGTCTGATTGCGGGGAATAAAACGGGGACGGGGCAGGGCCAGGGGGGCGGCGGCGTCTCGCTCTTTACAGATCAATCCTGCACTCTGGTGAACACCACATTTGACGGGAATCAGCAATCCTCGGCCGGAGGCCTTGGAGGCGGCGCATTGTATGCGGAGACCTCCGACCCCGGGACCGAGTTTGACGTGGATGTATTAAGCTGCACGTTCCATGGCAATGGGGACGCTGCCGGGTCCGGTTCCTCGATTCTGCCGAACGGATTTAACACCGTGGCGCGCTTACAAAACACCATTGTGGCGGATGGGAAAGGCAAAAATCTGGATGGAGATCATGGCGGCAGCATTCTGACGCTGGGCGGAAATATTTCAGATGATACGACGTCAACCACCTTCGCCATCGGCGGCGGGACAAGCACCACGCTTTTTAAAACCAACTCGCCATTGTGGGACAAAATCAGCGTCACGAATATCGTTGGGACGCTCAGCAATAATGGGGGACCCACCTTCACGTGTGCGCTGACCAGTAATACCAATGCGATTAATACCGGAATTTCCAACACGCCGACCGCTGCCTTTTATATAACGCAGGGCACGGATCAGCGCGGCTATTTTCGGGAATCCCAACTCGACCGAGGCGCCTTCGAGCGCGGCGCCGGCAAGCGCCTGATCATTCAGGAGCTGCGTTGCAACACCGAGCCCACTAATCAATTCATTGAATTCTGTGTTCCGAGGGATTCCACGAATTTGAATGTGGCTGGTTTCAGAGTCAAGGTGGACGGCGTTGTGCGACACATTTTTGCGGCTCAAGCGATGCAGCCAGGTCAGGCCATCGTGCTGCTCTCGGCCGGCAGCAGGCTCAGCAACACCCTCCCTTCTTCCGTGTACAGCCAGACGGCCACCAACCCGCTCAGCCTTGATGCCGGAGGCGGCCTCATCACCCTCCTCAACCGATCGAATCAGGTGGTGTTCGAGGCGGATTATGTGGGCGCCTTTGCTGCCACGGACCCGTCGGATGCTTCCGGACTGACTGCGAGTTCCCAGTCGCTGATGCTCAGCCCCAAGTTGCAAGGCGTCTTTCTTCCGTATCAACGGGTGGCATCCAAGGAAGGCGGCGATACCAATCGATTGTTTAATCCGGGTTATGATGCTGTCGGCACACCTTTCACCAGCAGCAATGCGCCGCCGATCGCCTATGCCGATGTTGCCGCCACGGATTCTCACACAGTAATCCCGGTCATTCCTGTATTGGTCAATGATGTGGAACCCGACAGCATCGATGAACTCCGCGTGGTGGCGGTGGGGACGAATACCCCTGTTTCCGGCAGCACCAACTTTAGCGCTTCCGGGGCGCGGGTCATCATCAACAATGCGCCGACTCCGGGCGCGAGCATCCAATATGATCCGACGGCTTCAAGTATTCTTACCGCCCTGCCACAGGGGAGCAATCGGGTGGACAGCTTTCAGTATGTCATTCAGGATTATCTGAACGGGGTGGCAAACTCGCGGGGCACTAATAGTCCGGATATCGCTTTAAACCTCAACAAGGCGACGGCCCGGGTCACCGTCACCGTCACTGGCGTGAACGCCGCGCCGACCCCGCAGGATGATTCCGTATCGACCCGGACAAATTTGACCACTTCGGAGGATCAGGTCCTGGATTTTACCACCGCGACCAATGTCCTGTGGAACGACACCGATCCGAACTCCGACGACGACAGCAGCACGCTCGCGATTGTTTCCATTTCGTCCACCAATGGCTATTCCACGAACACATTGACCGTGACCACCGCGCTGGGGGCGACGGTGACTCTGGACCCCCGTTACAACCGGAACGAGACGCATATCCTCTACGACCCGCGCGGCTCGGCCGTATTGAACGCGCTGGGTCAGGGGAGTTGGACCAACGACACGTTTTATTACAGCGTGAAGGACCGCTACAATGCCGTGGGCACCGCGTCCATTCGCATCCGAGTGTCTGGGGTGAATGATGCGCCGGTGGCGGCTCCTGTCACGCAGGCAACGGATGAAGACACCGCCTTCACCAATACCGCCTCTGTAATGCTGGCGGGGGCCACCGATCCCGACACGGGGGACGTGCTCCAAATTTCGGCCGTCTCGCCAACAAGCACTCTCGGGGCACAAGTTGCGGTAATCGGCACAAATGTGATCTATAATCCCCGCAATTCCCCGACATTGAATGCGCTGGCCAACAAGGAATTCACGAATGACACTTTTACCTGCACGGTGACGGATGGTCGTCTCACTAATAATTCCATTGTCACCGTGAGGGTTGCCGGCGTGAATGACCGGCCGATTCCGCAGGCGGATTTTTATAGCACCGGTGAGAAGACATTATTTACTACCAACGCGCCGGGCGTGCTGGCCAACGACGTGGAGCCGGACATCAACGGTTTTGTTCCAGACGATTCATTCCGGGTGATCCCAGCGACCAATGCCTCGCTGTGGGGTGTCGCCGTGCCGATGAATGCGGACGGCAGCTTCCGTTACGACCCTCGAGGGTATTTTGACTGGCTGAAGCAGGGGCAATCGACCAATGACTCCTTCTGCTATGTAGTCATGGACCGCAGTTTGACCATCGCGGGGGATGACCAATTTGCAGTGACGTCGGGATCCATCAGCAATCTCCTGCCGGTGCTGGCGAACGACGCGGTGCTGTCCGAGGCGGGCGGGGCGTTCCGGATCACCGGGGTGACGGCGCCGGATCAGGGTGGATCGGTGGCGCTCAATGCCGCGAGCAATGGAGTGGTGTACACGCCCCTGGACGGCTACGTGGGCGTCGAAACCTTCAGTTACACGGTGAACGATGGCTTGGGAGGCAGCGACACGGCAAAGGTCACGGTCACGCTGACGGCGAGCACGCTGTACGCCAGCGAGGATTGGTTCACGGTGGCGCGGGGCACGACTGCCGTACTGGATCTTCTTGCCAATGATGTGCTGTTGCCGGCGACGGGGGCTTCAATCCGCATCACGGCTCTGGGCGCGCCCAGAGCCAATGGCGCGGTCTCTCTCAACGGGGCGGGCCCGGACAACGCAGTCAATTACATTCCAGATCCATCGGGTGTGGGAGATGCAGACGAGACTTTTTCCTACATGGCCGCCAGCGGGTCACTGGTCGCTTCCAGCCTCGTTCATGTCCATATTGTCGACCGTACAAACGCATTGACCGGGCAAAACGATTATTTCACCGTTCTTGCCAATAGCGGGGCTATTTCTCTCAATGTGCTGGCCAACGATGGCATCGTGTCGGTGTCCAACACAAACCTGCTTCTCACGGGCGTCACCACAAATGATATCATCGGGACGGTTTGGCTGAACCCGGCTGGCACACGCCTGGTTTATAGGCCCAGCCCCACCGCCACGTCCGAGAATTATTCCGACCTGGTGGGTTACTCTTTCCGGGATAACGCCGGAGGAACAGGAACAGCGACAGTGCAAATCCATGTGGTGGCGGGCGGCTTTTATGCCAATGATGACCGTTTTGTGGTGGTGAAAGACAGCCTCTCCAATGCGCTGCCCGTGATGATCAACGATGTGCTTCTTCCGTCCTACGGGGAGCAGTTGTATATCAGCGGGCTGGGTATCGGCAGCAATTCCCCCAGCCAAGGGGGTGCAGTGGCCATCGACGCTGCCGGCACGGGGCTGATTTATTCACCTTCCTCCAACAATGTGACCGGATCAGAAATTCTCCACTACGAGATTAGTGCCGGGGGCATTTCTCGCGCCTTGGGGACGGTGACGGTGACGGTGAAAGATTTCTCAACCCTGGTTTCCAATCCGGATTACTACCGTGTTCTGCCCGGCAGTGCGGACAACGCGCTGACGGCCTTGAAAAATGATTACCCCCTGCCCCGGACGCCGGGCGCACTCACCCTCACCGGCCTGCGAACCAACGGCGTCCATGCCGCCGTTGCGATTGTGGGCGCCATTGCCGACAATGCGCTGTTGTATACGCCGGCGGCAGGCTTCATCGGCACGGATTGGTTCCGGTACGAATTCACCGATGCGCTGGGCAATCGCGGCACCAACGCCGTGTGCGTCACCGTCGGTAGCCTCGCTCCGCAGCCAGACGGGATGAGCGTTTTGAATCAATCCACATCCAATCTCCTGGATGTGCTGGCGAACGATCTGATTTATCCTGACACCAACAGCGTCCGGACGGTATATGCAGTGGGCGCCCCGGATCAGGGCGGCTCGGCGACCCCAAACCCCGGCGGGACGGCAGTGATTTACAATCCGGCCACTAATTTCACCGGCCTGGAGCATTTCACCTACACGCTGCGGGATGATTCAACAAATCTGTTCACCGCCACCGCCACGGTTCGCGTCTATGCGCGCGGCTCCGATCGCGCCACCAATACCGTGACGATGACGGTCATCGGGACGAACGATCCCCCGACCATTACCGGCAGCGCCAATGCCGCCATCACGGACAAACAGTCCGTCCAGCCCTTCACCACCGTGGCCGTGGGCGACCGGGATGAAAACAACCAGCAAGTCCAGACGGTGACGGTCATTCTCGATCATCTGGACAACCAGACTCTGACGCAGCTGGGTGGCTTTACGCAAAACCCGGTGGGAACCTTCACCCTTCAGGGCACGCCGGCGATTGTCACGGCCGCCCTCCGCAACCTGCTGCTGGTGCCGACTCCCAATCATATCCCCGTGCCGACAACGGTGCCGACGCATCTGCTGTTGAGTGTCAGCGACGCCTATGTCCTGGCGCCGGTGACAAACGTGACGACGGTGAGCATCACGGCATCCAACGACGCGCCGGGGATCAGCGGCACGGTGGCCGGCCAGACCGTCTACAGCCACGGTTCGATCAAGCCCTTCGCGGGCGCGCTCCTGACGGAGGTGGATAATGACCGGACTCAGGCGATCCGGGTGACCGTCATTTTGGATAGTGTGGCCAAGGGCGGGTTGAGCTCGCTGGGCGGCTTCACGAATCTGGGTGCGGGCACCTATGCCATCGGCTCCTCCAATGGCAGTGTGACGGCAGCCGCGGCGACGATCGCCCTGCGCGGTCTGGTGTTCACTCCCACGGTGGCCAGTCGCGTCTCGCCTGGCACCAATGAAATCACCCGGTTCACCATCCGGGTGGACGACTTTTTCGCGCCCACAGTGGCGGACTCCAACACAACGGTGGTGGCAATTCATCCGTTGACCGCCAGAATTACGGCGAGTGACCGGAGCTCCGGCGCGCAGTTCGGCTGGTCGGTGGCGGCTTCGCGCAATCTGGCGCTGGTCGGCGCACCGCAGGATTCCAGCGGCACTAAATCGGGCTCGGCGTATCTCTACGCCCGCAGCCAGGACGGCTCAAATACATGGACCCAGATCAAAAAGCTGTTGCCGCCGGATGGAATCAGTTCGGATGAGTTCGGCACGGCGGTGGCTATGAGTGGCGACACCCTCGTGGTGGGCGCGCGGTTGCGGGATGACAAGGGGACGTCTTCGGGTGCGGCCTATGTTTTTGACCGCAACCAGGGGGGCGCGAATCAGTGGGGCTTTATTCAAAAGCTTCTGGCCACGGACGGCGCGGCGAATGACCAGTTTGGAACCTCTGTTTCCATTGACCAGGATACGGTGGCCGTCGGCTCGCCTCAGGCCAATGCATCTTCGCTGGCGAATTCTGGAGCGGTCTATCTCTACGCGCGGAACCAGGGCGGCAGCAATGCGTGGGGTCAGTTGAAAAAGCTGGTGGCTTCGGGTCCGGCTAGTGGTGATCATTTTGGTGCCTCCGTTTCCCTAAGCGGAGACTCGCTGGTGGCGGGCGCACCGCTAGTGGGCGGCGCCAACAACACGGGTGCGGCGTATGTTTTCCTCCGCAACCAGAACGGCGCCGAGCAATGGGGTTTCTCAAAAAAACTGGTGGCCACCAATGGGACGGCCGCGGGACAGTTCGGTACGGCGGTGGCCATCGCCATGGATAACGTGGCTGTCAGCGCCCCGCTTGAAAATGCCTCCAGTCTGGCCGATGCCGGCGCGGTCTATCTCTACGCGCGCAACCAGAACGGCAGCAACCTGTGGGGCCAGGTTAAAAAATTGGTGTCCCCCGATCTGGCTGCTGGCGACCGTTTTGGCAGCGCACTGGCTCTTAGCGCCGATGGGCTGGTCGTGGGAGCTCTGTTCGCTGATGCCAATGGGACCGACTCCGGCGCGGCTTATCTCTTTGGCCAGAATCAGGGCGGCAGCAACCTGTGGGGCCAGTTGGATAAATTCCTGCCAGCAGCGGTCGGGGCTTCTGACAA
>Ga0114971_10000676_pt1 | contig 22715 bp, 18 predicted proteins | sample M_140625_MF_Meta_FD_87320 | JGI IMG/M metagenome (GOLD analysis project Ga0114971, IMG submission 87320) | Freshwater microbial communities from Lake Montjoie, Canada to study carbon cycling - M_140625_MF_MetaG | ecosystem: Environmental > Aquatic > Freshwater > Lake | place: Lake Montjoie...
ATGTATCTACAACCGCATCGATTGTACTTAATACAACAACGGTACTAGTAACACTATCACAATTAGCTGGGCTTACTGCAATTCCAGTTAATGGATTTACTTCACAAATTGTATAAGTAATTGGGTAACTTCCTGATGGGGTGTTTGGTACTAAGGTTAATACTCCTGTTGCATTTATACTTAATGGACCTGCAGTAATTGGAGTTACATCCGTGTTGTTGGCTGTAACAGGAACTCCATTCAAGGTATCGTTTGTTGTAACATTACCAATTGTAGTTGTTGCTGTTGTACTTGGGGTTTGACTTGGGAAAGTATCGGCAACCGCATCGATTGTACTTAATACAACAACGGTACTAGTAACACTATCGCAATTAGCTGGGCTTACTGCAATTCCAGTTAATGGATTTACCTCACAAATTGTGTACGTAATTGGGTAACTTCCTGATGGGGAGTTTGGTGCTAAGGTTAATACTCCTGTTGCATCTATACTTAATGGACCTGCAGTTATTGGAGTTACATCCGTGTTATTGGCTGTAACAGGAACTCCATTTAAGGTATCGTTTGTTGTAACATTACCAATTATAGTTGTTGCTGTTGTACTTGGGGTTTGACTTGGGAAAGTATCGGCAACCGCATCGATTACTTGATTTGTAACTGTTAAACTCGTTTGTGAATTATCATTTGTTGTACTTGCATTTCCTTGCGAAACATTTAAAGGAATAGGAGGACATATACCACAAAGCAATGGGTTACTAGCAGTAATATATACAATATTACCGAAAATTAAATCAGCACTGCTTACCACATTCCCTTTAATTGTTAGTAAAATATCACCCACATCAAATGAACCAAAACCTCCAATTGTATTTGTTAGTCTTATAGTATTACCTGAACCCGTTGTTAAACTTAACTGTGACCATCTAGAGTCACTGCTAGAAGCTATTCCAATAATTTCAGCATCCGTTCCAACAGATATTGTTACTCTTAAAGAATTTATAACAATATTGTCATTACCGTAATTTCCTACACCTATTTTTAATATTCCTGTATTTCCTTGATTTATAGATGCTGGAACCATTAAAATTCCAATTCCAGGATCTGCATTTCTCTGGGAATAACAACTTGAAGATATTATAAAAACAGAGAAAATCAGTAATAATTTGTAAATTGTATTCATAGTACCATTGTTTTTTGTTGACGTTTTTTCTGTAATATTTTTAACTAATTTCATGTTATTGCGCTTTAACTAATATATTATAAGTATTATTTTGACCTAAAAAGTCCCCCCCAGATCCAGTTACAATAGTTGCGGTAATTGATTGCCAAGTTTGTGAAGGCGTAAGTGGATTTCGAGTTATTGTAAATCCAACAGTTGAAAAAGTATTAGCATTAATTATTATACCTGGTTTTAATGTTGCTGTAATAAACAATGAATCTTCAGTTACCAACCAATCCGAATTATTAACTACTGTACCTCCGTTTACATCAGATGAAGATATTACAGGGTTGTAAGTAATTCCAAAAGCCGATTGTTTATATATCTTAAAAATAACTTGACCAATTGAAGAACTAGATTCAATTTCAGAAATGTTAACCACAAAATCTCTTGTAACTCCGGGTGTTAAAAACACAACATTATCAATTTCTATAGTAGGAGTAAAATCAGTTCCAATTATTCCTAAAGTATACACTTCATAATTATTTGGAATTATAGCCCCATTAGTTGTAATTGACCCCGAAGTTAAACTACTAGAACCTCCTAAAAGTGAGGTGGTGTCTACCGTTGAAGCTATGGCTACCCATTGGGTTCCATTCCAACCTAAAATAGATAGAGAAGTTAAAGAAGTAATAGCACTTGTAGCATCCCAAGTTAAGGTAATTTTAGCAGAAGTGGCTCCGTTAATATCCCAATATTCTGAATTATCAACAAAGTTTACACCAGCACCTTTAAGAGCGGTATTAAATGGTCCGCTTACTGGCAAGACCGACTCATTACCACCACCTAATCTAGAAGTGATTGCTGTTGTAGCACTTACTCCATAATAAGCAGCATCTGAAGGATTTGCCAAAGAGGCAGTTGAAATTGCCGCTGGTCTGTATCTATCATTATCTCCAATTGGGAAAGTAAAAGCAGAAGTCGTATAGGTTTTAACATAACCATCCACAAAGGCAGTATTGGATGCTCCTGTACAACTTGCAGTTCCTACAAAACTCATAAACCCTTGATTTACGATTCTATCGGTTCCTACAATACCAGGCTGAATTCCTGACCCTCCATTTAAAAAATTGTGTTGGACATCATGAACAGCCATTTCTACATTATTGAAAATAAAGGTATTTCCAAAACTAGAAGATTGGCAATATAGATTACCACTGATTGTAAATAATATAATTATGATATACCCGATAAAACTTTTAGGGTCAAATTTTTTCATTTGTTTTTTTTTGTGTCAGGTTTTAATCCAACTAATTTAACTTTTTATAATATGCTTACTTATTTATAATTTATTATGATAATTACTTCCTTGTTCCCTCAGAATTGTTTATCTTGAGCATAAGTTATTGAAACAATATCTACTTAGCCAAAAAATAGTTTCCTTATGTGAAGCGTTAATAAATAGAGTTAGAATTTTTCAAAATGATTATTTAAACTAATTTGTGAGCACTTAATAAATCTTATTTTCATTTTTATGATGTAACACATTTTAACAATGCATAATTCAATTGTGCAAAGTTATTTTGAATTACTACTTAGGGCTTGTTATAAATTGACTTAAAAAACGTTAAATTGACTTTAATTACAGTTTAGTTTTAAAAAATGAATAATTAATCGATTAAAATACTTTTATTATAGATAAAAAACATAAAATGTGTTAGTTTTTTTTATTCCAAGCAAGTAACTGCTCAACTGTCGCAATTTTTTCAAGGATAATGCCTTTATTATCTAGCAAAAACATAGTAGGTGTACCAATAACTGCATAGTTCTTGAAATTAATGCCATTCATACCTTCAAAATCACAGTATTTAGCTTCCCAAGGGTATGGATTGGAGGTATTTTTAAAAACCTGTTCGTCTGTATCTGCTGAAATCGTTATTATGTTTATGGCTTTGGAGGTTAAATCTTTAAAATTACCTTGTAGGCCTTGCATAGTTTCCTCGCAAGGACCGCAACCCGATTTATAGAAAACTAACAAACTGTATTTAGAATTTAAATTCTTGGTTTGTATTGTTTTTGTGCTGTGGTTATGGTTTTCTACTTTGCCTATATGCTCTGTGATTACCAAATCCTGTGCTTGAGATCCTACCATGGCTTTGACATACATTTGCATAGTCTTTCCTTCGTAGCTAGTAACTTTGCCTGAGCCAATAACCATAGGAGCGATAGCAGCTATATAGTCATCCTTACCATATTGGGTGAGATAAAAAGTCATTTTACCCACAAAATCGGTATAATGAACTGGATTTTTTATCTTATCATTCAATAATTTGAAATCTTGTGCAAATTTATCTTTGTCATTGACTACATTCGTTTGAAATTGTACCCAACTTTGTATGATGCCATCCCAATGACCCGAAACATACAGATCTTCAAAACTCATTTTTTGGGTAATAAATTCATTAAACAATTGGGATTTTTGCTTGTAATCATCCGTAAGATGATGAGGAATTCCTTGTGTGAGATTTACAATGGGCAAAAACCTTGCATTGAAGCTCGGATTTTGTTTTAATGCTACTTGAAACTCATCGTACGCTTTTGCTTGAACCCCTTTTTCTTTGGCAAATGCCGCATACAAAGGATATTTTTTATCGTAGAGTTGCATGGCTTTGCTCATGGTTTCAAATTTATTGATAATGGTTTTTTGTTCACTATTTAATCTATTCAATTCATTGACTGCATCAAAACCTTGGTAGACGATGTTTTCATTATCGGGTTTAGCCGAAAGACAAGCAATTGAAAAATCATAACCCGGTATGGCCATATCTATGCCACCGCCCTCGGAGGTGCCAGTGATTAACCATCGGCACATACCCGTGTAAGGGGCATATTTTTGTGGTATAGTAAGTTTAAATTTTCCATTTTTAGGAATGGTATCTTGCATAACCGTGATGCTTTTACTCCCCTGAAAGATAATAAAATCATAGCTTTTACCCGCAAAGGCAGGAAACTCCATGCTGATAACCTGGGCATAAACCCCATTTGTAACCACTAGCAACAAAATTGATAAAAAAAGTTTCATTTTATAATTTTATAATTTCTTTTTTGAAAAGGAAGTAAGTGCCAAAGCACCTACTACCATTTTCTAAAATATAATTTTTATTCGGCTATACAACGAACTGATAAGGCATCTAGACGAGCTGAACTACTAAGCACCTGCGATGTGGAAATATCATAGTATAAACTAAAATTAGCACTGCTGTAACTTGTACTACTCGTGTACATTGCTGCGAAACCATAAGTAACAACACTACTAGCTGCTCGTACGCCAGCTGCAGGCAAAGCAAGTGTTATAGATGATGCATTCGGACCAATATGAAGTGCAGATGTAAAATTTGTACTACTTGACGCAAATGAACCTATTTTAGTAATTGTGTTGTTGTCTAATACTCCTCTCCATTCTGCAGCGACAGGCACGCGATAGCCAGCTGGACATGGATCGTAAATTGTTTTAAAATAATCTACCCATGAGCCGTCAGCGGCATTGGTTGCACTCCAGCCACTTATTGCACCAATGTTGGTATTCGCTGCCGTAGGTGCGGCTGAAAAACCTAATGGTCCGTTATTTGGTGCTGTTTGCCAATCAATGCGAGAATCTCCAGTGGTATTGGGTCCTCTTTTACCCCATTGTATTTTTGCCCCAAATAAACCTATATTTGGTACATTAGGATCAAGTGTGATATTCGCTCCTAAGTTGTGGCACAGAAAATTTTTGAATACATTAGGTGCAATAAAAGCCCCACAGCAAGCACAGTCTTTAATGTTGGCGGTCAATTTGAGTTGTACATCTGAACCCGTATTATTGGCTGAGTTATTATACACCACATAAATATTCGATGTGATTGGGTTGCTGCTGGTAAGACCCGTAGCTGTTGAATTGAGCGTATTAGCGTAGGTTACGGTTGCCGTAACAGGGGTGCTAATATTGTTTCCTGCGTTACCACCCGTTAGTGACGTAATCGCATAACCGTTGGTATTTACATACACAAAACGCACATTTGATACCGTACCACTAGGGGTAAAGGTATAGATTTGGGTATTGGTTGATGATAACGTAAAGTTTGCTTGATTGGCTGTTCTACTAGATAAGGCACCACAAGAGTTGGTGTTGTCATTGCTCAGCGCAACATCAAAACAGGTTTTACCTGAAAAAGAACCAGTACCAATAGGGTTTGTTGGCGCTACTGCTGGGTTAACCGTTGTTCTGTTAAAACTGCAATTTGGCGTAGTGTTTAGGGTAAAGCTGTTCGTACCAGCTGCTGTAGGCGTTCCCGTTGCGGTTAATACGATATTTTGTGCACCGGTACCAGTAAAAGTACCTGTTGCAGCAAAAGTTACGCCGTTTGCTGTTGCAGAGATATTATATGTACCTACTGTAGTTACCGTAGCCGTAATGGTTTGTGTTACGCCAGATACCGGCACACCCGTGTTTAAGGTTCCAGCTGTGGCTGTTGAACAGCTGTAAGCAGAGACAATACCAGATCCATTGGTACTATTTTCCGCAATTGTTCTGTTAAAACTACAATTTGGTGTGGTGTTTAGGGTAAAGCTGTTGGTACCAACTGCTGTAGGCGTTCCCGTTGCAGTTAATACGATGTTTTGTGCGCCCGTACCAGCAAAAGTTTCCGTAGCTGAAAAGTAAACACCGTTTACAGTAGGTGTAACAATATTATAAGTACCCACGGTAGTAACAGTTGCAGTAATGGTTTGTGTTACGCCAGATGCCGGCACACCCATGGTTAAGGTTCCAGCCGTGGCTGTTGAACAACTGTAAGCAGATACTAAGGCAGAGCCGTTAGAGGATGTGGAAACAAATAGAAATCCACAATCTGTCCAAGCACCATTTTGATACCCTTTGAAACAGTTTACAGATAAGTCATAGATAATCATCCCATTTACAGGGCTTGCTATTACACCCGTATTTGCAACACGAGTAATTAGCAATGCTTTGTTGGTGTTTTCAAGCTCCAACAAGGAACTTGCCCCCAAAGTAGTTGGGTTTGTTCCAATTTTTACTTGCGCTTGGGTTATGCCTGCAGCTAGAAGTAAGGTTAAAAGTAATTTTTTCATTTTAAAATTATTTTAAGTTAATATTTTACATCTTATATAAAATAAATGCACGTTATCAAAAACACACAATACATTTTAACAAGAAATTGTTCAACGCTGCAAATCTATTTTAGATATTTAAATAGAATTAGTTTAAAATTGTGCTAAAAAACGTTTAATTGACATTAGTTGTTATTCAACGATTAAAAATTGTAAATTAATCGATAAAATATATTTTAATGTAGATAACAAAAATATTAGTATGTTTCTTGTATTAAATGAATTTATATCATAGAACCTGTTGAGTGAAATTCAATTTTATATTCTATCCACATAAAGAGATCGATTTTTTATCAATTTATTAGGTTGGGAGTTGGTAGTAAAATTTGAAATTGGAGGTGTTGTTTAACCTCACCCCCGGCCCCTCTCCAAAGGAGAGGGGTCCTAAGAATGGAATGATTTGGAATTTGGGGTGTGTTAAGGATAAATAAGTCCTCACCCCCGGCCCCTCTCCAAAGGAGAGGGGTGCGAAGACGTGAAAATCTGAATGCAGCAAAATAAGGATTAGGTTTAATTGGGTTTGTTTTGATTTTGATTTTGATTTTGTTATTGATACTGCTGTTGCTATTGTTTTTGAAATTGAAATTGATTTTTGAAATTGTAGTTGATTTTTGAAATTTTCATTAGATTGTTAAAAGTGGATTTTCTGTTATAAAATTTGTTTAAAAATACCTTTATGCTTTTGATACAAAAAATCAATTATCTAATTGTCTGAAAATCAATTTGCAGCAAATTAGTTTATGCCGTATTTATGCCTTACCTTTGCACAAAATTTTAAAATAAAATATGAATAAATTTGAACAATTAGGTCTGAATGAATCGTTACTGCTGGCGATCAAAGATCTAGGATTTGAGAATCCGTCAGAAGTGCAAGAAAAAGCGATTCCAGTCTTATTGGAAAAAAACACCGACTTAGTAGCTTTAGCACAAACAGGAACAGGAAAAACAGCAGCTTTTGGTTTTCCACTAATTCAAAAATTAGATGCTGAAGACAGAAGTACACAAGCGTTAATTTTATCCCCAACGCGTGAGCTATGCTTACAAATCACCAACGAGATTAAACAATACTCAAAATATGTAAAAGGTTTACATACAGTGGCAGTTTATGGTGGTGCAAGCATTACAGAACAAGCCCGAGAAATTAAACGTGGAGCACAAATTATTGTGGCAACTCCAGGTAGAATGCAAGACATGATTAATAGAGGTCTTGTAAACATTAAAAACATCAATTTTTGTATTCTTGACGAAGCAGATGAGATGTTAAACATGGGTTTTTATGAAGACATTGTATCCATTTTATCGGATACTCCAGACGAGAAAAATACTTGGTTATTTTCTGCAACAATGCCTTCAGAGGTTGCTAGAATTGCTAAGAAATTTATGCACGATCCTGCAGAGGTAACTGTAGGAAGCAAAAATTCAGGCTCGGCTACTGTTTCACACGAATTTTATTGTGTGAATGCTCGTGACCGTTATGAAGCTTTGAAACGTTTAGCAGATGCTAATCCAGATATCTTTTCGGTTGTTTTTTGTAGAACCAAAAGAGATACTCAAGCGGTTGCCGAAAAATTAATTGAAGATGGTTACAGTGCTGCCGCATTGCACGGAGATTTATCTCAAGCGCAACGAGATGGTGTAATGAAATCGTTTAGGGGTCGTCAAATTCAAATGCTTGTTGCTACAGACGTTGCGGCTCGAGGAATTGACGTTGATAATATTACGCACGTAGTTAACTATCAATTGCCAGACGAAATTGAAACCTACAACCACCGTTCAGGAAGAACTGGTAGAGCCGGAAAACTAGGGACTTCAATAGTAATTATTACTAAAAGTGAAATTCGTAAAATTTCGGCAATTGAAAGAATAATCCAGCAAAAATTTCAAGAAAAAACTATTCCATCCGGAATGGAAATTTGTGAAATTCAGTTATTGCACTTAGCAAACAAAATTAAAGATACCGAAGTAGACCACGAAATAGACAACTATCTTCCTGCTATCAACGAAGTATTGGATGGTTTAACTAAAGAAGAACTAATTAAGAAAATGGTATCGGTAGAATTTAATCGTTTTATCAATTACTATAAAAAGAAACGCGATTTATCTGGAGAAAAAGGTAGCGAAAGAAGCGAAAGAAGTTCAGAGCCAAGAGAAATTAGAGCGGGAGATCCGGTTCGTTATTTTGTAAACATTGGTTCTAGAGATGATTTCGATTGGATGCAATTAAAAGATTTCCTAAAAGAAACTCTAGACTTAGGTCGTGATGATGTATTCAAAGTAGATGTTAAAGAAGGTTTCTCTTTCTTTAATACGGATGGAGAGCATACGGATAAAGTGATGTCTGTTCTTAACGGATTTGACCTTAACGGAAGACGCATTAACGTTGAAATTTCTAAAAATGAAGGCGGTGGCGGAAGCGGAAGACGGGATCATAACGGAAGAAGTTCTGGTGGTGGTTTTGGTGGAAACAGAAGTTCTGGCGGATTTAGAGGTGGCGACAGAAACGAAAGAAGTTCTTCATCAAGAAGTCCTGGTAGTTTTGGTCCAAGAAAAGAAGGCGGATTTAGAAGCGATGCTCCAAAACGTGAAGGTGGATTTTCATCTGATAGACCTGCTTTTAAGAGAGAGCCTGGTGCCGCTCAAAGAGAAGAAAGAACTCCAAGACGCTCTGAAGGAAGTACTGACCGACCTGCAAGCCGCTCTTTTGATGAAGCTAAAACTAGAAGACCAAGAAGAAGCTAATATCCTAATTTGATTTTAAATATAAATCTCAAATTCCATCAATATCATATTGGAATTTGGGATTTTATTTTGAAAAAAAGTCGAGATAGTTAATTTTCTTATAATAATTTTGGCAAACAACAGAATTATCTTGAAGAGTTTTATACTTTTAAACATTCAAACCAAAACATGAACTATTTTGTAACTTTATTAGTATTTACATTTTCGCTTACTGCTTTTTCGCAGCAAAAAACTGTTTCTAATAAAATTCATGGAACGGTTGTTAATGGAATTTCTACGTTTCCGTTACAAGATGTGAATATTATAAATATAAATAAGGTTAAAGGTACTGTTACTAACGCCAGAGGGAATTTTGATATCGACGCAGAAGTTAGTGACACCCTACATATTACCATGATAGGATTTCAATCTTTGCGTGTGAAAGTCACTAACGATTGGGTGAAAAATGGAAATGCCAAAATTGAACTTACTGAAAAAGCAATTGCTCTTGAAGAGGTTATAGTACGTAAATACAATCTTACAGGATATCTCGAAGTAGACACTAAATTAATTCCAGACCCAGAAAATTACCGCTACAGTATCTCCGGATTACCTCAAGGTTATGAGGCTGGAGAATATTCTCCGATGGCATTTTCAAGAGTTATGAACTCTATTTTTAATCCTGCCGATATGCTTTATAATTTCTTTGGAAATAAACCAAAGGAATTACGGAAACTGAAGGAGATGAAAAAGGATAATACGGTAAAATCGCTATTGGAAACTAAATTTGATAGAGAAACTATTGCTATCCTATTAGGAATTGACAAAAAAGACATCCCAGAAATACTACAACACTGTAACTACTCGGAGGCTTTTATTCAAACTGCCAACGACTTACAAATTCTTGATGCCATAAGCCAATGTTATGAGCAATACAAAGTCTTAAAGAAATAAAAAACTCAATCTTCTATTTTGATAATTAAAAGTCTGAATTCATTACTTTTGATATAAATTAATAATGATGATGTACAAGTCGAAAGAAAATTTTGAAATTCAAAAAAAACTAACAATCACTATAGTTTTTTTATTTATTATCAAATTAATAGCTTGGTATTTCACCAATTCGGTTGCTATATTAACTGACACTTTAGAGTACACCATTAACGTAATTAGCGGTTTTATAGGATTGTATAGTTTGTACCTTTCTGCTAAACCAAAAGATAAAAACCATCCCTACGGACATGGCAAAGTAGAATTCCTATCAGCAACCATAGAAGGAACTTTAATGGTAGTTTCTAGTTTTGTAATTATATACGAAGCTATTAACAATTTAAAACACCCACACGAACTAAAACAACTTGATTACGGAATTTATCTGGTTGCTTTAACCGGAATTATTAATTATGTTGTTGGTCATTTTTCTATTAAAAACGGAAAGAAAAACAACTCCTTGGCTCTTATGGCTACCGGAAAGCACATGCAGTCGGATACCTTTGCCACACTAGGAATTGTAATTGGTTTAATCTTAATTTATTTCACGCAGTTTACCTGGATTGATAGTGCCGTTGCTTTTATTTTTGCCATCATAATCATTGTTTCTGGATACAAGATATTGCGGACATCTATTGCTGGAATTATGGATGAGGCCGATGATGAATTATTGGAAAAAATGGTTAGTTATTGCCAAGAAAAACGCCGTGAAAATTGGATCGATTTGCATAATCTACGATTTATTAAATATGGTGGCACACTACATTTGGATTGTCATTTAACTATTCCTTGGTTTTTTACTATCCGTGAAGGACATTTGGAAGTGGATGAATTAGAAAAAATTGTAAAAAACAACTTTGGAGATAGTGTGGAGCTTATGGTGCATACGGATGGTTGCTTGGATTTTTCATGTAAAATATGCAGCAAAAAAGAATGTCCAGTAAGAAAACATGAATTTGTTAAATCTATTGAATGGACAATCGAAAACATTTCAATAGACAACAAACATCGTGTAGATTAAGTTGTTTATTTATTTCTTATCTTTGATTTAGAAAACAATTTTAATAATTACATATGGAAACTAAATTAGACTTAAAACTTGCTGTATTAATTGATGCAGACAACGTTCCTTATGCCAATGTTAAAGAAATGTTTGAAGAAATTGCAAAGTACGGCACACCAACTTTCAAGAGAATTTATGCCGATTGGACAAAGCCAACAGTTTCGGGTTGGAAAAATGTTCTTTTAGAAAATGCAATCACCCCTATCCAACAATACAGTTATTCAACCGGAAAAAACGCAAGTGATAGTGCCCTAATTATTGATGCAATGGATATTCTATACACTGGTAAAGTAGATGGTTTTTGTATTGTTTCTAGTGATTCTGATTTTACCCGATTGGCTACAAGACTAAGAGAAGCAGGAATGAAAGTAATTGGTATTGGAGAAAAGAAAACCCTAACCCCATTTATAACTGCTTGCGATAAATTTATTTATATTGAAATCCTAAAAAAACCCGATTTAGATCTTCCTTCGGATGCTAAAAACAAAAAGCCTACTACTAATTCTAAAACACTAACTAATAATGCAATTAGTAAAATTGACCCTAAAATAATAAAGCTTTTCGCTGACAGCATTGACGATTTAGAGGATGAAAACGGGTGGGCATTTCTTGGAGATTTAGGAAATTTAATGCTTAAAAAGAAACCTGATTTTGACTCTAGAAATTATGGTTATCCCAAAATGTTTGCCTTAATTAAGAGCATGAATCAATTTGTTATTGATGAACGCGAAAGCGGGAAAAACAACATCAAACTCATTTATGTTAGAAGAAAATAAAGTGTGTGTGTTTTTCTTAAATAATTAGTTAAATTAAATTCTTAAACCTAAAAAGTTAAAAGAAGCGTTTAGTATTATTAGCTCAAAAGCTAAAACAAACATTAATAAATATACTAAGTTTTACTAAAACTTACCAAAGTGTATTTTGAATAAAACTTTGATTCCTAATTAGTATTACAAATTGTCTTTAAAAATGTAAATAAATACTTTATCCATTAGATTTTATTTCAGATATTGTTTCTTTTTTTCATTTAGGTATTTTTAGTTTCTCTGTTCCTGAAAAACAAGAAACAAATATTCTGGAGAAACCATTCGATTTGGCGATTGTTCCATAGCTTTAAGAACACGTTTCATTGCAAAAGGATTTAGACCCATACCAATTCCAATTTCATGAATTTTTATTTCCTCCCGCTCGTGTAAAACTCCATCGCAATGCATCAATAATGCTAATCTATAAAATTGTTGGATACGTTCAAATTCGTTTTTAATTATTTCTTTATAATTTTCTTCATGAAATAATTGCTTGAATTCTTGTTTGTCAATTCCTAATTCTATTGCAATTAATGAAAGAAAATTATATTCCTTCTGATGCAATTCACCATCTACAATTGCAAATGCAATCATATCTTGCAATAAATTTAACTTTTCTGATTTTGTTTTACTCAAAATGATTATTTTGGCTAAAATATTCTTTTTATTTATATTCTAAAAACTATTGAATTGAAATTTACAATAACTTTTTTATACCTTTTTATTTTTGGAATTGCTACAGGACAGCAAAATACAGCCAGTAAAAACGTCTCCACTTTTACTATTGAAGCTCCTCAACTTAAAACAAGCAAGAAAATCTGGGTATATTTACCCTGGAATTATTCTAATTCAACTAAAGAATTTCCTGTTATTTACATGCACGATGGTCAAAATCTTATGGATGTCAAGACTTCGTATGTTGGCGAATGGAATATAGATGAATCCCTAGACTCTATTAATGGTCAAGTAATTGTTATAGGCATTGAGCATGGCGGAGAAAAACGTATGGAAGAATTAACCCCTTACAAAAATGAAAAATACGGCGGAGGAAATGCCGACAACTACCTGAAATTTATTGTAGAAACCCTAAAACCATTTGTAGATAAAACCTATAGAACCAAAACCAATGCTAAAAACACTTCTCTCTGGGGAAGTTCACTAGGGGGATTAGTTTCCTTTTATGGTGCTTTAAAATATCCTAAGGTATTTGGAAAAGTGGGTTGCTTCTCCCCTTCGTTTTGGATCAATCGAAAAGAGATTTTCGATTTAATGGACAAGACAAAATCCTTCAAAACCAAAGTTTATTTTCTTTGTGGTGATAACGAAGGAGATGCCGATATGGTGCAAGATTTAAATAAAATGGAATATCTAATCAACACCAAACGCTGCGAATGCCACATGTTAAATAAAAAAACTATTGTAAAAAGTGGGCAACACAACGAAAAATTATGGCGGGAAGGTTTCAAAAAAGCGTATCTTTGGCTTTTTTAATGGGTATTGGGTTATGGGTATTAGTATTTTTGTAACTCAAAACCAAGAGGCCAAAACCCAAGACCTAGAAAACAATACCGAAAACCAAAAAAATGACTAACAACGATATTTTCAAGAAACTACGCGTTGCCTTAATGCTTCGCGATGATCAAATAGAGACCATTCTATCTTTAGTAGACTTCCGAATGTCAAAGGGTGAAATAGGAAATTTTTTTAGAAGCGAAGACCATCCAAAGTATATGGAATGCGGCGATCAAGTGTTGCGAAATTTCTTGAACGGATTAGTAATACACTTACGTGGAACTAAAGAAAACCCTAAAATTCCTATGGATGTTATTGCTATCCATAAAACGGAAGCACGTCCTAAAGAATTTACAAAATCGGAAGGAGCTTCTAAAAAAGACTTCAAACCAAAAACCGATTTCAAGAAAAAAACAGGTACTGATTCAAAATTCAAAACTAAAAAACCAGTAAAGAAGATTGAAATTATAGAAAAGGTTCAATACAAAAATGGGAAGAACACTAAAGGTTAAATAAAAAATCCCTTACATAGTTTTGACAAACAATATTTATATAAATATTATATTTAATTATATAACTATTAACTCTTAATTTATTAGTGACTAACATTTTCAACTTCCTCTGGATTGTGTTTGTGTTTGAAAAAAACAGCAAACAATATTGCAATTACTAAAGCATATCCTGAAAATGCTAGCCAGATGTTATGCCAATCTCTTAATCCATCGTGGGTAAAGAATTTATCGATTACAATTCCACTAAACAATCCGCCAAAGAAAGCTCCAAATCCGTTGGACATCATCATGAATAAACCTTGAGCAGAGGAACGAATTTTAGAATCTGTTGTTGTTTCTACAAATAAAGAACCAGAAATATTAAAGAAATCAAATGCCATTCCGTAAACAATACACGACAGAATAATCATCCATAAACCATCAACTGGATTTCCGAAAGCAAATAATCCAAATCGTAATACCCAAGCAAACATAGAAATTAACATTACTTGCTTGATTCCGAATCGTTTTAGAAAAAATGGGATAGCCAAAATAAACAAGGTTTCCGAAATTTGAGAAATCGACATAATGATAGTCGAGTATTTAACAACAAAGGAATCCGCATATTGTGGAACTTTTGAAAATTCTGATAAATAAACATCGCCATACATATTAGTAAGTTGCAATGCACCTCCAAGAAACATGGAAAAAATAAAAAATAATGCCATTTTATAGGTTCCGAATAATTTAAAAGCAGTCAAACCTAATTTTTCTCCCAAGGAAGCGTTGGTAGCTATTAATTTTTGAGGAGGACATTTAGGTAATGTAAAAGAGTAAATACCTAAAATAAATGCTGCAAAAGCCGAAATATAAAACATGTTATAAGATGCTTTATTTCCTGTTAGATTTGTAATCCACATAGCGGCAATAAATCCAATGGTTCCCCATACTCTTATTGGAGGAAAAACTTTCACTACGTCAAAATTATTTGTCTTTAATATATTATAAGCAATAGAATTTGACAATGAAATAGTTGGCATGTAACACAACATTGCAGCAAATATTACATAATAAAAAGTGGTTGGATTCTCTACTTGAGGAAGATATAATAAAGCAATACCACCTAAAATATGTAAAATTGCATATAATTTTTCTGCGTTCATCCATTTATCAGCGATAATACCTGTTACTGCAGGCATTAAAATTGAAGACAATCCTAAAGTAGAAAAAATAGCGCCAAATTCGGCACCACTCCAGTGCTTTGTTCCAAACCAATAATTTGCAATTGTAATCAACCATGCACCCCAAACAAAGAATTGGAGAAAACTCATAAGAGTTAATTTGAACTTTATAGTCATTATAGTAGTAAGATTTTATAAATAAATTGTAAATCTAAGATTAATATCTAAATTTCCAAATATTTAAATTTAAGCACGGGTTATTTCTTCGGCCAATTCTAAAACAACCTTAAATTGTTCTTCTCTCGTTAAAAATGAATTGTCAATTTCTATAGCATCCGCAGCCATTACTAATGGTGAATCGTCTCTATGGGTGTCTATATAATCGCGTTCTTGAACATTAGCTAATACTTCTTCGTAAGTTACAGAATCTCCTTTTGCTTGCAATTCATCAAATCGTCTTTGAGCACGAGTTTCTGGGCTAGAAGTCATGAAAATTTTCAATTCAGCATCAGGAAAAACAACGGTTCCAATATCTCTTCCATCCATTACAATAGCTTTATTCTTTCCCATTTCTTGTTGTTGTTCTACCAATTTGGCTCGAACTTCTGATATTTCGGCTATTTTACTTACAAAACTTGAAACCTCAAGAGTCCTAATTTCTTTTTCAATATTTTGGCTATTCAAATACATTTCGGCAAAACCTAAATCCGCATTAAATTGAAAATGCAATTTTATACTTGTAAGACTATTTACTAGAGAATCTCTGTCTAAAAAATCTTTAGAAATATAGCCTTTTTGCATTGAAAAAAAGGCAATAGCACGATACATAGCACCTGTATCTACATAGATGTATCCTAAATGTTTGGCTAATTGTTTGGCTAAAGTACTTTTTCCAGTAGAGGAAAAACCGTCAATAGCAATAGTAATATTTTTCATATTTTTTTGCCTTAAAGGCGTTAATAAATTATGGTGTTTTTTACAAATATAAGACAGGAATCAGGAAACTTAAATTTAATTTTGAAAATTCATGGTTAAGCCAAACAGACTAGTATTTCCTGCTAAGGAATATCTAGAATGCGAGTAATTAAATTTGATATTCCCCATTTTAAGTCCAAAACCTAACGATATTCCTGAGAAATTACGTTGATCAATAACTCGTAATTCTTCTGCACGACGAAAATTATATCCAAATCGTAAGTTAAATCCTTTTTTAGGGAATAATTCTACTCCAAATACAACATGACGTAGGGCATTATTTATAAAGCCAACTTTTTCTGGAGTTACAGAACCATCGATACTGCTGGTTGCTCTGTTTGGATTAGCAAATGCACTATTCCAATGTTGCAAGTTCTCTAGAGTTAAGTGCCATGTTATAGGAACATTTTCCACTTCTTGTGAAATTCCGACTAAAACTTCTAAAGGCAATTTTTCTTGAGTGCCAGAATAGGTGGTTATTTGTGTTCCAATATTACGAACTACCAATGCCCAGTTTACGTCGTTTCTTTGATCGATAAACAAAGCGCCTAAATCGGCTGCAACCCCATAGGAGGTATAACTTTCTAAAGAGGAAGAAATAAGTTTTGCGTTGGCGCCAATGTAAAAATTGGTATACGGAACATTATAAGAATACCCTGTAGAAAGCGCCATTTCGCTCCCTGTAAATGAAGAAGTTGGGGTTCCATTTTCATCATAACCATCAAATTTTCCATAATTTACGTAATTCACACCTACGTGCAAAGTTTGCAAATGCCGGTCGTAGGTGTAAGCATAAGCAGCGGTTCCATAGGTAACTGCTCCAAAATAACTGCCATAATTCACAGCTAAATGATTATCCATTTCCGGATTAATTGTTGCAGGATTAAAATGAGCTTGGTTCACATCTTCATCAAAAATTGTTAAGACTTTTCCTCCTAAAGCGGCTTGCCTTGGGGAGGTAACCAAGTTTAGAAATTGGTATACCGACTTACCTCCTATTTGCCCGTATGTTATGGTGCAAAAAAGCAATATTAGGGAGATAATTATTTTTTTAATCATACTAAATCGGTACAAACTAAACCTATAACGAGAATGCGAAGATATTATTTTTAAAGTTAAGACAAAAGTGTAAATAAAAAAGGCATGGAAGTAAATTCACATGCCTTTTGAAAATCAATGCTATTTTTTAATCTAAAATTTTTGCGTTATTTACCTTTTCTTTAGTTAACGCAATTGCAATAACTTCACTCATTTCTTTTACATAATGAAAGGATAACCCTACAAGATAATCAGCTTTTATTTCTTCGATATCGCTTTTATTTTCATGGCAAAGAATAATTTCTTTAATATTGGCTCTTTTAGCAGCAAGAATTTTTTCTTTAATTCCGCCTACAGGTAAAACTTTTCCGCGAAGGGTTATTTCTCCAGTCATGGCCAAACCTTTTTTGATTTTGCGCTGGGTATATAAAGATACTAAAGAGGTTAACATTGCAATTCCGGCACTTGGTCCGTCCTTGGGAGTAGCTCCTTCTGGAACATGTAAATGGATATTGTATTTAGAAATTACATCCTGGTTTAATCCAAAAATTTCAGCATTTGCTTTTATATATTCTAATGCAATTGTAGCAGATTCTTTCATAACTGTACCTAAATTTCCAGTTAAGGTAAGAACACCTTTTCCTTTGGAAATCAAGGATTCAATAAAAAGAATATCACCTCCTACAGATGTCCAAGCTAAACCAGTAACAACTCCTGCAACTTCATTCCCTTCAGATTTATCGCGTTCTAATTTTGGAGCTCCTAGAATTTTCACAATATCTTCATCGGTGACTTTTTTATTGTACTCCTCCTCCATCGCTACCGATTTGGCAGCATAGCGAATTACTTGCGCAATTTTTTGTTCCAAACTTCTAACCCCAGATTCGCGAGTATAACCCTCTACAATTTTTTCAAATTGTTTTTTACCAATAGTTAAATCTTTAGAAGTTAATCCGTGTTCTTTTAGTTGTTTTGGAAATAAATGTTGTCGCGCAATTTCTACTTTTTCTTCCGTGGTATAACCGGTCATATTGATTACTTCCATTCTATCTCTTAAGGCTGGTTGTATAGTTGACATGGAATTAGAAGTAGCAATAAACATCACTTTTGATAAATCATAACCCATTTCAAGGAAATTATCATAAAACGAATTATTCTGTTCTGGATCCAATACTTCTAATAACGCCGAAGAAGGATCCCCTTGATTGCTAACTGAAAGTTTGTCAATTTCATCCAATATAAAAACCGGATTGGAAGTCGCTGCTTTTTTTATACTTTGAATAATTCTCCCAGGCATAGCGCCAATGTAGGTCTTTCTATGACCTCGAATTTCCGCTTCGTCACGCAATCCTCCTAATGAAATTCGAACGTATTCTCTACCTAAAGCTTCTGCTACAGATTTACCTATTGATGTTTTTCCAACTCCCGGAGGTCCTGTTAAACAGATAATTGGTGATTTCATATCGTTACGCAATTTTAAAACTGCCAAATGCTCAATCATTCGTTTTTTTACGTCTTCCAAACCAAAGTGATCGCGATCTAAAACTTTTTGGGCGTGCTTTAAGTCGAAATTATCTTTAGAAAATTTATTCCAAGGTAATTCTAAAAACAGATCTAAATAGTTTCTTTGGATGCCAAAATCTGGTGCTTGTGGATTCATGCGTTGCATTTTAGAGAATTCTTTTTCAAAATGCTTTTGTGTTTTTTCATCCCAATTCTGCGTTTTGGCACGTAGACGCATTTCTTCAAATTCTTGCTCGTTGGATACACCTCCTAATTCTTCTTGGATGGTTTTCATTTGTTGGTGCAAGAAATATTCCCTTTGTTGTTGGTCTAAATCAAATCGAACTTTAGATTGAATATCGTTTTTTAATTCCAATTTTTGAATCTCAATATTCATGAAACGTAATGTTTCAAGAGCTCTTTCTTTAAGAACAGGCATTAATAATAAATTCTGTTTTTCTTCTACAGAAAGATTCATGTTAGAAGAAACAAAATTTATCAGAAATGATTGGCTTTCAATATTTTTTATTGCAAAAGTTGCTTCGGTAGGAATATTTGGACTTTCGCGTATTATTTCAATCGCTAATTCCTTTATAGAATCTACTATTGCAGAAAATTCTTTGTCATTTTTTTTAGGACGTTTTTCAGGAACCTCCTTTAAAGTTGCATTAATATAGGGTAATTCCGAAATAACCGAATCAATTTCAAAACGTTTCTTCCCTTGAAGTATTACCGTAATATTTCCATCTGGCATTTTTAAAACACGAAGGATTCTAGCAACCGTTCCCACTTGGTGGATATCGTTTTTAGTTGGATCTTCATCTTCTTCATTTTTTTGTGCTACTACTCCAATAATTTTATTACCTGCATAGGCTTCGTTTATTAATTTAATTGATTTATCTCTTCCTGCTGAAATCGGAATTACAACACCTGGAAATAAAACAGTATTTCGTAATGGTAAGATTGGTAAAGAATTTGGAAGTTGTTCGTTAGTCATTTCCTCTTCATCTTCGGGTGTTAAAAGTGGAATTAATTCGGCTTCCGAATCGAATTCTTGAAGTGACAAACTGTCAAAAGTTATTATTTTTTGATGAGACATAGTATCTATTTATTCAATTTGATATTTTTACGTTAGTAATATTTAGCAAATATAGGTTTTGCTTTAGTTTTATTAAAGTAAATTAGTTAAGTAAACATAAAAATTTGGTATTTAATTTATTTTTCTATGACTATCATCAAATAATAACAAGTTATTCAAAGAAAAGCCAATCTATTATTGGTATTGGTTTAATTGTTTAACCCGTTGGGGTGAATAAATTATTTGTTTTTTGATTTTATTTATTTGTCTTTCAAAATAAATTTATTGATGAAATGTAACAAAGTTAAAGCTTTTATATTAGCTAAAATTCTTGTTATAAAATCTCTAAAGATTTCGCATAATTTCTTCTATTCATAAATTAATCACCTAATTGAGATGATAATGCTTCTTTTCTTTTTCTTTATTTCCTAAAGACATAAGGTTTTGGTTTATAGTCTTTTTGATTCGCTATTTTTGGTCTTTGCTTTGCCTGTTCACTTTTGGCTCGGGTCTAATTTAACGTTTTCCGTTTGAAACAAATTTAATTTTATGATTTCAGACAAGTAAACCCTGTCTCCAAGCAACACAAAATTAGACATCTGTTGTTTAATTTTTTAAATAAATTGATAAAGTGAACCTTTGGTTTCTTTTTACCCTATTAAAATCGCAACTTGAGATATTTAAGCAAAATCATTAATAATTCTTAATTTTCTTAATGGTAAAAAAATACTATTTTTGGATCATGGAAATCAAAATCAGATCGTATAAAAATGAAGACGCACCATTCATTTTAGAAATTATAAATTATAATATTCTAAATTCAACGGCTTTATACGATTATGAACCCAGAACTTTGGAAAATCAAGCAGCTATTTTGGAAGAAAAAATATCCAAAGGATTCCCCGTTATAGTTGCTACCGAAAATGAAACGATGGTTGGCTTTGGATATTATTGTGAATTCCGATTTAGAGAAGCCTATAAATTTACTGTGGAACATTCTGTTTATGCCCATTCAAATCACCATGGGAAAGGCATAGGAAAATTAATATTAGAAAATTTAATACTTTTAGCAAAAGTCCAAAAACTCCACACCATGATTGGTGTAATTGACGCTGAAAACCAAAGCAGTATTGAATTTCATAAGAAATTTGGATTTGAGATTGCGGGCACTATAAAAGAATCCGGATTCAAATTTAACCGTTGGCTAGATAGTGTCTTTATGCAAAAAATGCTTTAAAAACTATCTCAAAATCTCCTCAAAATTTGGTTTAAAATAATTAGGTCCTTTCAGCACTTTGCCATCTTCACGATAAATTGGTTGCCCCTTTTCGTCCAATTTACTCATGTTACTTCTTTGAATTTCGTCAAATACTTCTTCTATTTTTTGTTGTAATCCGTGTTCTATAATGGTGCCACACAAAATATATAACATATCGCCAAGTGCATCGGCAATTTCAATTATGTCATTACTCATAGCCGCCTCGAGGTATTCTTCGTTTTCTTCTTTCATCAAATTGTAACGAAGTAAGTTTTTACTTTCCCCTAAATCACCAATTATTGTATCACTATATCCTAATTGAAAAATAGTGTGAAACTCTTTTACGGAGTTAATTTGCTTTTGCATGTTTTTTAAGAAATAAATTAGAATGCCAAATTAATAATTAGGATTTTATTTGCCTAAATTTGTTGAAAAATAATCACTATGTTCACAAGGGGTCAGTTAATTTTTGCCGGAGTATTTATTATTGCTTTTATTATTGCGATGGTTTATTCTTATGGAAAAGACAAAATTCTTCATAATCAATTTTACAAAGGCAACTACAAAATACTTTTAGGCTTTTTTGCTTTTATTTTTATATTATTTATGATTAAAATTTTCTTTAAACACTAAATTTTATTATATTTACTTTACTAATATTAATATCACTATGAGAATCCTCAAATACTTCTTTTTATTAATTTTCCTTTTTCTGATAGGAATTGGCGTTTTTGTTTCAACACAAAAAGGAGACTTTGATGTTACAAGAAGTAAAGTAATAAAAAGTCCAAGAATTACAGTCTTTAACTATATTAACGACTATAGAAATTGGGAAACTTTTTGTTCGTGGATAAAAAATGACAACAGCTATAAATTCAATTATCCAGAACTTACAATGGGACAAGGGGCTTCTTGCACTTGGGTTAGCAGTGGTAGCAATGGAAATTTAAAAACCATTTTAATAAAAGAAAACAAAAGTATTACACAAAAAATGGTGAATAATAAAGAATATTCCGAGATTTATTGGAATTTTAAAGATACTGTTGGAGGAACAAAAGTCACCTGGAGAAGTAAAGGAAAACTTGATTTTAAGGCAAAAATAGCTGCGTTTTTTCATGGAGGAATTAACAGTGTTATTGGAGATGCTTATGAGAAAAGTTTAGAAAACCTAAACAAAACAATCGATTTTGAAATTAACACCTACAAAGTAAAAGTGAATGGAGTTGTAAATCTTCCAGGAGGATTTTACCTAAAACAATTTTTGCATTGCAAACAAAAAGATGTAGACAGAAACATAAAAATTTTAGTTTCAAGAATGCAGCATTTTTTTGCTAAAAATAAAATGAACAGCAAGGGAAAACCGTTTATTATTTACCATAAATACGATCGAACAAATGATGATATTGGTTTTTCTGTTTGTATGCCTGTCAGAGATTCTATTCATATAATGCCTGGAAGTGACATAGAATCCGGAAAATTAGCAAGTTATACTTCTTTAAAAACTACTCTTACCGGAGATTATTCACATACACAAACCGCTTGGAAGAAAGCATTTGCTTACCTATCTAAAAATCATTTTGAGAGAAATAATTCTGGTCAAATTATAGAAATTTATGCAATAGGAAGAAATGATATTAAAAATCCATCTAAATGGGTTACGGAAATTTATATTCCTATTTTTCCAAAAGGAGTTGAAAAGTTTTCTCGCAAAAAATCTATAGATTCTTTGTCTGTTGCTTCTCCAGCAAATGAAACAGTGGAACCATAAAATTTTATA
>Ga0114971_10000677_pt1 | contig 22711 bp, 19 predicted proteins | sample M_140625_MF_Meta_FD_87320 | JGI IMG/M metagenome (GOLD analysis project Ga0114971, IMG submission 87320) | Freshwater microbial communities from Lake Montjoie, Canada to study carbon cycling - M_140625_MF_MetaG | ecosystem: Environmental > Aquatic > Freshwater > Lake | place: Lake Montjoie...
AATGGGCATTCTGTGGGCCCCGCTCAAGCTCAAGCTCAAGCTCAAGCTCAAGCTCAAGCTCAAGCTCAAGCTCAAGCCCAAGCCCAAGCCCAAGCCCAAGCCCAAGCCCAAGTGCCAGCCCAGGCTCAAGCCATCAATTCGCTTGAGCGGCGCGCACCTGCGGCAAAACCGCTAGTCTCTTTTGACTCTTTCATTGAAGACGCGAGCAGCTCGGGGGCGGGTTTTAATTTGCCAGTGCGAGACATGGCGCATCGCTCCAAGCCCAGTTCATTGAATGCACCTGAGGGCTTGGTCCATGACGATGAGCATGAGGATGTGCATGCAGTTGAGTCGATCTCAGATGTGGACCGATGGCGTGAAGAGAGCGAGGGCACTTCTGCTCAAACTGCTTTGTCTAAGAGCACCCCAGTTGAGCAAGTCCAATGGGTCCAGCAAGCCCCCAGCAATGCGGTCCAAGTTGCGGTAAGAGTTGCCTCGCAAAATGCCGATGTGGGGGTGAGCGATCCCAAGGATCATTTCAAAACCAAGCTCAAACCGACCCAAGAGGGAGATGATTGGTTATGCGTCGTGCAACAATTGATCCAAGCGGAGTTGGTGCAATCTTTGGCCAGAGAGTTGGCCTTGCAGTCTCAGTTGATTGCCAAAGAGTCAGACAGTTGGTTGTTGAGAATAGAGCGCGAGTCCTTGAAAACGGTGAGCTCAGTTGAGCGACTCGCCAAAGCCTTGTCACAATTGGGTCATGAGGTGGAGTTGCGCTTTGAATTGGCCCCGGTTCAAGACTGCCCAGCGATGCGATTGGCTCAAATTGCCTTTGAAAAGCAACAAATTGCTGAGGCTAAAATTTTAAATGATCCCTTTGTCATTCAAATGATGCAAGAATTTGATGCCAAAATCGTCCCAGGTTCGATCAAAACGATTTGATTTTTTTAGAAAGAGACATACGCATGTTTAACAAAGGACAACTGGCTGGTTTGATGAAACAAGCGCAAGCCATGCAAGACAATCTCAAAAAAGCTCAAGATGAGTTGGCGTTCATTGAGGTGACTGGAGAGGCGGGCAATGGATTGGTCAAAATCACCATCACGTGCAAGCACCAAGTTAAAAAGGTGGTGATTGATCCAAGCCTCATGGCCGATGACCACGAGATGCTCGAGGATTTGATCATGACCGCTTTCAACGATGCGGCCAAGAGGGCAGAACTCACCTCTGAGGAGAAAATGGGTAAATTGACCGCTGGCATGCCTGGACTTCCTGGCGGGATGAAGTTGCCGTTTTGAGGGCACACCCGCATGAGTGATTTGCATGCCCTTGAGGCCTTGATCCAAGCTTTAAAGCGTTTGCCTGGCGTGGGTGTGAAATCGGCCTCTCGCATGGCCTATCACTTGTTGCAGCACGATCGAGCAGGTGCACAGCTCTTGGCCAGTGCCTTGACTCAGGCCGTCTTGGATGTGGGGCATTGCGAAAAATGCCATACGCTCACTCAAGAGGTCATTTGTGCGACCTGCAGTGATGAAAGACGGGATGCTTCTCGTTTGTGCATTGTGGAGACGCCCTCCGACCAATCGGCCATTGAGCGCACCCAGACCTACAGGGGTTTGTACTTTGTGATGATGGGTGCTTTGAGTCCTTTGGATGGACTCGGTCCCCAAGATCTGGGTGTGAAGACATTGTTAGAGCGGGCTGCAGACGGTGTGGTACAAGAGGTGATATTGGCAACCAACTTTACCGCTGAGGGGGAGGCCAGTGCGCATGTGCTGTCCAAGGCGCTTCAAAAAAAGGGTCTTCATGTGACGCGATTGGCTAGAGGGGTGCCCTTGGGAAGTGAGTTGGAGTATGTTGACTTAGGGACCATTGCCCATGCACTGGCTGACCGAAAGGCCACGTGAGCTAGAGAGTTTGGGCGCAAAGCGCACTGCACTTTAAGAGACTTGAACTCAGGACTTCTTTTGTGCTGTTTTCTTGGAGCCAAGCTCGCCGTGAGGCGCTGCACTTGATTTGGACGTGTCCGGTTTAGAGTTGGTTTTTTTCTTTGCCAAAGACTTGGCATTGACAAAGAGGGTGAGTGTTTGACCCACCTTGAGTTGTTGATTGACTGACAAGTTGTTCCAAAGGGCGATCTCTTTGGTGTTGACGCGGTACTTTTGAGCAATGCCTTGCCAGGTGTCTTTGGGCCCTATTTTGTGGGCCACTTTTTTACCGAATTGTTCGGGAGATAAATCGAGTTGGCCTTGATCGGCGATGCTAAAGGACACGTCCTCTTCCTTTTTGTTGCCTCTTGGAATCAAAAGCGCAGAGCCCGCTTTGATCAACATTTTAGGTGGAATGCTGTTGAGGGCCTTGAGCTCTTCTTCCTTGATGCCCAGCAGCTTGGCTGCCTCAGAGACCTTGAGCGTTTTGGGTGCAATCCACGCGGTCCAACTGGCCAATTTTGAGCCGGTGTAGTTGTCGTAGTTTTTTTGAAAAACCTCAGCATTGTCCCAGGGCAATAAAATTTGCGGTGTGCCTGCAGCCAATAACACGGGGCGATTGGCGGAGGGGTTCAGTGCTTTGAAATCTTCAATTGGAATTTCTGCAAGTTTGGAGACCAAGCTCACATCGATGTCTCTGAGCAAGGGGACCGATTGAAAATAAGGATGGTTGGGGATGTTGGCTAAATTGATCTGAAAGTCTTTTGGCTTGGCAATGATGTTTTTCATCGCTTGAAGTTTGGGGACATAAAAACGTGTCTCCATGGGCATGCCCAAATCTAGGTAACTGACGCCAAGCCCCAAGCGTTGATTTTTTGCAATCGATTTGCCCACATTGCCTTCGCCCCAGTTGTAAGCGGCCAAGGCCAAGTGCCAGTCTCCAAACTGCACGTAGAGTTTTTGTAAGTAATCAAGCGCCGCTCGTGTCGAGGCCGTCACATCTCGGCGGTCATCGCGAAAGGCATTTTGCTTTAAGTCAAATGATTTGCCAGTCTTGGGCATGAATTGCCACATGCCACTGGCCCTGGCAGAGGAGACTGCTTGGGGGTTAAAGGCCGACTCTACAAAAGGCAGCAAAGCAAGCTCTGTAGGCATTTTCCTGCGCTCGAGTTCCTCAATGATGTAGTACATGTACTTCGTTGAGCGCTCGGTCATGCGAACCAAATAGTCCGGCTTGGCGCTGTACCAACTCTCTCGGTCTGTCACGAGTTCACTTTGCAAGTCGGGCATGGCAAAGCCTTTTCTCACGCGCTCCCAAATGTCATTGGGCAAACTCAAGTGTGTGACCGATCTGCGGCTCAATTCTTTGTTGTCCAAAGGCGACAAGGCCATGCTGTTGTTGACAGGTAAAACGGTCTCGGTGTTGTTGGTTTGCTTAGGCGTAGGCGTGGGCGTGGGCGTGGGCGGCACTACATTGACCTCGCTCGTATTTAACGGGATCGATTGGCAAGCACCTAAAAGGCCGCTTACAAGGAGCGACAAGAGGGGCGTAAAAATTCGTTGACGCTGTGAGACAAAACGTGGCGTCAATTTCAAGCAAGATTTCAAAATGTATTTTTCCATTCTCTCAGTGCTGCAAAGCAGCTGAGCTCATCAGCCACCGTGGGGTCAAATTCTTTGGCAGACTGTTGAACGCTTGGCAAGTGGGCTCTTAAAAAAGGATTGATTTCTTTCTCTAATCCGATGCGTGAGGGCAGAGTTGGTAGACTTTGTTCTCTAAGCATTTGGCAGTGAGCATTGTAGTTGAGCAACTGGGTGTTTTGAGGTTCAATGTGCAAGGCAAATTTCAAATTGGACAAAGTGTATTCATGTGCACAACAAACTTGTGTGTCGTCTCCAAGAGATTTGAATGAGACAAGAGAGTTTAACATCTGCCCTGGCGTGCCTTCAAAGAGTCGACCGCAGCCACCTGAGAACAACGTGTCACCGCAAAACAAAATCTGCGCCTCACCGCCAGCACCATGGGCGGTGAGAAAAGCCAAATGACTCAATGTGTGACCGGGCACTTCCAAAACCTCAATCGTTTGATCTAGCAGTACGATCTTGTCTTTGGCACGGAGGACTTGATAGGGCTTGGGTATGGCGCTGTGCTCTGGCCCATATACCAGCGCATTTGTTTTTTGCTGCAACTCTTGAACGCCACCAATGTGGTCTTTGTGGTGATGTGTGACTAAAATGGCCTCTAGGGACAGCTTCAAATTGTCCAAGGCCTCAAAGACGGGTGAAGCCTGTCCTGGGTCAATCGCGATGGCTTTTTGCCCATCGTGCCAAAGCCATAGATAATTGTCTGTAAAAGCAGGTAGAGCAACAAGTTTCATGAATGATATTGGTAATGAGTTGAAAGAATGGCAAACGTGGTTGAGCTCAGCCGCGGGGCAATACTTGATCGATTGGGAGCAAAAGCAGTTGGATGCCCTGGTTGGGGATTTGTTTGGCTTTCATGCGCTTCAACTGGGTTTTCCGCAGGTAGAAGGCTTGCGAGCCAATCGCATGCCACATCAATGGCTGGCTTTGCCAAGTGAGAATGCTTGCGCCTCGATTGCAACGGATTTTAGAGCACTGCCGTTTGCTGAGCAGAGTTTGGACTTAATTATTTTGCCCCATACACTAGAGATCTACCCTGACCCGCACGCCACGCTTAGAGAGGTTGAGAGAGTTTTGGTGCCAGAGGGGCGAGTGATTATTTGTGGCTTGAACCCCTTGTCCCTTTGGGGGGCTCGGGTGACAAGGGAGCGTTTTTACGCCAGGCTTGGCTCTCGAAAAACCTTCATGCCCATTCAAAGCGAGTTCATTGGCCCCCTTCGCATGAAGGACTGGTTGACTTTGTTGGGTTTTGAGGTCGAGCGAGGAGGATTTGGCTTGTACAAGCCCTCCTTTGAGTCACAAGGCTGGCTGTCGCGTTTGAATTGGATGGAATTGGCGGGTAAGCGTTGGTGGCCTATTTTGGGCTCGGCTTATATTCTCACGGCCGTCAAACGCGTCAAGGGCATGAGGCTTTTGGGGGCCTCTTGGAAAAAGCCCCTTCATCGAAGTGCACTCCTCACCCAGCCCAGTGCAACTTCCAAGCACACAGCAGAAAAAAAACAAGACGAACACTTATTTTAAAAAAGAAGATTTTTCAATGAAACATGTGGTGATTTATACAGACGGGGCGTGCAAGGGAAACCCCGGTCCCGGCGGGTGGGGGGCCTTTTTAACCTTTGGAGAACATGAAAAAGTCCTGTATGGCGGTGAGGCCTTGACGACCAACAACCAGATGGAGTTGACCGCTGTCATCAAGGCGTTAGAGTCGTTAAAAGAAAACTGCAAGGTGAGTCTTTATTTGGACAGTCAATATGTGAGGCAAGGCATCACCGAATGGATTCATGGCTGGAAGTTAAAGGGCTGGAAAACAGCGTCCAAACAACCCGTCAAGAACGCGCAACTTTGGAAGGAGTTGGATGCCTTGGTCCATGAAGGAGGGCATGAGATCTCTTGGCATTGGGTCAAAGGCCATTCCGGGGATCCTGGCAACGAGCGAGCAGATGAGTTGGCCAACGAAGGTGTTTTGATGGTCTTCAAGCAGGCCCTGTGAGCGCCTTTGGCAAGATCGGTGCTTGCCCATTCGTGTCCTTGAAGCCAGCACGGCAGTCACTTGGAGGACGCCTTGTGCTTAAAAACTTCAAGCGCCTTGTCGTTTTGAGCTTAAATGAGGTGAGCCAAAGGCCAGATGGTGACCGATTCATTGGCTCGGATGTCCCCTCGCTCGTGCTCCAAAACAATCAAGCAGTCCCCCTGCACCATGGAGCTGAGTATGCCCGAGCCTTGGTTGCCACTCAGACGGACACACCATTGTCCAGTGTCGCTTAGTCGACTCTTGCCACGTTGAAACTCAGTGCGCCCAGATTTTTTTCTGATGGGTTCTTCGCAAATGGCATTTACAGTGCTGATCGCAAAGGCCTTGTCATGCTTGAGTCCCATCATTTGCAGCAAGGCGGGTCTGACCATGCTTAGAAACGTCACCATCACCGCCACTGGGTTGCCAGGCAGTCCAAAGAGTAAACTGCTGCCAATTCTTCCAAGGGCCAAGGGACGTCCTGGGCGCATGGCTATTTTCCAAAAGAGGACCTCTCCAATTTCTTGCATCAAGTCCTTGGTGTGGTCTGCATCTCCATCGCTCATGCCGCCGCTTGCAATGATGACATCGGCAAGTCTTGCTGCTTGCAAAAGCATTTGCTTGAGCGCCTGGGGTTGGTCTGCTGCAACCCCTAAGTCAATGACCTCACAACCTAAGCCTTGCAAGAGGCCCTTTAGGGTGTAGCGATTGGAATCAAAGATCATGCCGGGCTTTAAGGTTTCACCAGGCTTTTGAAGTTCATCACCCGTTGAGAATAGGGCGACCTTTAAGAGGGGTTTGACCTGTACGTGCGAAAAACCAAGGCTTGCAATCAAACCCATGCAGGCTGCATGAAGACGCTCTCCTGCCTCAAATACAAGGGAGCCTTGTTGAATGTCTTCGCCAGCAAGTCGGCGATTGTCGCCTGCTTTGAAGCGAGCCAATTCGATTTCTACGCTTTGGCCCACAGACAAGGTGTTTTGGACTTGGCCAAAGGATTCAATCGGCACGGCTTCTTGGGGGGCCACCGTGTCAAGTTCAGGGGGAAGCAATGCACCGGTCATGATTTTGATGCACTCATCAAAAGCCACGGGGCCGAGAAAGGGCTTGCCCGCAAAACTCTCTCCCACCATCTTAAAACGCATCGACGTTTGCCCGGGTTTTAAGGTTTGTGGCATTCGAAAGGCAAATCCATCCATGGCCGAATTGTTGTGGGCGGGGACTTGGATGGGGGAGGTGATGTCGATTGCCAAAGTGCGCCCAAACGCCTCTTCAAGCTTGATGCGCTGGGACTCTTTAGAGGCGTATGGATGAAGTGCTCTCACACATTGCTCGATCAAGAGGTTGGCTTGCCCTACGGGCATGGCTTGAGGGTTCAATCCCTTCATGTTTTGAGCCAGGCTTTGCAGCGTTTTCATGGCAAATGAATGAGCAAATGGATTAACTTGATGCGTCGCACAGTGAAGGGGTTGCTTGGGTTTTCAATGGTTCCAGCGCTTTGAGTTCATTCAAGGTATTGAGGTTGCAAAAAGCCATGGGGTCATCCCCTTCTTGGTCATAGTCGACCCAAACTGGGTTCAATTCTTGGGCCCAAGTCTCAACTTTGCGACCGCCTTGATTTAAATAGTTCATCAAATGAGCGCGCACTTGGATGTTCATCATGCAAAGCACCGGTTGGGTTTTAAGCTTCATGGTGCCGCTGCTTGGATTTGCTTGCAAGGTCCTGACCATGGCGACCTGGGCGTTTGAGTTGGAGAGGGCTTGCCTCATGCGCAGACATAAGTCGCTCGGTATCATGGGCGTGTCGCAAGGCGTGGTCATCAAGTAGGGGGTTTGGCAATGCGTGAGGCCCACTAAAAAACCTGCCAAGGGCCCCATCAACTCACCCTCAGGGTCAGGCCATACCTCTTGGCAAAACGTCTGGTAAGCGGCTAAATTTCGATTTGCATTGATCATCACTCGAAAGACCTGGGGGCGCAAAAGATGGACGATGCCTTGCGCCAAACTTTGACCACGAAAGGTTTGCAAGCCTTTGTCAAGCCCTCCCATTCGAGAGCCTTGGCCACCACATAAAACAATGGCGCTGATGTCTTTGGCTTGGATGGATGTCTTTGGGCCTGTCAAGCTAACCACCGATATAGCTCATCTCAACGCGTTTGATGGCGTTGACGTTCTGCCCCTGATCAAGAAGGAGCCCTTGTCCTTCAGCGCGCAACTCTGAGTAACGGTCATCTCGAAGACCCCAAATGTGCCCAATGGCAGAGGTGATGTCTTCATCACTTGCGTTGCTTCGCAACAAGCTTTTGAGGTCGTACCCCTTGTTGGCAAAGAGACATAAAAATAACTTTCCCTCTGTGGAGAGTCTGGCTCGGTTACAGTCTGCGCAAAAGGCTTGCGTGACACTGCTGATCACTCCAATTTCTCCCAACGCCGGATCAATTTGACCCCATTGATTTTTAAAGCCATAGCGTTGGGCGGTTTCTCCTTTTGAGTGTGAGGGCAGAGCTTGCAAGTCAAATTCCTTGCCAACGCGTTCAATCAATTCATGCGAGGGCAACACCTCTTGCATTTGCCAGCCATTGGTAGACCCCACATCCATGTACTCAATGAACCTTAAAGACATCCCTTTGCCATAAAAGTGCCTGAGCATGGGTAAAATTTCTTGGTCGTTGGTGCCTCGTTTGACGACCATGTTGATTTTGAGTCCACTGAAGTGCCCCAAGGCATCTCGTCCTAGGCCCACGTCTTGAGCACTTTGAATACCTTGGAGGACATCCTCTACGGGATAGTCCACGTCGTTCATGATTTTAAATATATCATCACTCATCGCATCCAGGCTCACGGTGATGCGGTTTAAGCCTGCTTGCTTGAGGGCCTGTGCTTTTTTGGTGAGCAAAGACCCGTTGGTGGTGAGGGTCAGGTCCAAGGGGCTTGCGTCTGGCGTTTTGATCTGTGCCAATTGAGCAATCAAAACTTCGATGTTTTTTCTAAGCAAAGGCTCCCCGCCAGTCAAGCGAAGTTTCTTGACCCCGTGATTGACAAAAAGTTGCGATAACCGAGCAATCTCTTCAAAGTTGAGCAAATCTGAGTGGGGCAGGTATTTGTAATGGCTATCAAAGACCTCTTTGGGCATGCAGTACTGACAGCGAAAGTTACAACGATCAGTGACACTGATGCGCAAGTCGCGCAAAGGGCGATGATGCAGGTCTCTTAGAAGTCCGCTCGCCTGCACGGCCTCCCCCGGCAAAGAAAGCTTGGGCGAGCTCGTGCGTTCGTCATGCAGGGGAATGATTCGTTGAGACATAGAGGTCTATTTTGCACCAATAATAGGAGTTTAGGTGGAAAGTCAAATAAGCCTGGGGTTTGGCAGCGCGAGAGTTACATCCCTCAAAAAAAAGGAAGGTCCATTGGACCTCCCTTTTGTTCGACCCCAAGCCTCAGCTTTATTTAGTAGCAGGTGCTTGGGTGGCTGGCGCTGCAGGGCTTGGTACAGTCTCAGTTGCAGGCGTGGCCGTAGCTGGGGCCACCACAGCAGGCGGTGAGCTCGCATGAGCCCCCACAGCTGATGGTGCGTGTGTAATGGGCAACAAGGGCACGAGCAAAAGCGCCACGATGTTGATGATTTTGATCAAGGGATTCACTGCAGGGCCTGCCGTGTCCTTGTAGGGGTCGCCCACTGTGTCGCCTGTCACGGCGGCTTTATGTGCATCACTTCCCTTTCCACCATGGTGACCGTCTTCGATGTATTTTTTGGCGTTGTCCCATGCGCCACCCCCTGTGCACATGGAAATGGCGACAAACAAGCCCGTGACAATGGTGCCCATCAGCAAGCCACCCAAGGCTTTGGGGCCCAAGATCAAGCCCACCAAAATGGGGACCACCACAGGAAGTAAAGAGGGGATCATCATCTCTTTGATCGCCGCTGTGGTGAGCAGGTCCACTGCACGGCCGTATTCAGGCTTGGCCGTGCCTTCCATGATGCCCTTGATCTCTCGAAATTGGCGGCGAACCTCTTCGACCACAGCGCTTGCAGAGCGACCGACCGCTTCCATGGCCATCGCACCAAAGAGATAAGGAATCATGCCACCAATGAAGAGGCCCACGATCACCAACGGATCTGATAAATCAAAGGTGATGTCTTGACCTGCTTTTTCAAGCTTATGGGTGTAGTCTGCAAAGAGCACCAATGCTGCAAGACCCGCCGAACCAATGGCATAGCCTTTGGTCACGGCCTTGGTGGTGTTGCCCACAGCGTCCAATGGATCGGTGACATCGCGAACGCTAGAGGGCAATTCAGCCATCTCAGCAATGCCGCCCGCGTTGTCAGTGATCGGGCCATAAGCGTCTAGTGCCACGATGATGCCTGCCATGCTGAGCATGGCGGTGGCTGCAATGGCCACGCCATAAAGCCCTGCCAATGCGTGAGCGGCCAAGATGGCCAAACAAACAGACAAGACAGGGTAAGCGGTTGATTTCATCGACACACCAATGCCGGCAATGATGTTGGTGGCATGTCCAGTGGTAGACGCTTGTGCGACATGCTTGACGGGGGCATAGTCGGTTCCAGTGTAATACTCTGTGATCCAAACCAAGGCGGCTGTCAGCAACAGACCGACCACGCATGAACCAAACAAGGCCATGCGAGAGCCGCTGGCTTTGATGGCATCGTCAGGCATCATGTTCCAGGTCACAAATGCGAAAGCGATCAAGCTTAAAACCCCCGCCACAATCAAGCCCTTGTACAAAGCAGGCATGACGTTTTTCATGCCTGGAGAGGCTTTGACGAAAAAGCACCCAATGATCGAGGCGATGATGGACACGCCGCCCAAGACCAAGGGGTAAAGAACCGCTTGCGTGGGTGCAGCGGTCACGACCAAAGCACCTAAGAGCATGGTTGCAATCAAGGTGACGGCGTAGGTTTCAAAGAGATCGGCTGCCATGCCTGCGCAGTCGCCCACATTGTCGCCCACATTGTCAGCGATCACCGCAGGATTGCGAGGATCGTCCTCAGGAATGCCGGCCTCGACTTTGCCCACCAAGTCAGCACCCACGTCTGCACCTTTGGTGAAAATGCCGCCTCCCAGTCTAGCGAAGATGGAGATGAGGGATGAGCCAAAGGCCAATCCAATCAGGGGATCTAAAAGATCAGAGAGATGCTTGTCAGCAGACAAGGTGCCAGTACCCACTAAAAACCAATAAAAGCCGCCCACGCCCAGCAAGCCCAATCCAACGACCAGCATGCCGGTGATGGCGCCTCCTTTGAATGCAACATCCAAGGCGGGGCCAATGCCACCGGTTGCGGCTTGCGCTGTTCTCACGTTGGCTTTGACCGAGACGTTCATGCCAATAAAGCCACAGGCACCCGAAAGCACTGCACCAACGACAAAGCCCAAGGCCGTCGTGGTGTTTAAAAAGAGACCAATCAAGATCGTCAAGATCACGCCCACCATGGCGATGGTTCTGTACTGGCGAGCAAGATAAGCGGCTGCACCTTGTTCGATGGCGGCTGCAATTTCTTGCATCCGAGCATTGCCCGGGTCCATGGCCAGAATTGATGAGCGGGCCCAAAAGCCGTAAATAACGGCAATGATCCCACAAGCTAGCGCGAAAAGTAGCGCTGAGTTGGCTGACATAATTTCTCCTCTGTGTGTGTCGAATTTTTTTTCTTGAATCGCTTGCCCATTGCAAGCTTTCGAATAAAAAAGCTGATTGTATCAAGCAGTCATTGGATCTTCCGAGTCTAAAAAGATTTGTAAACCAAACAAAAGCGAGATTCATTTGTAAATGTAAGTGATATATGAAGCGCCTCGAAGAAGATTTGCCCTAAGAAGAGCTTAAAATAGGGGTTAATCCTGAGTTTAATTTCATTTGAGAAACGAACAACCATGTCTTTAGATAACGTCACTCCTGGTAAAGAGGCGCCCAACTTTTTCAACGTCATCATTGAAATTCCCATGAATGCCGATCCTGTGAAGTATGAAGTGGACAAGGAGTCTGGTGCCATTTTTGTGGATCGCTTCATGAGCACGTCCATGCACTACCCAACCAATTACGGTTATGTGCCTAAGACCATCAGTGGCGATGGGGACCCAGTGGACGTGTTGGTGATCACCCCTGTTCCTTTGATCCCTGGAGTGGTGGTGACTTGCCGGCCCATCGGTATTTTAAAGATGGAGGACGAGGCGGGTCTTGATGGAAAAGTGTTGGCTGTGCCCACCGATAAAATCTTATCCATTTACACCCAGTGGCAAAAGCCTGAGGATTTGAATCCCTTGCGTCTTAAAACCATTGCTCACTTTTTTGAGCATTACAAAGATTTGGAAATTGGTAAATGGGTCAAAATCATTGGCTGGGACGGTCCAGATGCGGCAAGAGCTGAGGTGCTTGAAGGTATGAACAATTATAAAAAAGCCAAGTAAATAAGAACACGCTTTAAAGCTACACGCCGTTTGTTCAATCCCTGGTGTCATGCCCTGGTGTATCGGTGCATAAAACTGCTGCGAAATACGTTCAACCTACTTGGTCAAATCGCCTTAATTTTTAGCCACTAAAGTCCTTTTCCAGGCTTGTTGGGTTTTTTCTTAAATAGACCCTTGAGCCAGCACAAAAGAGACAATTGATCGTCTCTAGGTTTAGGGTGAGACGCAATTTCAGTCTTTAAATAATTCTTAGACGTATCAATGAATTGCTTCAGAGTATTTAAGTCCTTTGTTGGGGCTGGATGGAAGGCACCTGAAACGGTTCCTTGACCCAACGATTTTTTTTTAATATCTTGGAGACTCAAGTTTTTACTTTGTTGCATCTCGTAAGACAAGAGTAGCGGTCTGATTTTGGGTTTGACCCTGAGGCTGAGTTCGCGCGAGACGTCTTTGCAAATATCAAGTGTCCACGCAACTGGATGGTCCGCACCCGGGTAGCTTAGCAAATTGAGCGAGGGAAAGATTTTTTTAGATTTATTTGCCACAAACAAAGGGCATAAGACACTTTGCGTATGGTGGATTAGACTTACTGAGCCAGTGTATGCCTCAAGCAAAGATGTGAAGTGCATACCCATGAAATCATATTCATATTCAATGTCAAAGTGGGTTGGAGATTTGACCCTTTCTAAAACGGATTCGTGAACATTCAACGAAGTCGCAATTGACGCATTGTTTTTAGAGGCAAAAGGAATATTGATTTTTTTATAGAGTTGAAATAAAGATAACCAATTCAAGACCAAGCCAATGTCATTCAAAATAAGGCCGTGTATTGTGGGCCCCATTTTTTTAATCAAGTGCATTGCAAGAATGCCCCCCATGCTGCTGCCGACCAAATAAAGCGTATGTGCAGGGTTACGGTGGCTCTTTAAAATATAACTTCTGAGAAGATCTTCAGTATCCAAAAGGTAGGTTGACATTTTGTAGTCCTCAGCCCTTTTGAGCGCATCGGAGGCCCCTCGGCCACAGTAGTCAAATGTGATGATCCTACAATCAAAGGAGCCGCTTAGATGCTGACACAATAGTTTAAAGCTCAAGCGACTTTCTAGCAATCCGGGAAGTAAAAGGAAGATATGGCTAGAAAAAAGATTGCCGTGCTCTTCATAGGCAATTCGCCTTCTAAATGAGCCTTCAATCATTTCATGATATTGGATCGTGTTTGTTGCGATGTCCATTTTTGGGTGAAAACTAAAATACTATTTTCGTATTTAAGCACTGGAATATTTCAGCCTAATTTCTTTTAAAAAAATAAGTCTAATGAGGTGAAAAGAGGCTATTTTTAATAAAATCAAACTTGAATCATGTTAAAGTCAATGCCCAGTAACCCCAGTAACAGAGCTCAACTTAGCAGTTTGTAGATCAAAACTGTTTGAAAGGGAAAAAAATGCGAGCAATCAAGAAGTTAAAAAACAGCATCAAAGACGATCCAACAACCATGCAATCCAAAATTTATACAAAATTGATTTTGATGCTGGAGTCGGAGGACGGCAATCCAATTCAAGACCTGTACAAGCTTGATCAGCAGGAGTTTGACATTGCTATATCCCTATTGAAAGAGTGGCGAATTGATCGGTTTTATGTTGGTAAATCCAAGGTTTTTGATGTGGCATTTCAAGCCAATCAAATCAATGCTTGAGTTCATTTGATTGAGTTTCAATTGAAGTAAGAAAAGAATCTGATTGTCGTTCTTTAGTCATTGAGTTGTCATTTTGGTGTGTTCTAGTTCTCTTTACATTAAAAGAGAAATGAATCGGTTTGAGCCATCAATTTTTTATACTTTTGATCACCCAGTTCATTGTTGGCATTGCTGACAATGCATTGATCATTGTTGTGATTGCTCAGCTACAGGAGCAATCATTTCCCAATTGGTGGATACCCATCTTAAAAGTTGTTTTTACGGTCGCCTATGTTTTATTTGCGCCCTTTGTTGGACATATCTCCGATATCAGTCCTAAACGACGCGTGATGTTGGGCGCTACGATTTTAAAAATAGTTGCTTGCTTGTTCCTACTTTTTAACATACATCCCTTTATTTGCTTGTTGATTGCTGGTCTTGGTGCATCCGTTTATTCACCAGCTAAATATGGGCTGGCCACAGAGATGGTGGACTTGAGCAAGTTGGTCAAAGCGAATGCTTGGCTTGAAGTCAGCACTGTTTTAGCTTCTATATTTGGTTTCTTGGTGGGTGGCTATTTGGTGAGTGATTTCGTCAGGGGCAGCTCAGTTTCCCTCAAAATGGAGGACCTCTTACTCACGCACAGCAGCTTGCAACTGTCAATTTCTGTGTTGTTGATGCTGTTGGCGTTTGCAAGTGTTTTGACACTTTATTTGCCCATCAGTGGATTTTTAAAGCCTAAAGACCAACATTCAAGTTCAGATCTTTTGAAAGAATTTCAGCAAAGCTTGATCTTATTTTGGAGAGATGATTCTGGCAGAGTGTCGCTTTGTGTGACCACTTTATTTTGGGGCGTGGGAGCCACGATGCAGTTGCTGATCTTGGTCTGGGCTCAAGAAAAGCTGGGCTTTTCATTGTCACAGGCCTCCTATTTTCAAATTAGCGGTGCCCTGGGGATGGTTATAGGGGCAGTGATAGCGGCTTCAACCATCAATGTATCAGGTGCCATAAAGTTGACAAAATTGGGCATTATCATTGGTTTGATGATGCTTGCAATGACCTTGGTCAATGACATGTGGGTTGCCTCTTTTCTCATGGCGTTAGTAGGTTTGGTTTGCGCACTTTTGGTGGTGCCTTTCAATGCTTTATTGCAACACAGGGGAAAGGAGATTTTATTTCCTGGGCAATCTATCGCCGTTCAAAACTTTTGTGAAAACACCAGCGTATTGTTGCTGTCGCTTGCCTACAGTTTTCTTTTGGCAATGGGATTGTCTTTAAATCAGTTATTGAGTTTTTTTGGAATTTTCATAGTTTTAATTATATTATTGATAATTTTTTTCAATCAAAACGTTATAACAACCGAAACGGAACAATAAATGAAAATTTTGATCGTCACTGATGCGTGGGAGCCTCAAGTCAACGGGGTGGTTCGAACACTCAAGATGACACAAAGGGAGTTGGTGAAATTAGGTCATGAAGTTGTTTTTTTAACCCCGCTAGACTTTAAATCCTTTCCCTGTCCAACCTATCCAGAAATTTCTTTGGCTCTTGCTTCAACAAGCAAAGTAAGGAGCATGATTGAAGATTTAAGCCCTGACAGTTTGCATATAGCGACTGAGGGCCCTCTTGGGTGGATTGCTCGCCGTGTCGCCATGCAAAAAAAATGGCCATTCACCACTGCGTATCACAGTAGATTTCCTGAATATGTGAATGCAAGATTTAAAGTTCCTACATCTTGGACATACAGCATATTGAGGAAATTTCACAATGCAGCTGTTTCAAATTTAACTCCAACACCTGCTATTGTTGAGGATTTACGCTCCAAGGGCTTTAAAAGTCCAAAATTATGGACACGAGGTGTAGATAAAGATATTTTTACGCCCAGTGGAGCCAAGCATCCAAGTTCGACAGGAGCGCCCATATTTTTGCACATCGGGCGTTTGGCGGTTGAGAAGAACGTGGATGCTTTTTTAAAACTAGATTTGCCCGGTGAAAAATGGGTGGCAGGCGATGGGCCAGAGAGGGCAAGATTGGAGAGGACCTACAAGGGAGTCAGGTGGTTTGGTGTATTGGATGGACTGTCTCTTGCCAGCTTGTACCGAGCTGCTAGCGTTTTTGTTTTTCCAAGCCTAACAGATACATTTGGTTTGGTCATGCTTGAGTCAATGTCTTGCGGAACGCCAGTCGCAGCCTACCCTGTTCCAGGTCCAATCGATGTGGTTAAAGACAAGGTTTCTGGTTCACTGAATCAAGATTTAAGGCAAGCTTGTCTAGAGGCTATGGTGATGAACCGACGCGACGTTTACTTGCATTCTACTTATTTCACATGGGAAATTGCAAGCCAACAATTTCTAAGCTCATTGCAAAAAATCTCAAAAAGTTAAGAGTTTTTTAAGGCCATGTTATTGAGAAAGTGATTCGGCCTTATTTGAAGAATATTTATTTGCAGTGTCGTTGAGTCTTCCAACTCCATGGTATTCAAAATTTCTTTGCTCAATTGAAGTCGGTTCAAAGAGATTGCGGCCATCAAAAATGACGGGAGATTTCAAATTTTGTCTAATCAGATGGAAGTCTGGACTTTTGAACTCTTTCCACTCTGTTGCGATGAGCAGTGCATCTGCATTTTTCAACACATCGTATTGATGATCAATAAATTGTATTTTTTCAATCATTTGAAAATCTAAACCACTCTGCGTTAAGATGGCCTTTTTAGCTGCATTCAAAGCGATTGGATCGTAAACCTTTAGAGAGGCACCATGTTCAAGTAATTTTTTAATCATTATTAAACTTGGTGCTTCGCGCACGTCATCCGTATTGGGTTTAAACGCCAAGCCCCATATTGCAATTGTGATTGCGCTCAGGTTGGAGCCAAAGCGACGAATAATTTTTTGAGGCATGATGAGCTTTTGATGATCATTTACAAGCTCTACAGACTTCAAAATTTCTAGCGACAATCCATGGGTGTTGGCTGTATTTTGAAGCGCCTTAATGTCTTTTGGAAAACAAGATCCCCCATAGCCAACACCAGCATACAAAAAGCTGTATCCAATTCTTGGATCTGAACCCATTCCTTTTCTTACTGACTCTATGTCAACTTGAACTTTTTCAGCTAAATTTGCCAATTCATTCATGAAAGATATTCGAGTGGCTAGCATGGCATTGGATGCATATTTGGTAAATTCCGCCGACCGCGCATTCATCACCAATGTTCTCTCGTGATGCCGATTAAAGGGCGCATAAAGTCGTCTCATCAACTCTTTCGCTTTTTCGCTGTGAACTGCCTCATCAATGCCTAAAATAATGCGATCAGGCCGCATAAAATCATCCACGGCGCAGCCTTCCTTTAAAAATTCCGGATTCGAAATAACACTAAAATTTATTTCTTGGGGATGATTTTTTTCAATCAAATTAATTTCATTTTGAATGATATCTTTTACCATTTCTGCTGTGCCAACGGGTACGGTCGATTTATTGACGACCACTTTGTATTCATTGATCCATTTGCCAATGTTTTTTGCAGAAACCTGAACTTGAGATAAATCTGCCGCACCACTTTGTGTAGTGGGTGTGCCTACTGCAATATAGATAATTTTTCCGTGGTGAACAGATTCAATCATATTTGTACTGAATTTAAGTCTATTGGCTGATAAATTCTTTTTAATGATGCTCTCTAAGCCATCTTCATAAATCGGACTGATCCCAGCCATTAATTGTTTAATTTTTTCTGGATTGATGTCATAACAAACAACGTCATTCCCCAACTCTGCCAGACAAGCGCCAGTTACCAAACCTACATAACCTGTTCCAATAACTGTGACTTTCATACATTCTCCAATTTAAGGTATATATAACTATGGATGTTTTGTATTGCTTTTTAATGTAACTTTGATGAATATTAGGTGACGAATTTTGGGGTATGAATTTGATGAATGGATGTTTTTGAAATATTTCTGAAATCACCTTGGTTTAGAGTGATTAGGAAGATTGGTATTTTTTTATAGGCTCTTTATGAAGTCAGCGTTTAAACACTCACGTCGATACTTTTTACAAACTGCTGCACCTGCAGTGGTAGGTAGTATCAGCTCAATTGCAAGCATTTTGAGCCACGCACAAGCTCCTGCGCTCGTTACAAGCGAGCGGCTTCGACCGCAATTGCTGCATGGGGTTCAAAGCGGTGACACAACTTATAACTCAAGCATGGTTTGGGCTCGTACTGACCGGGAATCCAAGATGTGGGTTGAATGGGATACTGTAGAAAAATTTACAAACCCAAGAACAATTGCGGCTCCATATGCTCTTGAGGACACAGACTTTACTGCGCGAATCGATTTAAACCCATTGCCATCGGGTGAAGATATTTTTTATAGAGTCAGATTTGAGGATTTGAGAAGTGGCGCGATGAGTGGGGATGTGCAAGGACATTTCCGAACGCCACACAGATCAAAAAAATCAATTCGTTTCCTTTGGTCTGGGGACACTGCCGGTCAAGGCTGGGGGATCAACCCAGAGCAAGGGGGCATGACCACTTATGAGGTGATGCGATCTCTTAACCCGGATTTTTTTATACACAGTGGTGACAATATCTATGCCGATGGCCCCATTAAATCTGAAGTTTTGATCACGCAGGGGCCCCTGAAGGGTATGATTTGGAAAAACATCGTGACTGAAGAAAAATCAAAAGTTGCGGAAACTTTGAATGAATTCAGGGGAAACTTTCGCTACAACATGATGGATCACAACGTTCGTCGATTCAATAGCGAAGTTTCTCAAATTTGGCAATGGGATGACCATGAGGTGCTGAATAATTATTCGGTTTCCAAGGACATTGCAAATGATCAAAGGTACAAAGAGAAAAGTGTTTCTCTTTTGACTGCAAGGGCTAGAAAAGCCTTTCTTGAGTACGCTCCAATGCGCTGGAACACACAAACTGAAGAGCAAAGAATATATCGTAAATTATCTCAAGGCCCCTTGTTGGATGTGTTTGTGATTGATATGAGAAGCTACAGAGGTGGTAACAGCTTTAATCGGCAAGAAACATCCAACGCAGACTCTCAGTACTTAGGTGCGAGGCAACTTGAATGGCTAAAGAGAGAGCTCAAGTCCTCTAAAGCTGTTTGGAAAATTATCGCTGCTGATATGCCAATTGGTCTTCAGGTCGAAGATGGTTTTGACAAAGAGGGAAGACCTTCTTTTGAGGCGGTAGCCAATGGCGATGGCCCAGCATTGGGCCGAGAGCTTGAAATTGCTGAACTTTTGTCTTTCATTAAAAATCAAAAGATCAGAAATACCGTTTGGATCACCGCCGATACCCACTATACAGCCGCGCACTACTACAATCCGAAATCTGCCATTTTTAAAGATTTTGATCCATTTTGGGAGTTCATGTCAGGCCCTTTGAGCTCTGGTACTTTTGGACCCAACAAAACAGACAATACCTTTGGCATTGAAGTGAAGTTTCAAAAGCATCCCGAGCAAGGCCGCGTCAATCTTTGTCCGGCGGAGGGTCTTCAGTTTTTTGGAGACATACAAATCGATGCAAAAACAGCTCATTTGAATGTTGATCTGAGGGACATGAAAGGGCATTCACTATGGTCAACTTATTTATTGCCAAGGTGGCATTGATAGGCAAGAGCAAACCACGGCGCGCTCTAGGCTGCAAGCTTATTTCACCATTCAGTCAACAAAATCAGAGCACACATTGAGTGTATATGTGTTGATTTTTTTCCATTCCTTTGGAATGTCCTTGCCTAGGGTTTTCATTTCGCTGCTTAAGTTTATGCCATCAGGGCGACCGGCCTTTTCAAGCGCGGAGCCAGAGCTGTAGAAGGGGATGAAATACTTGCTGTTGCTGTCATGAAAATGTCATCTGCGCCGTTTATGCTAAATAATTATTTATTATTTAATTTCCTATCATGTCCAAGCAGCAAAACCTTGATGCCACACAGATACTGCGCTTAAGAGACGATATTATGGATAGCCTGGATGAAGAGCTAGAAAATGAATTTGAGGATGTGGGTTTTGGAAATCCCGAAAACTATTCTTCTAAAGCCATTGAATTTAGGCGCTTTTATTTTCGTGAATTGATCAAGCTACAAGGCGAATTGGTCAAGCTGCAAGACTGGGTGGTTGCGAACAAGCACAGAATGGTTATTATTTTTGAAGGCAGAGATGCTGCGGGCAAGGGTGGCGTCATCAAGCGAATTACGCAGCGCTTAAATCCTCGCATATGCAGAGTAGCGGCCCTACCTGCTCCCAATGATCGTGAAAGAACTCAATGGTACTTTCAGCGCTATGTTTCCCATTTGCCGGCTGCAGGCGAAATCGTCTTATTTGATAGAAGCTGGTACAACCGTGCAGGCGTGGAAAGAGTCATGGGTTTTTGCTCAGACGAAGAATACGAGGAGTTTTTTAAATCCGCGCCTGAGTTTGAAAAAATGCTAACAAGAAGCGGTATTCAAATCATCAAATATTGGTTCTCTATTACAGATGATGAGCAGTATGCAAGGTTTTTGGGTCGCATCCATGATCCTTTGAAACAGTGGAAACTCAGTCCCATGGATTTAGAGAGTCGTCGTCGCTGGGAAGATTACACACGAGCGAAAGAGACGATGATTGAAAGAACGCATATCTTGGAAGCACCTTGGTGGGTTGTTCAAGCGGTGGACAAGAAAAAAGCCCGACTCAATTGCATCAGTCACTTGTTGTCTCAAGTGAAGTACACGGAAGTCAACCCACCGGAAATTGTCATGCCCGATCGTGTTAGAAATCCTGACTACATTCGCCACGCCATGCCCCAAGGGATGATCGTGCCAGAGAACTATTGAGCTATTTGCTTTTGGGGGCAAATTTATAGGGACTTCGTTGCTCAAGGTGCTCTACATACTGATTTACATTTTGCCCCTCTTGAATTAAAAACTCATCAACTGCTTTTGCAAACGAAGGGTGGGCTAGCCAATGAGCACTTTGAGTCATGACCGGTAAAAGAGCTCGAGCCATCTTATGCTCTCCTTGAGCACCACCTTCAAACCGCTCAACACCTTTTTCAATGCACCAAACAATGGGCTGGTAATAACAGGCTTCAAAGTGTAGACAGTCGACTCGCTCTAAGGCGCCCCAATAGCGACCATAAGCGACCATGGTCTTTTGGTCTTCACCCCTTTGAATGGCCACCAAACTGCAAGCAATGGGATTGCCTTGCCGATAGGCAATGAACATCACCCAATTTTCCGTCATTTCCTTTTTCATGAGATCGAAAAATGAAGGGGTTAAATACGGTGCGTTTCCGTGTTCTAAATAAGTTTGTTGGTAGCAGCGGTAAAAGAAATCCCACTCTTCGTCCTTGATTTGAGTGCCCTCAAAGGTCTTGAAGGACACCTCGGCTTGGGATACTTTTTTTCGTTCTTGTTTGATCTTTTTTCGCTTCTCTTGATTCATTGAGAGTAAGAAAGCATCGAAATGTTCAAAAGGTTTACCCTCAGAATCTGTATTTTGCCAATGAAACTGAACAGTGTGGCGCTCAAGCATGTGGCACTCTTGAGCAGCGTGCATATCTTGTGGGCTTGCATACAGCATGTGAAGTGAGGATACGCCCCAAGATAAGCATTGATCCAAGACGGCTTTGAGAAGCGGTGTTTTAAGAGCCTGGGATTTTGCAAGCAAACGCGTGCCAGGTACGGGGCTAAAAGGGGGGGCGATGAGGGCTTTGGGATAGTAATGCAGTCCATGGCGCTCGTAAGCTTGCGCCCAAGCCCAGTCAAAGACATATTCTCCATAAGAATGTGTCTTCAAATAAAGGGGGCAGGCTGCAAAAAGCTCTCCCTCAGAGCTTAGGGTGATGAATTTGCAGGTCCAGCCTGTTTTGCTGATTGCACTTGCGCTTTCGTGCATGGCATTCAAGTATTCATAGCGCAAAAAGGGCGTGGGGACAGAATCAGACAATAAAAGTCCATTCCATTGGGTTTTTTCGATGCTCTGCATCGAATCATGCACCTCAATGACATAATTGGATTCATTCATAACCGTATTTTTATATGACTCTTAAAATTTCTATTGCACAAGTGAATGTCGTTGTTGGAGACATGGCAGGCAATGCTCAAAGGATCATCGACGCCGCTACCCAAGCATACCAAATGGGCAGTCGCCTTTTATTGACCCCTGAATTGGCCATTTGTGGCTATCCGGCCGAAGATTTGTTGCTCAGACCTTCATTTATCCAAGCCTGCGATGATGCCTTAGATCAGGTGAGAATGGGCCTGGCCCATTTAAAAGACCTTCATGTGGTGGTGGGTCATCCAAGTGGTTCTGGGCGAAGCGGTCGCTCAGTTTCATGGAGTGAGAGGCACAACCGAGCCAGTGTCTTGAGTGAAGGCCAATTGATCGCCTCTTACGATAAGCGAGAGTTGCCCAATTACCAAGTATTTGACGAGCGGCGGTACTTCTCGCCTGGCCGACAGGTCTGTGTTTTCGAGGTCTTGGGTATCAAAATGGGACTGCTCATTTGTGAAGATGCTTGGTTTGAGGTCCCCGCCTTGGACACCAGAGACCAAGGTGCTGAAGTGCTTTTGGTGTTGAATGCGTCGCCTTTTCATTCGGGGAAAGGCCAAGAGCGAGAAGAGGCGATGAAGGCGAGAGTGCTTCAAACGGGCTTGCCCTTGGTCTACGCGCACATGGTGGGTGCGCAAGATGAGGTGGTCTTTGAAGGGGGCTCCTTTGCCTTGAGCCATTTGGGTGAAGTTGTGGCCAGAGCGCCTTATTTTGAAGAGTCCTTGTTTCAAATCAGTTTGAGTCCCTTGCAAGATTTTGCATTAAAGGGCGACATTGCACCCAGGGCCAGTCTAGAGGAGGACTTGTGGCGAGCTTTGGTCATGGGGGTGAAAGATTACGTTCAAAAAAATGGTTTTCCATCGGTGCTGCTGGGTCTCTCCGGTGGCATAGACTCGGCCCTTGTTTTGGCCATTGCGTTGGACGCTTTGGGGCGCGATCGCATCCACGCGGTCATGATGCCCTCTCCCTACACGGCCTCTATCAGTTTGGCGGACGCCTCAGAGATGGCCATACG
>Ga0114971_10000685_pt1 | contig 22638 bp, 26 predicted proteins | sample M_140625_MF_Meta_FD_87320 | JGI IMG/M metagenome (GOLD analysis project Ga0114971, IMG submission 87320) | Freshwater microbial communities from Lake Montjoie, Canada to study carbon cycling - M_140625_MF_MetaG | ecosystem: Environmental > Aquatic > Freshwater > Lake | place: Lake Montjoie...
ACAACTGTATCAACAACTGCATCAACAACTGGCTCTACAACTGTATCAACAACTGGCTCTACAACTGTATCAACAACTGGCTCTACAACTGTATCAACTGCATCAACAACTGTATCAACAACTGTATCAACAACTGGCTCTACAACTGGCTCTACAACTGTATCAACTGCATCAACAACTGGCTCTACAACTGTATCAACAACTGGCTCTTCAATTGATTCAACTATCTCAGTAATATCTGACATTTATACAATTAATTTTGAATAAAAAAAATAGTATAGGTGAAGAATATTATATAAATATATACATAATATGATTATTAACCAATGATGCAAAATAAAATTAATTTTATTTTATCAGATAATTATACTGATTTATTATGTTTTTCAGATATCATCAAAGAGTCTACAATTATTACAGATAATAATATATATCAATCTAATCAATACAATATATTTACAAATAATAAAAATATAATAATAACTCCAGAATATGAAAACTATAAAAATCAACAAAATTTAATATTTTTATCAAATATAAATAATGCTATATATTATGTAAGTTTGTGGTCTGATAATATTTGGATTATTGGAAACAAACAATTATTTGATTTGATTGATAATAAAGTAAATATCATATATACAAAAAATAATATATTTGCAGAAAATTTGTATGATATTTATAAGTCAGATAATTTTTACAAGTATACAAAAATTAATACATTTTCTAAAGAACAATCAGACAAATTATCTACCTCAGAATCTCAATATCTAAATTTACTTCGTTCAACCATCATAGGTGGTGAATTTCGACAAACAAGAAATGATTTTACATGGTCAGATTTTGGTTCTCAGTTAGAATTTAATATGTGTGATGGATTTCCATTACTCACATCAAAAAAAATGCCTCTAAGAATTATTTTTGAAGAATTGATGTTTTTTATTAGAGGTTATACAGATAACCAAATATTGAATGATAAAAATATTCATATTTGGGATGCAAATACTAGTGAGGATTTTATTAAATCATATTCAAAAACTTATGAAAATTCTGATAAATTACTACAACCAAATGATATGGGACCAATGTATGGATTTCAATGGAGATATTTTGGCTCAAAATATGATAAGATTTCTAACTCATCCAATACTAAATATTATGATTCGGATAAAAAATATGATCAACTTCAAAAAGTATTAGATGAATTGACAGTTGATCCATTTAGTCGACGTATTATTATGACAACATTTAATCCCGCACAAGTTGAATATGGTGTATTGTATCCTTGTCATTCAATTGTTATTCAGTTTTATGCTAAATCCAATCCATCTGATTCAAATAATTTGCTTCTAAGTATCAAAATGTATCAACGTTCGGCTGATTTATTTTTAGGATTACCGTTTAATATTGCTTCCACTGCTTTACTTTTATATTTAGTATGTGATTATTTGTCAAACAAATCAAACAAATCAAATTCTACAACTTATACTCCACATAAATTAATACTAACTCTCGGAGACACGCATGTATATCAATCACATTTGGATGCAGTTTTGACACAATTACAATCTCGTGTATATGATTTTCCGCAACTCAATATAATACATAAAAATAAATTTCCTACCAGAATTGATGATTATGAGTGGGAAAATATACAACTTATCAACTATAAAGCTGATAAATTAATTAAAGCAAAAATGATAGCATAAATTATTTGTGTTCAAATAATCTAAATACATGGTTTGATATATAAATTTTATTTTGTTTTTCAATGCATAGTTTTAATACAAATATTTCGTTGAATTTAAATATTTCAGTAAGACTTCCATTAAATCTCACACCTCTACATAATCCATACACATAAACCATAAGATTTTTATCAGATATAATTGATGGTGTGCATACAATATCATCATATAAAATTTTTGATATATTTTCGCCACACATTGTAACCAAAACATTATGCGAACCAATATATTCGGTTCCATTATAATTACATTTGGCATCTGTTTCAAAAAATACCATATTTGTTCCAAATCCATTTGTCGTCATATTTTGATAATATGTATGACAAAAATTTTTAACAACATCTTCTGCATTCATTTTATGTGTTGCATCGAACACAATCGGGCTTAAATTAAATGAATTCATATCTTAACTATATTACTAAAAATATAATTAAAATTTCAATATAAACGAATTTATCTCTCAATACTAATATTATCACACTGACAATAATCATCAGGATATTTTTTACCCATCAGTTTTGCATGCTTGATACAACATTCTTTATTATGAGTGCGATTTGCTTCCATAAATAATTTATCAGCATACCATTCTTTGCATAAACATTTACCACATTTAAAACACCAATCCTTCATACATCCCTTCCAATCATATCCTAATCTGATATCTTCATATCCACAAATAACATATGATGTAGAGCGTACAGACTTATACATATGATAACAATGAGGGCATGTTTTTTTTTCAAGATTTATTGAATCCGCATATGTTGTAGTGTGAGTAGATAATTTAATATCTGAATCAGTTTTTATTGGTTTATTTTTAACTATTCTTCTAAATACAGATACCTGAGTAATATCATCTGATTTATTATTTTCAATAATCAAATTAGCTTCTAACTGACAATCAGAATGTGAAATATCTTCAAGTATAGATATCATTGTCTGATAATCTAATACATTTTCATATTTTTTTCCACACACCATACTATATATTATGTGTTTCATTTCTGGATTATTTTTTATATAAATGTTAGCAAAATAATATGCATCCAATATTGTTCGACATCCAGATAATATATATCTAAACTCATTATATTTATTATTATCAATAATATTCATATAATTAATAGTATTATATTTTTTCTATAAGTATAAACATATTACAAATTAGTATGGTTATGACTTTGCTTTTCTATTATTTCGCATGTGTTTTAATTTTTCTTTTAATTTTTCTTTACTAGACAATTCCTCACTGGTATTTTTCTCAGCTTTTGTAAGATTTTCAAATAATTTCATTTTATCATATTGTGATAATTTTTTTATTTTCTCAACCATTTCGGAAAGCTGAGATGGGTCAAACATCTCATCTAAATTTTTTGGTTGTTTGGTAATTTCTTCATCTAATTTATCTGAATCACTATCTGACATATTTATACATACTAGACAAATATTTTGTGCGGTTATTTGCGCACTAATCTACTTTATTAGGCACCAACCCAATTATAGATGATTTACGATTAATAAAATATTTTTTATAAAATTTTATCAATTGATTTTTAGTTATCTGATGGTATGTTTGAATCATTTGTTGAATAATATTAAAATTATAATATTTGGTTTCTATCTCATTATCAAATACAAATTGCGATTTAGCATAAAGATTTTGAAAAGGTGCTTTTAGTGGATTAATTAATCCATTTTTAATTTGCTCAAATGTTTGTTCACTCATTGATTCCAAACTAATCAAAAAATCATCAATAAATTGTTTAGTTCGGTCAATCATTTGATTAATATTTTTTTTAGTAGATTGTATGGTAAATACATATTGCTTATACTCAGTCATTATACTAGAATGTTTGCCTCTAACAATATATCCAAAACTTTCTTTGGTTCTAATCTTATCAAACCATTCTTCACTAATAATATTATGTATAATATTAATCATACATAAAATAATATTCCATCCCTTTGTTTTACCATATTTAATCTTATCAAACCATATATAGAAATTCATCGCACTACCATTCTCAAGCATATTATCTGATTTGATTATATGAGTCATATCAGTATGAGGGAGATGTATATGTGTTTTGACCTGCATATTTTTGTGTGTGAATTTTTTACAACAACTAATTATTTTTGTAATACCTTTTCTACATACATTACCTGCAACCAATCCAACAATCATACAATCATCCAACAAAGTATTTGAAAAATCCAATACATCCAAATGAGTTATTTGGTCAATCACTGATAAAATATCATAATTATCATAATAATTTGTTTTATATTTTTTATTAAAAAATCCATCTAGTCTCCTATATGGTGGCAAAAATTTAGTATTATGTGCATCTGATTTTAATATAAATTTAACATTATTAAAACTTTTTTCCGATATATCTTTGCTCAAAATCATACTAATAAAAAAATCCAAAATATCATATATTTTTCCATAATTACCACATATACTCAAATATAATTTATCAGTATCCGATAAATACATATTTACCATATAACTAGCTTGTTTGAACATATATATTTGAGTATTTGATTTATCAAGTATACTACTAAAATATAGTAATGTTTTTACATAAGATGTTTTATCCATAGATGCATGTGGCAAACTAATTTTCAGTATAATAGATATATTTGGAACAGCAAATTCTATTGTCTGTTGAATAAATAATAATATTCCATCACTTTTATAAGATAATGGTTGAGAGTTAATATTTGATATAAATTTATCTTTTGTTGAAATATATGGATTTGGTGGAATTAATTTGAATTTTATTGGTGAATCTTTTATCTGATGCTGATAATCGGTAATCATATATGATGTATCATAATATATATCAGTTTTTATTTCCGGAGATTCTGTATATTGTGGAGATACAGATATTATAACCATATTATTTGGAGTCATTGATTCTAATATGGTAAATAAATTTTTAGCAATTATCTCGTATGTGTCTGATAATGTGCTGAGAATAAAAACTTCTTTAGGGTCACATATATATTTTTGAAAAATATTACAAGTCATCAAACATCTATCCAAACTACTCATATTTTCCTGATATTTAAAATTAAATTTAACTAATTTATTTTCATCATCATATAATTTTTTCATATGAGGTGTTGATAAATTGCTTACAATCATATTTAAATATGAATACACCATATCAATTATTTGACTTTTATGATATTCACCTTCTTTGGTTAACTCCATACTAATATAATAAATATCTCTCCCATACACTGTATCTCTCACACCTGCTGATAATTCAGTTATGTATCCTAAATCTGTTAGTTTTTGATGTAGTGAATCTGAACATTCATTTCCCATCAAATAACTAAAAATATATGATGGAGATTGTTTTGGTGTACTGTTAAATGACACACAATCCCAATTTAATATTAATTTGATTTTATCTTCTATTGGTATAACTTTTATAAGTTTGGGTGCTTGTAAGACTTTTTGTTGTTGGTATATTTCTTCTTTCAAATATTTTTTATTAGTTATTTGTGAAAATATTTTATTTATATTTTGTTTTATATCTGATATATTGTGTTTGGATACCATAACCAATGTCATCAATTCTGCTGAATAATATTTGTTAAAAAAATCTCTAACATGTTCATCTATATTGGGTATACCGAGAGTTGATGAGCAACCAGTTCCAAACTTTGAATACCAACTACCATCAGTCGCAACCAATCTTAATATATCATTATGTCTCCACATATCGTTAAATTTATTTTTTTCATGTTCTTGATTGACAGCTTCTCTCTCCCTCTCCACAGCATCACTTTTGAGTAGAGGTGAGATAAAAAAATTTCCAAATATATCCAAAGCCTCAAATAATTTATCAGAATTAATGGTATAATAATAACAAGTATGATCAGATGCAGTGTATGCATTACTGATTCCTCCATTATTTGTAATAAATTTAAAAAATTCTTTTTCATCTGGATATTTGGTACTTCCCATAAAAAGCATATGTTCGAGGAAATGAGCCAGTCCGAGAATTGGGTCTTGAAAATGCCCCACACCAACTGTTAGTGCAACCGCATCAATCGAAATAGTCTGGTCAGATATAACAAATACACGTAGTTTATTAGATAAAATATATGTTTGACAAACAGATTTATCATTCGGAGATGTATAAACGGTTTCTAAATTTATCATATAATTTACAAATAGATAATTATTTGTTTATAATAATACAGAAATATTAAATATATATTGTTAAAAAATTGATTATTTGATATAATGATATCAGATAATAATATATAATTATTAGCTATGTTTGTAAAATTTGTTAGTATAGATGGTGATAAAACATTTAATGGAAATATCTATCATGATATTGATGGAAATATTATTTTACAATTATCTGATAATTATTATTATTTGGATATTAGTAAAACAGATGATTTAGAGTGGGTTGAGATGAGCTACCAAAATATGATAGAATCTGATACCAAATTAAAATATCGTTCAATCAAACTAACATCAGACAAATTCTCACTAAAGGGAAAAGTGTTGGAACAGATAGAAGATGAAGAAAAAGAATTAGATGAAGATGATGAGTATACGGATAGTTCTGATAATCTCAAAACATACTATAAGCATTATCCAGAAGAAAGAGATTATTATGTGATAGAATCAGATTCTGACTCGGAATCTGATGCAATATATTCAGTATCAAAAAGTGGAGAAACTATTATTATCGAACTATTAGATCGAACACTAAATGTTTTATCTTCATATGATACATTTGTTGTAGATAAATCAACAAAAAATGTATTATTTGCATTAGAATCTAATCAAAAATCAGCATATCGAGTTACATTTAATATTACAGGAAAAGTAGAATTAAATATAATTGGTTCATTAATCAAATATTATGATTTTTTGGTTGAGGAGAAAGATAATCTGATTACCATACATAGTAAGCTGGTTGATAGAAATAATTTAGATTAGTTGTTTTGTTACTTTTTTCTTTTTATTTTTTTTTAATGATACATTAATATTTTTTAACTCATTCATTACATTTGTCATATTAAAATTATTAGCTTTATAAATTTCTCCAACTGTCATTGGTTCTTTGGTCTCAACTTTATTTAATAAAGATATTTGATTTTGTATTTGTAAATTATTTTCAATAGGTTTTGGTGGTATTTTATCAGTATTTGGTGGTGGTTCAGATACTGATTTTTTTAAATTATTTAATGCACCTAGTAGTTGGTCTTTGGTTGGAACCATTCTTACACTAACTATGGGATTTTTAGAATCAGATTGAGAGACTATTTTGATCGGAGGAGCCGGTGGAGCTGGAGGAATAGATTTAGGATTTAAATCAATTTTATTGTTAATGGGTAGAACTATATTTTGTTGGATGGGAAGTGGAGTCTCTGTATCTAATATAAATTTATTTAGATTTAATAATTCATATTCTTTTGACTGTATGATTTTCCAATTGAAAAATAATTTATTTGTTGATAATTGAACATAATCTAATTCTAATATCATACTAACATTTTTATCTTTGATAGAAGTAATTTTATTATTCACACAACCATTTTGCTCAACACATACAGTTTGAGAATCATATCCAATTTCTATTGTTGGAAAAAATGTATCAGATAATAATAATTTAGTTTTATATTCTAATGTTTGCTGAGTATCTTTTTTTAATCTATCAGATATAATGTTTTCTATACCTAAAATTAAATCTATTGTTTTATCATTTGACGAAAAAGCAATAATAATATTATTTGTATTAACCTCTATTACTCGACATAGTTTGATACCAATCCATATTTTTTGCAATGGAATATCAGAATTAGAATTATATGTTATTATTTTTTTAGTTTTATTAAAATATGATGACTGATTATCTGTAATCTTATATGAAATATTTATATTAGTATCTGATACTAATAAATTTTTTTTATTAAACATTTAATTAGTTATAAATATATTGCCTTATATTGAGTCATATAATATTTAAGGATAGATAACGAATAACAGTATATGTATCCATCAACTATTGAAGAAAGTAAAAAATATTTATATTCATATTGGGAGAATAAACCTGTTCAAAAGCTAACAGAGATTGTTTCAAGGTCTACTAGAATAGAAAATGAATTGGATAAAAAATTTCCTTTTATTACTCGAACTCAACCATTAGAATTACCAGATAAATTTGAATGGGTTAAAGTTGCTGTATCAGATAAAGATATGTTGGATAAAATTGGTATCTTTCTAACAACATATTTGTCTGACAAGCAAACAGATAGTTTGAGAACAGTATGGACTACTGATATGTTGCAATGGATGTTGGGTAAAAATGGATTTATGCTTACAATTATGACAAAAGATAGTAATAAAATTTGCGGTGTTGTCGGATTAACATATAATAGACTTATTGTTTGTGATAAAAAAGAAAATTTTGCTCAACCAATATTTTTATGTGCTCATCCATCTTATCATAAAAAAAAGATAGCCAAACTGTTGATGGATGAATTGTTTAGACAAACATTTCCAACATCAAAACAAGGTATTTTTTTTACAAAAAGATGTGTTCCAACTCCCTTTGCTAGAGTTAGATATTATAATCGACCACTAAATTTTAGTAAGCTTAAAAATATTAAATTTATTGTATCTGATACAGATGATGAAAAAAAAGAAAAATATTTTTCTATGACTATTGATAAAGCTTCATACTCTAAGGCAGAAAAATCAGATTTACCATATTTGGTAGAAGCTTATAAGAAATTCTTTGATAGATTTAATATATATAATGATTATAATCAAGACGATTTGGAGCACTTATTGTTCGCTCCTTGTGTTCAGTCATATGTATATAAAAAAGATAATAAGGTTGTTGACTTTTTGTCATTTTATAATCTGGATTTGAAGAGTAATGGAAATTTGATTCATACTGCTCATGTATTTTTATATACAACCAACGATACCTATATTGGAAATGTTTTGGATAATTATATTAAAATTACAAAAGATAATGAGTATGATATGTTGGTATCGCATGATTGTTTGACACTAACTGATGGATTATTAACAAAAGAAAGAAATGTTGATGAAGAATCTGATGCAGATGAATATCAAAGATCATATGAGCATCAATTTACAAAAAGTGTTGATAAGACATTTATTAATTTTTTTAATTGGAAGTGTCCTGCTTTAAAAACTAGACAGATTGGAATTGTACCTGTATTTATTCTTTAGCGGTAATAAAATAATTATTTTTATCTTTTTTTAAGAAAGAAAAATTAATTTTTAATACTAAATTTTTTATTATTTTAATAACTTGTTCTTCTGATTCTAAATTATTAACATCTATATTAAATTTTTCATCTAATATAGATTTATTTTCTTTTATTATACTGATGATATTATTAATATCATACAAATCCATATTTATTTTTTTAATTTCTGTTAGTGATTTATATTTTTTATTTAATATTTTATTAAATAGTTCAAGCACTACAACATATTCTTCTTTTTTTAATTTTATCAAATATTCATTTAATCTCTCTCTATATAGATATAGTGGTTCGGAGCCATCATAAGTAGGAAAGTTCATCAGATAATATAAATTAGATAATATTATTTGATAAGCAAACGAAATCAATTTTTATTATTCATATATTAAAGTAAAAATTGAAAATAAATGTGTGTTGAATATATAATTATAAAAAAATAAATCAATATATCTAACAATGGTTCCACCACGCAGAAATAAAAATAAATCACCTAATACGTCCATCAAATTTCAAAAAAGAATTTTAATTAGACCAAAACTACCTCAACCACCTCAACCATCACAGCCAACTCAACCAGCTCAACCATCACAGCCAACTCAACCAGCTCAACCATCACAGCCAACTCAACCAGCTCAACCATCACAGCCACCAAACAAGTCAAATTTGGATGAGCTTATCAATCGGCTTTCTGATAATTTTATTAACAAGCTTTTTAGTGATTTTGTTAATCAACGCGAGCGTCGCAGAAATTGGGGTAATCAAGCTCTACAGAATCGAAGTCGTCGAAACACAATGCCTGATTTGTTCTCACCATCCTTTTGTAAAACCAATAGTGGCTGTGATGCTTTGATTAAGAGCTTACAAAAACTCAAATTTTAGTTTGGTAATGTTGTTGTATTATAACCAAGCAATACAAAATCTTTTTCATATATTTTATTTATAATTTTGATACATTTACTATCAAAATATTTATTTATATCATACTTAACAAGATTCTCACAATCTTATAATTTGTATATTTTGATATCAGCTAAATTATAATCTTTATCACACACAAACATATATTGTGGATAATAATGTATTATATTTTTATCAAAATCAAAATCAACTTGCATTGTGGTAATGTATTTTTACAAAAAAACATAAAATCACTAATATTCTTATTTTTATTCAAAGAAAAAAAGGCACTAATTATTCTATCATATGGATTTCTTATATATGTAAAATAATTATATTTTATACTTGTATCTACAAATAAATCTACTTTACAATAAGGAATATGTGCTAAATCCAAATTAGTCTTTAACATATATCCCAATATGATTTTATAATATGATTAAGTGGTTCATTTGTAATTTTTTTTCTCAAATACTTTCCACTATTTTTGGGATATGTATATAGATATAATAATTAGAATTATTTGTAAATATAAGCATACTATATATTTATAATTTATTTTTTGCATTTATAAATAACAAAATATGTAGTATTTGCAAATATTCATCTCCACCTTCAATCAATCTCTTCTCACAATTACTAATCTGAATTGCAATTTTTGATTTGCATATATCGCTCATATATGATACCAATAATTGTTTGGTAAAATATTGTAATATATTAGATACCAAATATCCCTCTCTACTAATATATTTAGTAAGATTCATCATATCTGATAGATTTCCGGATAAACATTTGTTCCAAATCTGTTTAAATTTTGTTTCATCAATACCTCCACTAATTTGAATAATATCATCTGGTGTGATAGTTTTTTTATGCAACATAATATATTTTGTATTTTGTAATATCATAATAGATTTTCGTAAATCTCCTTCTGATATATCAACAAGTATTTGAATACATTCTGGAGCAATACATATACTTTCATTTTTAGCTATATCAGATAACTTGTTAGCAACAATTTTTTTACTTATAGGTTTGAATCTAATTTTCATACAACGAGAAGCAATTGGTTCAATAATCTGATTAATATAATTACAAATAAAACAGAATCTTGTTATTCCGGCTGTTTTTTCAATAACATCTCTAAGTGCAGCTTGTGCTTCTGGTGTCATTGAATCAGCTTCATCCAAAATAACTATTTTAAATGGAGGACAATTTTCACTACTGCCAACTGTTTGTTTGGCAAAAGTTATAATTTTATTTCTTACTATACCAATCCCACGGTCATCACTTGCATTTAATTCTATAATTCTATCTTCAACATCTTTTCCAAATAATTGAAAAGCAACTGATAATATGGTTGAAGTTTTACCTGTTCCAGGTGGTCCGAAAAATAACATATGCGGAAGTTCTCCAGTTTTTAATGTATTTTTTAAAATTCTTACAATCTCAATCTGATCTAAAATTTCATCTAGTTTTTGAGGACGATATTTTTCAACCCAAGGCAAATTAATTTCAGGTTCTGATTCTTGGTCAGAATAAATTATTTTTTTATTATTTGCTGTTTCAAAATCATACTCATCATCCATTATATTGTTATCTGCTAATAATCTTATATAATTTATTATAACCAAATATCAATTTTTATAATAAAAATATCAATTTTTATAATACAAAAAAATATTATCTAGTATAATATCAGATAATGTCTGACTCTACCAAAGATACAAAGCAAACACTAACATTAATGGATATCATTAATGCTTACACGATAGAAAACAATCTATTGAAAAATAAAAATAAAATTTTAGATAATCATCTGCTCATATACAAAAATAAGAATGCTGATTTTGTAAAATATTTTAATCAGCAAACAATTTTATTCGTAATCCTATTTTTTCTTATTGGATACCTTATGTCTAGCATCAAATCAGTCTAAAATTTCATCAACTAATCCCATCTTTAGACATTTTTTAGCATTCCAATACAAATCATGATTCAAAATATCATCAATTTTATCTTCTGGAATTTTTGTTCGTTGTTTGTAAATTGAGATTATTCGACGCATCAAACTCTTACTATTTTTCATTCCATCCTCTAATTCACTGAATTTTCCCCAGTGCATTCCTGAAAGTTGATGAATCAACATATAGCCATTTGATGTAATAAATCGTTTATCTCCAAATACAGATATTAGTGTTGCTGCACTCGCACTACCTCCAGTGATGACTGTATGAAATTTAATTTGCGGATTTGTTCTACGAATCATATTCATATAATCAATAAAAGAGAATGCTGCAAAAACACCTCCACCTGGAGAAAAAATATTTAGTATGATTGGAGGATATGATACATCAAGTCCTGCTTCAACCGCCACAATTGCTTTTTGTTTTAGTTTACGTAAAACATCATCAACTTTTTGTTGGAGAAAAAGAATAGATTCTTTATCAATTGATGTGTAAAAATTAATAGTATTTGCATCATCGGTAATAAATTTTCGATGTTCAATCTGAAAAAAATTCAAATCATCTTTTTTGGAAATCTTTGTAGGATTTTCAGATTCAACAATTGCTTGAAATTCATCATTCATCTTTCTCTTTCCCCACATTATTTTTGATATGTTTTATAATATATATTGTGTTGTATTCAAACAATATAAATATCAATTTTTATACATATAATTGTTTGGTTTTACAACAAGAGACTGACCCAATCTCTTTACCCTTCTTCAAATTTTTTACCTTACAATAAATTACTTTAATTTTTTTTATATTTTTTGCTCTACTATGATGCTTGCATAGTTGTGCACAATGAAAAATTATTTTTGCAGGTATTGAGCTAATATTTTTATCATTTATATGCAATATAATATGGGATGATGCATATCCATCTCCTACATGAAACCATATATCATCTGGTTGAGCTGATGATATTATATCCCAATTATTTTGAGCATTTTTTCCTATTAGTATCTGATAATCCATATAATGATTTATAATAATAAAAACAAAAAAGAATAATAATATAAATTTCAAATTTTTGTTGAGTTTTTTTTAAGCATTATAATATATTATTTTATATTATTATACGATGGAATCATTAAATAATGTTTCAAACAATGTTTCAAATAATGTTTCAAACAATGTTGAAAATATATCAGCTGGTATTGCAAAAGTATCTAATAGTATTGAAAATATATCTGTCAGCGAATCATCTGTATCTCAGAGTCCTATCATAATACCAACTAACAATAATATTCTTAAATTATTTGGATTCTCTGTTCCCTACAAAACATTATATCTAGTTATAGTTTTACTTATTATTGGTTGTATGTTATGGTATTTAACCAAACCAGAAGATAAACAAAAAAAGAAAAAAAATGAATAATTTTTATATACCCTAATATAAAAATTATTATATTTGCATATTATATTTAATGTCTAAAAACTTATCCAATGACCTAAAAAATAATATAAATTTAGTTATTAGAAAGCTAGATTCATTGAGTGAATATATTTGTAAACATTCTAACTCATCTGATAGCTGTTCTGACTCATCTGATAGTTGTTCTGATTCTCACTCATCTGACTCTCACTCTCGCTCTCATTCATCTCGATCTCACTCATCTCACTCTCACTCATCTCAATCTCACTCACATCCATCTCATTCATCTCAATCTCACTCTCACTCACATCCATCTCATTCATCTCATCCATCTCATCCATCTCATTCATCTCATCCATCTCATTCATCTCATCCATCTCATTCATCTCATCCATCTCATTCATCTCATCCATCTCATCCATCTCATTCATCTCATTCATCTCATTCATCTACCTCAGATACAATGTCTGAGACCGAACCATTATCTGTATTGGTTAAAAAGCATTTGTAATTAAGTCTACATTTGCTTACATTGTGGTTGACTAAAATCTCTACCACCTCTTTGTTCATCATCCGACTCAGATGTATCAGTTTGTGCATTTGAATCTGAATCTGTATAAATTAACTCAACAGCATCTTCTGCTTTACTAATAGGAAGTATTGTTTTTTCAGTAATTAGTTTACATATTTTACTTCGATGACTTATTGATATTTTTAACATTTTAGGATGCTCGACATTTAATTTTACATATAAATTTCCAAATGATTTATTTTTAATATTAGGCATACCTTTTTGTTTGGCTATCAGCATATCATTATGTCTAGAATATCCAGTATGTTGAATAACTAGTGGTTTTCCATCTAAATGATTAATAGTTCTACTAAAACCATTAATTGATTCATAAAATTTAATGTCTAATTCTATCATAATATCTGTATTGGAACCTTTATTAGATGCTATACGTTTAAATACATTATGTGGTTTTTCCACACACACAAACACAATATTTGACCTTTTTTTACTTCCTTGTTGCTCTTCAAGAGGAATTTCATTTCCTTCATTCTCTATAATAATCGGATACTTATGATGCACACCAGCTGGAACAGTAACTCGGATACTACATTTTTCCATAGAAAATTTCTTTCCCTTACATTCCGAACATTTCTCAATATTAGTATCAATACCTTTTCCCTTACAAACTGGACATCGTGCTTGAGTAATCATACCGGGACCAATCTGAACCATCATTGTTCCTTGTCCGCCACATTGACCACAATCTGCAGATTGTTTTGATTTGGTTCCAGTTCCCTCGCATATCTTACAAAATGATGCTCTTTCTACAATCATTTTAGTTTGATAACCACAATACATTTGCTCAAGTGTTAGTTCAATATGATTCACCACATCTGGCACTTCTGATTGTTGGTGCATCATACCACTGAACATTTTAAATAAATCATGCGGATTCATACCATTTGGGATATCAGATTGTCCAGATTTACGTTCCTTATATTTTTTGTCACCTAACTCATCATACATTTTTTTTTCTTCAGCATTAGATAAAATTTCAAATGCTTCAGAAACTTGTTTAAACTTTTCAGCATATTCATCTTTTTTAGGGTCTGATGCATCTATTCTATCTGGATGATACTCTTTGGCAAGTTTTCGGTAAGCTTTCTTAATATCTGATTCTGATGCAGAGCTTGTGATTCCAAGAATATCATATAATGTTGTCATTTTTAAATATACGATATAATAATATCATATATTTAGATAGTTTTGATAAATTAAAATGTTTGAACTAGTTTTTTTCCATATTTTTTTTCTATATTTTTATATTCAGCTTCACATTTTGTATATTTTTGTGTATGATATTTTACCTGATAATTTGTAAAACTTGAAAATTTATTATTTTTTTTACCAAATACTTCGTCCAATAGTTTGTATTTGAATAATATATTTTGTAATCTACTAACAATCAAATTATTATCAATCTGATTATCAACACATAATAGTTTGATAATACTTTCTGTATCAATCTTTGTAAAACATATGTTAATATCTGCAGGATTTATAATATTAGAGTGCATATATATGTTTTTTACACTATCCACCATATTGATATAATTTGTTTGAATATGTGGAATACAACTAATCATTTTTTCAACACACATATCATTTGTTACAAATAATTCAAATAACTTTTCATGTCCAATTCCTCTAATATGTGTATCCAAATAATCTGTTCCCATAATAATTGAAAAATCAATAAAATTATTATTAGTAATAGTATCAAATTCTGATAATCCATTCTTTATTCTAATTTGATTTGCTTTTTCAAAAAAATGCATCAATATATGATGTCTGCTAATATTTGTATATGTTCCTTTTCGAAGAGAAAACTCCCTTAGCAAATTACAACCACCAAAAACCAATACATCTGTATCATCAGTAATAATACCCGCAATATCTTTTTTATAATAAGCTGAAATTGCTGCACACTGTTGATCGGCTTCCTCATAAGCACTCACTACTGGAAACCCCATAAATTCTAACATTTTGTATATTTCTTTAATTTGTATACTACTAATACTAAATGTTTTTTTTAAATTTGATAAATATTCATCAGATAATTTATCCACAATAGTTTGACATTTTTGCTTAGCTTTCTTTTTAATATCTTGTCTTTCTCTAATAGTTTCTTTTTTTAATTCTGGAGCTTTTCCATCAAATACCCAAACAGGAAATATATTTTTTTCTAATAATCCAACTGAAAACATAAAAATTGCATATAAATGATTAACTGATTTTCCATCACTTCTCTGCATATCTAAACCCGAAGCCATTAATCCAATACATTTTTTATGAATAATAAACATTGCATCAACCAAAACTATTTTGCCTGATAACTCTGATATTTTTTTTTGAATCAATGATTTATTGTAAAATTTTGCAAATCCATTAATACCCATTTGATGATAATATAATATATATTATATGAATTATAGTTTTAATAATTCAATTTTTTGAGACATAATATTATGAATATATCTGCATTCTATGAGGCAGCTGGTAAAGGTCAGTATGAGTTGATTAAGCAATATACTGCGACTCATCAAATTAAATCAGATGTTTGGGTGTGTGGATTTGCTAGTAGTGGTGGACACATACAGGTACTCAGATGGTTGTTGGATAATGGTTTTGCTGCAGATAAATCAACCATCAGTATTGCGGCAGAGAGTGGGCATCTTAACATAATTAAATTATTGGTAGAATTTGATTGCAAACCAGATAGTTTGGCTTTTGTCTATGCGGCATATGGAGGCTATATAGATATTATGGATTGGTTGTCTGAATATGGCTGTCCTGCTCCTGTTTGGGATTATTTGATGTTAGACTCTATTCTTATTCACAAACATTATAATGTGATTGAGTGGATTATTAGTCATAACCACTCATATGATACATCTTATTTGAAATCAAATTATTCTAGCAATTTACTAAAATTTCCAGCTGTATAATGAAAATATAAAAAGCTAATCAAACCTACACATACATCTATAAGCAACCATACCCATGCATTTCTATTAGCTTGTATGGCACTAATAGCAAATAATCCGTATAAGAGTGCATGGATGGGTCTAAGATTATTCCACCAAATTTTATCTCCCATAACTTCTGCACCAGTTTTTCTTAAATTATTCATATATATGTATATAAATCCAATTGCTGGTATGAGAGCCAAATATCCCATATATGGCAATATATTTATACTGATATGCTTTGCAACAACAACTAATAGAGTACGAACACCAATGCAACAAAGTAAAAATAATAAAAATCTTTTTTGAATATTATTCATTATATATAGTGAATAAAATTATTTACTTAAAATTTTTTCCCAAATAATTGATTCGGATAAATTTTAATCCATCATCTGAGTTGTGAAATTTAAAATATAGGGTACTTACAGGCGAGACACCAAACATCACATCAGAAGTTTCACCAACTCTATAAAAAAAATATTTAGTTTTAATTTTTTGTCTTACATTATTTACCATAATTATCTCAACATCATTCCTCTCTCCTAATCGAGTCAACATATAAATCATATTATCATGAATCAAACATGTTGTATCAGCACTAATACCAATCTTATCTTCGGGAATTTTATGAACCAATTTATCATATATCATAATATCTTTATTTGGTATATTTACGGTTTTTGTGCATCGTTCTTTATGAGGTTCGATGAAAGAAGATTCTTGAAAATAAGGAACACATGTTCTAAATCTATTGATAGAACTCGGTCCAGCTTCAAACCATCTGATATTCAAATCTGATCTAAAACTATTTCTTGAATTATACATATTATTATATTTGGTAATCAAAAATAATAAAAAATGGGCAAAATTGACATAAATTTATCATTAGAAAATATGCACCGCTATAGAATAAAACATAATTATAATAAATCAACATCCATATCAAAATATTCCAAATTATTTTTATATTCAGTTACCATATATTTATATAATCCTCCATATATATGATATAAATCTTTTTTGTATTTAATTAAATTATTTTTCATAATTTTTAAATTGCTATTGTTATCTTTTTTTACAAAATTATTTATATCTTCAATAAATTTATCTCTATTTTCTATACCTTCTAATAGTTTATTATATATATTTTTAGAACATTTATTATGTTTGCAATAATATCTAAATAAATCATATATATTATAATTTTGCTTATTTTTTGTGGATACATAAGAAACAGTCGAAAATTTAATTTTATCTTTTATTATTTTTTTTAAAACAAATCGTAACAATATTTCATCCATTCCATATGGTATAAAATATTTACTATCTATTTTTTTATATTTATTTAATAATAAAAATATTTTATAATAATTATTCTTTTTACCAATAATAATTGAATTTAAAAAATTAATAAATATATGTTTAGAACATTTATAATTATTAAATAAAATAGTACCTCCCATCATTATATATTTTGTTTTAAAAAAATATTGTGTTTTAGCATACATTTTTATTATAGAATATGATAAGGAATTATTAAAAAATACTTTAACATTTTCTAAAGATATTCTATTTAGATATTTATATGCTCTAAATGTTTCATCTTTTCTTGTAATATCTATATCAGATATTATAACAATATTAATATTTGAATTATCTTTAAAATTAAATAATGGATAAAATCTAACTGATGTTCCAATCAAATTATCAAATCTAGGATCATTAAAAAAATATTCTACCATTTGAACTTTTTTATTTTTTTTCAATAATTCTATAAATTCAACAAATTTTTTTCCATTTTCAGTATCTTCTGTTTCTATTAATGAAAAATATATTCTTAGATACCATTTATCATCTAATAATTTTATATCTTCAACTAATTTCATTAAACCATTATAATATATATTAATGTCTGATTTATAACTATCCTTCATATAAAAATATGCAACTGACATAATATTGTAATTATTTTTAGGTTCATCATAATATTTTATAATTTTTAAACCTATTTTTTTTATATATTTTATTCGTGTCATTTATAATATATAATATATAATATATAAAAAATTTTATTATATTTGGTAATTAAAAATAATATTACTAATAAATATATATGAATAACATAATAAAAAAAAAATTAAATGAAATTGATATAAATTTATTACCATCAAATTTACGCGAAGAATTGAATAAATTACCACAACATATTAAAGATTTTATTGTTATAAACAGAGAGGCAAAACCTTTATTAGCATCAACCTTTTCTAAATATATTGGAACAAAAGATTTAATTGAAATGGAAAAATATATTATGAATAATAGTTGTGTTAAAGAACAATCATTATATGATTTGTCATATGAAGAAATAATAGATGGTTTTGTTATGAGAGTAATACCAAAAGGAACTAAATTATATAAAACGTTTGAATATTTTATAACAGAAAAACAAATTAAAGAATATTGTAAAGAAAATCTTTATAAACCAGCGTGGTTTGGAAATAAGTATGTATGTTATGCTATAGCAAGAATTATGTGGGGAGGGATAGTATCATTTACAATAGATAAACCTATTTATCTGATAGATATGTTTAATTTACAAAATTTAGATAAAATATATAATGAGTTAGAATCAATGCCCTCAGAACTTTTTGAAAATTATGGAAAATCTAATTTTTTGAATGATTTTAGAATTATTCATGGATACCGAATATCATTATCTGAAAAACTAAATCTGATATATAATAATAATAAATATAAATATCAAATAAATGTATCAACTGATGATTATAAGTTAGGATATCAATTTAATTATTGTAAAATTGATACAGTTGATAATATAAAACCAGTAATTTATATACAACTTTATAAAAGTTTTTATTATAATGAACAAATATTATATAAAATATTTTTACAAAAATATCAAAATATACATGGTATTATTAGAAGAGCAATTAAATCAGATTTAGAGGTAGGTGGTGTATTTATACATGAAGAAATAACACTAAAAAATAATACATTATTAGATAATATGTATTTTGATTATGATGATAAATTATGTTGGGTAAATTGGAAAAAAATACTGCAATATGAAGGTATTCCAATTATACCTAAACTTAATTTATTAAATAATTATCAACCATCTAATTATAAATTTAAACAAATTAAATATTATAAAAAAAATGAAACAAAATTTATAAAACTTAAAAAAAAATATATAATGTCATATAATATTCATAATTTTGTTAATCTAAATTCTAATATTACACTATATCAAAATCAAAATAATATAATAAATATTATTATAAAATATGTTAAAAATAATCATATAGTTATATTACAAGAATTATCACAACAATATAACAATATACTAAAAAAATATTTACATAAATATTATAATTATATAGAACACGCGTATAATGGTTCTGCTAAAACTGATAAAAATAAATTACAAATAGTTGTATTATCAGATAAAAAATATATAAATAAAAAAATAATTTTAAATATATCTTTGAGTTCAAAAGAATTAGTTAAAATTGCTGATAATCTAAATAAAACATATAATAATAATTATTTTGATAGTAATATAAATTATGATATAATTACAAAATCTAGTAAAATTAATAGAAATATAATAATATTATATACTGATTTTGGAGTGATTGCTTGTGTGCATTTGGAAATAGGATTTAGAAATTTAAATTTAGATAATAAAATATATAAGGAAGATAATAAAATTATAAATAAATTTAATTCACTTATGCGAATAAATATGATAGATAAAATTTTGAAGTATGAACCAGATATTATAATAGGTGATTTTAATTTTACTCTTATGGATGAAGAAACTAAATATTTACAAAATAAAAATTATCATTCACAAAAATATACTAGAAAAAAATCTACTCCATACAATAGAGTAGACCACTGTTTTATAAAAAATAATCATTCTGGTAAAAATATTTTAATGAGATGTAATTATAGTGATCATTTACCAATGTTTCAATCTATAAATTAATTATTTTTTGCAATACTTACTGATTGTGGTTCATATTTTTTTAATACATAAGATGTTGATTTCTCAATAGTATCAACTAATTCATTTAATAGTGTTCCAATAGAATTATGTGTAATAATCATATATGGTCTGAATGGTGGAATCAGCTGAGACTTATGAGAAGTCATATATTTTGTTTGCATAGATATCATATCTTGATGATTACAAATAATTGTATTCATATACTCTGTAAGATTTAATACATATTTTTTATTTATCTGAACAGCTTCATTCAATATCTTCTGTTGTTGTGCTTTGATTGATTTGATCACATTTGGAATCTCTTCCGCACATACTACTTTGCATAAGTGGTCATATCCTTCACACACTTCATCCAAATTAGTATGAGATGGTAAAAATAGTGAGAATTTTACTCCCACAATAACTTGCTGCAGAAATTTATCACAATTATCACTCAAAACTAACTTCAAATTGGCTTCTTTTTCTCGCAAAGTATCCAATAATTCTGGAATTCTTGTTTTTAAAGAATGAATCATATGATTAATCAAATGCTCATATCCCTTATGAAAATTTGCATATTCGGTATGTTTTCTTACTGATGTATGTTTGGACTCACTTGCTATCATACAACTCTCACAATCATAATAACATACTGATTTATTGCATGCATTATTGGTTAGCTTTTTAGTATAATCTGTACATTTGTGTGACTCAGAATTATGAGGATTATCACATACATGTGCAAATAGAGTTCGTTTAACCAAATCCATACACTCAATCACCACTTTGATATTTATAACACCTCTGGAGTAAAGTAATCCAATAAATGTCATAAAACCTTTATAATTATCTGATGTATTTTCATTATGCTCATCCATAGCTTTATTCAAATCAACAAAATCACTAAAATATTTTTGACAAATTTTAATAAATTCTTCATAAAATTTAATTTTTTTGGTATCAGTTTGAATCTCAAATGAACTAAATTGCTTAGCAATATCTGTGCATATTTCAGGAATTGATTTTACTTTTGGGTCTTCTTGAAATGTAAAACCTTTAATTGCACTTGGAAATCTAATTGCACAAATAATAAGTTCATTACACAAACAATAAATATTTTCATATGAAGAAAATTCAAGATTTTTAAGTTTTTGCAAATACTCTGGATAATTAGATTGATTGATTGTATTAATATAAGATTTAATAAGATTTCTAAAAATTAAATTATTTGGATTATCACCTTTTGTAATGCTACTAATAATATCTCGCATACAATCACTAAAAATATTTATATCTGGTGACAAATTATTAGTTTCTGTCACACAATATTCTACCAATTCTTGTGGCAACATATTATTTGGTTCCTTATATTTGATAAAATCATCATATTGATAACTTGTAAATGTCTTAGAAACCGCCATCATATTATAGTATTATGATGATATTTTAAGTATTTTTGTCATACAATCAAACAATCAATTTTTTTATCTTATAATATTATATGAGTATAATAACAAAAATAAATTTTGCTGAGTATAAAAAAATTCCATTAGATAGAAATCGATTTGAAGCACAAAATGTTAGTGGATTAAGAAATATTCCTGAAAATGTTTTACAAATAATAGATAAAGATTTTACAGCGGGGACTATTTTAAATGACACGAATTATATCAAAAAAATAATCTTAACACCCACTATAAAAATTTGATTATATCAGCTAATGTTAATTTAGCTTCCAGAAATATTAATACTTCT
>Ga0114971_10000688_pt1 | contig 22613 bp, 18 predicted proteins | sample M_140625_MF_Meta_FD_87320 | JGI IMG/M metagenome (GOLD analysis project Ga0114971, IMG submission 87320) | Freshwater microbial communities from Lake Montjoie, Canada to study carbon cycling - M_140625_MF_MetaG | ecosystem: Environmental > Aquatic > Freshwater > Lake | place: Lake Montjoie...
ACGTGCCAGTAGGCGAGGTCGATAAAATGCCTCCAACTTTCGTGCGGTTGAGAATCAAAGGTGATGTGCAAAAACGGCTGCCAACGCGGCCGCTCAGGCTTTCGTAGCAAACGCATCCCAGCCTCGTGGGGCAGACGATTGGCCTTTCGTGAATTACACTTGATACACGAGCAGACAATGTTTTCCCAACTGGTCTCGCCTCCGCGATCTCTGGGGATAATGTGGTCCAGGTTGAGGTCCTTGCGGTCGAAAAGCTTACCGCAGTACTGGCAGGTATTTTTGTCCCGCTCGTAAATGTTGTGCCGCGTAAATTTGACGTCTTTGCGTGGGACGCGATCAAACATCAGTAACACGATGACGCGCGGGATTCGGATCTTGAGTGAAATGGTCGAGACCATCTCCTCAGAGGGTTCGCGCTCGGAAAAGTCGCGCCAACTGTTGAAGTCGTGCGTGAGAAAGCCGGTTCCTTCCGCATGAACCACTTGAGCATGACCCGAGCAGAGCAGCATAAAGGCGCGGCGGGCCGAGCAGACATTTACAGCCTGCCATAGACGATTTAAAACGAGTACAGTCCGTTCCAGCATGAGGTTGAGAAGCAAAACTCCGAGGTACGGAGAGACACGCTAGCACAATGCTCCGGTGCGTCAACGGGTGTCGGATATTGTCACAAACTTGTTAGGATTCAGGAGACCCGCAGGATCCAAAGCGCGCTGCAGAGCCTCGTGCACTTGATGGCTCGTCTCAGAAACTGCCTGCGGCCACCAATGCTGCTTGGCGATGCCCACACCGTGCTCGCCCGTGCTCGCGCCACCCCATTCGAGAACCTTTGCAAATAACTCATCTAAAATAATTTGGACTTTTCCTCTAACTGCGGCGTCTTCCTTGTAACCCGCCGCCATGATGTTCACATGGATGTTGCCGTCCCCCGCGTGCCCGAAGCATGCGATGGGAAAACCACTGCGCCGCCGCAACTCGTCTGCGAGGGCTATTTGGGGCCGCTCAACCATTTTTTTCGCAACTCTTCTTGGGTTAATGCCTTTTGTTTAGCAGCGACGCTCTCATCGGAACTCGACGTGGACTTGTTTCGGGAATCGGCTTCACGAGGCACTTCGCGGGGAGCGGCGTCTTTTGGTGCGGATATTTTCGGCTTCTCGATCTTCTCGGATTTCGAGGGTTTTTCGGACCTCTCACAGTCCTCACGTGCGAGCTTTGGAGCCGGCTTTAGAGTGGCGCTTGCTATCGGATTGGGCGCCTTTGGCGGGGTCGGTTTGTCCAGCGCGAGAAGTTCGGACACCGTTACAAATTTAAACCCCTTTGCGCTAAGCACTTCAATCGCCGGTGGCATTGCATCGATGGTCGTTTTGTGAATGTCATGCGACAGAATGATGGAGCCCGGCCGCGCCCTTGCGACGATCTCCCTTTCGACTCGGGCTGCGTCGCGATACTTCCAATCCTCGGGATCAACGTCCCAGAGAATAGTTTTGTAACCAAAGTCAGCATGAACCATACGCCGTTGCGGTTCACTGAGAGCCCCGTAAGGCGGGCGCATGATTTTCATCGAAATACCCGTGGCCTTGAGAACGGCCTCATGTGTTCGATCGAGTTGATCGTGCACGGAAGACTCGCTCAAGGAGGCGAGCAAGGGGTGTGAGTAGGAGTGGTTGGCCAACTCGTGCCCCTCCGCGACAATGCGCTTTAAGATGTCCGGATACTGAACGGCGTTTTGGCCGACGACAAAGAAGGTGGCCTTCACTCCAGCTTGTTTGAGAATGTCGAGCAGGCGCGGTGTGTTTTGCGCGTGCGGGCCATCGTCGAACGTCAGTGCGACGCTGTTTCCTTCAATGTTGCAGGAAGAATAGGACAGTTTGCCGGCTGCGCCCCCAGTGGCGGGCTTTTCCGAAGCAATCACAGGAGCCTCCGCCAGAATGGGTTCAGGGACACTTTTTACTGCGGGTGCCGTATCAACAGGGATAGTCGACACGGGGTCAGCCCCAAAGCAAAACGTCGGAGCCGTGGAAGAAAGAAGCAACAGAAGTGCAATGGAGGACGACAAGCGGCGCATAAATGAGCCTTCGACGATAGCCAAAGTAAGCTGCACTGCAAATGCAACTCTGCGTGACCATCCGACTTTCAGTCTGGACGAAAGAGAGCAGACTAAAGCGCGGCTTCTACCTGTTCGCACAGGCTGTGCAGTAGAAACTTGTGCCCCTCTTGGATTCTAGCGGTGACGGTGGATGGCACGATCAATTCAATGTCCGCAACGCCTTTGCACTTTCCGCCGTCGCGCCCTAGCAACGCCAGCGAGTGCACGCCAGCCAAGCGCGCTGCCTCAAGCGCGAGGTACACATTCTCCGAGTTGCCGCTGGTGGTAATGGCGACCAGAACGTCCCCCAGCTTGCCGAACGCCTCTACTTGCCGTGCAAACGTGCGCTCGTATCCGTAGTCGTTCCCGAGCGCGGTTAGCAAACTGCCGCAGGCCGAGAGGTTTATGGCTGGATACGCTTTGCGATCTCGGATGAATCGGCAGGTGTACTCGGTGGCGAAATCGGCTCCATCTGCTGCGCTGCCTCCATTTCCGCACACGAGCAATTTACCACCGGAAAGCAGGCATTTGCGAACAAGCTCCGCTGCCAGCAAGAGTTGAGGCTCAAGTGCGAGGAGACGTTCCGTCGTCGCGAGGGCGTCGTTTACAGCAAGTTGGAATACACTCATTGCGTGGGAAACTTAACGATTTTGGAAACGCGCGCCATGCCGAAGTTCCGCAGTTTTGGACGCACGGGGTGGAAGCGATCCCACCGCTCCGGCAACTTTGACGTACTTTTCCAATTGAAAATGAGAGAAGCCCAAATCGACGCTTCGACCCGACTCTAGTCGAAGGCCGCCGCCACTGGGTCGCAAGTCCAGCGGGTTCACAAATACGAGCCTGCCGCCCGGACGCAAAAGGCGTTGGGCCGCCTCAAACAAACCCTGCACCATGTCACGCAAGTCTTCGACTGGTACGCGCTTGCCCAGTGGCGGGTTGGTGATGATGAGCGTCAGATCCTGCAATTCTTTACGCCTCGATCCGGAACGGAAATCGCATGCCACGAAGTCGAGCACCGGACGAACTTCTCCTCGCCTGCGCCCAGAAGCCGCGGCGACATTGGCATCGGCAACTCGCACCGCTTCGTCGTTAAGATCCGTGCCGAACACTGCCCCGACACCTCCCAATAGGACGCATTCGGCAAGCTCCAGGCCTGAGCCGCAGAACGGGTCCCAAATTCTCTCCCCACCCACTTTGCCAACTTGGGCGATGCGCGCCAAAGCCGCCGCCAACGGAGGATGCGAGGCCGCTGGAACGTCGCCCTGCCGGTAGTCGAAGCGCGGGTCTGGCCGGAGCCGTGGGCGCAAATCCACCGTGGTGGCCGCCGCATTCTCGCGAATGACAACCTCCCACAAGGCTGCACGAGGATCATTCAAAAGTACGGGGACCTTCGCAAAGACGCGCTCCGTCAATTCGCGCACTAAGCCGGGCGTGGCTTTTCTGGACGCAAACTCCACTCGGTAACGAATTGGGCCGTCTGTGAAGCTTTGCAACACATTCAACGCCAGTTTAGACGTGATCAGTCCAGCTAGAGATTCCACGTCAAGCGGAGTGCCCGTTTTGAGAAGTGGAGGCAACTCGCCAAGTGGAAACGTGACACCACTAAAGCAGCGCAAAGTGTACACTTGCGCCAACGTAAAAACTTGGCTTGGAACTAATAGCAGTTTGCCCGCAGACATGCGGTCCAGCTGAAATTTATCTTTCAAAACCGTCTGTTCTCCAAACTCCTGCGCAAGGACGCTTTCCAAGCCGTCGCGGCACTCCAAGACAATACGGACATTCGAAACGGAGCGTAGGGGCTGCTCAAACGCGATCTCTCCGCTACCCTCACGCCGCGCCACATTGGCCCGTACTTTTTGCATCACTTGGGACAGTTCCCCTTGGGCGAGCTCGCTCGCTTTGAGCGTTTCACTTCCGCCGATACGTTCGAGAGTCTGCACCAAAAAGCGGCTCTCTCTTTCCCCAGCCGCCTTGTCGATGAGCTTCAGCAACTGCTTCTCCTCCGCCTCGCCCCCGCCCAGCTTGGAAAGAGCCACCATAGCGTATCGGCGTACTTTCTCCTCGGGATCGCCAAGCAACCCGCGCAACCACTTGCGCGCCGTCTCCCATTGAGCGGGAGTTCCGGTTTCCAAAAAAACTACGCCCACAGCGCGCACCACTGAGACCAAGCGGGTTCGTTGCGCGGAAGAGGCTGCGTTAAAAACCGGAACTTCCTGAGTCCATAAAGCCTCGCAACTTAGCCTTCGCAAGCGCTGATAATGTTCTTTAACCTGTTCTTGCGCAGTATTTTTCATAATCCATTAAACTATAGGGTCAAAGCGCACATGAGACGGGTCGCTGCCTTAATCTTTACAACATTCAAGCACCGAGGGCCATTCCTACTAAGGGCTGCGCGTGCTTTCCTGAGCCTTCGACAAACACCACCTGAGCGAGACTTGGGCAAGCCTTTAGTCCTCGCGTCTAGTCGGAGCAAATCAGGGGTCGATTTGGGAGGGATCGAATTTTGGCGTGCTTTACCTTGCGGGAGGGCATTGAGCGGAGTTTGGTAGTGCCTTCTATGCTGCTGCGTGCCCGCACCATTTTACCCCTAAATACCCCGGCGGTTGAAGACGGCGCCGTGCGTGTGGAAGGTACCCGGATTGTGGCAGTGGGAAAACGTGGGGATTTAGCGGCATATTCCGGGGAGGAAATTGTTGAGCTGGGCGAGTCCGTATTGTTGCCGGGCCTCATCAACGCGCATTGCCACCTTGAATACTCAACCCTACGCCATGCCATCGCACCTCCTAACTCGTTTACGGAGTGGGTTCAGCGGATTAACTCCATTAAACGCCAACTCGGCCCCGAGGACATCCTCACCGCCATTGGCCGCGGATTTGCCGAGGCGCAACGTTACGGAACCACCTCCATTTGCAGCATGGTGGCTTTTCCTGATTTGCTGCCTCAGCTACCGTCCCCAGAACTGCGAACTTGGTGGTTTTACGAAATGATCGACGTCCGTCACCGAGTGACTTCTGAGGAGGTGGTCGCCGGAGCTTTGACGTTTTTTAACCGGCAAAAGGATCCTTTGATCCAATTCGGCCTCAACCCCCACGCCCCCTACACAGCATCGCTGCTTTTGTATCGTCTGGCTCATGCTTGCGCCTCGCAGAATGGGATGTTGCTGACCAGCCACGTGGCCGAGTCCAAAGAAGAGACGGCGATGTTTGCCGAGGCTAGCGGCGCGCTGCACGACTTTCTCGAAGGCCTTGGGCGGCCCATGCATGATTGTGGGCTGGACACGCCCTTCGGTTGGCTGTGGCGAAACTCAGCTATAGGACCCGACTGGATTTTAGCGCATCTCAACGACTTGCATCACTCGGATTTTTTGCTCTTGGAAACTGCAGGGAAAGAACGACTTCCACATGTCGTCCATTGTCCAAGAAGCCACGCTTATTTCAGGCATCCGCCCTTTGCCTTCACGAAATTGTCCGGTCTGGGGCTCAACATTTGCGTTGGGACGGACAGCCTAGCCAGCGCCGACTCCTTGAGCCTGCTTTCCGAATTGCGTATGCTTCAGACCAACGAACCGGGGCTCTCTCCCGAAGATTTGCTCGCCACTGTCACGCTGGCCCCTGCGCGAGCGTTACGCCAGGAGGGCCAGCTCGGCTGCGTCTCCCTAGGTGCGCTTGCGGATTTAATCGCCATCCCGCTCGACGGTTGTGCAGAAAAAAATGCGCAACAAGCGGCCGAAGCTTGCGTCGGATACAAGGGTTGGATTCCTTGGATGATGGTGAATGGAAAAATTATAGTAACTTAGGCCTCCTTCACTTTTGCCCATGCGTTTCAGCCGCCTGATTTTTCCCATACTGTTCGTGTTCCTTTTCGGGGTGCAGTCCTCCGAAGCAGCCCACAAACGTCATCGGCGCAGTCCGGCGAAGAAAACCACGCCCGCGCGCAAGCCGGCGGTTGCGGCCGCTACGTCGCAGCTCAAGCCGAATGTATCCGACGATCCCGATGATCTCGTTGTCGCAGCGCGGGGTGCCATTGTGCTGGATGCACTCAGCGGCAAAGCTTTGTATGAGAAGAATGCGGACACACGATTCTACCCTGCCAGCACGACGAAGATCATGACGGGTCTGCTGGTGATAGAGGCCGGCAATTTGGAGCAGGTCGTGGAGGTCACTTTGGAGGATTCCAAAGTAGGTGAAAGCAGTCTCAACATTCATCCCGGCGATCGTTTCACCCGGCGGCAGATGTTGTTTGGTTTGATGCTTAAGAGTGCCAATGATGTGGCTCACGTTCTGGGGCGTGACAACGCTGGGAGCATCGAGGCGTTTGCAAAAAAAATGACCCTGCGCGCGAAAGAGTTAGGTTGTACCAACACCCAGTTTACAAATCCGCATGGACTTCACGATTTGGGCCATTATACCACGCCTCGCGACCTGGCAATCATCACGCGTACGGCAATGAACCAACCGCTTTTCCGGCAAATTGTTTCGACTAAAACGGCGCAGTGGAGCACCGCAACGGGCGGGCTTATGCTGACCAATCACAACCGTCTGCTCGAGAAATTCGCAGGCTGTAACGGTGTAAAAACCGGATACACTATTCCTGCGCAACAGGTTCTTGCAAGCTCTGCGGCGCGCGACGGGAAGGAAGCCATTGCGATTGTGATGCACACCGACAAGCCTGGGATTTGGGAAGACAGCGCGAAGTTGTTGGAGTTCGGCCTGCGCAAATGCGGGGCGTCACCGGTAGCGGGGAAATAGTTAAATAGTGAAGTGCCTGCGGAGCATTTACGTTTAGACGTTGCTCTGCTGAGCCCGCGTGGTTTGCTTTTCCCATGTCTGTCGCCAAACTAAAATCCACCGCCGCTTTCCATGCCGTGCTCGGGACGGATGACGCTGAGGTGAAGCGCCTCGCTTCGGCATTGGCCGTTGAGCTCACGCCTGCGGATGGCGGCGATTTTTCCTCCGACATTATCGACGGCCATGCCGCCAACGCAGCCGACGCTGAAACCCGCATACGACAGACGCGGGATGCACTTTTGACGTTCCCTTTTTTTGGAGGCGAAAAGCTTGTGTGGCTCAAGAGCGCCAATTTCCTAGGCGACAGCGTTATGGGCGGAGCCGGCGGTGTTTTGGAAGCGCTCGAAACTCTGTTAGAGACACTTTCAGCCGGCTTACCCGCCGGTGTCCGCTTCTTGTTGAGCGCCACGGAGATTGACAAGCGACGCACCTTCTACAAAACCATCTCCAAACTCGGCGCGGTGACCGTGTGCGACAAGCTGGACACCTCGAAGGCAGGTTGGGAGGAGGCTGCTATCGAGCTCGCACGACAACTGGCACAAACCTCAGGCGTCCGCTTGGAGCCTGCTGCGCTGGAACTCGTTGCCTTACGCACTGGCGGAGACCGGCGGACGCTGACTTCTGAGTTGGAAAAGCTCGCCCTCTACGTGTGGGGGGCGAACCGCGCGGTGACTGCGGCTGATGTTCAACTATTGGTTCCTCTTACAGCCGAGGCGATTATATTTGAGCTGGGCAACGCACTGGCTTCTCGTGAAACCAATCATGCACTCGCCCTGCTTCAACAACTTTTGCAGCAGAAGGAGTCGCCTATCGGTATTTTACTGGTGGCCATTATTCCAACATTCCGAAATCTTCTTGCAGTCAAAGAGTTGATGGAAAAGCACCGCCTCAGTCGACCTGCCCAAGCGTTCTTTTTTGGTAAGACGCTTGAAAAACTGCCCGCTGAGGCCACCGATCATCTGCCCCGTAAGAAAGACGGAAACATCAACGCCTTTGCGCTGGGCATCGCCGCCCAGCATGCCCACCGCTTTCAACTTCAGGAACTGCTCGCGGCACAAAAATATACTTTAGAAACGAACATCGCGCTCGTGAGTACCCAGCAGGAACCGGAAAGTTTGCTGCAACAACTCGTCATCCGGCTCACTGCGAAGTGAGGAATTAGTGGACTAGATTCGCGGGCTTTAATCCTTACTCTGGAAGTCCCAACCGCAATGCGCGCAGAAAATTGCCGCTCATAATTCCATTTACGTCCTCGGAGTCGTAGCCTCGTTCTTTTAGCAGTTCCGGCAACCGCCCAAGGTCTGCGATAGACGCGACATCCGCGGGTGTTTGCTCCGTACCAAAGCAGCCGTCGAGATCCGATCCTATCCCCGAGTGCCGTGCGGACCCGGTGAGCTGGCAGACATGATCCAAGTGATCGACCACGTGGGAGAGTGTTACGCCCGCGCTTTCCGGAGTGGTCTGGCCGCGCACCCAGCCGGGTACCAGCATCCATGCGTCTAGGGCGACGCCGATAACCGCGTCGCGTTGGGCGAGGGCCAGAATCATCTCGTCACTGAGCTGCCGGTTGTGGGGAACCAAGGTCCGACAATTGTGGTGACTAGCCCAGATGGGACCCTCGTACAAATCCAGCGCCTGCCAGAAAGCGTCATCACACAAATGAGTGGCGTCCAGAATCATGCCGAGAGCACTAGCTTCGCGCAGGAGCGCCACGCCCTTCTCGTCGAGCTTCCCGGTGGCGTCCGTTCCGTTGGCGTAAACGCCCGGTCCGTAATGAGCGGGACCGATCGCGCGCAGCCCATTTGCGTGGGCGCGGTGAAGATGGTCCAGTGAGGGCAGCGAATCTGCACCTTCTAACGAAAGAACATAGCCCAGAGGGAGTTGCAGGTGCGATTCGTCTGCACGCTCTAGCGCCGCCTCCCAAGCTGCAACATGCACCTCAAGCGTGGTGCGGTTGCGGAGCTGCACCATTTCGCCCGCTTCCTCCATGGCCCCGTACCAGGCGAGCTGCGCTTGAGTCATTGCCCACGCCTGCGCTTGGGAACGCCAACCGCGTAGAGGACTCCATCCATCTAATTCCACACGAGCCAATTGTGTGGCTACACACAACCCTACTCCGGCTCGGCGCATTTCCGGCAGACTCACTGTTGCGCGGCCACGGCCATTCTTGTCCGTTAAATGCGCCTCTGTCGCGCAAATCTCAGCCAAAGGTCGCGTCAGGTCGCGGTTCCATTCGATCGCATTAATGGAAAGGTCGAGATGCGCATCGAGGAGAAACGTCGTGTTTGTGGTACGGCGCAATTCAGGATGAGGTTGCGTGATCATATCGAAATGCATCGCGCTCTGGCGCTGACAGGCCAGGTTTCCTCCACCCGCCCGTTGCGGGCTACGAAGGCGTTGGCGTGGAGGGCAACGGTCGGACAAACATGCCAAGGAATCCCATGTAGCGCGGTTCCGACTGGGATATTCCCTGCCATAGTTGTCTCCAATACAAGGTGTTCTTCATTGTGAGCAACCGGACGTGCATCTGGTAATTGTGGAAAAACGACGCGCGGGTGCTGCATTTCGCTGGCGACAGCTTTGTGTCCGAGGTCGAGGCAGATTCGGTTAGTGGCGGGCCTGCTAATGACGCGCGTGAGCAGTGTGGCTGCGGGCAGGAACTTCACATCCGGTAGGTTTGTGGCGTAACCAGCATCCCACAGCACTGTGGTGCCAGGGCTGCATTCCACATAAGAGCGACTGGCGTGCATGGGGAATGTTGGACTTCCTCCGGCGACAACGACTGGCACTAGAAGGCCAGCAGTGAGCAATTCAGTGCGCAGTTTTTCCACAGGGGCGAAGGCGTCCTCGCAGGCAGTTTTGCGGACCTCTGGATCGGATTGGTGCAAGTGGCCGTCATAGGCGTGGAGGCCGCCTGCGCGCACGCTGGGGAGCGTTGCCAGTCGTTGATAAAGCGCAAACGCTGCCGGCCCGGGCTCAATGCCGGTACGCTGCTGACCAACGTCTAAGTCGAGCAGCACCGTCGCGGATTCGCCCGCGGTCTTTAGTGCTTGGGCGAGGGCTTCGAGTGGCTCGAGCGCATCGGTGAGCGTGGAGAAGCGTGTCCCAGGAAATTGCCGCAGTAATTGGATGAACCGCGCAATGTTCGGCCCTACCAGTTGTGCGGCGAGCAGCACGTCCAAGGCGCCTGCGCTGGCAGCCATCTCGGCCTCGGCGATGGTCGCGCACTTGAATTTTTGGATTCCAAGCTCAATCTGCCGGGCGATGAGTTGCGGCAGTTTATGTGTTTTAACGTGGGGACGTAACCGGCTTGGACAGCCAGCTATTGCGAGCATTCGGCGAAGGTTTTCCTCCACGCGCTCCGCATGAATGATCAGGCTCGGGGAAGCGAGCTCGTGCTCGTTAGCTAGAGAAAGCGAGTCCATCGGAGGATTTAGACGAGCTCGAAAATTGCCTCGATTTCCACAGCAATGTTACCAGGCAAAGGCCCCATACCGACTGCACTGCGGGCGCCGATGCCGTGCTCTGCGCCGAACACCTCGGCGAACAGTTCGCTACAGCCATCGATTACTTTGGGGTGCTCGTAAAAATCGGGGGCCGAGTTGACCATCCCTAACAATTTTATCACGCGCTTGATACGATCCAGTGAACCAAAATGCTCCCGCAAAGTCGCAATCATGGCGATCCCAACTTGACGTGCTGCGGCGTGACCGGCTTCGAGGGTTAAGTCCGCGCCCACGCGTCCCGTAATGAGGGAGCCGTCGGTGCGGACCGGGCCATGGCCAGAGACGTAAGCGAGCCCCTGCACGACGACAACGGGTTTGTAGACCGCGACAGGTTTTGGCGCGTGGGGGAGCTCAAGTTGAAGTGCGGCGAAACGTTCTTCGTGGGTGGATTGCATGGAATGGTTTTGAATGGAAAACGAACAACGTGCAAGTTCTCCTCCGCAACGGGCGGTCATCTCCCAACCAACGAGTCGAAATGCAGTTTTATCCGGCGCGCAGACGTGGCTCAATGAAGCGCGTGCTTCAAGTTTGCTCCGGCTCCCGTGCTTTAAAATAAACGTGCGACATTCATAGAAACCTCGTACGCCTTATTGATGGATGTAGTCCCGATTGAGCTGTTCGGAGTGAGTATTGATTTGCCGTTACCCAAGCCAGTGAGCATGCGCTCCACCGTGTTGGAAGATTTTGCCCGTGACCTTTGCGACCCGCTAAAGGGCATCGGCGTGCGAGCGGCCCAGTGCCAACTCGTGGGGCGTGATTTGCTTTATCAGTACGAACTCAACGCCACCTTTTTTGAGGGCAACGGCACTCTTGTGCGTACCCCGGAGCGGTTGCGGGTGGCGGTGCGCAATGCTCGCAATTGGGCGGACTGGCAGTTGGTGCATCAGACGTTTTGTCGGGTGCACGCCTTGGTTGAGCTGGATTCGAAATCCGTGAGCAGTCTCGCGATGCAGGCACAAGTGCGCTTCGTATCGCATTCTGAGCGCGAGCGGTACTTGCGCTCCTTCGCTTCAAACCGGACGGTGGCCCGTCCCGGTGCGTTGGGGCATGTTCGCATTCCAGATTGGGAATATGAAGTGCGCATGGTGATCGAGGACAGTAATCTTTTGCCGGCAGGTGTGTGCGTGAGTTGCGAAACGCAGTACCGCAACGATCAGGACTGGGAGAGCTTTATTGGTTCAGTGCCCACGATGTTTGCTGCAGGGGCAAACGCCTTTGGCCTCGGCTTTGAGCCGTTTGCGGGTACCCCTTCGTAAGACGCCTGAGCTTCTTAAATTCCGCCCGAAAATCGAATATATTTAGGAAAGGAAGTGGTTCTCTGGTAGTGCTTCGTCTGCGTTCCCAAATGTAAGCGTCGGGTTTAGAGACTGCGGCGACTGAAGGCGGGGATGCCTTTTTAAATCCCCCATGAACTCCACTCCGTCTCTCCCCCGCCGCGATTTTATTCTCAATTCCAGCGCAGTACTCGCTGCAACATCGCTCGCTGGGTTCCCCTTTATCGGCCGCGGCAAGGAAACGGTTGAGCCGCTTAAAATCGCGCTCGTTGGATGCGGCGGCCGCGGTGCTGGAGCAGCAAACCAGGCCCTGGTTGCAGACGCCAACACGACGCTGGTTGCCGTGGCGGATTTGTTTGCCGACAAACTGGCCGTTGGACTTAATGCCCTCAAGGCGCAGCATGGCGCGCGTGTGGACGTGCCCTTGGAGCGGCAGTTTGTGGGGATTGATGCCTACAAGCATGCCATCGCTTGTGCCGACGTGGTGATTCTCGGGACGCCTTGTGCGTTCCGCCCTGTTCATTTTGAAGAGGCGGTGCGTATGGGGAAACACGCATTCCTAGAAAAGCCGGTGGCGGTGGATGCGCCGGGCGTTCGCCGGGTGCTTGCGGCCGCCGCTGAGGCAAAGCGTAAAAACCTTAAGGTGGCGGTGGGCTTTCAGCGCCGTCACAAAAAAGGGTTTCAGGAGATGATCCAGCGCATTCATGCCGGACAGTTAGGCGAGGTCATTTACACACGCGCCTTTGCCAACACGCCTCTGCGAACGGGTTTGGTGCGCAAACCAGAGTTTAGCGAGCTCGAATATCAATGCCGCAACTGGTACTATTTCTCTTGGCTATCGGCTGATTTTATCGTGGATAACCTGATCCACGGCATAGACATCTCCAATTGGATCCACGGCGCTTATCCCGTCCGGGCCCACGGAATGGGCGCACTGAGCGAACGCAGCCCCGATTACGGGAACCTCTTCGATCATTTCGCTATCGAATGGGAATACCCCAGCGGCGCCCGTCTTTTTGGAGAGTGCGACCGCCGGCCAGGTTGCTGGGCGAGTGTTGCAAACCACGCTGTCGGCTCGCAGGGGCGGGCTGATTTTTTAGACGGCCGCGAAGTGTATAGCATCACGGGGAAAAACCCTTGGCAGATGAAGTCCGTGCGCGGTGAAAATCCTTACCAGCAGGAGCATGACGACTTTTTTGAGGCAATCCGCAAGGACCACCCGTATGATGAGACGGATTACGGCGCGAAAAGCACGCTGACGGCCATTATGGGCCGCATGGCCGCCTACTCGGGCAAAGTTGTAGAATGGGATGCCGCGTTGAACTCCGCTCTGAGCCTCGCGCCGGAGATCCACAGCATAAGCGATCCGGCTCCCGTGTCACCCGATGCCAGCGGATTGTACGCCATCCCGGTGGCTGGAAGGACGGTGGCGCTTTAAAAAGGGAATTTCACATCTCATTTTTACCAAGATGAAACTCCACCTTTTGATGGGCATGGCCCTCGCTTCTTCCGCCCTCGCGCAAGAACTTCCAAAACTTGAGCTGCCCGGGGTCCGCGAGGAACACGTGATGATCCCGATGCGGGATGGCACCCGGCTCTCCGCATATTTGTACACGCCGGAGGGCCACGGCCAATGGCCCGTGGTTTTCGAACAACGGTACGCGAGCCTCACCAGTGCGGGGACTCGCAAAAATTCGGCTGATCTGGCTCGGCGCGGGTTCGCCGTAGCGATGGTGAACTTTCGCGGTTCGCAACAAAGCGAGGGAACTTATGTGGGATATCGAGCGCTGGCTTGGGGGGAACAACGGGACGGCTACGACACATGCGAATGGCTGGCCACCCAGCCTTGGAGCACCGGCAAAGTCGGGAGCTTGGGAAGCTCGCAGGGCGGTTTTGCGCAGAACTTTCTCGCTGTCACGCAACCTCCGCACCTCGTTTGCCAGTACATGGTGGATACGGGATTGAGTCTCTTCCAAGAGGGATACCGAATCGGCGGAGTAACGCGGCCCGGGAGGTTTGCGGACTTCGGCTCAAACTGCCGCAATCCGGAAGATAACGCGGCTTTGCTTCGCGAGTGGGACAAGCATCCGGACTATGATGAGTACTGGCGCGCGGAGGATTGCAGTCTGCATTTCGGGAAGATGAACGTGCCGTGTTTCACGATTGGCAGTTGGTATGATTTCATGGTGCAAGGGAGTGTGATGAGCTTTGTGGGCCGACAGCATCAAGGTGGAGTCGGGTCGAAAGGGCGGCAGCAACTATTGCTTGGGCCGTGGCTGCATGGGCGTTTGAACAAGGGCAGCAAAGTCAACGAGATGGTGTATCCGGAAAACGCGAGCTGGCCGGAGGTGGATCACCTGGTGCGCTGGTTTGAGCACTGGTTGAAAGGGGCGGACAACGGCGTGGAAAAGGAGTCCGCCGTGCGTTACTACGTCATGGGTGCGGTTGGAGAAAAAGATGCCCCCGGTAATGGCTGGCGCGATGCGGTTGACTGGCCTCCGGCAGCCCGCGAGACGAGCTTTTATTTGCGGGAGGGTGGCGCATTAAAAGCCGAGGCGCCTGTGGCAAAAGCGAGCGGGACGTCGTACGAAAGCGATCCGCTAAAGCCTATGGAGATTGCCGGTCGCTCCTTCCCAGGCGCCAAGGATGCTCGCAGCGTGGAAGCTCAGAAGGACGTTCGTACTTGGAGTACGGACGTGCTGCAGACGCCGCTGGAAATCACGGGGGAAATCATCGCGGAGGTGTGGGTCCAATCCACCGTGGCTGACAGCGATTTTTTACTGCGCATTTCCGATGTCTATCCCGACGGAAGAAGCATGCTGCTGATGGACTATCCCATTCGTGCCCGGTACCGGGAAGGTTTTGAAAAGGAAGTTCTTCTCAAGTCGGGCGAGCCCGCAAAACTTCGCTGGCACATCGGATGGACGAGTATTGCGGTGAACGCAGGGCATCGCCTGCGCGTGACGATCACGAGTAGCGGCACGCCTTTGTACGAGCCCAACAACCAAACCGGTGGTGCGCAAACATCCGATTGGATGAAGGAAAGCCGTTTGGGAACCCATACGATTCTGCACGAAAAAGGCCACGAATCGCGCGTGCTTCTTCCCGTGATAGCCGGCGGCAAATAGCGTTCCTAGAGTTGGAGCGCGTCCGCCGGCTTTGCCGTCTAAGTCAAATCAGTTTAAGCGCTTAACTTGGAAGCTGCGGAACTCCACTGGATCGTTGTGGCCGGCGAACCCGATGTGGCCCCGGCGATGGTCGAGCCCTTTGGGAGGATGCGCGATTTGGCTGCGGTCGAAGGTGTCGCAATCTACGTCGAGGATCTTGGTGCCATTGAGCGTGACGGTGATCTTCTGGCCGCGCACTTCGATCTCTTCGTAGTTCCAAGTTCCGATGGGACGCAGGTAGCCGTGCTTCGCGCCGACGCAATGGTACAGCGAGCCGTGGAACTGGTAAGGAAGTAGCGGGTGATCCTTGTGAGCCTCGTTGTAGCCGTCGCTATCGAGCACTTGGATTTCAAACCCGTCGCTCGCAGAATGTCCGCCCATAGGGGTACGCAGCGCGATGCCGTTGTTTCCGGCGTGCGGGAGCTTGAATTCAACCTTGATGATGCAGTCTTCGTATTCCTCTTTGCTTAGCAGGTCGCCGCCCTTCTTCGTTTTGCAGACAATCGCGCCGTCTTTTACTTCGTAGTTGTCCACTGCGTTTTGCCAGTTGCTCAAATCCTTGCCGTTGACCAGTTCCGTAAATCCTGTGGTGTCGCGTGAACGGAGTTCCTTGTCTGCCTCCTCCGGAGTGATTTCGTGGATATACACATTGCGCCAGCGAATCTCGCTGCCGTGGGTTTGGAGCTGGATGGGGCCCTTTGGAAATGCGCGATCTTTGATCCAGCCGTTGGCGAGTTTTTCTTCCTTTGGCGCTGCGGCGTCTGTGGTCCCCGCTGCGGCAGGTTTAGCCCAAGCGATGTAGCCGGCCTTCTTGTTCGCGAAGTAGTTTTCCAGAATGCAGTTGTCCACCACGGTGACGCCGTTAAAGACGACGGTCACTCGCTCTCCTATCATTCGAATTTTGAAGGTGTTCCATTCGCCAAAAGGCTTGTCCATCTTGCCGGATGGATCCTTACCCGGCGCGCCTTTGGTGTTGTTCCAAAGCCCGCCCGAGCCCTTGTCCTGCCCGAGCCCGCGCGGGTCGCCATGAGTGGAATCCCAAATTTGCACTTGAGGAATCCCACGCAGATAAATGCCGCTATCGCCCTCGGGGAGCGCCTTGTATTCGAGTAACAGTTCGAAGTCGCCGTAGTCTTTATCCGTGGTGAGATACAAACCACGGCCATCATTGACGAGCTCGTCGTTCTCCGCGCGCCAGTGCAGGTTGATTTGATCTTCTACAGGTTTACCCTTTTTGTCTGTGAGCCCTCCCTCGATAGACTTCTTCTTATAATTAGCCTGTTCCTCAGGCGACATCTTCCAGAGGTCAGTGGGATCCTGTGTGCCCCAACCATACCAGCCAGAAAGATCTTTGCCGTTGAAGAGCGCTGTGAATCCCGGCGGCGGCACGTTGTTGTCCGCCTGCGTGGGGATTATTGAACAAGCGGCCAACGGCAGCAGGGTTAAGAGATGGTGGAATTTCATGGCTTCTGAGGTGTTGGGGATAACGGAACGAATTTTCTTAAGTAGAGATGTAACCGTAATCCCACGAGATAATCCTGCAAGCCGTCTAAACTTTAGAGTTTTGCATGATATTCACCATCCATTGGATGAATGGTTGGGTTGAACTTTGAGACTTTGCGCGATCTGGTTGCGCCACGCCCAAGGCGAGGGGGCCAACAACTTCAGAGAGGACCTGTGTCACAAAGTGTGTGGGACAAAAGCAGGAAAGGCGTTGATTGACTTGCGGGAAGCACTGTAATAAATGCTTGAATATGGACGTCTTATCTCCCCACGGTATGTCGCGCCGCCATTCCATCCAAGCCGGTGCAATCAGCCTGCTGGGCTTGGGTATGAATCATCTTTCGGCTCTCCGAGCGATGGCCGAGACTTCCGCCGCCGCCGGCCTTCCCCGAGCGGCTGGAAGGGCAAAGTCCGTGGTCTACATCTTTCTTTCAGGCGGATTGGCGCAGCACGAAAGTTTCGACATGAAGCCTAACGCTCCTCTGGAGTTTCGCGGCGAATTTAACCCCATCTCCACCAGTGCTGACGGCATTCAAATCTGCGAGCACCTTCCGCTACTAGCGCGGCGCGCGCACAAATACGCACTGGTGCGTTCGCTTACCCATCCCAGCAATGACCACTCGGCGGCTCATCATATTATGCTCACCGGCAGGAGCGAGCTGCCTCTGGGTTTTGATCCGGCCAAGGCCAAGGAATCGGACTGGCCGAGCATCGTGGCTTTGGCGGGTCACTTGCTGCCCGCTCGAAACAACCTCCCTCCCGCCTTAGTCCTGCCGGACAAGCTTCAACACCGCGAGGGCCGTTTTATTCCGGGCCAGTTTGCTGGGCAGCTTGGCAAACAACACGACCCGTGGTTTTTAGAAATGTCGCCTTACCACCCTCAGCATTACGGCGCCTTTCCCGAATACCTCTTTCACCACGAAAAGGGGGCGCAGACGGACAGTTCAGTTTCTTTTCAGGCACCTCACCTTGCTCTTCCACAAGGACTTACACATGAGCGACTTTTGGACCGCGTGGCCCTTCGCCAATCCTTGGAGCGGCAGTCTCAACGTTTGGTGGCGAGTATCGAGGATTCTGCCTTTGATCGTTACCGCGAGGCGGCTGTGTCTCTGATCACCAACGGCTCGGTGCGGGACGCCTTCGATATGAGCCTGGTAGCACCCTCGGTTTTGGAGCGTTACGGCAATAATAGTTTCGGATGCTCGCTGATTATGGCGCGGCGCCTTCTTGAAACAGGAATGCGCATGGTGCAGGTCAATCTTGGAAACAACGAATCCTGGGATACCCATCAGGCGGCGTTCCCGAACCTCAAAGACTTCCTGCTCCCGCCCATGGATCGCGCCGTGAGCGCTTTTCTAGACGACCTGGAAGCTTCAGGACTGCTCTCCGAAACACTCGTAGTCATGGGTAGCGAGTTCGGCCGCACCCCAAAGATTTCGAAGCTGCCCAGCGCAAAACTCCCAGGCCGCGATCACTGGGGCGCTTCCCAAACCGTGTTTCTGGCCGGCGGTGGGATACGGGGTGGAACGGTAATCGGTGAAACAGACGCAAAAGGCGCCTACCCGATTCGTGATCCACAGCGGCCTGAAAATCTTGCGGCGACCATTTTTCAGGCGTTGGGAATCCCATCGAGTATGGACTGGCAAGATCCGCTCCAGCGCCCGCACTCACTCTATGAAGGGCAACCTATTCCCGGTCTGACCTGAGACTCACTGCCAAGCCTTAGAATGAGACGAAAGCTTATTCTCATTTTTGCACTTGGTGCGCAAAAGCTCTCCAAAGGGGCTTCGGGCAAAAGAGCCTACCACAGGCGCTTAACGCATCTCCACAAAACTCAGGCTAAGCCGCTTGCCGAGCTGTTCGATGTCGATCTTTTCCCGTTGGCCAATCAGTGCAATTGAAACACCCGGGCGCCCCGCTCGCCCCGTTCTACCGCTGCGGTGCGTATAGTGTTCGATTTGGTCTGGCAACTGATGGTGGATTACAAATGCGAGCCCTTCCACGTCGATCCCCCGAGCGGCGACATCCGTGGCAATCAGGAACTGAAATCGCCCCTTGCGAAAAGAGCGCAGAACTTTGTCCCGTTCCAACTGCATCAAGTCGCCCTGCAAAACTCCCACGGCGTGTCCCTCTGCCGCTAATTCTGTGCTCAACGTGGTGGCGCCAGCTTTGGTCCTGCAAAAAATCACACCCCGCTCCGTACCTTGCTTGCGCAAGAACTCGGAGATTCTGCTTACTTTTTGTTTCACCGCACACACCATGAAGCGGTGCTCGATGTCTCGGTTGACTACGTGCCGGTGGTCCACTTTGAGGACGTGCGGCTTGGGGGACATATAATCTGTGATCAACCGTTGCACGCCGTCGGGAATGGTCGCCGAGAAGAGCCAGGTGGCGCGGCGTCCTTGAGTCTTCTCGCAAATCAGGGCGACTTCGTGTTTAAACCCCAAGGTGAGCATCTCGTCAGCCTCATCTAGGACGAGCAGTTTGACGGCGTCCAGAGACAACGCCTTGCGGCCAAGCAGGTCGACAAGACGGCCCGGAGTGACCACCACCACGTGGGTGGGTCGCTGGAGCGCAGAGACCTGCCGCTCAATGTCATCGCCGCCTGTGAGCACCTCGACGAAAATCTTTTCGGTGCAGTGCTTTGTGAACCGAAACAACTGTTTGCCGATCTGTTTGGCAAGCTCGCGAGTGGGCGCCACCACCACAGCTTGAATGTCTCGAACTTTAGCATCGACGAGCGTGAGAAGAGGCAAGCCGAAGGCCGCCGTTTTCCCCGTGCCGGTCTGGGCCTGCGCAATAAAGTCACCCCCGTTCTGGAGTAGAAAAGGGATCGCCTCTTGTTGAACAGGGCTCGGCGAATGAATCCCGAGTTCTTCGATCCCACGAATCAGGTCCCCACGGACCCCGAGAGCTTTAAAAGTTTTAGACATCGTATACTTCTCCAAAATAAAGCCTTACTGAAGGCGATCTCATATCATACACAGGCCTCGCTTCGACGGCACGCAGCGAATGTTAGAGCTTTTATCGTTGTACGCGAGCGATGCGGAGGTCAGGGGCACAACTGCTTCTGATTTCCGGCGAAGTGTCGCCCGCGATCCGAAGGATCTCGAAAATTTAGGAGTGCGCCGTTCTTGAAAGCCCTCATTTCGCTTCTATGATCGCCTTACTATGTCATCCCAGTCTGCCCCGATTCGTGTCCTCTGCGTAGGCGCCGGCCACATGGGCCGCTCCCATGCCCTCGCTTACCGCCGACTTCCCGGTTTCGAGGTGTGCGGCATCGTCACGCGTTCAAAAGATTCGCGGGCAAAGCTAAACGCCGAACTGGGTGGCGGGCATGCCGAATTTTCCGACTTTCACGCGGCGCTCAGTGAGGCTCGGCCCGACGCCGTGTCCATTTCGAGTTATCCAGACACACACTCGGAATACACCTTGGCCGCGCTGGAGGCGGGGTGTCATGTGTTTGTCGAAAAGCCCTTGGCCGCTTCGGTCGCGGAGGCCGAGCGCATCGTGGCCAAGGCCAAGGCTTCGAATCGTAAGGTGGTCATCGGCTACATTCTGCGCCATCACCCGGCTTGGCTTCAGTTTATCCGTACCGTTCAAACCCTCGGCAAGCCGTTGGTGATGCGGATGAATCTTAACCAGCAGAGTTCTGGGGACGAGTGGAAGACGCATCAGGCTTTGTTGCAAAGCTGCAGTCCGGTAGTGGATTGCGGCGTGCACTATGTGGATGTGATGTGTCAGATGACTGGCAGTCGGCCCATTCGAGTTTCTGGTATCGGCGCGCGCCTCACGGAGGATATGCCTGAGGGCCAGATAAATTACGGCCAGCTTCAGGTGACTTTTGCGGATGGTTCAGTGGGCTGGTATGAAGCAGGTTGGGGTCCGATGATGTCGGAGGAAGCTTTTTTTGTGAAGGACGTGATCGGTCCGAAGGGATGCGTTTCCATCGTCGCGGGGAAGGCTTCGCAGGCGGGGAATTCGGCGGACGTCGATTCGCACTCTGCGGCGCAGGCATTAAAGATTCACCATGCTGCTTTGGACGCTGACGGACGTTTTCTAAGGCCAGACGAAGTGGTCCCCACGGAAGCTGATCCGGGCCACGACGGGCTGTGCGAACGCGAGCAAATTTATTTTGAGAAAGCCATTCGTGAAGACCTTGATCTCACTGCGCATCTGGATGACGCGGTGAATTCCATGCGCATTGTGGCGGCTGCCGACCAATCTTTTCGCGAGGGCCGTTCGATCAATCTTTGAGATGGGGCCATGTTCAAATCTTGTTTTTAGCTGCGCAAATTTGGAAGCGGCATCGAGCCGGATCGTACCGACTAAGATTCTTAAGCGAGGCTAATTGTGCGAATCCGTCGGGCTCTCCTTGTTTAGCAAAAAGCGAATGCGCACTTTGCTCTCCTCGTGGAGCAACGTTTCGCGCAACCTTGGTTTCCTCTGAGCATCGAACCTTCACTTCAACTCGCAGCCTTGCTGGACACGCCTCAGCCAGTATTGGCGCTTGCTCCGATGCAGGATGTTACGGACCTTCCGTTTTGGAAGCTCATGACTCTTTTCGGCGGAGCGGACCTTTACTTCACCGAGTATTTCCGAGTCTATGCGGACTCGCTCCTCGATCCGAATATTCTGAAGTCCATCACGGCCAACCCCACCGGTCAGCCCGCGATTGCCCAAATGATTGGCAATCACATTCCCTCGCTCGTTCGTAGCGCCCGCGAATTGCAAAAGCATCCGGTGGCGGGCATTGATTTGAACCTCGGATGTCCGGTGCCTGTGGTTTATCGCAAGAACGCTGGGGGCGGTCTGTTGCGAGACGTGGCGCAGATCGACTCAATTCTGGGAGCGCTGCGTGACGCCATCGACACCAGGTTTACAGTCAAGACACGCATCGGTTTTGACGACCCAGCAGTCTTCGAGGATTTGCTCGCTGTTTACGCCAGCCATTCCATCGATCTGCTGACCGTTCACGGGCGCACCGTAGAGGAAAAGTATCGGAGCACTGTCCACTATGACTACATCGCGAGAGCCGTGGAGGTGATGCCGTGTCCGGTGTTGGCGAATGGCAATGTGGTCTCCGCGCAGAAAGCGCAATTCGTCCTTCAGGAGACTTCCGCTCGCGGGTTGATGATTGGGCGCGGAGCCATTCGTAATCCGTGGCTGTTCCAGCAAATCAGACAGCAGCAGCGCGGCGAGCCGCTTTTCATTCCTCGTGGAAAAGACGTTTTAGCCTACGTTTACGCCTTGTACGAAATGCGCGCCAATCCGGATGTGCGTGAAATTTCGCATATTCAACAAATGAAGAAGTACCTGAACTACATTGGTTTGGGAGTTGAGCCGAGCGGGAGATTTCTCCACGAAATTCGGAGGGTGAATACGAGTGCTGATTTTTTCCGTCTCTGCCACGAGTTTCTGGACCACTCCGAGCCGATGCCAATGGAGCCTTTTGACATCCCTTTGAAGTCGACGGACTTTATGTGCGGCGAGCACGGTTAAGATCAGTCTGATTCGTTCACTGGTGCGCGGATGAGCTAGAGTTAGGAGTGACGGCAAAATTCGCGCGCGCGCTTCCCTTCTATTGGCAACCGCGTTATGTGTGCGTGATGAAAGTCCCCCTGCTTCTCAGTTTGCTTCTTGGAACGGCGGTTGCCCCAGTGCTTGCTGGACCGCTGGAAGACGCAGTTAAAACTCTCACTCAAGTGGGACGCGAAGGAGCGGGAAATGAGGCAGCCACTCAGGCTTGGACGCAGGTTGTGGCGTCCGGTCCGAAGGGGCTGATGCCGCTGCTCGCCCAGTCTGGATCGGGTAGCAGTGTGGCCGATAATTGGGTGCGTCTGGCCGGCAACACGATTGTTGCGCAGGCCCTCGAGGCGAAGCAACCGTTGCCCTTGGACGCTGTGGAGGCGTTTCTCACAAACACCGCGCATCCCGAAGCGGCTCGGCTTCTCGCCTTCGACCTCTTGCAACAAGCTGACGCCAACCGCGCTGAAAAGCTTGAACGCACCTTTGGAAATGATCCGGTGCAAAAACTCCGCCGTGGGGCGGTCGCATTCTTGCTAACTTCCGCGGCCTCCAAGTCGGGCGATGAGGCTAAAAAAGCCTATCAGGAAGCGCTTTCCGTGGCTCGAGATGAAGATCAGACCAAGACCGTTTCCGAGGCGCTTAAGAAACTGGGTGTGGATGTAGACATCGCAAAGCACTTCGGATTTCTCACGCAATGGCAAGTCATCGGCCCTTTTGACAACACAAAAGGCGCGGGTTTTCAAACTGCTTTCCCGCCGGAAACC
>Ga0114971_10000690_pt1 | contig 22599 bp, 21 predicted proteins | sample M_140625_MF_Meta_FD_87320 | JGI IMG/M metagenome (GOLD analysis project Ga0114971, IMG submission 87320) | Freshwater microbial communities from Lake Montjoie, Canada to study carbon cycling - M_140625_MF_MetaG | ecosystem: Environmental > Aquatic > Freshwater > Lake | place: Lake Montjoie...
ATACACTTCGGAAGACGAAGTGGCAGTTTGTAATTTGGCTTCTATATCGTTACCAATGTTTGTTGAAAACGGCCAATTCAATCACGAATTATTGTTCAATGTGACCAAACGAGTTACTAGAAATTTAAATAAAGTTATTGATAGAAATTATTATCCAGTTATTGAAGCCGAAAACTCTAATATGCGTCACAGACCAGTTGGATTAGGGGTTCAGGGATTAGCAGATGCATTTATTATGATGCGTTTGCCTTTTACCAGCGACGAAGCTAAACAAGTAAATCAAGAGATTTTTGAAACTTTATATTTTGCTGCTGTAACGGCATCCATGGAAATGGCAAAAGAAGAAGGACCCTATTCTAGTTACGAAGGTTCCCCAATTTCTAAAGGAGAATTCCAACATAATCTTTGGAATATTAAAGACGAAGAACTTTCTGGAAGATGGGATTGGGCTAGTTTGCGAAAAGAAGTATTGAAAAATGGAGTAAGAAATTCATTGTTAGTTGCGCCTATGCCAACAGCTTCAACATCACAAATACTTGGAAACAATGAAGCTTTTGAGCCTTATACTTCTAATATTTACACCAGAAGAGTTTTATCTGGAGAATTTATCGTGGTAAATAAACATTTATTGCACGATCTAGTAGAGCGTGGGTTGTGGAATGAAACATTAAAACAAGAATTGATGCGTAATAACGGATCAGTTCAAGATTTAGATATTCCTCAAGACTTGAAAGAATTATATAAAACGGTTTGGGAACTATCTATGAAAGACATCATTGATATGAGCCGTCACAGAGGTTATTTTATTGATCAATCGCAATCGTTAAACTTGTTTATGCAAGATGCAAATTATGCAAAACTTACCTCAATGCATTTCTATGCTTGGAAAAGCGGCTTAAAAACAGGAATGTATTACTTGAGAACCAAAGCGGCGGTTGATGCTATTAAATTTACCTTAAATAACGATAAAAAAGCAGAACCTTCTATAGTTGAAAAGCCAGAAGCAGTAGCAGTTGAAGTTGTTGCTCCAGTTGAAAACGGAGAAATGACCGGCGAAGACTTTGCCGCAATGCTAGAACGCGCTCGTAACGCCGCAGGAACTGGAGGCGATGATTGCGAAATGTGTGGTTCTTAATTATAAATTTTTTTAGAATATAAATATAAAAATGGCTGTCGATGGATGGCTGTTTTTGTTTTAGATTCGTACATTTGAAATTAAATTAAAAAAAATGTCAAAAGAAAAAGGTGTTTACACCGGAATTATAGAAAAAGACGAGAACGGCAATTATTTTTGTGGAGAATATTTATTGGATTACCAATATACAGTTGCAAGTTTTAAAATTGGAGATGAAATTAATATTAAAACAGTAATCGCAAATCCAAGCGATAAAAGTTACAATCAATATCCAAAAAAATCTAGAAATTTCTTTTTGGCTAATGATAAGAAATAAAATAATATCGAAAAAAAGCACTATTTGACTATTAAAATCTAATTTTCTATGATGCATTGGGAACAATTATTATCCTTAAAACGTCAAGGCGACAAAGGCAAACGCCTGCGAATAGAACAAGACGACACCCGATTAGGGTTTGAAGTTGATTACGACCGTATTATTTTCTCTGCAGCTTTTAGAAGTTTGCAAGACAAAACGCAAGTTATACCTCTTTCTAAAACCGATTTTGTGCATACAAGATTGACACATAGTTTAGAAGTTTCAGTCGTTGGTCGATCTATTGGAAGGTTGGTAGGAAAAAAAATAATTGAAAAATACCCCCATCTAAAAGAAATACACGGCTATCAAGCTAATGATTTTGGTGCAATTGTTGCCGCAGCGTCTTTGGCACACGATATTGGTAATCCGCCGTTTGGTCATTCAGGAGAAAAAGCAATTGGCGAATATTTTTCAATTGGAAACGGCCAAAAATACAAAGACCAATTAAATGCTAAAGAATGGCAAGATTTAATCGATTTTGAAGGAAATGCAAATGGTTTTTCTGTTTTAACTAGTTCCCGCCCAGGTGTAGAAGGCAGTATTCGATTGACTTACGCTGTATTAGGGGCTTATATGAAATATCCAAAGGAAAGTTTGCCTAAAAAACCAACTTCTAATATTGCCGATAAAAAATACGGTTTCTTTCAAACGGATAAAGAGTACTTTCACGAAGTAGCAGAAGAATTAGGTTTAATGCCAAATAAAAAAGCTAATGATATTGGTTATGAGCGACATCCGCTTGCTTATTTGGTAGAAGCAGCAGATGATATTTGTTATACAATTATCGATTTTGAAGACGGTATTAACCTAGGATTAGTTTCTGAAGATTATGCTTTGGAATATTTAATAAAGCTAGTAAAAGATACTATAGATACTGCAAAATACCAAACGCTTACAACTAAAGAAGACAGAATAAGTTATCTACGTGCATTGGCTATTGGAAATTTAATAAACGATGCTGTAAGAGTTTTTATTGAAAATGAAGAAGCCATATTAAAAGGAGAGTTTCCTAATGCTTTGATGGACAAATGCAAATACAAAGCCCAAATTGATGATATTATTCAATTAAGTGTTAAGAAAATCTATCAAAGTCGGGAGGTAATAGAAAAAGAGCTTTCGGGTTATCAAATAATAAACAATTTATTAGACAAATTTATTACGGCTTATACTAATGATTTTGAAGGAAAAGCAACTAACTATGATGCTTTGTTGCTTAAAATTTTACCTGAAAAACATTTAATAAAAAAAGAAAGTACCTACGAAAGATTATTACATATTTGTCATTTTGTTTCGATGCTAACTGATGGAAAAGCAGTTCTCTATAATAAAATTGTTACTGCATAAAAAATGTTAAATTTTTGATTTTCCTTAGGAATTTTTGCAATCCGATAAAAAATAATTTATGTTTGTACTACTGTTACAAACTTCAATTAAATAATTTAGAAATTCCATTTCAGTGAATTTCTTTTAAAAAACAAATTATGAATAAAAAAATTACATCATTATTGATGGTTTTGTTCACTATTTTAGGTTTTTCTCAAGATAATAAAGGGAAAATTCAATCTTATTTAGAACAAAACAAAACGAAATTTAGCCTAACTAGTCAGGATGTTAGTGATTGGTATATCCAGAGTACTGGTAGTTCAGAATCTACAAAAATTGACACCTACTGGATCATGCAAAGATACCAAGGGGTTGAAATTCACAATGCACTATCTAATGTATGGATGAAAAATGACGAAATTATTAATATTGAAAATGGATTTATTCCAAATATTAATCAAAAAGTCAATACTACAAGTCCAAGTTTATCGGTTTTAAATGCTCTTCAAAAAGGATTTTTAGCGGTTAATTCTACTTCTATTTCTTGTCAAATTACAGAAACAATAAGTTCTACCGAATTTAAAATCTCTAATGGAAATTTAATTGAAGATCCTATTTCTGCTAAATTAGTTTTCCAACCTATCAAAAATACTCTTAAATTAGCTTGGGACTTTACCTTTTATACTCAAGACCATAAACATTTATGGAGTATTAGAATAGATGCAACCAATGGAAATTTATTAGAAAAAAACGACATGGTTATTTCGTGTAGTTTTGAAAACAAAAACAGCACTTCTAAATCTGGTTTTTCTTTTTTTAACAATGCTTTTAAAGAAGAAAGATCAATGGTTATGGCTCAAGTTCTGGGAGGATCTTACCGAGTAGTTCCTTTTAATTTTGAGAGCCCAAACCACCATGCAAGAGAATTAATTGTAAACCCTGAGAATGCAACTGCATCTCCAAGAGGTTGGCACAACGCTAATACTTTAACTGGTACTACAGCGTCTTTAAATTATACTTACACTAGAGGAAATAATGTATGGGCACGATCCGATTATGGAAATACAAATCCAAATACTGCCTCAACAACCTCTACTGCCACAGGATACGGCCCAACTAATGCAGGTTTAGTATTTGATTATGCTTATCCAGGAACATCGGTTGCTGCTAATACCTATATTGATGCTTCTTGCACTAATTTATTTTACATGAATAATGCGCTTCATGATGTTTGGTACCAATACGGTTTTAATGAAGCTAATGGGAATTTTCAAAACAGCAATTATACAAATGTAACTGCTCCTGCAGCTGGAGATTATGTTTATGCTGATGCACAAGATGGTTCTACTGCAGCTACTCCAACATTAAATAATGCAAACTTTTCTACTCCTGTTGATGGTTCTAAACCAAGAATGCAAATGTATTTATGGAGTTATAGAAAACTTTTACAATTATTGACTGTTAATACCCCATCTGATATTGCAGGCGGAAAATATGCAAGTGATAACGGATTTAATCCAGGACATGTTAATGTGCCTGTAGCCCCTGCTATGATTCAATCAGATATTATTTTATTTGATGATGGAACTCCAGATGTTGGTCAAACAGATAATGCAGATGGATGCAATGCTGCTGTAAATGCTGCTGCAATAAATGGTCATATCGTTATTATTAGGAGATCTACTTCTGTAGCCAACGGTGGAAATCCTTGTACCTTTATAGCAAAAGCATTAAATGCAAAAGCGGCAGGTGCAACCGCATTAATTATAGTTAATAATGATGAAACAGCGCCTGATTCTAGTATTGGAATGTCTGGAGCTGACGCAAATGTTACAATACCTGTTATAAGTGTGTCTTTAAACAATGGGGAAGCAATTATCACTAAATTAAAAGCAGGAATTCCCGTAAATGCTAAAATTCAATCTCCATCACAATTAGATGTTTTTGTTAACACTGATGGCGATTTAGATAATGGAGTTATTGCACACGAATATGGTCACGGTATTTCTACTCGTTTATCAGGAGGAAGAGCTACTTCTAGTTGTTTACAAAATGAAGAACAAATGGGTGAGGGATGGTCAGATTGGTTTGCATTAATGTTGACAATGAAACCAGGTGATACTGGAGCGGATGCAAGAGGTATGGCAACTTTTGTAATAAACCAAGATCCAACAGGTGCAGGATTAAGAAATTATCCATATAGCACTAACATGACTATAAACCCAGAAACATTCAATACTGTTAATCTTAATCAAATAGCTGATGCAACAGGAAATATGGTTACTGAAACACATAATGTTGGAGAAGTTTGGGCAACAATGCTTTGGGATTTAACTTGGGCTTATGTTAATAAATATGGTTATGATGACAATAAATACAATGGTACAGGTGGAAACAACAAAGTAATGCGTTTAGTTTTAGATGCTATTAAATTACAGCCTTGTAGCCCTTCTTTTGTTCAAGCTAGAGATGCTATTATTGCTGCAGATCAGGCAACTACTGGAGGTCAGGATTATTGTATGATTTGGGAAGTTTTTGCTAGAAGAGGCTTAGGTGTTAATGCAAGTTCAGGGGATACCAACTCCTCTATTGATGAAGTAGAAGATTTTACTCAACCACCGGCTGGTCCTAATTGTATACTTAGTGTTAATTACTTTGAAAACCAAGAGTTATTTAGAGTGTATCCAAACCCAACTAACGGCTTGCTTAATGTAAGAATTAACAACTACGTTGGGAAAGTAAACATTCAAGTAATTGACATCAATGGTAGAATTGTAAATGAGTACAAAAACGAAGATTTCAATACTGAAAAATCTTTAAACTTAAACAACCTACAATCTGGAATGTACATTCTTAAAGTAACAGGAGATTCATTGAACTTCACTCAAAAAATAATGAAAAACTAACACTTAGGTTATAAAATTAAAAAGCGACTTAAAAAATTATTTAAGTCGCTTTTTTTATGAAATAATCTGAATTATTCCTTTTGCAAAAGCAACTTTACAATGCTATCCGAATCTATTTTGCATATTTTTTGAAGTTCTTCTATTGTTCCGTGTTCTATGAATTCATCAGGAATCCCAAGGATGGTAACAGGAATAAAATAATTATTTTCACATGCAAATTCTATAATTGCACTTCCAAAACCTCCTTTAATTACACCATCTTCTAAGGTAATTATTTTATCATAAGTAGTGAAAATCTCATGCAAGAGGCTTTTGTCTAAAGGTTTTATAAATCCAAAATCGTAATGTGCAATTTCATCTGAATTAATTAAATTATCTAAAGCTAAAGAAACATTAGCACCTATAAAACCCGTTGATAAAACTGCAGTTTTTGTTCCGTTTTTCAGCAAATGGGCTTTACCAATTTCAATTGTTTGGAATTCTGAGTTTAAGATTTGGAATTTAGAATTTGGATACTTTCCTCTTCCACGTGGATACCGAATTGCAATAGGATGATTTAGTCCTAAAGATGCTGTATAAAGTATATTTCTTAAATCTATTTCATCTTTTGGCGCATAAATAATCATGTTTGGAATGCATCTCAAATAGGCCAAATCAAAAACTCCATGATGAGTAGCGCCATCTTCACCAACCAATCCTGCTCGATCCAAACAAAAAATCACTGGCAAATTTTGTAATGCAACATCGTGAATAATTTGGTCGTAGGCACGTTGCAAAAAAGTAGAATATATATTGCAAAAAGCAACCATTCCTTGTGTGGCCATACCAGCCGCTAAAGCAACCGCATGCTGTTCTGCAATACCAACGTCAAAGGCTCTCTCAGGAAATGCATCCATCATAAATTTTAACGAACTGCCACTTGGCATTGCAGGAGTAATTCCAATAATTTTCGAATTATTTGTAGCCAATTCAACTAAACTTAATCCAAAAACGTCTTGAAATTTTAGCGGTAAATGGTCTTCCGATTTTGAATGAATTTCACCAGTAGTTTTATCAAATTTACCTGGTGCGTGGTATTTTACTTGATTTTCTTCTGCTTGCTGCAACCCTTTACCTTTGGTTGTAATTATATGAAGGAATTTTGGTCCTTTTACTTTTTTTAGGCGTTCTAATTCCGAAATCAGTTTAGATAAATCGTGGCCATCTACAGGTCCTGAATAATCAAAATTTAATGACTTTATCATGTTGTTTTGCTTCGGATTTTTACCTTCTTTAACCGAAGTCAAATACTGTTTTAATGCACCAACACTTGGGTCAATTCCTATAGCGTTATCATTTAATATTACCAACAAATTAGCATCCGTAACTCCTGCATGATTTAAACCTTCAAATGCCATTCCGCTTGCAATGGATGCATCTCCAATTACGGCAATGTGATGTTTATCTTCCCCTTTCAATTGTGAGGCAATTGCCATACCAAGAGCAGCAGAAATAGAAGTAGAAGAATGTCCCACGCCAAAAGTATCGTAAACACTTTCACCCCGTTTAGGGAATCCTGAAATTCCTCCAAGTTGCCTATTAGTATGAAATTTATCTTTTCGTTCTGTTAAAATTTTATGACCATAGGCTTGGTGACCTACATCCCAAACCAACAAATCTTTCGGAGTATTAAAGACGTAATGTAATGCAATAGTTAATTCTATAACGCCAAGGCTTGCACCAAGATGGCCTTCTTTTACAGATACTATATCAATGATAAAATCCCGCAATTCTTTTGCCAATTGCGGCAATTGCGTAGGATTTAACTTTCTTAAATCGGATGGATTATTAATATATTTTAGTAAATTTTCAGACATGTAGCAAATGTACAAATTGAATTCTTATTTTTGTGGAATGGAAAACATTTTCACCGACGAATACTTCATGAAAAAGGCTTTGCAGGAAGCAGAAATTGCTTTTGATAAAGGTGAAATACCAGTTGGTGCCATCATTGTTGTTAACAATAAAGTTATTGCAAGAAGTCATAATTTAACCGAATTGCTAAACGATGTCACTGCCCATGCTGAAATCCAATCCATAACCGCAGCTGCAAATTTTTTAGGAGGCAAATATTTAAAAGACTGCACTTTATATGTAACTTTAGAACCTTGCCAAATGTGTGCCGGAGCTTTATATTGGAGTCAAATTTCCAAAATTGTTTTTGGAGCACGTGATGAACAACGCGGTTTTATAACCCTCGGAACCAAACTACATCCAAAAACCGAGGTAAAACTAGGAGTTCTAGCAGGGGAAAGTGCCGATTTAATGAAGCGTTTTTTCGCTAATAAAAGAAATTAATAATTTACAAGATTAAATAACTACTACTTTTAGTTTATATAATTATTAACGATAAAAAGTTTCTTAAAACTTAAATTTTTCTCTCGAAGTTTATTCAGCATAAAAAAACCGCCAATCTCACGAAAGGCGGTTTCTCTTTATTTAATCTCTTTTCCTATACTATCAAAAAAATGATATTCTAGATACGTGTAGGCATCACGAGGAATAATTTTTATCCATTTTTTATGTTCCAAGAACCACTTAGAACGTATAGATGGAAAACCTTTTTTAAGGTATGCTGCCACAAATGGGTGAACGTTAAGTTTCACATTATTATGTTCTTTAATAATTTTTTCAAGAGAAAAAGCGATTTTATCAATAATTTGAATTGGAGCATCAACATCACCACTTAAATTATTTGGATTTTCTTCTCTCGTTTCAATATTTACTTCTGGTCTTACACGCTGTCTAGTAATTTGAACTAATCCAAATTTACTTGGTGGTAAGATTTTGTGTTTGGCTTTATCGTCACTCATTTCCTCTTTCAAGAAATTGTATAGAACTTGACGATTTTCAGGATTTTGCATATCGATAAAATCGACTACAATAATTCCGCCCATATCACGAAGTCTTAATTGGCGTGCAATTTCTGCTGCTGCAATCATGTTCACTTCAAGAGCTGTATCTTCCTGATTGGTTGCTTTGTTAGAACGATTTCCACTGTTTACATCAATAACGTGTAAGGCTTCGGTATGTTCTATAATCAAATAAGCACCTTTACTCATGGAAACCGTTCTCCCGAATGAGGTTTTTATTTGACGTTCTATATGGTATTTCTCAAATAGTGGGGTATCGTTTGACTGATAAAACTTCACTATTTTTTGTTTATCGGGAGCTATTTCGGCTAAATAGTCCTTTGTTTCTTGGTACAACTCTTCATCATCAATATGAATGCCAGTAAAGGTATCATTAAAAACGTCTCTTAATATGGATGATGCTTTGTTAAGCTCTCCTAATACTTTGGACGGATGATGAGCGGTTGGTAATTTTTTACACATTGCAGTCCATCTATTCATAAGATTCTGCAAGTCTTTTTCTAATTCTTCTGTTTTTTTGCCTTCTGCTACTGTTCGCACAATAACACCAAATCCTTTTGGTTTAACTGCTTGTACCAATTTTTTCAATCGGTCTTTTTCCTCTTTTTCTTCTATTTTTTGCGAAATAGAAACTCTGTCAGAAAATGGGACAAGAACTAAAAATCTACCCGCAAAAGAAAGCTCGGAGCTTATTCTTGGTCCTTTAGTAGATATAGGTTCTTTGACTACTTGCACTAAAATAGATTGATTAGGATTTAGCACATCTGCTATAGCTCCATCTTTATCAATTTCTTTTTCAAACTGAAAGGTTTTTAGAGAGAAATCTTTTATTTTACCTGTATTTACAAGTTTTATGAATTTCAAATAAGAGAGTAATGCGGGGCCTAAATCATGATAATGTAAAAAGGCATCTTTTTCAAAGCCTACATTTACAAATGCTGCATTAAGTCCTGGAACTGGTTTTCTAATTTTGGCTACAAATATATCGCCAACTAAAAAATTGCTTCCTTTTTCTTCTTCTTTGTGTAATTCTATTAGTTTTCCATCTTTTAATAAGGCAAAATCTACAGCATTTTCACCACTTCTGATGATTAATTCTTTATTCATGTTGTAAATTTTTATCCCGACAAAGGTTTTAAGTTATTGGTTTTTTAAACCCTAAATTTAAACCCAAAGTAAGGATGGATTAAACATTATTTTAGGTATTACCCGGTGGAATTATATTAAAATTTTTAATATTAGACATTAAATTTATGCTGATGCTTTATATCTAATATCTAAAATTTCAAATCTAAAATTCCTTTTCAATGAACGTTTAAAAAGAAAAAAGTAGTTTAAAACTACTTTTTCTTTTTGTGACGGTTAGCTCTCGCTCTTTTTTTACGTTTGTGAGTAGCTACCTTATGTCTTTTTCTTTTTTTACCGCTTGGCATGGAATAATTTTTTAGGATTAATAAATAATTTTTTTAAACTGCAATTTCAGTTTTAGTTTTTACTCCTTCTACAAATACTTTTGCAGGTTTAAATGCTGGAATATTGTGTGCAGGAATTTTAATTGTAGTATTTTTTGAAATGTTTCTACCTGTTTTTTCAGCTCTTGTTTTGATAATAAAACTTCCAAAACCTCTTAAGTAAACATTATTCCCACTTTCTAATGATGATTTCACCTCTTCCATTAATGCTTCTACTGTAGATTGAACATCTCCTTTTTCAAGCCCTAATTTTTCTGAAATTTTTGCTACGATATCTGCTTTCGTCATTTTCTTTCGTATTTAATATTTATTGTATTTTTTTAAGAGTGCAAATATAGTAATTAAAAAAACAATATTTCAAGGATAATTGATTAAAATTTAATCATATAAATATTTACTTTTACAACCCAATAAATTTTCATGAATTTTTCTAACTCTTTATTGTCTTGGTATTTACAAAATAAACGTGATTTGCCTTGGCGAAATACAGTCAATCCTTATCCTATTTGGCTTTCGGAAATTATGTTGCAGCAAACTAAGGTAGCTCAGGGATTGCCCTATTTTTTAACTTTCATTAAATCATTTCCAACTGTTTTGCATTTGGCGAAAGCCAATGAAGAACAAGTTTTAAAACTATGGCAGGGTTTGGGCTACTATTCTCGTGCCCGAAACATGCACAAAACCGCTCAGATAATTGCTTTTGAACTTGGCGGTGAGTTTCCAAATAATTATAATGACCTTATTAAACTTAAAGGAATTGGAGAATATACTGCTGCAGCTATCGCATCTTTTGCATTTAACGAAGTGGTTCCTGTTGTAGACGGCAATGTTTTTAGAGTACTTTCTCGTTATCTAGACGTTGAAACCGACATTGCATCGGCAGCAGCCAAAAAAGAATTTTCGGCTTTAGCCAAAGAATTAATGCCGCTAGACAATCCAGCATTATTTAATCAGGCCATCATGGAATTTGGCGCAATGCAGTGCGTGCCTAAAAATCCAAACTGTAATAATTGCATATTTAATACTAGTTGTGCCGCTTTACAAAAGAAAAAAGTAGGAGAGTTGCCTGTAAAGCTAAAGAAAACTAAGGTTACAAATCGTTATTTTAATTATATCGTTTTTTTAGATACTGCAAATAATACTATAATTAATAAGAGAACCGAAAAGGGAATTTGGCACAATTTATATGAATTTCCAGTTATTGAAGCCGATGGTGAATTGGAATTTGAAATTATCTCACAGAAAATTTTAAATAAATTTTCAAATTTTTCTATAGATTCAATTTCAGTATACAATCAAAGCCAAATAATACATAAACTCTCCCATCAAAAATTACATATCAATTTCTATAGGGTAAGTTTAAACGACAATATTTTGGATGGAATTTTCCTAAGTGAATTAAAAAATTATCCATTTCCGATAGTAATTTTTAATTTTATTGAAAAGTATTCTATTTAATTTGTATTTTTGATATACAATAATACCATTTGTTATGTATGGAACTTTAAATAAAGTAATGTTAATCGGACATTTAGGCAACGATGTTAAGATGCACTATTTTGAGGGCGGTAATAGTATAGGTCGTTTTTCATTAGCAACTAATGAGGTTTATATTAATAAACAAACCAATGAAAAAATCACGTCTACAGAGTGGCATAACTTAGTTGTACGAAATAAAGCTGCCGAAATTTGCGAAAAATATTTATCTAAAGGAGATAAGATTTATGTAGAAGGCCGAATAAAATCAAGACAATGGCAGGCAGAAGACGGAACTGTTAAATATACTTCGGAAATTCAAGTTACAGAATTTACTTTTTTATCTGTAAAAAAAGATACCGAAGGAAACAAACAAAATGAATCATCTGATTCAAAAAACACTAACTTTGATGCAATGAATGCTCCAATAGAGAACGATTTGCCTTTTTAATAGTAACCAATTTTACTTAATTTGGACCCAGAGCCCAGTTTTATTCTACTTAATTTAGATTCTAATTTGTTTATTGGAATTTTTGGCATTTGCTGTTTGCTTTTTTGTACAGCCATGGTAGCTGCTGCAGAAGTTGCACTTTTTTCTTTATCGCAAAAAGATTTGGTTGATTTATCTCAAAAATTCCCTTCCCAATCATTAATTGTAAACCAACTTTTAACAAAGCCTAAAAAATTATTAGCTACCATTTTAGTAGCAAATAATTTTCTTCATATTGCGGTGGTGATTCTTTTTTCCTTTTCTTTAGATAGAGTTTTTTCTACAATAGCAATTCCGGCAGTTAAATTTATTGTTGAAGTATTGTTAGTCACTTTTTTAATTTTGCTTTTTGGCGAAGTACTTCCTAAAGTTTATGCAAGTAGAAACAATATAAAATTTGCTTGTTTCATTGCTTATCCATTATTAATTTTGAATAAATTATTATCTCCTATTAGTATTCCTTTAAGGGGATTGACCATCTTTATTCAAGAAAAGTTAGGTAAACAAAAAACTAATTTTTCAATTGACCACCTTTCGCAGGCTTTAGAGTTAACGTCTACTGAAGATACTTCACATGAAGAGCAAAAACTTCTAGAGGGAATTGTTACTTTTGGAAATACCGACACCAAACAAGTCATGAGCCCAAGAATTGATATTTTTGCATTGGAAATTGAGGAAACTTTTTCGGAAATCCTTCCAAAAATTATAGACAAAGGGTATTCTAGAATTCCGGTATTTGAAGACAATATTGACCATATTAAAGGCGTTCTATTTGTTAAGGATTTAATTCCTTATATAAATTCGGAAGATTTTGATTGGAAGACATTACTTAGGGAACCATTTTTTGTTCCTGAAAACAAAAAATTAGATGATTTGTTAAAAGATTTTCAGAGTATGAAAAGCCATTTGGCAATTGTTGTAGATGAATATGGCGGAACATCTGGCTTGGTTTCTTTAGAGGATGTTATAGAAGAAATTGTTGGGGATATTAGCGATGAATTTGACGATGAAAATATTAATTATTCGCAAATTGATGCATTAAATTTTCTGTTTGAGGGAAAGATTAACTTGAAAGATTTTTACAGAATTATTTCAGTAAACGAAGAATTATTTGAAGCTAGAAAAGGAGAAGCCGAAACTTTGGCGGGATTTATATTAGAAATACTAGGGAATTTTCCTAAAAAAGGACAAAAAATACAATTTGAAAACTGTCTTTTTGCCATTGAAATAGTAGATAAAAAAAGAATTAAAAAAATAAAAGTAACCATTGATGTGTAAGTTTTTGAAATTTTGTTTTAGTATGTTTTTAAGTGGAATATTACTAATGAGTTGCAAGAACGAGGTGTTGCCAAAACCACCAAGTCAACTGCGATTGAATTATGCTGTTGCCAGATATGATGCTTTTGAAAATCATTGTCCGTTTACTTTCGAGATGAATTCGGAGGCTGTTATCAAAGAGGATAAAGATTGTGGGTTTACTATCACGTATCCAAAAATGAAAGCAACCATTTATTTAACCTACAAAACGGTGAATAATGATATTGGTTTTTTATTGAGGGACGCACAGAACTTAACTTACAAAATGCATACCATTAAGGCAGATGAAATAATAGAATTACCCTATTTTAATAAAGGGAAAAAGGTGTATGGAACATTTTACGATGTCACGGGAAATGCGGCAACCAACTCTTTATTTTATGCAACAGACAGTGTCAAGCATTTTGTCACTGGATCGGTTTACTTTTATGCAAAACCTAATTATGATTCTTTACTACCTGCAGAAAGTTATGTAAAAAATGATATGCAACATCTAATGGAAACAATAAAATGGAAGTAAATTCCTCATCCCTTCCTCTCTCCAAAGGAGAGGGGGTACCAAAGAGTGAATGTATTTCGAATGATTAATCCCTTAGTAATTTAAAATCTATAATGGAACAGCTGTTAGGCCTTAGTTCCAGTCTTTACATTAGAAACTTTATAAGTTTGACCATCACCGGTAGTTTCCACCGCTTTTACTAAATCTAGTGCTTTTAATTTGTCTAAATCAAAGTTTACTGTGGCTTGTTTTTTATCAAAATCTACTTTGGCATTTTGAACACCTTCCATCTCAGATAATTTTTTTTCAATAGTTTTAGCACAGCCTTCAGGGCAAGTCATCCCTTCAATGGTGAACGAAGCAGTTTCTGGTTTTACTGCTGCCGCTATTTCTTTTTTTACATTTGATTTTATAAGGGTTTTTTCGTTGTTTTTGCAGCTTACAAAAAGTAATGTAGCAAAAGCTATACTAAGGAGGGATTTTGAAAGTTTCATATTATTAGATTTATAAAGTAGGAATCAATTAATTTATTATCACAAAATTAAACTATTTTTTTATCGCCAATTCATAAAATTATGTCAAATTTGTTGCTTAAAAAAAACAATGCAAACCAAACAACTACAGTGGACTTTATTAGTAATACTATCTTTAATATGGGGAAGTTCTTTTATCCTTATTAAAAAAGGGCTTATTGGTTTGTCTCCATACCAATTGGGGGCTCTTAGGATTATTTTTACCGCTATTTTTTTATTGTTAATAGGATTTAAAAGCCTAACCGAAATAAAATTACACCAATGGAAATATATTGCACTCACTTCTTTATTTGGTACTTTTATTCCAGCATTTCTTTTTGCAATTGCCGAAACAAAAGTAAGTAGTTCCGTGTGTTCTATCTTAAATTCACTAACACCATTAAATACTTTATTGATAGGTTTTGTGGCATTTGGACTTTCCTTTAAAAGAAGTCAGTTTATTGGAGTTGTAATTGGCTTAGCAGGCACTGCCATTTTAATTTTTAATGGCAAACAAGAAAGTTCTAGTGACAATTACTATTATGCAATTTTGGTAATTATAGCTTCCGTTTGTTATGCTATAAATGTAAATTTGATTAAGAAACTACTTTCAGATGTAAAGCCTTTAAGTATCACCTCAGGTAATTTTGTGGTTCTTTTAATACCGTCACTTTTGATATTATTTTCAACAGATTTTTTATCAATTGTTTCCCTACCAAAAACGCATCATTCCATGTTTTATATTTTAGTTTTAGGAATAGTAGGAACGGGTATTGCCAACATTTGTTTTTATAAATTAATTCAAATATCAACACCTGTATTTGCGACTTCGGTAACCTATTTAATTCCGATTATAGCTTTTTTTTGGGGATTATTAGATCATGAAATGCTAACTCCTTTGCAGTTTTTTGGGGCATTTGTAATTTTAATTGGAGTGTATTTAGCAAATAAAAATGTGTTGTCCTAAAACAAGTTGACACCAAATCGACTTATAATTAATAGCTCTGAAAACGCACTATAAAAGCGTAGTTAACTTGATTACAATTTCGGCTTAAATTAGCTGTTATTTTTGAAGTATAAAAACCCGAATTCACTTACAAACAATCTAAAAAGAAGTATGAGATTCAGGGCAGAAGTACTGTTTTGGTTCGGATTATAAAATTTATTACTTTAGATTTGAGTAAACCTAACCTTTTGTTTGTTGCTTAATCTAAAGAAACTTCTAGCCCAGGTTATTAAGAAAATAAAAAAAGAAATAGCTGAATAGAAACTAAAGAATACTATTCTTAACAAAATGATTATTATATCAAATGGTCAATAATGCCTTCCCTTTTCTAGAAGTGAATTTATATTTGTAATAACCATTAAGTCGTTTAGTAATAACGAAAGTCCCTAAAAACTTAAACAAATTTTTATAAACCAAGGATGTTTTTGAAATTATCCAAGAATACTTATGTAGTTATTTGCTCAACTTTTCAATAAGAAACCCTCGTAAATACTACTACTTACAAGGGTTTTGTTGTGGTCCCACCTGGTAGTGTTTTGTCTTTTTTAAAAATATTTAGTACTGATAATCAATTAGTTAAAGTCAAAAAAAGGGTATTTTAAGAGTTGAGCAGAGCGTTTTGCTCAACTGCTTGCTCAACATTTTTTTATTATATTTGCTATAGAAATATTAGAAGTTAGCTAAGAATGGGGCTAGGCTAATATAATAATTAAATTTTTATTACTATGATTATATCTGCGATACGGTGGCATAAATCTAACAAAGATGGATTATATCCAATAAAAATAAAACTCTACGAGAACAGAAAAAACAAGTACATCAGTACAGGGCTCTCTGTTCAAAGAGTACAATGGAGTGATGTTAATAATAAAGTTCTAAATAATCACCCAAAGGCTGATTACTTTAATAGTATCATCAAAAATCTATTAGATTCTTATAATCAAACTCAGGAGTATGAGGAAGCATTTGGAGATTTAGAAACTGGAACATTGGGAGATTTATTTGCTGAACGAATAAGAAATTTTCAAATCAGCAATAGAATTTCTAGTGTTAAAAGATACACAACTATCCTAAGACATCTGAAAGAATTAAAACTAACAAACCTCCCATTAAACACTATTAATAAAGAGCATGTAAGCCTATTGCATCAATACTTGATAAACAAGCGAAGATTAACAAATGCATCTTTAAGAAATTATCATAAAACAGTAAAAACCACTTTTACTTATGCAATTGACAACCCCCGATTCGTATTGCCTCGCTTTGACCCATATCATAAATTTGACCCTATTAAAGAAAATGGAGGAACTAAAGTAACGCTTAAATTAAGTAATGTACACACACTTGATGAGGCACTACATTTTGAAATTAAATTATTTTCAAAAGAGTTTTATGCGACTTCTCATTTCCTTTTAGCCTTCTATTTGATGGGCATACGGTTTAATGACTTAATACAATTGAAATTTTCCAATATCAAATTTGATGAGGTTGTATACACTATGTCAAAAACAGGACAAGTGATGCATTGTTATTTAAATGATAAAATACTTAATGTTTTAAAATACTATATCCCCGAAACTATCTACCCTGTAAACACCGAACAATATCACAAATGCAATAATAAAGATGGGAAAACTATTTTTGAGTTGGAGGTTAAATACAGGCAGTTCAGAGATTCAATAATCCACAAACCTCTTATCGAAGATGAAATAAATCAGTTTCAAAATGTTATTAAGGAACGAGATAAATTATTAAGGATTATTATAGAGAAACATTCCCGCAATAATAACCACTTCATTTTTAGTGATTATTTTGAGGATATCACTGATGCACAGAAAGTGTATGAAAAAATAAGCTCTATAAATGCACAGACAAATAAACAACTTAAAGTCATTGCACGACAATACGATATTAAACCTTTTTCGTATTACTCCGCCCGCCATACTTTTGCACATAATTTTAGAAAAACAACAAATGATTTGTATAAAGTTTCAAAGGCTCTTGGTCATTCAAGTACAACTATTACGGAACATTACCTAAAAGCCTTTGACTCGTTGGAACTTTATGAAGATACCGATAAATTTTATAAGGATATGAATACCCTTTATAAAATCTAACCGACCATTTTATATTCTAATGAAAAATTCATTGCTGACCTCCTTTCAAATAAATCTTTCAAACGAGTTAAACCCTCTTCTAACGATATATTAAAACAATCCAATTGTTCCCATATCTCATTCGTTTCTAAAGGATAGGATTTTCTAACTTTGTTTGAACATTCTTCCAACTGATAAATCTGCCGAACTCTTGTATGACCTCCAACTAATAGCAATCTTAATGATATTAAAACCTTTGGCAACCCCTTTTTGTTGAATCTTGTAGAGTAATTCAAACCATACTTGTTATCAAGAACATTAAGTAATTTAACCAAATCAGAGGGTTTAATAGATTTGGTCATTAAATCACTCATTTTATCGTCTTGATAGATAACTACTGGTACCTTTTCAATACTCAAGTCATATGCAATCTTCAATCTCTTATTCCCGTCAATAACAACATTATCATTTGACACAACTATTGGTGATTGTATTCCATATACAGAAACCTCTGTCATTAAACATGAATATTCCCAACTATTAATAATTGACTTATCTACCCATATTGGGTTGAAAAACAAACTTGAAACTTCAACCCATATTACATTATTGTTTATCATATCTCTAAATTTTTAGAGGTAAAATACGCCTTACCAAATGCGGGGTTTAATCGGTTTCCTCGTTTGTTTTTTATGCCACTTCTTCTAATTCATAATCAGATAATCTAACCTTTGATGCCATTACAAATTGTGGGTTTAATTCATAACCCACATATTTTCTATTTGTTAGTACTGAAACCTCACCTGTAGATGCTGTACCGTTGAACATATCCAAAATAGTGTCGCCAGGTTTAGAAGTTGACAATACAAAGATTAAAGGCAAGCTTAAAGGGAATGTCGCAGAATGTTCCATAAGAAATCCTTTATCAAGACACTTCTTTCTTAATTCTAAGGTATTAGAAGCAGCACTTTTTAATATATTGTCTCTAAAATCAAGTCCTGAAACTAATTTTGGATATTTCATTTTAGTTCCCATTGAAATGTTATTGCTATCATCGATGAACTCCGTTAACCAAGTATCATTGAAAAAATAATCCTCGCTTTTTACAAAATGAAATATTGGTTCATAGTTTCTTACACTTCTTTTACCATGTGTAAACTGTGCATTAGTTTTTAACCAAAGATATTGGTCTACGTATCTCCAACCTCTTCTTCTCATCTCAATTAAAAACAACTCAGGCACACTTTGATATTGTCCATCAATAACACAATCGTTGATATTAACAAACAATGAACCCTCACTTTTTAAAACTCGTTTGGTATCTTCAAACAAATCACATAGATTTTTAATGAAATTCAATACGTCCTTCTCAAGTCCAAGTTGATTTTTACCAGTTCCGTAGTTTCTCATTTGAAAATAAGGAGGAGAAGTAATTACAGTTTGAACAGATTCATCTTCTAATTGATATAAATCTTCACAAGATGAATTAAATACCTTTACTTTTTCAGTAATATATTCATATTTTGCTGGAATAGCAACCTCATTATTTTTCTTAAGAAGTTCTCTATCCAATTTCTTATCTAATTCATTAAGAGTAGTTTCCCCTTTATCAACTTTAGATAATTCTTTGTTCAATATTTGAATATTATCTCCGTGAAGTTGAATAACTTTTTTTTCAATAGATTTAATCTTGTTGATTTTATATTGACCTATTGATTTGTAAGCCGTGTCCTTTTCATTCTTAACCACTTTCATTTGTGGGCTAAGGTCTGTTCTTCTTCCTTGTCCAACTGAATAATACGAATCAAAAAATCTTAATTCGGAGGCAATCTCTATCATAGATTTTACTCTAAATTGATTGGTTGATACCGATAACACCGCCTTTAACTCTTCAGGAGTGTCAATAAAAACTACAGGAACTTCCTCAAGACCTAAATCCAAAGCAATTTGATGACGAAGATTACCCGAAATAATCTCATATTCAAAATTTACTAATAATGGAGTCAATAATCCGAACTCACGGATATTGTTACGAATCTCTTCGTAGTTAACAGGAACTACATACATTGATTGTGTTGTTGAATTCTTTTTCAACATTTGTGGAGCCACCACAGAAACATTTGGCACTTGTAATTTGTTCATAATAAATAATTTTTAAAATGAACCTTTACGACTGGTTAAAACGGGTTGTTGTAATGTTATGAGTTTGTCCTCTCAGTAGGGTTTTAAAGACGGTTTATCGTCTTAACTGACAAATAATAATTCTATGAGAAGAATTATTAACATATTTTTTTGTGTTTAGGTTTTCTATTGTAAACCTTTTTACTTTTCTGAATCAACGGACGACAGGCCATCCATTTTTCTTGTAGTGTAATTTGAATAATTTTCATAGTTACAAAGTTATAATTCAGTTAGTATTTCTTTTTGACTCTGCAAATCTAGGAACTAAATTTTGTTATTGCAAATATTTTGCAATAAATTTTAGTAGAAAATTGAAAATATTTTTTATTTAATTGATTATCAATGATTTATTGAAATATTATTTTGCAAAATAAACCTCTCCATTTTCTTTTTTGAGTTGAATCGGGGCTACTTCGTCAATATAATCCTTAATTTTAATAGGAGCTTGATGTAATAATTCAGGTTCTAATATTCCTTTAGGGAATTTTTTTAAGGAACCAAGGTGAACACTAATATAAGGCGGGGATTTAATTCTCCCCTTAAACAAATAAGGCCATTTAACTTTTGCCAATATGTAACCTTTATCAATATCTTTTTTATTCACAACAGAAAGTGTATAAGTTGGATTTAAACGATACTTAATTTCCTCCAACTTACTTGTAAGATATAGATAGTCTTCAATTATTTTAGAACTTTCTTTACTCTCTAATAATTTACTTAATTCTTCTTCAATCAAATTTCCGAATGTCTCGGTAGCTGAATTAGAAAAAATCCCTAAATACTTACTATAATCTCTCATATTTTTTTATTACATATTTTATGCAATATAATAAATTTATATGACGGTTTTGTAAAAACTCGAGTATTTATAGTAAAGAAACCTATTCACAAATATTATGAGGTTATTATTAGACAATTAAACCCAAAACAGGCGCCTTAATAACCCTGTTATCCCCTTTTTTTGCTAAGAAACGATACTAGTAAATTAACAATATACCCACTTAAACCATCCAAATCACCCAAAAGGGATTATCCCACTCATCAAACGAACGACCAAATGAAAAAAAAACAGACCAACAGAATTAAAGTGTTAGTAGAAAAATTACAAAAATCAGAATATCAGAGACCTTTTACTATAATAATTTTAGATTATAAATCAGATGAGTTTTTCGATAAAAACTTCTCTATTTCTAAATGGTTTCAAAAATTAAGTAACTCAAAGAGTACTACCAGCAGGTTAACGAATAGAGAATGGTTCAAAAATATTGATAGCGGATTCTACAAATACTCAATCACTCAAGAAACAACACAAATTATATTAGCATTCAGTAGTGATAAACCAATATTGGAATTAGACCTAAAAGTCAGGATACAAAAAATAAAACCCGCACCTGTTAACATGGTCATTGGAATTGAGGATTGGGAATTATTCAATCAATACTTTACAACATTATTTGACATTCGAACAGGAACAGAAACTTTTGGTAAGCTAAAAACAATGGACTACTATGAATTAGAAAAAATCCAAGATGTTATACAATAATTATTTGATTTTTTCATAAACAGGAATATTTACAGTTATACGATTATTATGAGCAAATTACCATCACTTTTTGGATTTGAAGTTATTAAGAATGAAGAGGACGGCACGGTAGAAATCGATGTCAATTGCACATTCCCTGAAATTAGTAGTGAATGTAGAAAATTATACCAAGCAATAGAAATAGTACTAATTAAGGAAGAACAATTAAAATACCCTTTGAAAATAGAAGAATGGACTTCTATTATTGAACCCACTAACGAGAACATAAAAAAATATTACTCTGTAGATGGGTTCAAATTATTCATAGAAGAAAACAAGGATAAATTCATTGAAACCGTCACTTTTTACAAACCTGAAATAGTATATGTTAATGAAGAGGACGATTTACCTAATATCATTTTTCATTTCTACAATATAAGTCACATAGGAGAATTAAACATTCTTAACCCTTATGATTTTTCAGATAATTGTTTCATCAGTTATAAGAACACAAATCTATTTACCCCCATTAGGATTGAGAAATTAATTAAAAGTGGAATCAATGAAATCTTGATTCAATATATTCCAATTTTCCCCGTAGAAATAATAAAATTTAATGAACATGGGGATATTAAAGACTTTAGACATCAAGAATTAAATAAACCGATTTACAATAAAGAATTATGGTAACACCTACGAGACAGATTATAAAAAAAATACTTAATGAAATTAAAGACGAGGATAACAAACCCAAATTTTCCTACAACATAGAACTCTATTTTGATTCTATAACTTTTAATAAACATATTAGAACCGCAGACTCTTTTTGGAGAATACTAACTACAACATTCACAAATTATAAAGAATTTAAAAAAACAAATCACAAGTGGTTTAAAGAACTTGCCCCTGAAGGATTCTTTTTCTTCACAGAATCGTACAGATTAGTTCAATTTAGAATTTTCATTGAAACAAAGAAGAAAATTGATATCGATGAACTACGATTTAGAATAGAGGAAGTCGTGCCGTTATTAGAACTAAATCATTCAATAAACAGTGAGTTTGAATTTAATAAAATGTTTGCAAATGACATTTTTACAATCCAAAAGTCTGAAATTCAATATATCGGGGAAGTATTAAATATGAAAACTGATAACGACGATGAATCAATAGACTTACCATTTTAAAATGTTATAAATCTTTATATTTCAACCCATATCTTAATGTGTCAATCATTTTTTTAGATATAGAACATGCGGATAATAATGTACACACCAATAAAACAAAATAATTATATTTTTCATAAACCTATATTTTTATAAGTTACGAATTATTAAATCCAATTTCTTTATTTCTTTATAGTCGTCCATTTCAACACATTTAAAGATAATGTTCAT
>Ga0114971_10000691_pt1 | contig 22595 bp, 21 predicted proteins | sample M_140625_MF_Meta_FD_87320 | JGI IMG/M metagenome (GOLD analysis project Ga0114971, IMG submission 87320) | Freshwater microbial communities from Lake Montjoie, Canada to study carbon cycling - M_140625_MF_MetaG | ecosystem: Environmental > Aquatic > Freshwater > Lake | place: Lake Montjoie...
CATTGCTGAGGACATTGTCCACGCGGGTGTTCAGCGAGGAGACGGCGCTTTCGCGGGCGCTGCGCTCTGCGGAGATTGCGGTCTCGCGGGCTGTCGCTTCGCTGGAGACAGCTGTCTCGCGGTTGGCGATTTCGCTGGTGAGGTCGCTGCGGAGTTGAGCCTCGACGCCGGTGGCGCGGGTTTCTTCGGCGCTCACTGCGGCGGCGCGTGCGGCCTGCTCGGTGCTGATGGCGAGTTCGCGGGCTGAGACTTCGGTCGCGAGATCGGTTGCGATCTGAGCCTCGGCTGCCAGGGCGCGGGTCTCTTCGGCGGTGACGGCTGCGGCACGAGCGGTTTGCTCGGTCGAGATAGCAGTTTCGCGGGCCGAGACTTCGCTGGCCAAGTCGGTCTGGAGCGCGGTGACTGCCGGTGCGGCTGCCACGCGAGCGTCGGTGTAGTAGAGGTTGGTGGTGCCTTCTGCGATGTTATCCGTCGTGCGAGGACGAAGCTGCCAGGCTGTGCCGTTGAAAATCCACGAGCGGTCGCCCGAGGTGAAGATGTCGTTGAGGGCCGGTGAAGGCGGGAAGTTGAGAGCTGCCATATTATTTATTTATTGTTTTTTTGTTGTTATACTGACGTTTGTATCCAGTTGCCCCCGACATAATCGTAGGCAATGAAAGTGTTCGAATCGATCCAGCGGTCGTTTTCCTCTGGATTGGCGGGAGGAATCGGCGAATTAAACGTGCTGTCGCGCGAGATTTTCTCGTAAGCTGTTCCTGTCCATGCGTAGGCGACGCTGCCTGCCATGTAGATTTTGCCCTTATCGCCCTGTGTGGGAAATTGGTTCACAGCGGTGAAGTCCAGCACATCGTCGCGGTTGTTAATGATCTGCGAGACGAGGAGCGGCGTCATCCACTTATCATTAGCCGTGCCTGCAAGCGCCTCGGCGAGAGTGGCTTTGTAGTCGGGCAGCGAGCCGGGAGTGCCCTCAGTGCCCTTGATGTAGTCGTTGGTGATATTGATCGGCAGCGGGCGGGAGGTCTGGGTGCAGAGTGTGCCGCCGACCTCGTATTGCCACTCGATCTCCAGAGTGAGCGGCACGCGCTCGGGAGCCTCGGCGAAGAGCTCCTCCATGGCAACGGTATTGAGATCGAGCGTAAAGGTATAGGTGGGAGCGGAATCGCCCTCTGGCGTCGAGACGACCCAAGCGTTGGAAAACACGACGAGTGCGCCCTCCTGATCGCCGGGTGCCTTGATGCCGACACGCCCCACGGCCCCCTCGGGCAGCGCACACGGCATATTAAATCGCGTGAAGCGCACCTCGACCGGCATGCGGTCGTGCCTCGCGGCCCACAAACGCTCCAAGAATGCCCCGCTCCAGGAGGACGGCTTGCGAGTGTCTATGTCGAGCGAGAGGCGCATTACCCACGCGCCTTGGCGTCAACTCTGCTCGGCGGGGTTCACCACGGAGGACACGGAGGGCACGGAGGAGGGGAAGCTAGACCGCGACCCACGAGAGCGCGCCATTCACGGAGCGGAGGGCGTAGGTGCCGGAGGCGGGAGGGGCGGGGATACCGAGATTGACGCGAGCCTGCGCTGGGGTGGTCGCGCCTGTGCCGCCCCCTTCGACGGTGCGGACTCCGTTGGTTTCGACTGTGGTTGCGTTAAATTTTTTGTCCATTGTTAAAAGCGTATTTGTTGATACTCGCCATTCACGCGGCAGTTGATGATCCCACTGCCATCTGGCAGGGAGACGCTTGCGGAAATGATTTCGCCGTCCAACTTGACCTTATCAAAGATAGCTTGCGCTGAAGCCGCATCATCTGGCTCAGCTTGGGAATAGAAAGAAAGCTCCCGCAGCAGTGCTTGGCGTTGCTCGTTCCAGAGCGGACGGCTTTGGAGGATTTTAGTTTGCTCGTCTGTAATATGCAGGTCTGTGCGGATCTTCCATTCGCCGTTGATTAGTTCGATTGTTTTCATATCTGTCCCTCAAAAATATTGCCGTTTATGTCGATGCAGTTCTGTTGGAACGCCAATAGCCTGACGCGGCCAAAAACGATATTACTTGTCATTGAAATCACCGACCCACCCTGTTGCCCGCTGACTTGGAATCTAAACCCCGCTGGGTAGCCGTTGCTTGCGGGAACATTGAGGCTAGCGTTTTTGACATAATAAGGAACTCCGTTTTGCAATGGAGCACCGCCGACAAGCCCAGAAAAAATCACACAATCACCCTCCCGGAAATTGCTTGGCCCAAGAAATTTTGTCCCAGGATTTGCCGTCGAGTAAATGCTGATCCAATTTACACCGCCGTAGCTCACAACCGCACTCGATGGGGGGGCGGAGAGAGAAAAGGGCGAATCTGCCCTGCAGCCGATATACTTGCCTGCCGCCACGCCAGCCCGAAAAGACTCAAACCCTCCAGAACAATTTGTAAAAGTGCCCGAAGCATGGCTATAAGCACCAAAGCTACCCAGTCCTCCAGAGCAGTTCGTGAATACTCCACTTGCCGCAGGCGAGTCCAGAAATGCTCCGTTTACGCCGAAGCTGAAGTCTTCGGCCTTGCAGTTGATAAACTCGCCACTCGCCTCGCCTACTAAGTCACCCTCGCTACCATCCCCTCCAAAGGAGCCATATCCCGCCTCGCAGTCTATAAACTTACCGCTGGCAAGCCCCCCACTCGCAAAACTACTACTCCCCGATTTACACCGAATGTATGTCCCGCTGGCCACAGGCCGCGCGCCAGAGGAGAAAAGAGTAGAGCCAAACGACGCATCACCAGCAATGCAACCGATAAAAGTCCCGCTGACCTCTCCTCGGGCTCCAAATCCTTTTATACACTTGCAATTTTCGTAAACCTGAAGCGGCTTACTATTTGCTGGATTGAGTTCCGCCAAAACCTCAATTCCAACAACTCGGATGTTATTGGCACTAACAGACAAGGACTGAAGAACCTGAAATTTCAACCGCACAGCAGGCGATTGGAAGCAACTTCCCAGCCCAATCACATCCACAAATTCTGCATCAAAAGTCAGAGTGCCAGTCAAATTATATGTGCCCGGTAAGATAATGAGAGCCGCCCGGTTTGAACTTGACTTCGCCACGCCATTTGGCTGCAAGAGTTTTGCAGCATTATATTTGTCGGCAAGGTTGTCGCCAGGCTGGGCAATGATGTAGTTACTGGTCGAGAGAGGGAGTCGGGCAAAGACTTGATCAATGGAGGCCGCACCGATGGCGGCGCGGAAACTCTCTGCGACATACCCCAACGGGCCCTCCATCACAGATACCTCACCGTCGGAAATCGTCAGAGCAGGTATGTCATTGGCAGGGTCCCACAACTGCATCGCAGCGCGAGCGACTGAAGGCACCCCGTCGGCAGCAGGAGCCGCGCCGATGGCTGCGCGTAATTTGTCGGGGAATGTAACAGACCACGGATTATCTACAGGACTTAAACTGCCATCGCATTTAAGTGCTACAACAGCCGCGTCTTCATTATCACGCAACTCCATCGCTGCGGGAGCGATGTTTTCATCCTGCGGGTTTCCATAACTTTTTACAGCCCCAATGTCAGCAGGTGTGAGCGCATCTGCAGCGCCTGCGGCGTGGGTGGATTTGTGAGCAATAGTGGATTCGAGAGCCATAGTCTTATACGTGTGCGATGTAGTATTTTTGTCCGGCCACGGTGCCGATGAGGCGTATAGCGTTTGTGGCTACGGTATTGCCCTCGAAGCACAGGGAGGCCCCGCCGTCGAGGCGCAGGGTCGATGTGCTGGCCACGCCGCCGAGCGAGAGGTGCATGGTGGCGGTGGAGAGGTTTTGAATGAGCAGGTATTTGCGGGAGGCATTGGCTACGAGCACCTCGCTGGAGGTGAGAGCGGCGGTGCCAGTGACTTCCGAAACTGCCGCCGATCCGCCGAGCGTGACAGGCACGCTGCCGCCGCCATTTTTGAGCCAGGGAGCGGGAGCCGCGCCGGCCACGGTATTCAGGTCGGCGAGCATCACGACTTCCTCGGCGTTCATGCCATCCTCGTAGAAGATGGTGAGTTGGTCGGAGTTGGAGTGTGCAGTGGTATCGCAAGCCAGTGTTACCACGGTATTTCCCGCTGCTTGGTAGCTTGTGGCCCCCAAGCCGGGTGCGGCGAAGTTGTAGATGATCTGCCCGAGCGTGGCGTTCACGATGAGGAGAAGGCGCGCTTGCGGGATCGTGATGCCTGTAATAGAGACTCGGCGGGCCGCCGCATCGAAAGTGTAGAGATTAGCAATTTGCTTCATATTTTTTACATTAAAATGTCAACCCAGCGCGATAGAGAGAGCGATCTGCTGGGAGGCGGCTTGCGGTGGTGGTGGTGGCTGTGGCTGCATCTCGTCTGTGCGCGTGTAGTCATTATCCACCACAAACGCTACCGAGCGGCTCGTCTGCCGCGCCCCGCGATACGACCACTCGACCTCCAGCACGAAGCTCACCTGAGCCAACTCCCCGCTCGGCGAGGAAAAGGCATCCACGAGCTGCTGCGTAGCCAGATTCAGCGAAAAAACATAATACGCCGCCACGCCATGCCCCACCTTGCGCCACCCCGCGCTCCCAGCCACTAACGCACCGGAGTAATCGCGGGCATTCTTGATCGAGAGCCTGCCTGTGGCCGTGTGCGGGAGTTCCCTGCCCGCCCCACCCTGCGTGAAGCGCACCTGCACGGGAAAGGTGTCACCACGCCGCGCCGAGAGCGATTGCACGGCACTGCCCGTGTAGTCGCTCACTGCCAGAGTATCCAGATCGATCGAAAGGCGCATTTTTTATTCTCCCTGCGCGTCAACCCAGCACCCAAGCGGGCACTGCGCCGTAGCCAGACGCGCCTTGATCGGCATGTAGCACCCACACTCACCGCATACGCCCGCGTGGTAGCTCGCGCACTCGCGGCAGATGCTCAAGCGCCCCTCAGCCTGCGCAAGTGGAAACCCCGCCTTGGCCCAAGTAGAAATCTCGCCCCCAGCGCGATAGGCCGCCGCGAGCGGGTTCATACGCATGGCGCAGGATCAGGCAGCCCGCCCTGCCGGTAAAATACCTTGCGCGTGCCATCGAGGGAGTCTGGATTATTGAAGTCGTAAGCCCCGATCGTGTGCGGCGGGATGATAAAGGCGTTGCAACGCGACAAGTTATCCTGCGAATCACTACTGTCGATATGATAAGGATAGAGATACAGCGAGCCACCTGGATTCTGTCCCGTCGAACCACCCGAGTTCCATATATTGAGTGTAAGCGTTTGGCCTGCTTGCAGGAATTTTAGAAAAACATTAGGCCCCCAAATATATCCAGCCTGATCGTCCGCGAAAACCCTCTGCCCATCGATCACAAGATCGTCATCGACTTGTAAATTCCCACTATAAACCAAATAGTCCCTATCGTATGGCCCTACAGTAAAATCCGGCAGGTTCCCAGCACCCGCTGGCACATTCTCATCTATCACTCCCCAACCCGGAGAGACCTCCAGACGCTGGCTATCAGGAACCACTCCCTGCGCGATCGAGCGCCACACCCCGATCACCGCCCCGTCGCACACATTACCTCGGTCATTTTCCCCACCTGCATTATCGAGGTAGGCCACGCCGAGCGGATTCGCCGTGTCTTTGTAGCTCCCCCACTCGAAGGTGGCCCCGTCACAGTGATGCCCCGACTCCGAGCAACCGGGCTGCCCGTAGTTCACTTGCATGAGTCCGCCCTCCCAGAGCTTCGCGGCAGGAAAATCGAGCCAGATCAACTTTCGAGTGGCCTCCGTCGGGCAGCCATCGTAAAGAATTTCTCCAGTCTTCGACTCGATAATGACATGCCCGACGCCAGGGTGACACGCGCTGTAGGCGCACCGGAACCAAATCCAGCCTGCACCGGGACTCAGGCCGCTACCAATTAGCTCTCCAAGCCCTCCAGGAGGGCAAGTTTCTACCAGCGGTTCGCAAGCGCTCATACATCCCCCTTCACAAAGATCGATAGGTTTGCCATAGTTCCTGGTGGGATGTCGCTCGGCACATGCAGGCGATACACGCCGTGTCGCCCCTCCATAGGCAACGCTGCGCGGCATATCTGCTCACTGCCTGAGAGGAAATCGTAGGCCATCCCCGTGCGCGCACTGCGGTATGCGGCAACCGCGCTCTCCTGCACATGGTAAAAAAACTTCAACCCAAGCTGCGCGGCCAAGCGATCCGTCACCGCGCCTCGATCTGTGGTGTAAAAAAGCACTTGAACACGCCCTGAGAAGCCAGCGCGAAGGTAAAATTCCCCCCAGCACACTCCCGGCAGGAGCGGGATTTCGGCTTGGAAGACGCAACTGCGCAGCACCCCGTCGAGCGTCTCGCCCACATAGTCGGCATAGCTCGAAGTAGTCTCCACCGCCAGCGACTGCACTTGCGCCCCAGCCGTGCGCAAGACCCCCTGACTGCCACGCGCTACAACAACACCCCCACCAAACCTCCAGTCCGACGCCGCCATATCCTCCGGCACCAAGTCTCCAGCCTGCACAACGGGAACGGTCGGACTACCCGCCCCTCGGTAGAAAAACGGCATCTTCCCACCTACACCCGCAAAGGTTGGAGCCACACTGCTGCTCGCTATGGAGGCCGTGCCTCCTCGGGTCGTAAGTTTGCGCTGCCCCGCACTAACGCCCCAAGATCCGCGCCACGCCGCCTGCGACACACTCGGGTTCCCAAGAAGCTCCGCCAACACCTCGCCGAATGTGTAATTACTCACCCCCACACCGCCATTCCCGTCAGTTACCAATGGCACCTCCTGCACGATAAATTTCACCTCATAGCGATCCACCAGAAACGAGCCCGAGGCACTTCCAAGCCCGCCGCTAAGTTGAGCACAGCCCACGACGCCGCCCGGCTGTTGCCCCGCATCGGTAATATTGCTTTGGAAGCCATCGGGATACGGCCCCTCGAAGATCGCGATCATCTCGCCAGTCTCCTGCGGCGTGCCCCAGAATCTCAAACCATCCGGCGAAGACCCCCAGTTCAACCCCAGCGGGATAGCGCCCTCGCGAGTCCACCGCGCATTCGTATACTTCGCCCCGCGCAGCGTGACCTCATTGTAAGGCTCCACAGACATACCGCCCACGACCACTTTTCGTGTTAGCCTCACCACGCCGACCGAGGCCGAAATCGAGATCGTCGCCGTGGTCGCTCCACTTGTGCCTCCTGGCCCGGAAGCTGTGAGCGTGATCGTCGCATTGCCACTATTCTGCGGCGTGCCCGTGATCGCCCCTGTGATCGGATTGAGCGTCGCCCAGCTTGGCAGCCCTGTCGCCGCCCAGCTTGTGACGGGACGATTCGCGCTGTCGGTAAGCGAAAATATCTTACTAAACGCCGTGCCTATCAATCCCGAGACAGCCTGCCCTGCTACAATGATCGGCACGCCAACAGCGATCGTGAAGGCGACACTCACCATGCTTGTGCCACCGTCTCCTATGGCCGTAAAGCTTGCTGTGAAAGAACCTTTTGTGGTCGGCGCCCCTGTTATCGCGCCCGTGCTCGTATCGAGCGATAGCCCCACTGGCAACCCCGTCGCCGCCCAACTTGTGACGGGACGATTCGCGCTGTCAGTGAGCGAGAGACTGGAGAGCGTAAACGCTACCCCCACCTTGCCCGAGAAACTCTGCCCCGCCACGATAATCGGCGGCCCCACCGCGATCGAGATCGTCACCTCCTCCGTATCCGTGCCGCCAGGCCCCGTGGCCGTGAGCGTAAGCGTTATGCTGCCGCGATTTTGTGGCGTTCCCGTGATCGCTCCCGTAGTCGGGTTGAGCGTAGCCCAGCTTGGCAAACCGAGCACCACCATATCCTCAATCCGATAGCTCGTCGCCGCCCAGCTTGTGACGGGACGATTCGTGCTATCGGTAAGCGAAAATATCTTACTAAACGCCGCGCCTACGGTTCCCGAGGCAGACTGCCCCGCCGTGATGATCGGCACGCCATCCGTGATCGTGAAAGCGATACTTGTCGCCGCGCTTGTGCCGCCGCCGTTGGTAGCAGTGAATGATGCCGTGAATGAACCCTTTGCGGTAGGCGTGCCGGTGATCGCGCCTGTGCTGGGATTTTGAGCTAACCCGGCTGGTAAGCCCGTAGCAGTCCACGAGGTGACAGGCCGATCAAACCGATTTGGCGATGAGTCATCGAGAGCCGGAGTGGTCGCAGTAAACCACACGCCCACCTTACCCGAAAAGCTCTGGCCCGCCCTAATAATCGGTCCCATAAATTAACGCACCACATCCCTCCGCACGCGGAGTTGGAACTTTTGCGTGGTGATTTTATTGATCGCAGGCCCTGGTGCCCCGCTGGGCCGCTCGATCTCCAACTCAAACTCGGCATACGCATCGCCCTCCGTGCCCGATTCTGTCTCAAAGTCGCTGAGCCATGCCGCCAACTCAGGAGACTCCAAAGACACATAAAGGCGGAACCGCGTCTCATAAACTCCCGCGATGAGTTGCGTGGTCTTCCGAAAGGCCGCTCGATCGGTCGTAAAGAAAGGTGCATCCGCCCCCCAAAGCGCAAACCGCGCCATGCGCAGTCGCGGCACGACGGCAGCCAGGCTGGAAGAGAGGAACTTCAGGTCGAACACCACATCATCCCCATAGCGCACCGTGCCAGCCACAGCGGGCTTCGTTCCCGAAGCAGCCTGTGGATCCGGCAGCGAGACATCCCAGGTGTCGGTGCGGATGGTCACGACCTTCGCCACCTCGACCTCGGCGGTCTCGAAAAATCCCAGCAGAAACACCACAGGAGCCGAGACCTCGCCTGCCGCATTTTTTGCCGAGACGGCGAGTTGCCAGATGCCCGGCACCGTGCCCGCTCCGGCGAGCGTGCCGCTGGCAGCGTGGAGCATCAAGCCGTGCGGAAGCGGCTGGGCGGAGTCTACACTCCACTCAGCCACAGGCTGATCCGCGATGAAGCGAAAGGTAAAGTCCTGCCCGATCCCGTAGGCCAGGATCGATTGGTTGGAATTAACGACTGGTGCGGCCATACCCCACGCGGAGCGAGTCAACGCATCAACTCATCGTGGCTGGCGCGTCCTCTTCATCATCGACCGCACGCACCATGTAGGCGGCGTAGCCCTTCGGGTCGGCGACGCTGTTTTCAGTGTCGAACTGCCCGATGCGCACACGCAAGAGGAAGTCGCGGTCGGTGGGCAGGGCGTCGAGCGGCACGGGCGTCGCCTTGTCGAAAAGTTTTGCATAGCCCTGGTAGCCGAGATCGTTGCGATACGGGTCAGGCGCGCTGTTGCCATCCGGCCCCTGCACATTTTTATCGCCCCAGTTTTTGAGCCAGATGCCCATGGGATTGATCGTTTTCATCTCCGTGAGGAGCACTTCCTGCTCCATGAGAGGCGGCAACCAGAGGAAATCGCCCAAGTTTGGCCCCACGGGAGCCGTGAAGGTGAGTTCCTGCTCGCCGCTCTCGGTCGCCGTGCGACTCAGCACGAGCGTATTACTAGCTAGGTCGATGCTCTTGATGTAGGTCGTGCCATCGAGGCCGCTGGAAATGCCAGCCCCCGTCACGACCATGCGGTAAAAGAGGCTGCCAAGCTGCGGATCTGAGATCGCGACATTTGCCGAGCCGCTGGTGAGCGTGCCTGGCATCGTGAGTTGGAGCGTGGGCGTTGTCTGATCCGTGCGCACGCCGATCTCGAAGATCACGCTCCAAACCGCCGAGGAGGTATTCGCCATCAGGCGGAAATAAAAAAGCCGCGACAGCTCAAATTCCGAGCCTGCCGAGAAGCTCTGCGGCGAGAAGGAAAAGGTGTAGAGCGTGCGTTCGAAGCTCTCGGGGTAATAACTCGTCGTGCCCGGCTTCTGGCGCACCTTGTAGAAGAGGCGCCCATCACTACCGAAGACACCACCAGCTTCCAAGCTGCGCGCAGGCCACTTGCTCGTCTGCGGGAGGGTGATCGCCTTGGCCGTCTGGTTACGGAAGACATGGCCTTTGCAGGTATCCGCCAGAGGGAGAACCGGCAACCCATCGACCAGCGGCACCTCCTCCAACTCGGCGTCGTGAATCGCGGGCAGAAGCCCCAAGGCGGGAGCCGGAACCGACTCGATCGATTTCATGGAACTTATGATCATAGCGTTTGCTCCACTGTCATCTGCGTGGCAGGCATGAGCACACTCACCTGGCCAGTCGGCGCAGGCGTGCTGTCATCCACATCCCACTGCGCCAAGCGCACGGTGAGGAGGAAGTCGCCCTGTGGCAATTCTGGCCCGATGGATTCGACATAATCGGTGAATTGGCTTGCGCCGATAGCCTGCCCGCTTTCGTTGAGCTTGCGAGTGAGCTTGAGTGCGAATTGCCGCGTCTCCGAGACACCTCGGGAAAATCCGATACGCGGCGCAGCGAGAAGCACCGCTTGCCCCACCGCCCCCACATTGGCACCTGTCGTAGCGGGAGTGCTGGCCGAAGAGAGCGGAGCCGCCTCCACAGACATGACATACCCTGCGCCCGCGACCATCGTTTCGGTGAGGAAAGAAAGATCCAGTTGCCACGCGAGGCTCAAGTCCGAAGCCAGCGGGAATTGCGCCGCTCGCACCACGATACGAAGGAGTTCGCGCTCCATCTCGATCGGGTGGTAGCTCGTCGTCGTGCCTGCCCGCCGCAGGGCATAGAGAGCGCGCCCATCGCCACCGAAAAATCCACCCGCAGGCACACTCTGTCCCTTGCGCCCGCCCCCGGCAGGCAGCGAAAGTGGCAGCGACCCTGCGTTGCGATACACATTCCCCGCCGCAGCCGTGAGCGTCGGCAGGGCCGACACATCCTGCGCGGTGGCATCGTGGATCGCGGGGAGCAGCCAGGCATATCTTCCATTTCGCATAGCGGGATAGAGATTTGGCAGAGCTGTGGTGGACGCCGTGCCAGCCGCTGTGAGGCGCGTGGCAAATTCGGCGATCGAAACCCGCGAAATCATGCTGGTTTTCTTCTGCGCAGCTTCTTGATCGGCTTTCACCTTCACATCCACCGCTGCCTTGGCAGCAGCCTCTTGCGCGGCCTTGAGTTCCGCTGCCGCCTCGGCCTTGACGCGTAGCAACTCGGCATCGAAAAGTTTCTTCTGGTCTTCGAGTTCCGTGCCAGCCACGACCTTCGGCTCCTGCCCCTTGCCCGCAGGCGCGATGATCTGGCTCGCGAGCGAGAGTGGCTCGCCCTCGCCGCCTTCCATCGCGATATCCGGCAGGATCTCGCCGATCGGTGGGATCTGCACCTTTTTCTTCTCCAGACCGCTGCCGAGCGAGGACACACTGCCCCTCGGTAGCAATAGCTCCAACCGAGCGATCCGCCTTTGAAAATCCTCTAAAATGACCCGCAGTGATTCGCCAACAGCCCCGCTTTGCGTGATCGTTTTGATCTGATCGATCGGGTGCGTGTGGATCGTGAACGCGCTTTTCTGCCCGTAGCCGAGCACCACGACCACCAAGCCATCCTCATCCGGCGCTTCGTCGAACTCCAGCGAGACACTTCCCGCCGACTCAAACCTCAACACATACTCATCATCCCGCAGTTGGCGACCCGAGGGCTTATTCTCGCGCACATCCACGGAAACGACCCCCTCATCCTTGTAAATCGTGCTTTGCCCCACCTGCTCGACGCCACCACCCAAGCCATGATCGATCGTGAAATTTTTCGTGCTCCCGTTGCCGATCACCGCCGTGTAGGCCGCCTGCTGCCCGACAAGAAATTGCGTATCCGAGAATGGCACATAGTCCACCGGCATCGGTCTGCGCAGCCAATCGATCGGCGGACGCACCGCCAGCGCATCCCACAGCACATTGCGCTTGATCGTTGCCGTGGTCTTCCAGAGTTTGATCGTTTTCGTGCCCTCCGTCGGATCTGTGGGATTCTCCCACACGGTAGCATCCACCTCAAAAGGCAGCGTGACACTTTCCTTGTCCTGGAGCATTTCCGCCAAGTCCGCGCTCCCCAGGTCGAGGTCGAAAACATAGTTCGGCGACGGCGTGGAATAGGGAACGATCTCCAAGTCCGCGATATCGTAGCCCGCAAATGTGCCCCCGAACTCGATATGCGCCACATTGTTATTCGGATTTGTCACCGTTACGGTGCCACCATCCTCGGCCAGCAAGGTGTTGAGAATCCGCCCGATCGCCACCGTGCCGTCTTCCTTGCTCGCCAACGCCGAGCGCTTCAGCCCGCGCTTAAATTGATACGCCCCACGGAAATCGGGAGGCACCGCGAGAGCTTGGATCGTATTCCAGATCGTAGCCGGGAATCCGCCGCTCCTGCCACCCGACTGCACGCGTGTAATCACCGGCACCGGAGGCAGCCCGACTGTTGTAGAATCCGTGAAAACCACTGGAGCTTGAGCCAGTTGCAGGGAGTATTCATGCCCACTCGGGTTCATGCCGCCCGAGAGGAAGACCTCCGCTTGCGCCGCCGCCGTAGCCGACCCTGTTTCAAGGAGGGCCACACCGACTAAAGCACTCGCCGCCGCACTGGCATCCACCGCCGCCTTGATCGTGGCCGCCGTAGCCGTGAGCGCCCCCGAGGCCCGCGAGAGATTCACCGTGATCTTGCTGCCAGCGACACTCACCGACATCGCGGCCTCCGCGCTCGGAGCCACATATCGCACCGAAATGGCATTGCCTGCTTCGCCTTCCAGCTTGCTGATAAAAGTGAGCCCGTTGCTGCCGCCGAGAGAAAGCCGCGCCTTGCGTTCGGGAAATCTCCTGCCGCCAAGGATTTTGCCAAAAGAAGTCGGTCGCAACCCATCGCCCACCACCGAGAGCGCCACCTCACCGCCATCCACACGGCGGATCAAGATCGCATTCGCCCCCTCATCGCAGCGGAACGCATCGGGCTTACCCGTGAGCGCATTGAGAGCCTCCTCGACTTCCAGCGCACCGGCATTGAAGTCAATTCTCTCCGTGGTATTTGCCAAGGTGCTTGGCGCTGTGCCGACCTTGATTTTATACCACCCACTCTCAGGCCAAGCCCCCTCGCGACCGATCGCCGCGCGCAGGTTTAGGATACTCAACTCCGTCTCGCCGAGCGCCCCTGCGCTATCGCGCTGGAGAAACCGCAGCGCATACGACACACTCTGCCCCGCTACCCAAGAAAAATTCAGCGGGGATCCTGTCGATCCCGTCGCCTCGCGCGTGCTCAGATTCGCGTAAATATACTCGTTACCAGCCATCCCTGCCCCGCCAAGCGTCAACTATGGCTCTGGTAGCGAGATTTCTGCCTCGAAATACGCGGGATCGAAGCCAGAGGGCGATTTACCGATCCAGCCAGCGTCACCCAATCCACCACTGCTAACTGCCCACTCGTCAAAATACGGGAATGCTGGATCCAGAGCCGCAGCAGGCCGCAGGCTCTTGAGGTATTCCGCTTTGGAAACCGCTTCCTTGTTTAGACTCATATCGTCCAGAACCTCCCCTCGGTGTTTTTAGAATTGAACACCGCCGCCATGAGGCGATTTAACTCAGAATTCTGCGCAGACAGAGTAGCGACAGGAGCCAGTGTGTAGCGACCCGTGATCGGCAAAAGCGACATATCTGTTTTCGCAGGCTTGTTTTGCGGCACGACCAGCTTCCAGCGGTATTCGAGGTTCCAGTAAGTATGGTGCCTTACATACGGCACCCACGCCTCCGTGACCTTCGGCCCATTGTCTCCCATCTCCGGATTCTCGGGCGAGAGCAAATAAATCGTGGCTATCATCCAGCAATCGAGGCCCGGATCGGTGTAGTTCCCCGTGAGCTTGTCCATGATTGTTGGCTTCTGGTTCGGCGGCGGACTGCCCACGCCCAAGATTGCCCTTATGCCATAGCGGTCGAGCGCAGCGGTGTCGAAGGTGACATTGTATTCGATCGAGTCAAACGGGTAGTTGAAGGTCGAGACATCCATCTTCGAAGTCGGACGAGCGCATTGCAGGTAGATGCCTGTGCTTGCCACATACCTCGGGTTTTCCGGCACTTCTTCCAATTTGATCGCCTCGCCCGAGACAGACACACCATCCGTGTAATGCACCGCCCCCAGATCTGCCAGCCCTGCCGGAATCCCGCCCTTTCTGGTAATCAGCGCAAAGGTATCAAAAAGTGGAATCAGCGGCCCGTCGAGTAACCCTGCCGCCGCCAGCACATCCTGCGTCTTGCTGCCGCCAAGCTTGCTACCGCCCAGTAGGTCACTGGAACTCTTCTTCTCGCCCACCTTGATCTTCTGCGAGCCAGGACACACCGGGTCGATGCCATTCACAAAGCCTGGGTTCACCACGGCGGCAAACCCCGCGATCGCCTCGCCCTTGTTGTTTTTGAGAGCTCCCGACTCCTGCGTAAACCAACTCACGGTCGTATACCACGGGTGCATCCATTGCCCGAGCGACTCCGCTGTGTAGAGGATGCGTTCGCCCATCCGGCGTTCGCGCACCTGCACGCCGTCGCGGGCGTAGAAGATGTTTTTGGCCCCATACGAGCGCGTGCCCACGCCCGAGCCCGAGTCCACCGTGTTTTTCTGCTTTTTCCTTGGGCGTAGAATCATAGCGCGGCGAAGTAATGGTATCTGCCCTTGTTGCTCGTGTAGTGCATGTAGTCGAAGTAGGCCACCTGCCCGAGCACACCCGACTTGGAGTAGGTCGCGATCGGGTGTAGCCAGTATTGGTTCCCGTAGGCGTGGTCGAGCCGCGTGCCCTTGGAGATCACGATCGTGAGGTCATCCTCCGCCGGAGGCGTGGGCATCTTGCCCGTTTCTCGATCTATTTTGATCTTAATGCACACATAGCAGCGGTAAAATTCATCAAATTCCAGCGTGCCTTCGACCTGCGGCTGCCCGCCCTGCACCAATCGCCCATCCGACCCCGTGCCGCTGATCGGCTTGCCGTTCACGATCGGCTCATAGCCATTCACCGTGCCGCGACCTACCGTGACAATAAGCTTGTCGCCTCCCGTTTTTTTCTTGGGATTCCCCTCCAAGTCCTTCTCCACCATGTTCGCCCCCTGCACGCCATTCAGGCCGCCGCGCACCTCCCAGGCTCCTGTGAATTTTCTCATGATGCGATCGCCTTCCGTATCGCCTCGTCCTCGGCGATGAGTTCCTCCAAGTTCCTCCAAGTCAGCGCCTCCAAGCTGAATCGAAACCGCCAGTCCCTGTCGCCGCTCTTCTTGTAAATCTTGCAGGCGAGATCAAAATACGCCATCTGCGCTACCTTGCCGTATTGTGAGAGCGCGGCGAGCGGGTAATACCAACTCTTCCCCTCCGCCTTGCCGGATACCTGTCCAGCCCCCACGACCTCCACCGTCACATCCTCAGTGAGCCTTGGCTCGTTGCTCTTCGGGTTGATCTTGCCATTCGTGCCCGGCGTGACCCTCAAGCACACCCAAGCCATACCACCCGATCCGCTAAAGCTCAGCGAAGGCTGCCCGCCCGTCACCGCCACCCCGTCCGGCATGATACCGCCTATCGGCACCCCGCCGATCGTCGGCTCCATGCTATTCACATACCCACGATCCACGGTAATCTTAGGCGACGGGCCATCCGTATTCACCGTGACCCACCACGACCCCTCAAATCTCTCGCCCCGCTGCCGACGCAGGGAGACCAAGTGCCGCCCCGCGACCTTACGCACCGCTACGCCAGTCCCGGCATCCACATGCACCGGCTTAGCCGGACGCGGTATGATGAGCAGAGGGATCATACCGCACCGATAGGAGTTCTCGCAGGATTGCCTGCCGGAGTCGGATTAGTGAAGGAGTAATCCGCATCATAAATCGGATCCACCCAACCCACGACTCCTCCGTAGCGCCATGTTTTACTCTCGTATTGCTCGCTTCCAGCACGCCGAACACTGTGATCGACAAGCAACCATGGGAGGCGACCTTCTTGATTGCTATTGCCTACGAATTTGAAAGCAATATCCGCCCCAAGTTGACCCTCCGGATTTTGAACAACCCTATCCTTTCGGGAGTATCCCAGCTTGTCGATCTGGGGAAATGACATAACGGACCCCACCTCGATCAGTTGGCGAGTCATCGTTACACCCGGCACCAGAAATTCGCGCGTGCCGTAGTAGGGATTCTTCGCACCATTGAGCATCCTCGGGAAATCCACTTCACCGTCCTTGAACACGCCACCCCCTACCTCCATGATTTGCTTGAGATTGGGATGCACAGTGATCGGTAGCTGCATGAGCGAGACCTCCATCGACCACTGCGATTTCTTGTCGCTCTGCTGCCGATCCGTCGGCGAGTCGGGCATTTCCTTTCCCGCACGGAAGACCCACTCTACCCGAGTGGCCACGCCTTCATTCCGCACGCGACGAACCTCCATGACCGGCGCTATACCGGTAAAATCCACATAATCCGCTACTTTTGGCGTCGGAGGCATTGTAAAGCCTTTCGACAAAGCATAGATCGAGATTTGCACTTCCAATATGCCTGGCTTGCGCCAAGAAATGCCGTCGAGCTTGTAGGGCGGCGTGCCATCGAGCTTGGGATCCATTAGTTCGCTACCCCCTGTATGCCTGGCGTTTCATAGACTGCCTTGGGATACCCCCCATACGAGCTTCGCCACGCCGTGCGCTCCAAGCGATCCGTCCCTGCCACTTGAAATGTCTTCCCCGTCAAGACCCACGCCGACCACTTGGCGGCATCCGCTACCGGAATAGCAAAAAATCCAAACCCCGTCGGCTGATCCGCGTAGCCTACCTCATTGACTTGGGTGAAATCCATATCTGCTCCAGTTATATAGCCCTTCTCTACCGCCACCTCCACCTCAGGCACAAGGAAGCTGCGCACGCCGAACATCGGGTTCTTGATCGACTTTTTCTCCTTCGAGGCAGGATCTTGGATATACCTCGGCCAGATCACCACCTCGTTCACCACGCTGCCATTGTATTTCTTCTTCATGAGCGGGAAATTCGGATGCCGCTGGATATCCCACTGCGAGAGCGTCGTGTTCATGCTCCACTGCTGCTGGTAGTTTTCCTTCTCCCGATCGGTCGGCGACATCGGGATGTTTTGCCCCATGCGGTAGGTGAAAAACCGCCGATGCACCCCCTCGCGTATCTCCAACCTCGACCCCACATACACCGCATTGAGATCCGTGAAATCCGATAATTTCGGCATATCCCCTGGCACCTCCGGGTCTTCATACCGCGAGAGCGTGATCTCGATTGCGGCAGGCTTGCGCCAAGAGATACTCTCCAACCTCGCGGTGTCAGCCACCTTGCCATGAATCTTAATCATGATAGATTTAATCGCTCTCCGGGGGTTAGATTACCTGGACTACGCCGCTGGCCTTGGTTGCCTTGGTTGCCATTCCCCTGGTTGCCTTGATTCCCCTGGTTGCCTTGATTCCCTTGGCTCGCATTGCCATAGATTTCACTCTTCCAAAGATTCTTATCGCTCTGGCTCGCCATCCAAGAGATCGTAACCTGGAAGGCATCGCCCATCTGCCGCATACTCGCCCCCACACGTAGCCAGCGCCCCGCAGTCCCATTATTAGCAAGACCCTCCGGCTCATCGATCTTACCGACATTGCTCACCAAGTCGCTCGGGATCGCTCCACGAGTGGTGTAGTATTTTGTGAGGCGGTAAACTCCCTGCGCCGCCAAGTAGTCCCGCACTCCATACAGCGGACTTATGTTGGTAACAACCGTGCCATCCTTACTAAGACCCGTTGTCTGGCTCTTGCCATCCGGGTCTTTCTCCATCCACACCGGTTCGCCATTACGCTCGGTGATCGCGTATTTCTCGAAAAGATCCTCATACTTCGGGTGGCTCGTGATCGGCTCCTGCGAGGTCGATCCCTGCAGTTCGTAGATCGTCGTGGCGTTTTGGCCCGTTGGCGCACCGTAATTGCCATTGACGCTCTCGGTATTGCTAAACTCCGCGCGAAATGTCCAAGTAATATCCGCCACCCCGTCATCGCACTGCACATTGACCGATGTCAGCCCGCAAGGAGTCAATGGATCCGGAGGCTGCAAATCGGCCGATGTGATTTTCACCCCTGCTTTTATCACTTTCTGCTTACGCCAGACAATCGTGCGGCCATTATCCAAATCCATCTCATCGCTTACAAGATAAGCCGGAGCATCCGTGCCGGTCAGTCGCATGGGTGTTGTCGAGTTCGCTGGCATTTTGTTCCTTTTTCGCTAGTCAACTACATACCGGGGCTATCGGGTTGGTAGCCCTGGACGAGCGCCTTTTGCGCCAGCGACTCCTGAAGTATTTTATCCAGCAAATCCTGCTGCTGTTTATTGATGTCCAGAATCTCCTTTTGGATATCCTTCACCACACCTACCGAGTTTGTCGCACCGCCACCTATAGCCGTGAAACTATCCACGCGGGAATTCCCCGCCTCGTCCGCGTCGGCCTGCAAGCGTTTCCTCTTGGTATCAAACTCCGCCAACTTCTCGGCTTCGCCGTCCTTACCGCCTTTGTATCCCATGCGTTCATACTGCTCCTTGAGAGACTTTTTCGTTTCCACATCCTCCAAGTCCTTGCGCTCCTTACGGCCCTGCTCACGATCCTCGCGCGTCACGCCATAGTCCTCTTTCGTGCGGGCTATGGTAAGCTTGAGATCTTGCTCCACCGAAGCGCGATTCACCACATCCTCGCCCAGCATATTCTGCTGCTCCTGCTTGTTTTGTGAAATTTTTTTGGAAATGCTCTGCACGCTCGCCCCCTCATCCACTCCCAGCGAAGTCATCTCCTCCTTCTTCTTCGCCGCCACATCAGAAAGCCTTTTCCTCTCCTTATCCGAGGTGGCCCCATCCATGGCCTTGATCGCAGCATCCCGCTCCTCGGCAGCGCCCTTCGCCTTCTCCAGATCACCCCCCTGCCGCTTCAACTCATCGCGCTGCACATCGCGCTCGGTTTTAGGCGCATTTTTCACTTGCTCCAAGTTCTTCCGCTCTTGGTCAAGATTCTTCTGCATACCTTTCACGCTCACATCGCCGCTAGGGAACATCTTACCCAATGTAGCCTCAAAAGTAGCCTTGCTTTTTTGAGCTAAATCCAACTGGCTCTTAGCCTCCTCATCGTCGGGATTGGCTTTCAATTTGTCTTGAAGGCCGCCGATCTGAGCATCAAGTTTTTCTACCGTCTTTGCCACCTCAAGACCACGCCCAGCATTGTTGGTTTTTTGCTGTTGCTCAGCAATTTTCTTTTCATTAAATCCATTCGCATCGGAATTTCCCATCTTCGTATCTAAGCGATTAACCCGAATCTGATTGATCATATTGGCAGCCTTGATCTCATTCATGATATCATCCCGCCTCCGCTGCGCTGCCGCCTGCTCGATAGCGGCTTGCTGCTTGCGTAGTTCTGTGATCTGTTTTACGCCAGATATTTCCAGATTTACAGAAGCCATCGTGTCGCCATCCTGAAAGCCCTTGCCCTTGGCGGCGATGCGGGCTGAGTCCAACTCCTTTTCCGCCTGCGGTCTTTCCGCCGCGCTGGATGCGTTGAATTTTGCCGTGGCCTTCTCCACCTCCTGCGTGGCTTGCAGGCGATCTTTCAGGCTGTTCAACTCTTCGTCACCCTGCATCTCAACAGCCTTCCCCTCACCGCCTTCCAAACCCTTAATCGCTGCAAGCCGATTCTCAAGGGCCAGCTTCCTATTCCCAGCATCGATGGAAGACTTGTCAGCGGCCTTGGCTTCATCTACCTGCTGCTTGCGGGCCTTCACCGCCTCGACTTCTTGCCGCGCCTTCACAGGATCTTCCTTCTCCATAGCGCGCTCACGATCCCTTTGCAATTCCTGCGTGCGGCGACCCGATATCTCGCCCTCGCCGCCTATGGCTTGAATCTGTGCATTGATCACATTCTGCTTCTCCAATAATCGCTTGCGCGTCTCCGGGTCGGCCGCAGCACCAAGACCGGCCTGCTGAGCTATCGCCCCCTCTGTGCTGGCGCGCTCGTTGCGAAGTGTCTCGCGGATCGCCAAGTCCTTGCTGAGACGCCCGCTTTCAGTCTGCGTATCCACCTGCTTCATGGCATCCAAGGAATCCGAGTAGCCATTGGCAGAGAAATCTTTCGTCCCAGCATCCCCCGCTACAAGCGCACCCGCTTGGGCGGTATACAGATTACCGCGCTCCTCAAAGCTACGCTGCGAAGCCTTCTCGCTCCGCTGGAGCTTCCCCTCGGCATCGTATAGCTCGCTTTCGATTAAGCCACTCGCTTGTGCGGGAGATGCCATAGCCGCCACTCGCTGCCTGCTATTTTTTCGGATATCGTCTTCCAAGCGCAGCTTGTCACGCTCTCTTTTGTCTTGCTCGCTATCCAATCCGAGCGTCGTGGAATCCATCGCCGCCAACCTGCCTCGCTCGCCCCGCAGTCCAATACCTTGGTTCTGGATGCTTTGGACTTGCTGCTCTTTCATTTTGAGCTTTTCAGCGGCAGTAAAATTCCCGCCAGTTATTGAGTCAACCCAATTAAGGGGATTAAGATTATATGAGTAGGAATTTTTTTGCTCAAACTCAGCGGCGGCGTCATCCCTCTCTTTTTTTGCATTTGCAAGAGCCCCATCATTTGCGGAAATAGCCGCATCAAAATCCTTCATCGCCGCCTGCTTCTCCTCTGACGTTGAAACCATGAGCCGCTTTTGCTTCAAGCCACCCAGTTCCTTAGCATTAGTCTGGTTAAGCTCCTTCTGCGCATCCGCCATAGCATCGATCGCGGCACGGGCCTCAAGCACCTTGCCAACCACCAAAGTAATAGCTGCCGCATAGAGGTTCATACGCACAGTCGCGCTGGCCAAAAGCGTGGCCCAATTTTTCAAAGCCCCTCCAGCGAAGCTCAATGCCCCCGAGAGAGTCTTGACTCCAGCAGCAGTCTTCAAAGCAGAAACCGCGAGACCACCCAAAAACCCGATAAATTGAAGAACTTGAGCGGCTATCACGCCGACAGCCGCAACGGCCATGGTCGATAGGAAAGTGAAAAGCCCCTTGATCGCCTCTATGCCAGTATCACTGCCAACGATATTCGCAAAAGTCTCTTTGAGCTTGGCAACTTGCCCAATAATCGCCGCGAAAGGCGCGCTGGCCACCTCATCCACCTTGCCGCGCAGCTTCTCCATGGCGATGGCCGCCCTGTAGCCCGCCTTCTCGCCCTCCAGAAACATATCGCCGATCTTAATGTCATTCGCATTTTGCAGATTCGCCAGTTGAGCCTGCAGCCCCGAGAGGGAACTCGCCATCTGCGCGGAGGCCCCACTCGCCTTGCCAAGATCGCCCTGCATCGCTCGCAAGCTATCCGCCGCCGGGCCGCCCGCCGCTGAGATTTCCGAAATCTTCTGCGCCGTAGCCTGGGATATAGCTCCCATACTGGCCAACTGCGCCGCAGCAGCCCCCGCCCCAGACCCGCCACGCTCTAGGGCCGCATACATCTCCCCTATGGCGGTCGCCACATTGTCCACCGGAGAGCCCGTGGCCGCTGCCACATCCTGCACCTTGCGCAACATGCCAGCCGTAGAGAGCGCAGAACCTCCCAATACCTGCAAATTCTTCGCTGCCGTCGCCAAAGACTCAAAGCTAAACGCACTGCCCGAGGCCACTTTCGCCACCCCCTCCACCTTCTTGCGAGCCTGCTCAGCACTCAGTCCCAGCACTTCAAATTGCTTACGAAGCTGCTCCGCACCCTGACTCGCAGCCAGTGCCTTCCTAAGCTTCTCCGCATTCAAGGCAGCCCCCGAAGTTAGACTCAGAAACTTTTGCGCCCCGATCGCCAGCACCGCCATAGGCCCTACTGTATCAGCTATAAGACCCTTAACTGTCTTCCACACGCCCGCGCTCACCCCTGGTATTTGCATCGCCATATAGGGCAAACACCACGGTCAACGCTTGCATTTTTCTACCCAAGCCCTTAAATCTTCGGGACTATGAAAGCCTGCCCAACCTGCAAAAAAAGCCTTGCAGACAACGCATCATCATGCCCCTCCTGCGGACATAAATTTTCATTCAATCTTGATTCGATTTTAGAATTTGCCCCTCGAAATTCATTTTTGATTACGGTTGCTATTTTAGCTGTTTTATCCGTTTTGATAATCCGAAAAAATGCAGAGCGCCGCGCAAAAATTGATGCGATGGCGGCAGAGCAGCGTGCACTCGATGCCCGAAATGCTGAAGAACTAGCAAGACTGCGGAGACTCATTCCATAGCCTCACACCTTCTGCGAATCGACCACTTTCTCCCAATATTGCACAGAGGCTTGCGCAAAGGCCATGTCGCGAGGCAGGATCGGCGTCTTAGCCTGAAGCTCATCAGCGATCTTGGCGATGTTTTGGTAGCGCGTCTTTTTGTGCGCTTCGAAGACTTGTTCATCCATCGGCGTCCAGATCGCCACCTCGCTGCCCTCCATCTTGAGGAAGCAAGCATTGAGCCACAGGAGCGCACCCATAGGCATATTCCATGCCTCTTCGGCGGAGCGCCCGGCCTGTTTCATATAGAGCGCGACTTGCTCGATCGAGTCGTCGATGTCGCGTTGCTTGCCCTTCTCCAGGGCGGCGTCGTTGCGCCACGCGGCGGCGCGTTGCAGGAATGAGACATCGCCCGTAAGGCGGCCCATCTCCTCCAGCGCCTCGGCGAGCCGCACCTTCGAACTCCCCTTACCGCTCCAGAGCTTCGGCGGACTAGCAAA